>SXGT01307087.1_pt1 | contig 24843 bp, 16 predicted proteins | sample 3176221 | NCBI WGS metagenome assembly SXGT01 (sample SAMN11356862, study PRJNA531348) | freshwater metagenome | isolation source: freshwater sample F1-120 | place: China: Fuxian Lake, Yuxi | collected 2017-12-25
CCCCCGGTCACGTGGACTTCACGGCCGAAGTGGAGCGCTCGCTGCGCGTGCTCGATGGCGCCGTGGCCGTGTTCGACGCGGTGGCCGGCGTGGAAGCGCAGTCGGAAACGGTGTGGCGTCAGGCCAACCGCTACGGCGTCCCGCGCATCTGCTTCGTCAACAAGATGGACCGCGTCGGTGCGGACTTCTACGCCTGCGTCGAGCAGATCCAGAGCCGTCTCGAAGCCCGTCCGGCGGTGGTGCAGATCCCCGTCGGCGCCGAGAAGGACTTCAAGGGCGTCGTCGACCTCGTGCGCATGAAAATGTACGAGTTCCCCGAGGAAGCCGAAGGCAAGTCCTATATCGAGAGCGACATTCCGGCCGAGATGAAGGCTGACGCCGACAAGTGGCGCGCCGCCCTGGTCGAAGTCGCGGCCGACTTCGACGATGAGCTGATGGGGCTCGCGCTGGAGGGCAAGGATGTCCCCGAAGCGCTGCTGCTCAAGGCTCTGCGCACCGGCACGATCAAGATTCAGTGCACCCCGGTGGTCTGCGGCGCCGCCCTGAAGCACAAGGGTGTGCGTTTCATGCTCGATGCGGTGGTGGATTTCCTCCCCAGCCCGATCGACCTGCCGCCGGTCGAGGGCATCGAGCCCCGCACGGACAACAAGCTGATGCGCAACCGCGCGGACTCCGACCCGATGTGTCTGATGGCCTTCAAGACCATCGCCGAGCCCACGGGCGACCTGACCTTCGTGCGCGTCTACTCGGGCGTGCTGCAGAAAGGCACGGGCGTACTCAACGCGCGCACCGGCAAGATGGAGCGCATCGGCCGTCTCGTGCGCATGTTCGCCAACAAGCGCGAGCCGCTTGACGAGATCCGTGCCGGCGACATCGGCGCCGTGATCGGCCTGAAGAACACCTACACGGGTGACACGCTGTGCGATGAGAACAACCCGATCGCGCTGAACAAGATTCAGTTCCCCGACACGGTGATCTCGATGTCGCTCGAGCCGAAGAAGTCGGCTGACCGCGACAAGCTCGGCGAAGTGATCGGCAAGATGATGCGTGAGGACCCGACCTTCCGCGCCCAGACCAACGAGCAGACCGGCCAGCTGATCATCAGCGGAATGGGCGAGCTCCACCTGGAAGTCATCACCAACCGCATTCAGAACGACTACAAGTGCGAAGTCGTCACCGGCAAGCCGAAGGTTGCCTACAAGCAGCGTCTGCGCAAGTCGATGGACACCGAAGCGCGCTTCATCCGCCAGTCGGGTGGTCGCGGTCAGTACGCCGTGATCAGCGTCAAGTTCGATCCGATTGCCACCAAGGACGGTGACCTCGAGTTCGTCGACGAGATCAAGGGCGGCTCGGTTCCGCGCGAGTACATCCCCAAGATCGAGGATGGTCTGCGAGCAGGCTTCGCCGGCGGCGGTGCCACCGGATTCCCCTTCGTGAACGTCCGCGCGACGCTCTACGACGGCAAGTACCACGAAGTCGACTCGAGCGAACAGGCCTTCCACGCGGCAGGCGTGCTCGCCTTCCGTCAGGCGGCCGAGAACAACATCACGCTGCTCGAGCCGATCATGAAGGTAGAAGTGCGCGTGCCGGAGGAGTTCGTCGGCGGCGTTGTCGGCGACCTCAACAGCCGTCGTGGCGAAATCAGTGCCGTCGATTCGCTGGGCAACCAGCGCATCATCCGCGCACTCGTCCCGATCGCCGAGATGTTCGCCTACTCCTCCTCGCTGCGCGGCGCGACCCAGGGTCGCGGCTCGTACGCGATGGAACTCTTCGAGTACCGCGACGTCCCGAACAACATCGCCGAGGCAGTGCTGAAGGGCAAGGAAGCCTGATTCAGACGGGCTCTCGGGCCCCGGAATGAGACACCAGCCGCCTTCTTGGGCGGCTGGTTCTTTTTTGGAGCTGCTCAGGGCACTATCGTGGGCCCATGACCCGCACTGCCAAACGCCGCTTTTCCCGCGAGCTCGCCGGCATCGTTGACGGCCTTGCCATCGGCGCCCACGGGCCCGTGCTGGTGCACCACTACGAGCCGCCGGCGGACGACATGTGGATGGACGATGTCATTCCGGGCAAGCTCGCGGCGCTTGAGCGCGCCACCGGCGAAGTCCTGTGGTCCTCGCCCTGCGAAGTCGGCTACGGTCGCGGCTTCGGTGCGGGTTTCGCGTCCGATGGGGCTGCTCTGGTGCTCGGTCCGACGGCCAAGGGCCACATGGCCGTGCGCATGGCGCTCGCCAACGGAGCGCTGCTCGCTGCGCACGAGATCGAGGCCTTCGACGACGCCATCGTCCACGAAGACATGGCGATCACGGTGACCCCCAAGAGCGTCGTCGCCTACGATAGCCGCACGCTGATCGAATCATGGGAGTACTCGCGTCCGGGCGAGCGCTACCACCATGTCGCGCGCGCGGGCAATCGCGTGTTCATCTCCGTGACGCACTCATCGCGCAAGCACGGGATCATCTGTCTCGACGCGGAGAACGGCGAATTTCAGTGCGAGGTGCTGAGCCCGCGCGGTGCGACGATCCACGGCATCGCCGCCAGCGGCGAGGGACTCGTGGTGCTGACGCGCGATCTGCAGTCGGCCCTGCCGCGCGAGGTGGTCGGGCAGTTCATGATCCAGCTGTCGCGTCTGGAAGACTCGCGACGGGGGGACACGCTCTCCCTTCTGGCGCTGCCCGTGGACTCCAGCGCCGGCGATGCCCCGCTGTGGTGGGAAATCCTCTCCACGCAGCCGGTGGACGAGATTCCGGAGATCGCGGTCTCGGCGGACAGCGGCAAGCTCTACCTCGTGAACGAGGCCCTGATCGAGGTGCGCGACATGCTGACCGGCCGCAAGTTGGGCGATTGGGCCATCCCGGGTCTGGACGAGCGTGTGGCATGGCAGGTTGCCAACGGGGCCGGCCTGCTGGCCGAAGAATCCCGGGTGAGCCTGTTCGAATTGCCCGCCTAACCGGGGTCGGGAACGCCCGGACCCCTTCAGCGGGTATACTTCCCGGCCTGAAAGCACGGTTCCTCCAGTGGGCAACCGTGATCCCGTCGCTCGGCTCACGAGGGGCCGTTCGACTCCGTCCACCTCGCCCGGAAACCTTCCGTGACCGCCACACACATTCTGGAGACCCTCGCCGAGGAGTTCTCCTCCAAGCCTGAGCATGTGCAAAACGCGCTGACCATGCTTGACGCAGGTCTTAGCGCTCCCTTCATCGGCCGCTTCCGCCGCAGTGACATCGGCGGCCTCTCCGAGAGCTTTGTGCGCCGGATCCACCGGCGCCGCGACGAGCTGGTTGAGCTCGATCGCCGCCGCGCCACGATCGTGGGTCTGCTGCAGAACCAGCCCAATGTGAGCCCGGAGCATCTCGCGCAGATCCAGCGCACGATGGACCGCTTCGAGCTGGAGGACTTGTTCATCGCGCACCGCAAGCCGGAGCCGGAAGTGCAGCTGGCGCTCGATCGCGGTCTGGGCGGACTCGCCGATGAGCTCGTGAAGCAGATCAGCAAGGCCGAGCGCGCCGCGATCCTGGGCGTCAGCGAGAGCGAGCTCGATCGCAAGGACAAGGCCGAGGAGGCCGCGCCTGAGGCCGCGCCTGAGGCCGCAGCGGAAGGCGCTGCGGAAGCAACCGAAGCTCCGGCGGAAGCTGCCGCGGAGCCCGTCGCGGCCGAAGCCGCACCGGCGGAGACCGCCGCCGACGTCGAACACGAGGAAGAGGCGGCCGCTCCGGCCCCGACGCTGGAGGCTGCGCCCTCCGTGCCGCTCAACATCGATCCCGCCGCGGCGATGAATGCGCAGCTCGCGCGCATCTGCGCCGCCTATGTGCGGCCGGATCGCGACATTCACAGCGAGGGCGAAGCACTGTCGGGTGCCCTGCGCATCCTGTCCGATCGTCTCGGCCGCGACCCCAAGCTGCGCGGACAACTGCGTCGCCTGCTTTCAAAGCAGGGCGTGCTGAGCGTCAAGGCCAGCGCACCCGAGTCGCGTCTGGGCCGTCACAAGGCGCTGCTCAAGATCAAGCAGCCGCTGCGCCAGCTGCAGGGTCACCGCCTGCTCGCGATCCGTCAGGCCCAGAAGGAGCGCGTCGTGCAGACGCACCTCTCGCTGGACCCCAAGCTGGGCGTGCCCAAGGTGCGCGCCGCGATGGGGCGCTTCACGCATCCGGCCTACGAGCAGGTGCTCGGCGAAGTCGCTTCGCAGGCCTTCCACCAGCGCCTGATCCCCATGCTGGAGCAGGACGTGCGCATGGAGGTCAAGGACCGCGCCGATCAGGAAGCCGTGCGCTTCGTTTCGCAGAGTCTGCGTCAGCTGCTCTCGACTCCGCCGCTGGTCGGTCGCGAGGTCGTCGGCGTCGATGTCAGCCCCAAGGGCGACTGGACCTGCGCGCGCGTGGACGCGCTTGGCGTGGTGCAGGGTCCGGCCGTGCGCATCGAAACGGCGGGCAAGGATTCCGCAGCGCTGGGTGCCGAGTTCGGCACCGCGTTCCCGACGCAATACGAGCTGGTCGTCGCCGTGGGCAACGGCAAGACCGCGAGAGCGGTGGCCTCGGCCCTGCGGGCCGTGCTCAAGGCCACGCAGCGTCGGGCCTACGTGTTCGAGGTCAACGAGACCGGTCTTTCCTCCTACGCCAACTCGGAAGTGGCGCGCACGGAACTGGCTGATTTCAAGGTGCCCGAGCGCATGGCGATCAGCATCGCGCGCCGTCTGCAGGATCCCCTGCTCGAGTTCCTCAAGGTCGAGGCGCGCGGGCTCAGCGTCGGGTCTGAGGCCGGTCTGCTCACCAAGGCTGCCGCCAAGCGACTGTTCCGCGACACGATCGAAGCTTCGGTGGCTCACATCGGTGCGGACATCAACCGCGCGCCGCTGGCCTTCCTGACGAGCCTGCCCGGCATCGACAGGGAAACCGCCCAGAAGATCCTCGCGCGTCGAGCGCAGGCACCCTTCACCTCGCGCGAGGAACTCCGTCAGGAGGGCATCCTCAATGAGGCGCAGTGGACCAGCGTGATCGCGTTCCTGCGCGTGCGCGGCGGCAACGAGCCGCTCGACGCGACCAACCTGCACCCCGAGCAATACCCGCTCATCCATCGCATCGTCGACAGCGTGGGTGGGAGCCTCGATCAGGTGCTCGGACGCATGGGCGCCACCAAGGGTCTGCGTCGTGCCGATTTCGGCGTGGATGAAGATACCTGGCGTGATGCCATGCGGGAGCTCTCGTTCCCCGGTCGCGATCCCCGTCCGCGCCAGCACCTGCCTGAGCTGCTCGAGCCGGATACGGATCCGGTGCGCCTGATCAAGGATCGCGTCGTCGAAGGCATCGTCACCTCCGTCAGCAGCTTTGCCTGCTTTGTCGACATCGGCTTGGCGCAGGACGCCATGGTGCATGTCAGCGAGCTCTCCGATCGGTATGTGCGCGATGCGCGTGAGCTGATCTCCGTCGGCACGGTGGTGCGTGCGCGCATCCTCGAGGCTGAGGGCAAGCGGCTGGCGCTGTCGCTCAAGAATGTGCCGCGCCCGGAGCGTGCCGAGCGGCCCCCGCGCGGCGAGCGTCCGTACCGCGGCGGTCGCGGCGAGCGTGGTGAAGATGGCGGTCCGCGCCGTGGCGGCCGCGGTGAGCGCGGCGAGGGTGGTCGTGGTGGTCGCGGCCCGCGTCGCGAACGCGAGGAGGCTCCGCTCAATCCCAACCTGCGAGCTGCTCAGACTCGTCGGGATGGACTGGGCGCACGCGCCAGCAAGTCGGGTCGCGGCGGCCGCGGTGGGCCCGGTGCAATCGGCCGGGACGGCAAGGGACGCGATGAGGGCGGCGAGCGCGATGAGCCGGTGCGTCTCGACAAGAGCGATCTGGGCGCCAAGAAGGTGCTCAGCAAGCCCTTTGCGGCCTTCTTCAAGAAGGACGCGGCGGGCGAAGGCAGCTAGGCCGACCGATCAGCTGTCCTGAAAGGAATCGAGGAGTCCCAGTCCAACGGGGCTCCTCGTGTCGTTTTCAGGTTCCTGCGTGCGCCGTACTGGGCCGGCGGGCAGCGTCGTGTGGACGGGGAGTGCGGGTGCAGGTCCTTCCGTCAGCGCAGTCAGGCGCTCGTCGACATGCTGCTGCAACTGATCCATGCGTTGGTCGAGTCGGGCATGCAGCTGATCCAGGCTTGCGGCAAGGCGGAACACCGCTTCGCGCGTCGCGTTTTCCTGCGCCTGCGCGAGGTCGTGGGGGAGCGCATTCAGCGCACTCTCGAGACGCACGCGCTCAATGCGCAACTCCTGCATGCTCGCGCGCAGCTGCGTCAGGTCTGCGCCGAACTGCTGCAATCGTTCGCTGCCATCGAGATCGTGGAACAGCTCATGGCGCAGCTCGTCGAGGCGCGCGCTCCAATGCGTCCATACCCAGGCTGTGAGCCCCAGCAGCAAGGCCGCCAGTACGCAGATGCCCGCACCGGGCCGCGCCATGGCCGCCGGCCACCATCCGAACACAGATATTCCTGCCGCCACGAGCGCGCCGGCCGCTCCCCAATACAGTCCCCAGACCCTCATTTTTCCCCTCCACTGAGGGATTTCGGATCTGGTCTGACCCATCCTTGAGCATGGTTGGTGAAATGCGGATTCCTGAAAGCCGCACAGGTGAAGCTCCCGAACGTCCATTCTGGGTTGTTGCAGGGCACTTGTGGAGCGAGGGGCTATCCGAAAAGGGGACGGTTTTGTATATTGAGCACTCGTAAAGCCTGCTCCGAAGATGGTGCTGGTTCCAAGCTGTGAGGCGCATCCGCGCGCCCGCGCAGTGGCGGACCGGGTGGAGAGCCACATTCGGGTCAGCGTTCCCCGCACCTCTCGTCCCCCCGCACCGATCACCGCGCATGGTCCCTCAAAGGATCATCAAAGGCACCGCCGTCGCCCCAGGGCTCGCCATTGGCCCTGTGCACGTCGTCCGGGCTGCCCTCAACAGCGTCCCCACGTGGACGGTGGCTGAGGATCAGCTCGGCCGCGAGCGCATGCGGCTGCTGGAAGCGATCGATCAGGCGGATGAGGAGCTGCGCCGACGCCACCGGCTGGTTTCCCAGCAGAGCGGGGACAAGGAAGCGGAGATCTTCTCGTTCCACCGCCACATGCTCGCCGATCCGGGACTGCGTCAGCGCGCCGAAGCGACGATCCGTGACGAGCGCATCAACGCGGAAGCGGCCGTCGAGCAGCTGATCATGGGCCTGATGGCCAAGGTCAGCGGTCTGGAGGGCGACAATGTGCGCAGCTACGCCTCGGACTTCGCGGATCCTTGGCGGCTCGTGCTCGACATGCTGATGAGCCACGAGCGCGAGGGACTCGTCGGCACGGGCGAGAAGGTGGTGCTGGCGGCCGCCGAGTTGACGCCGCAGGTGGCGACTTTCCTCGAGCGCGAGCGCATCGCCGGCATCATCACCGAGACGGGTGGCCGCTTCTCGCACGGCGCCGTACTGGCGCGCTCCTTCGGCATTCCCTGCGTGGTGGGCCTGCCCAACCTGCTCTCGCGTCTGGAACAGGGCATGCGCGTCAGCGTCGATGGCGACCGCGGCTCGGTGCAGCTGAAACCGGAGGCTGCCGACGTCGATCAGTTCCTCGCGCGCGTGGAGCGCCGCCGCGCCCGTGAAAAAGCACTCGCCGTGCACGCGGGCCTGCCCAGCGTCACCACGGACGGCCAGGCCTTCGGCGTGCTGGCCAACATCGAGAGCATGCGCGACTTCGACACATTCGATGTCGCGCACACCGATGGTGTCGGCCTGCTGCGCACCGAGTTCCTCTACATGGAGCGCAACCAGTTCCCCAGCGAGGAAGAGCAGTACCGCATGTACCGCCGCGCGCTGGAGCAGCTCGGCGGTCGCTGGATGACGCTGCGCACGCTGGACATCGGCAACGACAAGCAACTGCCGTACTTCAAGATGCCCAAGGAGTCCAACCCCGCCCTGGGCTGGCGTGGACTGCGCATCTCGCTGCAGTGGCCGGACCTGATGCGTGTGCAGCTGCGCGCCGCCATGCGCGCCAGCACGCACGGCAACCTGCGTCTGCTGCTGCCGATGGTCACGTCGCTGGAGGAGATCCGCGAGGTGCACCGAGTGTTCGACGATGTGCGCCGGCAGCTGCTGGAGCAGGGCTACGAGGTCAAGCCGGACATTCCGGTGGGCATCATGCTTGAGGTGCCTTCGAGCGTGCTCGCACTGGAGTCGCTGATTCAGGAAGTCGACTTCGTCAGCGTCGGCACGAACGACCTCGTGCAGTACCTGCTGGCCGCGGACCGCGACAATCCGCGCGTGGCGCGCCTCTACGATCCGCTGCATCCCGGCGTGCTCGCGGCGCTGGAACATGTCGCGAGGGTCGCGCGCGCGGCCGGTAAGCCTGCTTCGGTGTGCGGAGAGATGGCCGGTGACTACGCCATCGCGCTGATGCTGCTGGGCATGGGCTACCACTCGGTCAGCGTGGCGCCGAACTTCCTCAACGAGATCCGCTACGCCGTTCGCCGGACCAGCTGTGCCGAGGCGCAGGAGATCGCAAAGCAGGCGCGCCAGCAGAGTCGATGCGAAGACGTCCGCAAGGTGCTCGCCGGACTGCGCGAGCGCCTGCACGAGCGCCAACTCGACTCGAACCTCAACACCCTTCAGGCCTCCGGCGGTTCGGAGTCAGACTTTGGGGCTTCTTCCAAGAATCGGGAAAACGCATGAAGCTGCACAAGTTTTCTCGAACACGCATTGGGTTTTCGGTTTGCTCACCGCTAAGGTGCGCTCACGGACGAAGGGAGGACATCCGTGCGTAAAACCTGGGGAATGCAACGTCCCGCGGCTCCGCGCCGCGGTCGTTGGTCACAAGCAGAAATCAACCGCCTGCGGGAGCTCTACGGCTTCCGCGACGAATCCGCGATCGCCCACGAGCTCAATCGGCCCGAGGCCAGCGTGCGCAAGATGGCCGAAGAGATCTTCGGCGCACCGACGCGCACCGGTCCCTGGAGTGTGGCGGAGATTCTGGAACTGCGGCGCTACATCGGCGGCACCAGCTACGAGGTGATTGCCCGCAAGCTCGGCCGCTCCGCCGAAGAGGTCGCGCAGCAGATCGAGGAGATGCGCAAGGTTCAGCAGGAGGGCCGCTGGACGCAGGAGGAGATCGCCGAGTTCAAGCGCCTCTACGGAACGCGTACGGACGAGGACCTCGCCCTGATCTTCGGCCGCACGCTGCAGTCCGTGCAGCGACTGGGCGAGCGCTATCGCCTCGCCAAGGACAAGGCTTTCGTCCGCAAGCTCACGGGTTCGGCCGCCACGCGCATGCCGCGCTGGGACAAGGCGGCGATCGATCAGCTCAAGGAGCTGTACCCCAAGACGGCGAATCTCGATCTCGCGCAGCAGCTCAACCGCTCGGTCAAGAGCATCGTGTCCAAGGCGCACAACCTCGGCCTCAAGAAGGAAGTCGAGCGTCTGCGCGAGATGGGGCGCGAGAACGTGGGCATGCGCTACAAGAAGACAGTGGTTCCCTGAGCGTTCTGCTCGCGCGTCTACCACAATCGCGTCTACCACAATCGCTCAACGCGCAGGTGGCAGGCGCCCATCTGCTCTTCGACGACACCGGTGACGACCAGCACGCCTGCTTCGGCGAGCCGCGCACCGTCCCGCTCGTAAACATCCGGGAACACCACGAGCTCGGCCAGGCCGCTCTCGTCTTCCAGCGTCACGAAGCGCATTGCCTGCCCGCCTGCGGTGCGCACATGCCGCGTGGCCGCCGGCCATCCGCGCAAGCTGACGCGCGCGCCGCGGAAGGCCGGCACTTCGGCGCAGGCGATCGGGTTTTTCGGCTGCATGCCCGCCAGGCGCGCATCGGCGGGCGCCGGAAAGAGCCGCACCGGATGCAGTTCCACCGACAGGCCCAGCACGCGGAACTGCGCGCGGCCTGACTCCTGCGGAGTCGGCTCGGGCAGGCGCGGCAGGGCCAGTGCCGGCGTCGAAGGCTCGGGAAAGAGACTGTGGCTGCCGCCGCTCTCCAGCGGCAGCTTGCCGAGCGAGAGTCCCTTGCCGCCCCAGCCGGCAAGCGGGCGCTGACAGGCCGAGTATTGCGCTGCGTCCAGCTTCGGCAGGCGCTCGCCCGACTTGGGGCGCGGCAGCGCTCGCGCGGGTCGGGTCAGAAGATCCAGACGCCAGAGCAGCTCCGGGATCGGCCGATCCAGAGCGGACATCGCACCGCTTTCGATCAGCGACGCCGTTTCGTCGCGCGCGATCTCGACGCGCTCCAGAAAATCAGGCAGCGAGACGAAGGCTCCGTGGGCGGCGCGCGCGCGCAGCAGCGAGTCGAGGCTCGACTGCGCCAGCCCTTTGACCTGCGCGAGGCCGATGCGCAGACCGGCCTGTCCGCTCGAGTTCCATTCCGCGCTGAAGCTCGCCGCGCTGCGGTTGATGTCGGGCGGCAGGATGCGCACGCCCAGGCGGCGCGCTTCCTCCACGTACACGCGCGGTGCGTAGTAGCCGGTTTCGCTGGCGAGGAAGGCCGCGAGGAACAGCGCCGGATGGTGCGTCTTGAGCCAGGCCGTGCGCCAGGCCAGTCGTCCGTAGGTCACGGCGTGCGCCTTGCAGAAACCGAAGGAGGCGAAGTTCGCGATCAGATCCCAGACGCGATCGGCTTCCTCGGGCGCGATGCCCTGCGTCCGGGCGCCGTCGCAGAAGCGCGCGCGCAGCGCCGGCAGATCGGCATGCTTGCGCTTGGTCAGCGCGCGGCGCAGCAGATCCGCCTCGGCGAGATCCATGCCCGCGACCAGCGCGGCCGCCTGCATCACATCCTCCTGATAGAGCATGACGCCGTGCGTGTCCCACAGCAGCTCTGTCAGGCGCGGATGGGGCGGCGTCGGCGGCTCGAGCTCGTGGCAGCGCCGGATGTAGGCATCCTTCATGCCCGAGCTCGCCGGCCCGGGACGGATCAGCGCCACGGCCTGGATGACATCGTCCATCGTGCGCGCGCGGATCTGCTGCAGCAGATTGCGCATGCCGGGCGACTCGATCTGGAAGCAGCCGATCGTGCGTCCTTGCGCCAGCGTGCGTGCGGTCGCGGGCTCGTCTTCGGGCAGGCTGTCCCAGTCCACCGTCACGCCGCGCGAGCGCAGCGCGCGCACGCAGTCATCGATCACGGTCAGCGCGCGGTTGCCGAGCAGGTCCATCTTCACCAGGCCGATCGCCTCGATCGCGTCCTTGTCGTACTGCGTGGCGATGACGCCCTTGGCGGCGCGATGGCAGGCTGCGTGCTCGCGCATTTCACGCGGTGCGACCACGACACCGCCGGGATGCAGACCCAGATGGCGCGGCGTGTCGATCAGCCGGGCCGCATGCTCGAGCGCGCGCCGGTAGCGCGGATCCTCAAAGGGAAAACCGCTCGCCTCCGGGATCGCGTGCAGCAGCAGCGTCAGCGGGTTGGCCGCCTCCGCTGCATCCTCAGACTCAACGGAGCTCTCGCTGCCGTCGAAATCGCCCTCGCTCTGCGAAAAGTGGTGCGGCAGGCGCTTCGACCAGCGGTTGACCTCCGCCGGCGGGATGCCGAGCACCAGCGCGGATTCCCGGAAGGCCGCACGCACGCCGCAGCGGTTGAGCGTCGCGATCATCGCGCAGCGATCGCTGCCGAACAGCGCGTCGATGTGCTCCAGGACCTCATCGCGGCGACGCCAGCAGAAATCCAGATCGATGTCGGGACGATCCTTGCGCGAGGGATTGAGAAAACGCTCGAAGGTCAGCCGGTAGCGCAGCGGATCCGCATCGGTCAGCTCCAGACAGTACGCGACCAGACTGTCGGCCGCCGAGCCGCGCCCGACGCAGGGGATCGAGCGCGAGCGCGCGAAGTCCGCGATCTGCTTCACCAGCAGGAAATACGGCGCAAAACCGAGCTTCTCGATCGTCGAGAGCTCGTAGTCCAGCCTCCGCAGGATCTCCGGACGCAGCGGACGGCAACGCCGCTGAGCCCCGTCGAAGGCCAGCGCGCACAGGCGCGAGTAGGGGGTTTCCCCCGGTGCCAGCGCGATCGTGGGGAAGATCGTGCCGCCCAGCGGCGGCGTGTACGCACAGCGCTCGGCGATGGCGAGCGTGCGGCGGATCCATTCCGGCTCACTCGCAAACCAGCTCTCGAACTCGCGCGGATCGGCGATGTGCAGCGGCTCCCGCGCCAGCCACTCGGCCGGCAGATCGTCGAGCAGCGCATTGTGCTTGATCGCCACGCGAAGCGCATGCTCGCGCGCGCTCTCGCGCGTGGCCGCGTAGCTGTCGAGCACCGCCACCAGATCCAGCTCCACCGCGCGCGCGGCATCGATCAGATCGCGCGCACTGACGGGAGCGGCGGGCGGCGGCGTCTTGGGATGCTCCAGATCGTGCTCGGTGCGCTCCTCGCTCAGGGGACCGTGCACGCGGCGCACTTCCCGCGCCGCGTTGCGCGGCTGAGGCGTTCGTGCTTCGCCGCGCGCGCTCTGCATGCGCAGCGCAGCCGGTGTGATCGCAACATGCAGACGCTCGCGCTCCACGCGGCCGGCGAGCGCGATCGCCAGACGCGGATGGTCCACGAGCAGCACCAGACCTTCCTGCCAGCGTGCCGCGGCATCGATGAGATCGAAGTGCTCGTGCTCGATCTGGCGCGCGCTGATCCAGCGGCACAAGTTGGCGTAACCTGCCGCGCTCTCGACCAGCGCGACCACCCGTCCGGGCGCTCCCGACGGATCGGTGAGCTCCGCGCCGAGGATCGGCCGCGGTGCGCGCTCGATCCGCTGCGCGGCCTGAAGAAAACCGACCGCGCCGCTGAGTGTGTCGGTATCGGTCAGAGCCAGCGCGGGCAGGCCCAGTGCGGCCCCGCGGGCAAGCAGTGCGGCCGGAGCATCGACGCCGGTGAGCAGGGAATGGTGTCCGTGGACGCGGAGGGGGACGTACATGGCGCGGTCATGGCAAACGGCGCTCCCCGACCACCCGAGCGGGTGGATACCCTAACAGAACGCGAACGGTTTGTCGATGAAGATCTTGCGCGTAGGATCTGAAGATCTCACCCATGTGGTTGGCCGCCCTCTTGCTGTGTGTCTCCTCCGGTGTTCAGGACGCGCCCACGCCCTGCGATGTCCTGATCGTCGGCGGATCCTTGGGCGGCTGCGCGGCCGCGATCGGCGCAGAAGGTCTCGATGTCTGGATGGTCGAGGACTCGGACTGGATCGGCGGGCAGGTCACCAGTCAGGGTGTCAGCGCGCTCGATGAGCACCGGCTGATCGAGAGCTTCGGCGGAACGCGCGAGTACATGCAGTTCCGTGCTGGCGTGCGGCGGCGCTCGGGCGGTGTCGCCAATCCGGGCGGCGGCTGGGTCAGCCGGCTGTGCTTCGAGCCGCGCGTCGGACTCGCCGAGCTCGAGGAGCGGCTGGCGCGCAGCGGCACGCGGATCCTGCGCGAGGCGCGCGTGGTGCGCGCCGAGGTGCGCGAGGACCGCGTGCGCGAAGTGAGCATCCTCGATCGCGAGGGGCGCGAGATCCGCCTAGCTCCGCGGCTGGTGCTGGAGGCGAGCGACAGCGGCGAGTTCTATCCGCTGGCGGGCATCGAGCATCGTCTGGGCAGCGATGCGAAGAGTGAAACGCGCGAGGCGCATGCCAAGGATGTCGCCGACCCGCTGCGTCAGCAGAGCTACACCTATCCGTTCGCCGTCGAGTGGCGGCCGGGCGAATCGCATGTCATCGAGAAGCCCGAAGGCTACGAGCGCTTCCGCGATTCCCAGCCCTACACGCTCGACATCATGGCGGCTTCCGGCTCGATCATGAGCTTCGGCTTCTTCGAGAAGCGCGAGGGCTCACCGGGGCCGTTCTGGACCTATCGACGCATCGCACCGACGATCGCGATGATCAACTGGCCGGGCAATGACTACCGCGGAGCGCCGCTGATCGGCGGCGACACGCTCGAGGCCAAGCGTCTCAGCCTGGGTTTCCTGTACTGGCTGCAGACGGAATGTCCGCGCGATGACGGGGGCAAGGGTTACCCCGAGCTGCTGCTGCGCAAGGACATCATGGGCAGTGAGGACGGGCTCTCCAAGCGCCCGTACGTGCGCGAGCCGCGGCGGCTGGTCGCGCGCACCATCGTCCATGAAGAGGATCTGCTCCCCGAGACGGCTCGCGCGCGGCTGTTCCGCGACAGCATCGGACTGGGCTGGTATCCGATCGATGTGCACGCCTGCTCGAACGAGCGCAAGGACTCCGGCGGCTTGGGCATTCCGACCAAGCCCTTCCAGGTTCCGTTGGGGAGCCTTTTGCCTTTGCGCATGCGCAATGTCGTCGCGGCCGGCAAGGCGATCGGCGTGTCGCATGTCACCAACGGCGCCTATCGTCTGCATCCGATCGAATGGAGCATCGGTGAAGCAGCGGGGCAGCTGGCGCGCTTCGCGCTGGCGCGCGGCGTCGAGCCTGCGCAGGTGCGCGAGCAGAGCGCCCTTCTGGAAGCCTTCCAGCGCGAGCTGCTCGAGTGCGGCATGCCCGTGTTCTGGTTCTCCGATCTCAAGGACGGCAGCGAAGAGTGGCAGGCCGCGCAGTGGCTGGCCGTGCGCGGCGAGCTGGACTTCGACGCAAGCAAGCTGGAGCTGGGCTTCACGGAAGCCCGGCGCGCGCAGCTCGTGGAGCGCTGGAAGACCGCGCGGCGCTAGCGGCTGCGCCGCATCAGCTGCGTAGCCTCAGTTGCGCCGTACCCAGGTCGCGAGCGCCACGCCGCTGAAGATCAGGCCCATCGCCAGCAACGTCCAGACGCTGATCGGCTCGTCGCGAACCCACCAGCCGAGCAGCACCGCGATCGGCGGCGTCACATAGCTCACGAGGCTCATGCGGTAGGCCGTGGTGTGCCGCAGCAGCCAGAAATAGATCCCGAAGGTCAGTGCCGTTCCCACAATTCCCAGATACGCCACGCTGGCGACGGCCGGCGTGGTCCATTGCGCCGGTGCCTCGCGCTCGAACAGGAGCGCGATCAGCGTCAGCCAGCCGGCGCCGACCCACAGCGCATCGCGATTGAGGTACAGCGAAGAGACGCCGGAGCCGGCGCGCTTCACGAGCGTCGTGCCGACGGTCACCACCAGAGGGCTCAGCATCAGCACAGCGCCGGCCTGCAGCGCTGCGGGACTGATCGCACGCAGGTCCTTGGCGAAGAGCAGAACGACGCCGAGAAACCCCGTCACAAATCCCAGCCACTGACGCGGTTGCAGCCGTTCGTGCACGAGGAAGAACTGCGTCGAGCAGGCCATCAGCAGCGGATAGACCGACCACAGCACGCTCGCGAGCGCGGAAGGCATGTGCGTTCCGCACCAGTAGACGATGCCGTAGGACGCGGCGAAGTTGAGCGTGCCGACGGCGAACACCAGTCGCAGCGGCGCGCGGCTGCCGCCTTCCTTCGCGCCCCAGATCCGCGCCACGACGCTCATCACGGCGGCGGCGAGCAGAAAACGTGCCGCGGCGGACTGAAAGGGCGGCAGATGCTCCAGTCCGCCCGCGATCACGATCCAGGTGCTGCCCCAGACCAGGCACAGGATTGTCAGCAGCGCGGCGGAGAGCATGGGGGAGAGAGCTTACTGATTGAGCGAGGGCGTGCGCAGCCGCAGTCCGTCGGGGCCGGCGGGATACTGATCCTGAAGCAGCAGGCTGGAGCCCTTCAGCACGCGACCGAAACCGTGGCGTGCGCGCAGCTCATCCAGCGTGCGGTCGAGCCGCTGGGCGCGTTCCTGCGCCTGCGCTTCGAACAGGTTGCCCTGCAGGCCCGCATGCGCTGTGAGCTGCTCCAGGCGCAGGCCCACGCGCTTGACCAGCGCGCGGCGACGCGGAAGTCCGCGCAGCAGCTCGAGTGCGCAGCGGTGCATGGTTTCCGTGATGTCGGTCGCCTCCACGCGCTGCTGCGCGCGCAAGCTGCCTGGGTTTTCGCCCGATCCGGGCTGCGCCCGCATTTCGACGTACTCCAGCAGCACGCCGATGTGTCGGGTGGTGCAGCCCAGCGTACGCAGCTTGTGGGCCGCGCGTTCGACGAGATACCCCAGCATGGCCTCGATGCGCTCGCGGCGGCCCTCCTCGGGTTCAAAGGTGCTGATGCGTTCCAGTGAATGCGGCGGCACCAGCCGCAATCGGCCGTCCTTGTCGCGCTCGATCGTGCTCTCGACCGGTTCGTCATCGACACCGCGCGCGCGTTCGGCGAGCGCCAGGCCTGCGCGTCCGAAGCTGGCGTAGAGCACCTCCGGCGGCACCAGCGCCAGCTCGCCGCAGGTGCGGATCGCGTAGCGATCGAGCTCGCGGCCGAGCGCGTGGCCCGCACCTGGCAGCTCGCGCAGCGGCAGGCAGGCCAGCATGCGCGCTTCCATGCCCGGCAGGATCTGTGCGACACCGGAAGGCTTGGCGAGCTTGCCCGCCATGCGCGCCACGCAGCGGTTGCTGCCGATGCCGATCGTCACGGGCAGCTTGAGCTCAAGGCGCGCGCGCGTGCGGATCGTCACCGCGACCTCGAATGCAGCGCCGAACAGCCGCTCGGTTCCGCTGAGGTCCGCGTAGAAATCGTCGATCGAGGCGATCTCCACGCGCGGCGTGAAGTCGAGCAGGATCCCGGCCAGTGCTTCGCGGTATCGACCCGCGGCCTGCGAGTCTCCGTCGCGGAAGATCGCGCGCGGGCAGTGTCGCGCGGCCTCGGCCAGCAGCATTCCCGGTCGAATGCCCAGCGCGCGGGCCTCGTAGGAACAGGACATCACCAGATTCCGGCTGGTCGGCGCGCCGCCGATCACGACCGGCTTGCCTCTGAGCTCTGGATGCTCGGCCTGCTCCACGGAGGCGAGGAAGGCATCGATGTCGAGGTGCAGGATCCGGCGCATGCCAAAAGGAAGGCCGCGGTCACGCCCCTGCGACCGCGGCCGGACATGGAGTGCAGAGGATCCCGAAGTGTCCCGCTGGCCTGTTCCTCGGGTGGTGGGGAGAGGGTTCAGGGGACGAGACGACATCGGGCGCCTCTGTGTTGGATACCCTAACGGATACCGAACAGATGGCAAGCGGAAAGCGGGATGTTTCCCAAGGTACTGCCGGACAGGGACTTATTGGACCCCTCCAAGCAGCGAGCGCGACCCTTGGACAGGCCGCGCTCGCCGTTTGTGCTCCGCTGAGGAGCGGGATCAGCCCTTGCGGGGGAAGTAGCGCGTGCCGCGGCGCTTGCCCTCGGTGCGCACCAGCTTGAAGTTGACCAGACGCACCAGACCGCGCTTGAGCTTGGCGGTGGGGGTGCGCAGGCCCTGGCCGATTTCCTCGAGGCGTTGGCCCGGGTTGGACCTGATGTAGTCGATCAGGACTTCGGCAGCGCGTTCGGTCTGCGGGTCGGGCTTGCGGCCACGACGCGCCGGAGCGCCCGAAGAGGCTTTCTTGCCGATTTTTGCGGCCTTGGCAGGCCGGCCCATGCGCGAGGCAGGGCGGTTGGATTCGAGCTCTTGGGTGGCCTGGCGGACAGCTTCCAGGGTTGCGGATTGCACATACGCGCTCAGTTCGGAGGCAAAGGCCTCGACCAGAGCTTGTAGGTGACGGTCAGTCTTCTTCATGGATGTTTGGTTGATGGCGCGGTGGTTCCAGCGAGAAGCCGCGCATCGGGGCATTGTCCGGTGAAAAGATTCGAAACCGAGTGAAAAAAGGGAAATACAAAATAAAAACGGTCGATTTCGTCGCCGAAATCGACCGTTTGTGGCGAAATTCGCTCCGTTATCAGGGCGCCCAGGTGACCGTCAGGCCGTTCGAGTAGTTGAACGTGGCACTGGTGCAAAACGTGGGGGAGTTGTCGCGATACCAGATGTGGTAGTAGCGAGTGGCACCCGCGCTGAGGTTGCCGAGCACGGAAATCTTCGGATCCGCGACACCCGGGAAGGCCGAAGAGCCGCCTGAGTTGGTCTTGACGCCCAGACGCACGGACGAGCCCGAGATGCAGCGCAGGCCGTCACCGAGCTGCGTGCCCAGACCGCCGGAGTCGATGCCCGTGCTCTGCACATAGAGCGCCGTGGCCGTGGCCGGCATGTTGGAGCCGGAGAGCAGCAGCGTGTCGTTGGCGATGCTCGGCGTGCCCGAGCCCGCCAGCAGGCCGCCCACGCCCAGCGAGTTCGCGCAGCCCTGACCGGGACCGCCCGTGTTGGCGCAGGGGCAGGCCGTGCCCGAGCCGTCGCCGGTGCAGATCACCGCGAAGCCCGAGCAGCTGGGCGTGCTGATCTGGAAGTCGTCGATGGCCGCCTCGATCACCGAGCCGGAGCCCGCATCTTCAGCGACGAAGCGCAGGCGCACCGTGGAGGTCGGAGTCACGAAGTTCGAGACCGTGAACTCGCGGAAGAACCAGCCGCCGCCGGCTTCGATGCCCGCGGGTCCCACGGTCTCGAGATTGGTCCAGCTCGCACCGTTGTTGTTGGAGATGTCGACCCTGAACACGTCCGCGTTCGGCGACCCGCCCTGATTGTTGGAGTACCAGCGCCAGTAGCTGACGCGCGCGGAGTTCTGTCCGGCGAGGTTGAAGGCCGGGGAGACCAGCGTGGTCTTGCCGCCATCGACGTCGAAGGATCCGACGCCGGTGCCCGCGCTCGCTCCCGTCACGAAGCAGATCGTGCCCCGTGCCGCCGTGTGGTCATCTTCAGGCTGGGCGAGCGTGCCTTGCGGGTCCGCGCGTTCCCAGACACCGGCGGTGGCGGTGTCGCCGCCCGCTCCGATCGTCCAGCCCAGATTGGTCTGGAAGTCATCGCTGAACGCGACCGCGGTGCCGTTGCCGTAGGTCGCGGTGTTGACGTTGGTCGGTGCGCCTTCAGGCGATTGCCAGAGGATGCCGTTGGTCGACTGGGCCGTGAGGTACCACTGGATGTTCGTGCCGCAGGGCGCGGCCGGGAACACCGCCGTGAAGCTGTTGCCGCCCGTCGCGACCAGGTTGGTCTGCACCCAGCCGGCCCCGATGTTGTAGTTGAGCTTGGCTGTGCCGGCGACGAGCTGCCCCGCCGTCTGTTCATTGATCTGCACGCGCACCAGCTTGCCGCCGACGGGGATGTTGGTCGGCGCTCCATCGGGCAGCGCGAAGGCCAACTGCGGCGCGCCAACCCACCACACGAACAGGCCCTTTTCGATGTCGCTGCCGATCACGACGCCGCTGGGGAAGTAGGGGTAGTTGTTCCACAGGCCGTTGAAGCTGGCGCTGTTGTCTTCCGGCCAGGTGTCGAAATAGGCGACCTCGACCGGCGCCGTGGGCGTGCCGGGATTCGAAGTGCTGAAGACGCGCAATCCGCTGCGGTAGTTCGACTCGTAGATCAGGTTCCCCTTGGTGTAGAGGTTGTGGTCGATCGCCGAGTTGCCGTTGGTGAACGAGCCTGCGGGAGTCACCGCGACGGTGCCGCCGGCCGTGGAGATCGAGAAGACGCGCGTCGTGCTCGTGATGCCGAGGTTCTGGTCATCGAGCTCGTCGTTGACGTACATGTACTGCTGGTCGGGCGAGAGCCAGGCCTGGTGGCAGTAGTACGAGTTGGCGTAGCTCACGTACTGGAGCTGCACAGGGGCCGCCTTGTTGGTCACATCGACGACGTAGATGCCGGTGTTGTTGTAGCCCGAGTTGAGTCCGCCGCAGCAGAAGGCGATCTCGCGCTGCTGGCCGTTGATCGTGAAGTTGAAGACGGAGGGCTCGTGAACGTAGCGATCCGACCAGGTGCCCACGCGCTGAGGAGCGGCCGGGTTCGTGTTGAGGTTGTAGATGCGCAGTCCGTTGGATCCGCCGCCGGAGCGATAGAGGTAGCCCGTCTGCGGATTGAGCGCGAGTGTGTGCGTTGCCGAGGTCGCGTCGTCATTGATCGTGTTCACCAGCGTGACCACGCCATTGTCGATGTTGGCCATGTTCATGACCTGAATGCCGCCGCCGCCTTCGCTGATGGCGTAGCAGTAGGTCTGGAAGACCTTCATGTCGCGCCACAGGCTCTGCGGGCCGGCGATCTGCGCAACGATCACGGGGTTGGCCGGGTTGGTGATCTCGACGAAGGCGGTGCCGGTCGAGAGGCCCATGATTGCGTACTCGCGGCCTGAGGGCGACACATAGCCGAAGCAGCTGTTGCCGTTGCCGCCGGCCGGGACGCCGAAGTCCGTCAGCGTCAGCCACGACAGCAGCGTCACGTTGTTCTTCGGGAAGTTGACGCCCGGTCCCAGCGCCAGCGTGGAACCCGGTCCCTGCTGCAACTGCGCGTTGCGCCAGCCGGGTCCCTGATGCATCGGCTGCCGGTCGAGGATCTTCGGATCTCCTTCGTGAGCGACTGCGAGGGCCGGAACGGGGAGAGTGGCGGAGAAGCACAGCCCGAGCAGGGCCGCAGTGAGGGCGGTTTGGCGCATGGTGAGAGAGAGGGTGTGGAACCTCTGAAAACGCAGCAGGTACCCCGGAAGTTCCTCGGGACCCCCCAAAAGTTTACCCCCCCGCCCGCCCGTGCGGCGGGGGTGTCAGCGCATATGGCACTGCTTGAACTTCTTTCCGCTGCCGCAGGGGCAGGGATCGTTGCGCCCCGTCTTGGGGGCCCCGTGGACGAAGGGCTGGGCGCGCTCATGGTGGTGGTGGACGGCTTCGCCGGTCTCCACGGCGGTCTGGAACTCTCCAAGGGTGTGCTCCAGGCCGGAGCGCATCTCATAGGCGGAAGAAACCACCTTGGTCTCTTCCAGATGGCGCAGCCAGGCGCGCAGCACCTCCGGCACATGGGCCGCCAGCGGATCACGCCGTGCGAAGCGCCCCGGCAGCAGGTGACCGAGGATCGCGTGCATGCCCTCGCCATCGAGCTTGTGGGGCGCGACGCCCAGTTCCTCGTAGGCGCAGGCGAGGAAGTGCTCGAGGATCTTCTTCTGGTCCTCGCGCGGTACCGCGGTGAGCGACTGCGAAGCGCTGGAGTCGAGGAAGGCGGCGGTATCGAGCGTCACTTCACGGCTGGTCATGAGGCCGGGCAGTTTAGCGCAAGCGCGTGCACCCGCGCTACACTCGCACGGCTTGGACCTCGTCTTCATCCATCCGGAGATCCCGCACAACACCGGCTGTGCGGCGCGTCTGTCGGCCGCAACGGGTGTGCGCCTGCATCTGGTGGAGCCGCTGGGTTTCTCGCTGGAGGACCGCTACCTCAAGCGCGCCGGTCTCGACTACTGGCCGATGGTCGATCTGATCGTGCACCGCTCTTTGCCCGCGCTCGTGGCGCACTTTGACGCGCAGTCCGTTGCAGCAGGCGGCCGCTCCTTCGCGGAGCGTGCGCGGCTGTTCAGCGCGCGCGGCGGGAGCAGCCTCTTCGAGTGTGCGTTCGAGCCCGACGACATCCTGTGCTTCGGGCGCGAGTCGAGCGGTCTGCCGGCGGACCTGCTCGCCGAGCACGCGACGCGGCGCGTGTATGTGCCGATCCGTCCCGGCGTGCGCAGCCTCAACCTCGCCAATGTGGCCTGTCTCGGTCTGTACACCGCGCTGCACCGTGCCGGTGTGCCGCTGCCCGCCAACGACGGCCGCTACGAGGCGCACACACAAGCTGCGCAGGATGTCCGTCCCGCATCGCGAGCGCGCCATGTCGACGGCTGAGGGACCGCTTGTTCCGGCCGGGGTTTCCGTGCGCAAGCCGCGCCATGGCGATCTGTTCGAACTGATGGTCGACGGCCTCGACGAGCGTGGCGACGGGCTCGCACGCATGAACGAATACGAGTTCACTCTGCGCTGGGCCCTGCCGGGCGACCGCGTGCGCGCGAAGGTGCTCAGCCGCAGGCGCAACGCGATTGAGGCGCGCGTGGAAGCATGGCTGGAGCGCAGTGCGCAGCGGGTCACTCCGCGCTGCGCGCATTTCGGCGTGTGCGGCGGATGCACGCTGCAGAGCCTGGGTTACGAACAGCAGCTGGGCCACAAGCAAAGGCACCTCGAGCGCGTGTTCACCGCGCACGGTCTCGATCCCGCCGTGCTGCAGCCGCTGGTCGGCTCCCCGGAGCCCTGGCACTACCGCGGCAAGATGGAGTTCAGCTTCGGCAACCGCCGCTGGCGGACCGAGCGCGACGATGCGGCCGAAGACTTCGCGCTGGGACTGCACGTGCGCGATGTCTACAGCAAGGTCGTCGAAGTGGAGCAGTGCTCGATTCAGGCGGAGGCCTGCAACGCGATCCTCGCCAGCCTGCGCCGCGAAGCGCGGGAGCGCGGTCTGGCGCCCTGGGATCTGCGCCGACACACCGGTTTTCTGCGACATGCCGTGCTGCGCAGCTCACGCTCGAGCGGCGAGCTGTTGCTCAATCTGGTGACGGCCGGCGAGGAATTCGAGACTGTCGATGCCTATCTCGCCGCCGTGCGCGCCGCGCACCCTGAGCTGACAAGCGCCGTGCAGACCGTGCACACGCGGGCCGCCTACGGTGCGCTCGCCGGCGTCGAGCGCGTGGTATTCGGTGCCGGTCGCATCGAGGAGCAGCTGCTGGGCCTGCGCTTCGAGATCTCCGCGCAGTCGTTCTTCCAGGCCCATGTGGCGCAGGCCGAGCGGCTGTTCGCCGCGCTGATCGAGGCCCTGGCGCTGCGCGGCGACGATGTGGTGCACGATCTGTACTGCGGCACCGGCACGATCACGCTGCTGCTCGCGCGGGCGGCGCGCGAAGCGGTCGGTTTCGAGCTTGTGGAGGCCGCCGTCGAGAACGCACGCGCCAGCGCAGTTCGCAACGGCATCCGCAATGCCCGCTTTCATGCCGGCGATGTGCTGACTGCCTGGGCGCGCGAGGCAGACTCGGCGCGCGTGCTGGTCGTCGATCCGCCGCGCGCCGGCCTGCACGCCGGCGTGCTCGCGCAACTGAAGGCGCGCGGTCCGGAGCGCATCGGCTACATCGCCTGCAATCCCAGCGCCGGCGCGCGCGATGTCGCGCAGCTGGTCGCGGCCGGCTGGAAGCTCACCCGCGCGCAGGGTTTCGATCTGTTCCCGCACACGCCGCATGTCGAGTGCCTGATGGTGCTGGAGCGCGCATGAGCGAAGAGTCTTCGCCTGAGCTGGAACGCGAGCGCGAGCTCGCCCGACGCGCCGGCCTGCGTCTGGGCGGTCTCTGTCCGCAATGCGTGCATGCACGCGGCATCGAAAGTGCCAGGGGCTCGCTGTTCCTGCTCTGCGGTCGCGCCAAGGAAGATCCGCGCTACCCGCGCTATCCGGGACAGCCGGTCGTGGCTTGCCGCGGCTTCGAGCGCTAGGCTCGACCCTCGCGATGGACCTACTCGTGGAATCCGGCAGTCTGCTGGCGGCGGCGCCCGACATGCTCGACCCCAACTTCATGCACTCGGTCGTGCTGATCGTGCAGCACACGCACGAAGGCGCTTACGGCCTGGTGATCAACCGGCCTTCCTCGATCACGGTCAACCTGCTGTTTTCCGAGCACCCGGTGCTCTCCAAGCTGCGCTTCGGAGTGCACTCCGGCGGACCGGTGGGACTCGACACGCTGCAGTTCCTGCACTGCGTTCCAGAGGCGATTCCCGGCGGCACGGAGCTTGTTCCCGGGCTGTACCTGGGCGGCGATCTGGAAGCACTGGCGGCACTGCTGGCCTCTGATCCGGTGCAGGCAGCGCGCTGTGTACGGCTGCTGCTGGGCTACTCGGGCTGGGGCGCGGGACAGCTGGAGAGCGAGCTGACGCACGGCTCATGGGTGCCCGCTCCGCTGAGCGAGGTCAGCTGGATGTTTCAGGATGACCCGCAGGTGCTGTGGCGCAAGGTGATCCGCTCGCTCGGCCGGCACGCGCAGGGACTGGAGGACCTCCCGCCGGATCCCAGCTGGAACTGAGCGCTAGTTGCGGACCAGCTCGTGACCGTTGCCATTGCGGGTGCGCAGGCGTTCGGCCGCCGCCACCTCGCTGACCCCGGCCAGCGACAGCACGGACTCGATCGTGCGCACGCGCTCCTGCATCGACAGCGATTCCACGGGGATGTACGGCACGGAGAACATCTCCAGCAGCAGCTTCACCATCCCGTCGATGCGCACAACTTCCTCCCACTCGAGTCCGGCGCGCACGCCGTCGGCGACGACGAGCTCGCGGTGGGGGCGCAGGTAGAGCACGAGGCCGCTGCGCACGGACTCCATGTACTGCGCCAATCGAGGATCCGTGGCGATCTTGCCGAGGATCGTCGAGTGATGACCGGCGTAGGCGAGGTTGCAGAAGGCGCGGTCGGAGACGAAGGAGCCCTGTTGCTGGCTCTCGGCTTCCAGCTGACGCTCAAAGACCTGCTGCTGGTAGTGGTTGACCAGACCGATGTCCGAGCGCAGCGCATCCAGACGCGCTTCCATCTCCGCGAGCACACCGCGCGCGACCTCCGAGATCATCGGGATGCCGTAGCGATCGCGGATGTAGCGGGCCAGCGTGGTCTTGCCGGTGGCGTGGGCACCGACGAGGTAGATGCGCAGCGGGGGCTTCATGCCCCGTTACCCTACCCGTGGATGGGATTTTCGCCACAGGCCACAAGGGATTGTGGATAACCGGCCCTTGCTCAGGTCTGCGAGGCTGCTCAGGATGGGGCGCATGTCCAGTCCTGTCGCTCCCAGGAAGAAAAGCAAGATCCTTTTGTTGGCACTGGGCCTGCTGCTGGGGCTGGCCTTGTTGGCCGTGCTCGCGCCCCTGCTCTTCAGCGGGTTGGTGGCGCGAGCGATCGAGGCCGAGTTCGGGCAGCGCTGCGCCGGGCGTCTGGAGGTGGGCGAGCTTCAGCTCGCCTGGCGTGCGCGGCAGAGCCTGCGCGGGGTGCGCCTGATCGATCCGCAGGGGACGCCGGTCGGCGAAGTGTCGCTGGAACTGCCTTCGCTGCTGGAGCTGTTGCGGAGCGAAGGCGTGCGACTGGGGCGCATCACCGCACAGCTCGAAGCCCGGCTTGTCGCCGATGATTCCGGCGTCACGAATCTGCAGCGCGCATTGGAGCCGCGC
>SXGT01945374.1_pt1 | contig 24837 bp, 22 predicted proteins | sample 3176221 | NCBI WGS metagenome assembly SXGT01 (sample SAMN11356862, study PRJNA531348) | freshwater metagenome | isolation source: freshwater sample F1-120 | place: China: Fuxian Lake, Yuxi | collected 2017-12-25
CCCCCCCCCCCCCCAGCCGCGCAACGGGATGGTTCTACGGGGATCGACGCACAGCGGGGCTTGAGGGTGGGTTCGATTCTCGGCAAGACAGGCTCCAAGATCACCCTGCGCCGCGGAGCAGAGGAGCTGAACGAAGCTCGGGTATCCGCCGGTGCACCGAGCGATGCGCGCAGGCAGGGCGGCGTCCGCGCCTGATCAGGGAATTGCGAGCTCCTCTGCGGTTGCTGAGAACCCCACATGTATTGCAGAACGAGATACGTCGTCGCTCCCGGTTGAGCCGAATCGCCGTAAGTTGGACCAGGCTCGAACCACGCCGACGCTCGCCCTCGTGGCCCTCCTCGGCGCAGCCAGCAAGCGAAGCGCGACGCCCTTCACCTCGCGCGGGCTATGCTGGGCGGAGCCATGGCTCGTCATTTCAACACGGCTGGTCCCTGCAACCCCGAGGTCCACTACATGCAGCCGCCGGAGCGGCGGCTGCCCGGTGTTCGAGAGGTCATCGAGCAGCAGTCGTACTTCGTCTTGCACGCGCCTCGGCAGGTGGGCAAGACCACCTCGCTGATGGCCCTCGCCAAGTCGCTCACGTGATGGTCTCCATGGAGGTCGGCGCCGCCTTTCCCAAGGACGTCGGTGCAGCCGAGGACGCGATCCTCGAAGGTTGGCGTCGCCGCGCCGAAGCATGGCTCCCCCCGGAGCTCCAGCCGCCGCCCTGGCCCGACGCCAAGCCGGGCTTTCGGATCGCCTCGGGACTGACCACGTGGTCTCGGGCCTGTCCCAAACCATTGGTCGTGTTCCTGGACGAGATCGACGCCTTGCGAGACGACGTGCTGGGATCGGTGCTGCGCCAGCTTCGCGACGGGCATCCCGGCCGACCTGGCTCGTTTCCCTGGTCGCTGGCGCTCGTGGGTTTGCGCGATGTGAGAGACTACAAGATTGCCTCAGGAGGGAGCGAGCATCAACACACATCGTCGCCCTTCAACATCAAGGTCGAGTCGCTCACGATGCGCGATTTCACCGAGCCCGAGGTCGCCGAACTCTACGAGCAGCATACCGCAGAGAGCGGAGAACCAGACCATCGCTGCCTATGACGAGACATTCGGGGGCATTGAGGTACTCTCCGCTCCATGGCAGCGCCCCTGGCCAGGCTCCTCGTCGCGTCGGCCTCTCTCCTGATCTGTTCGTGCGAGCCTCGCCGTGATCCCGCGTTCCCTGTCAGCGACTCGCCCGCGCCCGGCAACTGCGCCTCGCTGCGCCCGCAGACGGAGCCCGATCTGATGGCCTGGGATCCCGGCTCCAGGGCCAACTTGAACCGACTCCGCCACGAGGGCGTGGTCGCCGTCCAGTACAAGGCCGTGGGGTGCGACGTGACCTTGAAGCTCCTCTCTCACTGCATAGGCAAGAAGAGCAAGTACGCCTATACCGCCTACGGCGAGACCCAGACCAAGACCGCGCACAACGCCAACGAGCTCTATACCGAGCTCCCCCTGGGCGCGGCCCGACTGGCGGGCAAGCTCAAGGGAGCCCGGGCTCTTCGCACGGATTACACCCTGGTGGGGACCCTGAGCTTGCCCCCCGACGAGACCTACGAGCGAGGGGATCTACGGGGCAAGGACTGCGAGGAGGCGACGCACGTGGTCTCCGCGATCTACGTGGGCGGCTTCGCCATGGCCGCCGGCGAGTCGAGCAAGATAGAGGCGTCGGCCAACCTGTTCGTGGCCAGCTCGGGCGGGGCCCTGGACACGTCCCTGGAGCGGCTGGACTCGGCGGGGAGCGTCCAGGCCTGCGCCCACGCGATGAGCGACGGCAAGGAGACCGTGAACTGCGCCATCCCTCTGCGTATAGGCCTGCTCCCGGTCGGGGGAGGCTCGTCGCTGGCCGTGGCCGAGGCCAGGGCCGCCGAGGCCGCCGTCCAGGCGCCTGCCCCGTCGGCGTCGGCCCCCGAGGCGGGCGCGAGCCCCCCGTCGTCGGTGAACCCGGAGGTCATGAAGCTGATGAGCCGCGCCCTGGAGGCGGACAGCGGGGGGCGCCTCGAGGAGTGCATCGAGGCCAACCGCGCCGCGCTCGCGCTGGAGGCTCAACCCAGGACGATGCTCCACCTGGCCTCGTGCGAGCGCCGCTCCGGCAAGCTGATCGACGCCCTCCGCAACGCGCAACGCTCGCTGGAGCTGGGCATACAGAAGGGCGATGCCTCGCTCATGAGGGTGGCTCGAACCAGGATCAAGGAGCTGCTCGAGGTCATCCCCAAGGTCACCTTCGCCGCCCGGGCGAGCGTGATCTTGGATGAGCTCTCCTTCGACGATCGCACCGTCCCGCTCGAGAGCATGAGCAAGAATTTCTCGGTCGATCCTGGCCGCCACACAGTGAAGTTCCGCGGCAAGAACGAGCGAGGCCCCCTGGCGGGCACCTCCTCCGTCGACGTCGCGGAGGGCCAGAAGCTCACAGTGACCTTGCCTCCCTAGCGCCGAGCTCCGGCGGTCCGGTCAGCGGTTGTCCGAGGGCATCTTCAGGCCCCTCAGCATCTCGCCCACGTCGACGGACGTATAGCCCTTGGGCACATCGAAATCGCTCTCGGGCAGGTGCCTCGGGTCGAGCTTCTTTACCTCGATATGGACCGCCTCGCTCTCCCGCTGAAAGACCACCATCCGTAGTGGGAAATGCTTGCCGTCGAAGAGCTCGGCCGCGAGGGCCAGATCGTTGGGCAGGGCGCGGGCGGGGATCTTGAACCAGGAGGCGTCGTCGCTGGCCATGCAAACGATCACCCTCTGCTCGTCCTTGGTGAGCTCCCAGTCCTCGCACAGTATCCCCGCGATCACGTGGCGCTTGCCTAGCCTCTTCACCTTGGGCGCCGCGTCGCTCGGCGGCCCGCCAGGGGCCACCTGGTTGGGGATGGCCCGATGGATGTCGGCGGCGGACTTCTCGAGATCGAGCACATAGGCCTGCTTCTGGGCCTCGAGCGCGACGAACCCCTTCTTCTCGGAGGCCCGGAAGACCAGCCAGGCCTTGCCGCCTCCCAGCCTGTTCTCCTTGTCGAGGCTCCTGGGCACTTCGACGCGGAAGCGGTCCTTCTTCAGGCTGAGATCCACGTCGAAGGGCGCCTGCTCTTCGCCCTTGGGCTCCACTCGGATCAGGATCTTCCCCTCGAAGCCTCCGGCGAGGGGCGAGGGGTTCAGTGGGACCTCCTCCTCGGTACCCGCGGGGCTCTTCTTCCTGCAGCCGAGGAGGCTCGCCGAGAGCATGAGCGCGAGAGCGAGACGAAGGACCTTCATGGCCGCATCCTAGAGCACCGGCGCGGACATGGCCTCGAGGCGGCGGTGGAGATCCGCCTCGTCGAAGGGCACGCCGCAGAGCGCGGCGAGCGACCTCAGTCGGACGATCTCGCGCTTGTGGAGCTCGTGGTCCACCACGGCCATCTGGCAGGCCGCGTCGTAGAGGGCGGCCCGGTCCTCGGCCGGCGCCTCCAGGAGATCCCGCTCCAGCTGCCGGACGTCCAGCTCGAGGACGTTGCCGAACAGGTGGAGCTCCTCCTCGGGGTGCCCCGCCTGGCGTAGCCCGGAGATCAGCTCTCGCAGGAGGAACACCTCGTTCTGGGTGATCTTGGAGTCTGCCTGCGCCAGGAGCCAGGCCACCCTCATGAGGAGCGAGGGGAGGCGATCCAGGCGGGCGAGGAGCGCCAGCGCCGCCGCGTTGATCGAGGCCTTGTCGTGGAAGAGCGCCCTGGCTCGCTGGCCTATGGAGCGCGTTACCATGTAGTTCATACCGACGCTCAGCGGGACCCCGACGACCGGTATCGCGAATTTTATGAGGTTCCGCTGGAGCAGGTATTTGCCGACCACCGGCAGCGCCCTGAGGAAATGGAGAATCGGGCCCCTGGCCACCATCTTCACGACCTGGCGGGTGGCTTCGGGGGCCAGCTTGGCGGCGGCCTCGCTGGCCAGATCCCCGGCCTGGATACCGAAGGCCACCCTGATGAGCTCGATCAGGTCGACAGGATCGTCGATGTCGAGCTTGACCCCATGGAGCACGGCCATGTCGTAGGCCAGCCGGAGCTGGAGCCAGGTGGTGGCCGAGAGGTCCACGGCGAAGGTGGCGACCGCGCCAGGGAGGGTGAGCGGGGAGCTCGTGCCCCCGGTCCCCAGCGTGAGCGCCAGGGCCGCAGTGTAGGCGCTGGCGGACGCCCCGCCCTCGAGCGCCGAGTACCTGCTCGCCAGCTCGATCCGGCGAGGGACGATGGCCTCGGCCGAAAGTCCCGGGTACTTACGCTGGAAATACGAGGCGTCGACCCTCTTCACGTAGCTCTCCAGCGAGGAGCGGAGGACCTTGGCAAACCAGCCGCCGTCCTTGAGCTCGTCGGGGGTGAAGGCCCTGGCCGCGGCCTTCGCCTCCTCGAGATCCTGGTCCTCGTTCGACATGGAGCCTCCGTACGGTGAACACCCTTGCATGGACTCCCCGGCAGGTCCACCTGCCCCCAGGAGCAACCGAGCACCAAGGCACCTTCGGGCGTCTCCCCTGATTGTGATAGGGTTCGATTTACAGGGAGCAAGCCGGTTGGCTACGGGACCGGCTCAGCGCACCAGGAAATGGACTCGCTCGGGTCTGGTGAATCCGTCGAGCTCCGCCGTGATCGCTCCCTCGGGGGCGAGAGGCACCCAGAGGACGCCCCCAGGGAGGTGATCGTATGGAAAGAAGCGCGCGGTTCCATGGCCCAGAGTCGAGCCATCACCGGCCTTCCAGGTCAGATCGCGAGGCTCCCCTCTCTCCAGGTAACGCTCGCGAGAAGCCTGGCCTCGCCTGGTGATCGTGCCGTCGCCCTCCACCCGGAAGGCCCGGTGCTCCTCTCCCTGGCGAGGGGTCTGGGCGCTCATCATCCTGGCGCGGAAATCGTTGTTTCCCCGGACTCGCTCGAAGAGCTTCTGGTGATGGTAGTCGCTAATCCAGCTAGGATTGCAGTAGCTCATCAGGTCCTTGGGGGGCTGGGAGCCGCCCGGGTCCACGAGCTTGTTCGCGATCTGGTCGTAGCCCCAGACTCCTATCCTGGCCTGGGCATGCTCGGCGCCCGTTGGATAGCCTGGATCCGGCCCGCCGGCGCCTCCGCACGGCGCGTGGTTGAGGCCATGGGCGTGGCCTATCTCGTGGGCCGCCGTCTCGGCCGTTCGCTCTCCCTGCTCCCTGGAGCCGCCAAAGCCCACGCCCACGCTGTAGGCGGCGCCGGTGGGACTGAGGCCGGTGGTGCAGCCTCCCCTGCAGAACTCCTCGAAGCTCTGGGCCGCGTTGAAGGCGCCATAATAATAGACATCGAGGTCCGCGTCCTCGCTACGGCGGAGGTTCCCTATGGCCTCGAGGAGGGCGCCCAGCCCCTTTCCGCTCCCTGAAATGGGCTCGTTCCAGGGGAAGGGGGCGTGCACCGTGATGTCGACCCTGGCGGTCGGGTAGAGCTTGTAGAGGATCTGCCTGTAGCGCTCGATCTGCTCGGCGCTCATGTCCGGGAGGCGGTTGGAGCCGTCGGCCCCGTACTGGACCGGGACGAGCTTCACCTTGACCTTCTCCGCGCCCGGGCTGGCGTCGAGCGGGGCGAGCGAGCCGTTGGCCGGGTAGCGGGCGGGCATCGGGGCGTCGCCGGGGGGCGTGCCCTGATCGGCGTTGAGCACCACCACGAACCTGGATGCAGTCTGCAAGAATTGCCCGGGGATGGGCACGTTGATCGTGGAGTCCAGATCGGCCTCGGAAGAGGGGCGGGACACGGTCTTGGTCGCCGAGAGCACCTTGATGAAGCCCCCGGTGGGCGAGTCCGCGACCAGCTTGATGCGCGCCGTGATGGGCTTGGGAGCCCAGCCTGCGTCCAGGGTGACGTAGACGCGGAGCAGGGCGTCTCGCCCGGCCACCAGCTGCACTCGCCCCCTGGGGGCCGGCTGCCCTCCCTTGGCGACAGGGACCTTGAGGTTCTGCATCAGCGCGAGCTCTTCGATCTTGAGCCCGGTCGCGATGGGCTGGGAGAGCACCGTGGGATCCGGGGTAGCCTCGGGGGGGGCGTCCGTGGCGCTGCTGCACGAGGCGAGGAGCAAGGCGAGAGTTACCGCGTGGCGCATGTCAACCTCCATCCCTTGGCGCCGGCGGAGGGCCGCCGTCCGTCCGTCCGATGCAGCGCCTGATCTCCTTGCATTCGGCCGCCGTGTAAAGAAGGAGCGCGCAGGGGTCGGACACCTCCTTGCGCCGACACTCCTCCCACTCGGTCACAGTGGCGGTGGTGCATGAGCTCAGGTAGCTGCCGATGCAGGTGCTCTGATCCTTCATGTTGGAGACAACGAGCCCCCCGTCGCAGAGGGTGACCTTGCCATAGCCCCCGCCGATGTCCGCCGTCCAGTCGCAGAGCCTCTTGCGCTCGTCCAGCGTGAGTTGGTCAAGGAAGCGGGGCTTGCGGGCGTCCGGATCGCCTGCGTCGACGCCCGAGGTCGGGCCCACGCTCGGGGGGGAGGATCGCGGGGGATCGCTCGTGCTGCAGGCGAGGAGGCCGGAGAGCAGCGCCAGAGAAAGAAAGCGCATCTTGCCTGTGAGTTACCAGCCCACAAGAGCCAGCGCCAGGCAAGAACGCCCCGCAAACCTCACCCCCGTCGCGATAAGGCGCAAAACGTCGCATCCCCCTCTCCCACGCCCAAAGAGGGCGAGCACATGAAGACAAGGTCGAGGTACTTCATGAGGGCGCCCAGATCTGCGGGCTGGCTGCGAAAGGCCACGTGGCCGTCGGGGCGAATCAGGTAAAGGCTCTCGCTCCTGGCGCCGTAGCGTCGGTGCGCCGCGCCCTCGGGATCGAGGAGGACGCTGCCCGTGTAGACGAGCTCGGAGGGCCTCTCGGCGTAGGGGACGAGGATGTGCACCCCCACGTTGGCGCCGCAGCGATCCTGGGTGGTCATGGCGATCCTGGCGAGGTTCTCGTATCCCGGCGCCGTGGCCGCGGCGCCGTCGAAGAGGAGGAGCGTATGCCTCCCCCCTCCGACGAGATCGAAGACCGAGCCTGGCTCGTCCTCGCCGCCCGTGCCCAGGGGCGCGTCGAAGGCGCGCTGCCCGGGCTCCGGGCCGTCCCCGAAGTGCATCCAGTCCTCCAGGCTGGGAGCCTCGGTGGTCCGGTCGGCCAGGATGTTGGCGTGGAGCACAGAGCCCCGGTGCTGCCCCACGACGGGGCTGTCCTTGTAGCCGATGTCGATCATGGAGAGGCCGCGGGTCACCGCCTCCTGCACCAGGCCGAGGTTGCCGACGAAGCCCATGATCTGGTTGCGGACGACCTGGGCCAGCCGGCTCCTGAGGCCAATCGCCATCGTCCCCCGGCGAGTGGCCGCGTCCGTGGCCTCGAGGGTGACCTCGTGGATGGGGCGCCGCTCGGCGGCGTAGGAGTCGAGCAGCGCCTCTCGCCCGATCCCCTTGTGGACGAGCGCAAGCTTCCACGCCAGGTTGTAGGCGTCCTGTATTCCCATGTTCATCCCCTGCCCCCCGGCGGGGCTGTGGATATGCGCCGCGTCCCCCGCCAGGAAGACCGGCCCCACGCGGAGGCGGCTGGCCAGGCGAGCGTGGATACGAAAACCCACCATCCACGCCGGCTCGCTCACCGTGGCGCCCGCCGGGCCTCGCTCGTCCAGCAACTTCTGGAAGTTCTCGAGGGTGGGCTCCAGCTCGACGCTCTCCGGCAAGAAGGCCAGCATCCGGTAGCGGCGCTCGCCGGGGAGGGGAAAGAACCCCATGGGCCCGTCCTGGTGGAGGAACACCACGATCTCGGAGTCGTCGACGGGCATCGGCAGATCGACCCGGATATCGGCCTGGATGAGGCGAAACTCGTAGGTGGAGCCCTCGAGCTCGAGGCCCAGCCCCTCGCGCACCGCGGAGTGCGCTCCGTCGCAGCCGAGGAGCCAGGAGGCGAGGACGTCCTCCTCTCGGCCGTCCTCGTGAACCAGAGTCGCCTTGACGCCTTCGTCTTCCCTGGAAAACCGTTCGAGCTTCACCTTTCGCTCGACCGGACAGCCCCGCTCCCCGAGAGCCTCTTCGAGGACGAGCTCGGTCTCGCGCTGGGCGACGCTCAGCGTGAACGGGTAGGGCGAGTCGATCTTTCCCGCGAGGGGGAGGTGCGCCACCGGCGTTCCCCGCTCGAAGACGTTGAGTCCGCGGAGCTTCTTGCCGCGGGGGAGAAGCGCGCCCACGACCCCCATGTCGTCCAGGATCTCCAGCGTCCTGGCGTGGACCACCTGGGCCTTGGAATAGAGGGTTGGAGCGCCGGCGAGATCCACGATGAGGCACGACAGACCGTGCCTCACCAGCTCCAGCGCCATCGTCATCCCGACCGGGCCCGCCCCCACCACCAGCGCATCGAACGAACGACCCATGACGGCGAGCCTACCCGACCACGGAGAGGCGCGTCACCAAACAAGACCAGGCAAGGCGCTCATGGAGCAAAGCGAATTCGCTTCACTGTTCCCCTGTAATTGGGGGGGCTCCCGAAGGTGACGACATAGGCCGTATTGGCGGTGGCGGCAAATCCGGATTGCCCAGGATCGAGATCGAGCGTGACGCAGGCCGTGCCGTCGGGGCTGCAGCGGGAGAGCTCGCCGTTGGCGTAGTCGGGAGGATCGCCGTAGTCGAGGCGGAGCAGGTCGTCGCCTCGCCTGGCCAGGGATCCAGGGGACTTCTTGTTGGTCGCGATCTCCACGCCAGCGGTCAGCCCCGTCCGGGGGTAGCGCAGGACCTTGCCCTCCGTGGTCCGGCTCACGTAGACAAAGGAGCCGTCGACCGTGAGCTCGGCGTCGCCAGGGCGGGGCAGGGCCAGCTGCTCGGGGGCCCCCGTCCCCTGGGTCCACACCGAGCTCGTACTTCCGCTGGACTCCACCCAGAAGAAGGTGGCGCCGTCGACCACGAAGCTCTGGATGTTGGACGTGGTCCGGGTCAGCACGTCGGTGGGTGCGACGGTAGGGGTGGCCACGGACCACTTGCGGACATAGGACGTGGTCTGAGCAGGCCTTGCGGGGACCGAGAAATAAAGGTCCCCCGAGGCCGCGAAGCGGACGGTGGCCGCGAACTGGGTTCCGGGCGCCCTCACCACGGTCCCGTCCGACTGGCGGAGGCAGCTGAGCTCCGTCTCGCGCGTGGCGTTGTAGATGACGCTGATGCAGGCGATGGAGTCCGAGGCCACGGGGCCCGTGTGCCAGTCGCCGAAGTAGGTGGGGAACCCTCCCGACCGGAACAGCATGGCCCCGCAGTTCTCGCCGGCTCCACAGATCTGAGTGAAGGGGAGCCTGCGGAAGACGGCGTCCCAGTTGGAGCCCGCGGCCGCTCCTCGCTCGTACCAGTAGACGTGGCTCGACGTCGTCGCGACCCCCAGGCCCGCGAGCAGGTTCTCGGCCACGGTCTCGAGCGGTCCCGGCGTGAAGGGCGCGTCGGGGTTCGCGTCGCCCGCGTCGGCCCTCGCGTCTGGGCGGGTGTCCGGGCTGGTGTCGGGCGTGGTCAGGACGTCCGGCGCCGCGGCCCCGTCGGGTGGCGTCCCGGCCTCCGGGGGCGGGGGCCCGGGTTCGCTCGCATCCGGTTCGGGCGATCCCGAGGGATCGCCGACCTTGAGCGAGGAGCAAGCGAGGGCCAGCCACGGGATCGAGGCGACGAGGAGCAGGCGGCGCGAGCGCATCGCACGCATCGTTTCACGTCGCGGCCTCGCGGGCGAGGCGGACGTGGGCGTTCCAGACCCGGCGCTCACGAGCGCTCACTTGGGGCAGCGCTCGATCGCGATCTTCATGTGGACAGGGACCTTGGGCCTGTCGTTCGAGCCGCGCTCCACGGCGGCGATCGCCTGGGCCACCTCCACCGAGCAGGTGCCGAAGACATTGTAGTCGTTCTTGGGCCCCCGCCCGACCACCAGGTAAAACTGGCTGCCGCTCGGCAAGAACTCCGTGGGGGTAGGGTTGGAGGCCGCCATGGAGAGGACGCCCTTGTCCTGCGCTGCGTGGTTCTCGTTGGGGAGGGAGTAGCCAGGGCCGCCCGAGCCGGTGCCGCGAGGGTCCCCGCCCTGGATGACGAAGTTGGGGATGACGCGATGCCAGGTGAGGCCGTCGTAGAATTTGCCCAGGGTCCAGGTGCCTTCCTTGAGGAAGGGGCGGGTGCCCCTGGCGAGCCCGACGAAGTTGGCCACGGTGGTGGGCGCGGCCGCCTCGTCGAGCCGACAGACGATCTGGCCCTGCTCGGTGTCGATGCGGGCGGTGAGGACGCCGCTCCCTTCGGGGAAGCCCGCCAGGGCCTGAACCAGGCCGAACGCCGCGGCATCACCCAGCGGATCGCCGCCGTCGCCCGGGCCGAGGACCACGCCCGAGTCCCCCGCCCCGGGATCGACCACGCATCCGGTGTCGACGCCCGCGTCACGGGGACTGCTGCCGTCGCCCGAGTCCGGCGAGGTCAGGGCGTCCGGGCCCGGCGGGGAGTCGCTCGCGGCGTCCGCCCCGGAAGCCGTATTGCTCGAGCACGAGGCCGCGAGCGACGCGGAGCCCCCGAGGGCAAGGAGGACACCGCCTAGGAAGAGCCGCGTCATGGTCGCTTTTTTCATGGGGTGCTCCCGAAGCTATCATGGCTCGCCGCAGGACCCAGCAAAGGCGCAAAGGCCCTTCCCTCCCGGAATGCCCCACGCCTTCCGGGCGTAGTTGGCTCGCGGGCCACCCCCCGTCAGAGGCGCCTGGGGTACGATGTCTCGTGGAGGTGTTGGTCGGTGACTCCCAGGTGTTCGGGCTTGGCGTCGAGGAGGCGGTCGCCAGGTGGCCCGCCAGGGCGCTGCGCGCCCCCCGGTGACGAGGCCATGCTTGCCCGCCTCGCCTATCTCCTTGGCCGCCTCACAGCGCCCATTGCCTTCGCGACCCGGGCGCGCACCGCGCGGCACCTCTTCCGCTTCGCGCTGGCCGAGCACGAGAGCATGCTCGAGCTGCGGGCTGCGGCGGCGCGCACCCCCTCTCCCTCGAGGCGGGCCCTCTACCTCCGCCACGCGCTGGACGAGGAGCGCCACGCCACGGCCTTCTCCCTCCACTCGGCCGAGATCCGTAGAACCATGGGGTTGTCCTCTTACGGGCCTCCTCGCACCGGCTGCGAGGCGCTCTTCGAGCGGCTGGGCGAGCAGGCCTTTCTGGCCTTCGTTCACTTGGGTGAGCAGCGAGGCCGAGCCCAGTTCGAGGCCTACATCGCCTTCTTCGAAGGCCGGGGTAACGACAAGCTCCGCGCGCTCTTCGCCGCCCTGGTTGGCGACGAGCGGCAGCACGAGAGCTACACCCGCGCCCTGCTGCTCGAGCAGGCGGGGAGCGAGGGCGGAGCCCGGAGCTCGCTGCGGCGTATGGCCTTCTGGGAGGGGCTGAGCAGGTGGCGCAGGGCAGGGCAAGGGCTCACCCGCTTCGTCTACGCGGCCTCGATGCTCTTGCTCTACCTGAGCCTCATGCCCTTTGCCCTCGTCGTTCGGCTCTCCAGGCCGGCCCGCGGCTGGCGGACCTGAGCGCCCTCCGATGGCGGCGGTCCTCGGGATCTCGGCGTACTACCATGACTCGGCCGCCGCCCTGGTCGTCGATGGTCGGGTGGTCGCCGCGATGCAGGAGGAGCGCTTCTCCCGTATCAAGAACGACGCCTCGCTCCCCCTCGAGGCGGCCCGGGCGTGCCTGCGCGTGGCCGGCCTCCCGGCTGGCGCGCTGGACGCGGTGGTCTATTACGAGAACCCCTTCGCCAAGCTCGGGCGCGTCCTCCGCTGGCTGCTCCGCACCTTCCCTCGCTCCTACCGCCAGTTCCCCAGGGCGATCACCGAGCAGATCGGGGCCAAGCTCTGGGTGCTCGACCAGCTGGCCGAGGCCCTTGGGCTCCCTCGCTCCAGGATCCATGGCTCGGATCACCACCTCTGCCACGCGGCCAGCGCCTTCTTCCTGGGGCCCTTCCAGGAGGCCGCCGTGCTCACCGTGGACGGCGTCGGCGAGGACGCGACGACCACGATCTTTCGAGGGGAGGGGGAGAGCCTCACCCCCCTCGGGCATATCTCCTTTCCTCACTCGCTAGGCCTGCTCTACGGCGCGCTCACGGCCTATCTTGGCTTCGAGGTCAACGAGGGCGAATACAAGGTCATGGGCCTTGCGGCCTTCGGTCAGCCTCGCCACAGGGAGGCCTTCGCGTCGCTCCTCACGACCCACGAAGATGGCAGCTTCGAGCTGGGGCTCCCCTATTTCGATTATGGGGCCAGCGCCGAGGTCGGGTTCTCGCGCCGCATGGAGGAGCTGCTCGGGCCGAGGAGGCCTGTGGGGCGCCCTTGGGATCTGGAGAAGGATCCAGACGATCGCCGCTATGCGGACGTCGCCGCCACGCTGCAGTCGGTCACCGAGGACGCGCTCCTCGGCCTGGCCAGGGAGGCCCGGCGTCGCACCGGGGCCCAGGCGCTCTGTCTGGCGGGCGGGGTGGCGCTCAACGCGGTCGCCAACGCTCGCCTCCTCCGGGAGGCGGGGTTCGCCCGTATCAGCGTTCACCCGGCGGCGGGCGACGCGGGAGGGGCCCTGGGGGCCGCCGTCCTTGGGGCCCTCGCCCGGGGCGATCCTCGCCCCGCTCCGCTCGCCAGCGCGGCCCTGGGCGAGGAGATCGATACAGCGAGCGCCTGGGAGACCGCCCTGGCTCTGGGGCTCCGTCCTGTCCGGGTGTCCGATCCGGCGATGGAAGTGGCCTCTCGCCTGGCGAGAGGCCAGATCGTGGCCATCTGCCAGGGGCGCTTCGAGTGGGGGCCGAGGGCCCTCGGGCAGCGCTCTCTCCTGGCGCTCCCCCACGATCCGGCCCTGAGGGAGAGGCTCAACCGCGTCATCAAGCAAAGAGAGCCCTTTCGCCCCTTCGCTCCTGCGATCATGGCCAGTCGGGCCGCAGCCTACTTCGATGAGGCCCCCAGCGACATGACAGCCTTCATGACCACGGTATGCCCCGTCAAGCACGAGGCCAGGGAGCGGCTCGCCGCGGTCGCCCACGTCGACGGCACGGCGCGCCTCCAGACCGTGACCCGGACCTCTGCGCCTTTTCTCGCCGATGTGCTCGCCGAGGTGGAGAAGATGACGGAGACTCCCGTGGTGCTCAACACGTCCCTCAACGGACCCGGCGAGCCCATCGTGGGCTCGGCGAACGACGCGCTCGGCTTCTTCGTCGCCCGCCCGGTCGACGCGATGCTGATAGGCGACGTCCTCCTGGAGAGGGCCCCCGCATGAGCACGCCCACAGGGACCCGCCTCGCCTCTCGCGTCGCCTCTCGCCTGAGGACGGTCCTGGCGCTCCTGGTCTACTTCGGCCACAGGGAGCGGTTCCTCCTCGCTCCCCTGCTCCTCGTCCTCCTCGTGGCCTCGGTCCTTCTCCTCTTGACCGGCGGCCTGAGCTACGTGGCGCCCTTCGTCTACGCGCTCTTCTGAGGAGCAAGGAGCGCGTTCGTCCTTCACCTTTGGACGAACGCGCTCCGAGCGGCTAAGCCATCCACGTGGATTCGACGTCGCCTTCCGGGAAGGCCATAGCCCCTGCCCCTGGCGGAGGCGAGGTGCTCACGTCGGCCAGCGAGCCCTCGGCCCCTCGCTTCGGTCCTGCCGCCATCGCGTTCAAGAGCGTACCCCCGCCGGCGATGAGCGTCGCTCCGGTTCCCTTCGGCCGGAGGGAGAAATATCGCGCCTTCATGGCCAGGCACGGCAAGAAGCTCTGGTGGCTGCACTCGGTCTACGCGCTCTGCCTGGGCATCAGCGTGGTGGTCTTCGCGCAGAAGGGCTTCGAGCACGCGCGCTGGCTGGCCATCTCGGCGGGAGGGGCCTGGCTCCTGGTCTTGATCTTCTTCCGGCTCCACGGCTCCGGCAAGAGCCAGGCGTCGCTCGAGGGGGCCGAGGCGGGCAAGAAGATCCGCTTCTTCGCGATGACCTACGCTCTGAAGAATCTGTACCAGGGCATGCTTTTCTTCCTCCTGCCGTTCTACTGGAAGTCCACCACCCTCGACTCGTATAACGGGTGGTTCGTCGTGCTCCTCGGCCTCTGCGCGCTCCTGTCGACGCTGGACGTCGTGTTCGATCGGATCCTGCTCAAGTGGGCCGCGCTGGCCTCGCTCTTCCACGGAGTCGCCCTCTTCGGCTGCCTCAACCTGATCGTGCCGGCCCTCTTCCCGAACACCAGGACGCTCTACTCTCTGATGATCGCCGCGGGCGTCACCACGCTCGCCTTCTGGACCATGAACCTCGAGCCTTCGCTGTACCGAAAGCGGGGCGTGCTCCTGGCCATCGGCCTCTCCTCGCTCGCCTCCGTGGGGCTGGTCTACAAGATCCGCACCCTCATCCCTCCGGTTCCCATGTACCTGTCTCGTGCGGCGGTCGGCCCCATGACCATCGCCGACGGGCGCCTCGCCATGGAGGTGAAGACCCTCCACCCCTCGGTGATCCAGCAGCTCCAGGCGGTGACCGACATCGTGGTCCCTGGCGGCAAGGGCGACCGCCTGAGGCACGTCTGGCGGCACGACGGGGTGGAGGTCGTCAGGGCCAACGAGGAGACGTCGAGGGTGGAAGGCCCTCAGGGGTCGCTCAGGCTCAAATCTCGCCTCTCGGGCGACAGCCTCCCGGTCAAGCTCATGGGCACATGGTCCGTCGACGTGGAGACCGAGGACGGCCAGCTCGTCGGCCGCACCAGCTTCGTCGTCGCGGAGTAGGCGCGACAGCCGATCAAGGCTTGTGGCCCCCGCTCGGTCACCCGGCTATCGAACTTCCCTCACGACGAACTCCGCCCTCACGGCCACCTTTTCCGGCGGTGATCGGGGGGGGGCCTCGGGGGGGCTGCGGAGGCCCCTGGCGTGGAGGCGCTCCCCGGGGACGCCCCTGGTCACCAGGTGAGCCTGGATCGCCCTGGCCCTCTGCTCGGCCAGGGGGAGGGCCGCATCGAAGGGCTCCGCGCCGTGGGCGTAGACATGGATCTCGACGTCGAGGCGGGCCAGCCTGTCCATGTCGAGCGCCAGGAGGTCGAGCTGGGCGCGGGCTCTCTCGTCGAGCGAGGCCTCTCCCCGGGGGAAGGTGAGGGGGCCGTCCAGACGAGCGGCCAGCACCATCTCGATCACGTCCGCGTCGGTCCTGGGGGGAGGCCTCACCGCGATCAGGGGGGCAGGGACGGTCAGCCCCTCCGCCCGCTGGGCGAGGAGCCCCCTTCGGAGCGTCTGGGCGGCCTCCTCGGTCGTCAGCTCCCCTTCCACGACGAGGGCGCGCCCGTCGATCGATACGCTCCCCCAGCGTAGCCGCGAGGAGCGGCCCAGGGCCTCGGAGAAGGCCTGCGCCCAGGAGGGCGCCATCGAGAGAGGATCGACGGAGAGGTCGTCGTCGACGTCGGCCGTGGGAAAATGCCCCTTGGCGACCGCCACGATGCCCTTGCGCGCCGCCTCGGTGGGGACCCGCCCCGTGAGCGAGACCCTGTGAGGCGCGATCGTGGCGGTGACCAGCGCCGTCTTGCGAGGCACAGGGGCCGAGACCACGAGCGGCCCTCGGGCCTCGAGCCTCCAGGAGGCCCGGTGCCTCAGCCTGGAGCCCAGGAGGATCAGCAGGACGATCGACGCGGCGACGAAGATGCGGACATGCCACTCGTCCTCCGAGATCTCTCCGGATCTCCTCGGCATGCCCTCGTCACTTGCTTCCCACGAGCCCCGCGGCCTGCAGGGCCGGGCCGCTCGAGGTCATCTTGATCTTGGGAGAGTCGATGACGACGCCGCCCTGGCCTATCGTCACCTTGGAGCTCCCCACCTTGAGCGTGATGCTGGTCGTGCCGGTGAGCGCCATCGCGGCCCCGACCTTGATCTCGATGTCGGCGCTGCTCGAGAGCTGGATGTCGCCCTTGGCCGTCGCCGCCCAGGCCGCGCCGATCGTGGAGGTCTTCTTGCCGCCCACGCGGAGCGAGAGATCCTGGTTGCTCGTCACGTTGAGCATGCCCCCCACCGTCTCGGTGCGCTTGCCCCCCGTCGTCGCCGTCCTGCCGGTCTTGGCGATCTCGGAGCAGGCTCCTCCGACGGTCAGGCTGGCGTCCGAGCCCACGGCGATGCGGATCGCGTGGGCGGCCTTCTCCTCGAGGTTGCCCCCCACCTTGACGGTGACGTCGCCGCCGGAGCTCTCGGAGTCGAAGGAGTCGGTGGTGATGTCGTGGGAGCCCGTGATGGTGAGCGATCGGTCGCCGATGACCGTGATCTTCTCGTCCTTCGTCACGGTCTTGTCCCGGACCCCGGTGACCGAGAGGCTCTGGTCGCCGGCGACCGTGACGTCGCACATTCCCCCGACCGTGACGGTGCAGTTCTCCTTGACCGTGGTCGTCTGATCGACCTTGACCACGGTCATCGAGCTGGTGGTTATGTGGGTGTCGCGGTTGTTGGCCGCGACGACCGTGAGATCCTTCTGGGCGTGCATGTGGATATGCTCCGTCCCGGCGGCGTCCTCGATGCGGAGCTCGTTGTGGCCGGAGCCCCCCGGCGAGCTGAAGGACTGGAAGGTAGAGCGGGTCTTGTTGCCGGGGAGAGCGTAGGGCGGGACATAGGTCCCGTTGAAGAGCCGCCCCACCACGATGGGGCGATCGGGATCGCCGTGCTCGAACTCGACAAGGACCTCCCAGCCCACCCTCGGGATCGTCATGGAACCGGTCAGCGCGGCCTGGGCGACCCGAGCCCATGCGGAGCTCTTGTCGTCGAACTTGGAGTGGCGATCCCAGGGGAACTTGAGCTTGACGTTACCGAAGGAATCGGTGTGGATCTCCTGGCCCGAGGGGCCGGTGACGATCGCGGTCTGAGGGCCGGCGATCCTGGGGCGTGGGGTGTGGAGCATCGGCCGGAAGGGCTGGCTCTTCGGGATCGCGTGGAAGGTGTTGTTGTAGTTCCCGCCGGCGCCCCGGGCGGCCGCGGTCCACGAGTGCTCGACCCTGGTGAGCAGCCACTCTCCGTCGAGCGCGTCGTCCCAGGTCTTCTTCAGCTTGAAGATGTGCCCCGCGGACAGCTCGGGCACCGTGCTGGTGCCGTGGACGTCCTTGGAGGACGCGGCGAGCGCCTGCATTCGATTCTCCGCGCGCCGCTTCCCCTCCGCCGGCTCCTCGTAGCCGCCGGGGTGATCGTAGAGCTCGGCCTTCGTCGCTCCGTCGGCCGTCGCCTTGTCGGTCACGGTGGCTTCGAGCCCCAGCGAGGGGCGCTTCCAGTCCAGATCGCGGAGGGTGATCTTGCCGGGGCGCAGCTTGGCGCGGGACGAGATCGACGTCACGGCGCGCATCCCGAGGAGGCCGCTGTCCGGCGTGAAGCGCACCTCGGGGAGGGCGAGGTTCGTCGCCGACGAGGCCGCGTCGCCGAAGACGATCTTGAGCCCGCTGGACGACACCTCGATGAAATAGAAGATCCCCTCCTCCTCGAGCAGGCGGGACACGAAGCTGAACATGGTCTCGCGGTACTGCGTGCAAGATACATGTTTGAGGTAGGAGCCGGACAGGCGGAAATCGCAGCGCGCGGCTGGGATCCCGCAGGCGAGGAGGACCTTCTTCACGATGTCGGGGGCGCTCAGCTCCTGGAAGATGCGGCAGTCCGAGGAGAGCTCCAGCGAGGCGAGCGGCGAGCGCACGGTGAGCGTGAGCTGGGAGCCCGTGCCTCCCCAGCGCTCGAGCACGCGCGTAAGCACCCCTTCGAAGCGGCGGAGGAGCTTGCCCTCGCCGTCGAGGACGTCGAGCTGAGCCCCCTTGCGGAGGAGGGAGGCCGGGCCGACCGTGCCGTCGACCGAGACGTCGATCTCCACCTCGTAGGGGGCCGAGATCCCCTCGTGGGCCTGGAAGGCGATGGGTTTGAGGATGCCAAAATCGACGCCGTCGATCTGGAGCTCGGTGTGGAGGAAATCGGGGGGGGTCGGCATGTTCAGGGGTTGTGCTTCACGGTCGCGCCGCTGTTCGTGATCATCGGACCGGCGCAGGCGAGCGTGGGCGCCTTGATCTCGACGGAGCCGCTCTTGATCGTGATGGTGCTCCCACCACAAACGATGGAGATCTCCGATTTTCCTTCGATCTGGATCTGGGGCGCGGTCGCCATGAAGGCCCCGCCCACCTGGATCGTCATCTTCTGCTTGGCGGCCTCGCCCAGGTTCCCCTTGGTGGTCAGGATATAGGCGCCGGCGATCGTCTCGCTCATGTCGCCCTTCACCTGGGTCTGCACCCCGGTCTTCCCGGTCTCGGACTTGGCGCCGACGACCTTCTCGCTGGTGTCGCCCATGACCGTGATCGTGAGCCCCTGATCGGTCTGCGTCGTCCAGGCGCCGGTCACCTTGGCGCTCCTCTTCTTGAGCACCTCGCGCTTGAGGCCCTCGTCGGTCTTGGTGCTCATCGCCGTGCCCACAGTGAGCGTCCTCGTCCCGAGGACGTCGACGGTGAGATCCTTGGTGACCTTGACCGTGCGAGAGCCCCCGACGCTGCTGGTCTCCCCGCCCTTGACGGTGACCGAGCGGCTGCCAAGAACCTTCAGGGTCTCCTTGCCCTTGATGGTCGTCGTCTGATCCTTGCTGACCGTGAGCTTCTCGTCGACGCCTATCTCCACGGTGCGGTTTCCGCCCACGTCCAGGGAGTCCATGTTGCCTATCGTCCAGGCGTCGTTGTCGCCCACGTTTACTTTCATGTCGCGCGAGGCGTGCAGGAAGATCTCCTCCTGGCCTGATTTGTCCTCGAAGCGCAGCTCGTTGCTGGTGCCGTCCGCGGGGCTGGTGAGAGTCTGCCACGCCGACCGCGTCATGTTGTCGGCCAGCTTGTAGGGAGTCGGGTGCGCCCCGTCGACCAGGCGCCCGACCGCCCAGGGGCGGTCGACGTCGTCGTCGTGGTGGGCGAAGAGCATGGCCCAGCCGGTGCGCGGCAGGAGCATGGAGTGCACCAGCTGCGGCTGGCCGACCCTCACCCGGATGGAGGATTTTTCGTCCTTCTTGCCCAGGCGATCCCAGGTGGGCTGCATGACGACCTTGCCGGCCTTGTCCACGTCGATCTCCTGGCCCTGCGTGCCCACGACCGTGGCGGTCTCCGGGCCCAGGGGCCTGCGCGCCGGCTCGCGCCAGGGGAGGCGGAAGAAGGTCTTGTCGGGGATCGCGGTCCAGCTCACGTCGATGTCGCCCCCTCCGAAGGAGACCGACCAGTTGACCGCCGTGCAGAAGCACTTTCCATTGCGGGACTCGACCGAGTGGTCCACCACCTCGAAGCGGTGTCCTGGCCTTATCGCCGTCGTCCCGCTTATGCCCACGATCTGCACGGCGTTGGCCTGCAGGGCCTGGAGGATCTTCTTGGCCCGGCTCGTGGCCTGGCCGGGCGCGGCCGCCCGGCCAGGCCACTCGTAGAGCTCGCGCGCGGCCTTGCCGCTCTTCTCCGTGGCGTCGATCTTCAGGTCGGGCTTGAGGTGGTCTCGATCGCGCACGCACACCGAGTCGTGGACGAGCGACGCCCTCACGCTCATCTGCCCGACCCACTGCTCCTTGGTCTTGACTCCGTAGTTCGTGCGGTGGTGAATCTTGCCGAGCATCTCGGCGCTGGTCGAGTCGTCGGCGAAGACGAGCAGGGTCTGCGACTCGCCGTGCTCGAAGAAATAATAGATCCCCTCCTCGGCGAGCAGCCGCTCGATGAAGCTCCAGTCGGACTCGCGGTGCTGCACCGTGTAGGGGCGGGCCGCGTAGGTCTCCTTGGTCGCCCACTTGGTGTCCGTGCCGTCCACGAACCCGGCGGTCTCCAGCACCTTCTTCACGATCTCGACGACCGTGAGCTTCTGGAACACGGCGGAGTTCTGCCCCAGGGTCAGGATCTCCACGGCAGGGCCGAGGTCGAGGGTGACCAGGGGGGCCCCTCCCTCGATCCAGGAGTCTACGGCCGTGACGACGCCGTGGAGGGCGATTTGCCCGAAGGCGAGCGCGAATTTCTTCCCGAGCAGCTCGACCCCGTCGGCGTTGATGGCCTCCGCGGTCAAGCGAAAGAGCTCGCCGACCGCGGAGCGGCCCCCGGCCGTTCTGGCCGTCAGGTCCTTGCCATCGACCTTGAGAGAGAGAGGCAGTTCGACCGGCATGGCTCAGCCCACCAGCTGCGGGTTGCCGGCGATCTCTACGCCGCCAGAGCCCTTGAATGTGAGTATACCGACGAACGAAGTCGAGGCCGGGGTGAGCGTCATGATCCCTCCTCCGGCGCTCAGGTTCGCTACGCCTACCACGTTGATCTTGATCTTGCTCCCGTGGATACGGAACGAGCTCGTGGACGTGAACGTGGCCACCGCGCCGATCTTCAACGTGCTCGTGCCCTGCGTGGCCGCCAGGCGCTGGCCCTTGACCGTGTGGACGCACACGCCTCCCACGGTGAGCGAGAAGTTCTTGTTCACCAGCTCCGAGAGCGATCCGTCCGACGAGGTCACGCTCTTGGCCCCGGCGACGACCTCGGACGCCTTGCCCGCCACGTAGATCTCGTAGTCCTTGCCGGCGTGGGTGGTGACCGCCCCGCCCACGGTCGTGTTGTGGGCGCCCTTGGTGGTCTCGGTCACCTGCTTCTTGGCCTTGACCGAGCGGCTCTTGCCCACCTTCTCGGTCTCCTTGCCGCTCACCTTGGTCGATACGCCGCCCTCGACCGTCGCCTTCTCGTCGGCCTTGACGGTCTTCTTCCTGTCCCCGGCCACCGCGACGCCCGCGTCCTTCTTGATGGTGGTGGCCTCGTCCTTGTCGACGGTGAGCGACTGGTTCCCGCCGAGCAGCGTGGTCGTATCCTTGTCGATCGCGAGCTTGTCGTCCTTGCCTATCGTCTCCTTGCGGTCGTGGTTCACGGTCCCGTCGAGATCCTTGGCGGCGAGGAGGGAGACCAGCATGCTGCCCCCCTTGTCGTTCATGGTGAGCGCGTTGAGCTTCTCGGCCTTGGGGGACGACAGGGTCTGGTACGAGGAGGTCGCCTGATGCGCAGGGAGCGACTCCGGCGGAGGATGCGTCCCGTCGTACAGGCGAGCGACGGCGATCGGCCGGTCGGGTTCGCCCTCGAGGTAGCGCACCGCCATCTCCCAGCCCACGCGCGCCAGCATCATCCCGCCGCCCAGCACGGGCTGGACGACGCGCATCCACGGCGAGGCCCTGTCGTCCTTGGTGGGCGTCCGGTCGAAGGCGAGCTTGGCCTTCATTCGCCCGTGAGCGTCCGTGTGGATCTCCTCGCCCTGGGCTCCGGCCACGGTCGCCGTGTGCGCTCCGTCGACCACGGGGCGGGGTAGCCTCCTGGGCCGGTAGGGCAGATCCAGCGGCGAGCAGACGAAGCTGTTCTCGTAGCCGTGGTGGGTCACTCGGTGCGTTACCGAGCGCAGGAGGTACTTGCGCGCGATCGTGGCCTCGAAGGTCGCCGTGAGAAGGAACCAGGCGCCGGCCGTGAAGGTCGCGCGCATCGAGGTGCCTCGCCCCACCAGCTTGCGGCTGGCGATCTCCTCGGCCCGGATCTTGGAAAGGGCGGCGCCCTCGCTCTGGACCACGAAGCCGGCCGGGAACTCGAAGATCTCGCTCTTCTTCTCGTCGCTGACCACGGTCGTCGAGCGGAGATCGAGGCCGGGCTTCTTGAACTCCCAGTCGGTGAGGGTCACAGCGTCGGTCGTCACGGAGTGCTCGAGCTCGAGCGTGTGCACGCCCAGACCCTTCCCTTCGGCAGAGAAGGGCACCGCGCTGATCCCGTCGATGGGGGGGACCCCGCTCGGGTCATCGGCGAGGGCGATGGGGGCCTTCTTGTCCAGGATGGACCACCAGATGCCCTCGTCTGCCAGCAGCCGCGAGATGAAATGGAGGTCGCTCTCCCTGTACTGGAGGCAGGTCTCCCTGACGGCCGGGACGCGCTTGATGGGCCATGACGGCGCCGGTAGCCCGGCCCCGGTAAGGACCTCGTCGACGATGTCCTTCACGTTCTTGTCCAGGAACATCCGGGTGTCTCGCCGCAGGCGAAGGAGCGCCGTGGGATGCTCCAGCACCACGGAGTAGGTGAGATCGTCGGCGTCCGTACGGATAGCGACGACCGCGGTGACGACCAGCGAGAAGCTCCTGTCGCCCAGTTTTTCCAGGGCAAAGGTGAGCGTGGCCTCCTGGCCGACGGCCTCGGCCACGTCCAGGGGGGCGCCGGCGAGCACGACGATCCTGGCGGATGTCGGCGTCGAGATCTGCTCGGTTACCGAGATCTCGAGCACTTCCACGTCGGCGAGGGCCGCGCAGTCGAGGGTGAGGCGATTCTTCATTCGAACGACGGAGGGTATTTCTGTCGGCGTCGGGGCGCCACCGTCTTTTTGCTTGTGGTACGCTTGGGCACCCCGATGGCACGTTCCACCCGAAGCTCACCCGCTCGCCACAAGAAGGACGAACCGGCAACCCTGGGCCTTGTAGCTGCCCAGATCCTGGCCTCGGACGGCGATGGGACCGTCGTGCTGGACCTCGGGGGCGGCCGGGTCCACGCCCGCCTGGACCCCTCGGTCCACCCCTCGGTGATCTCCACGGCCCTGGCCCGGAAGGAGCGCGTCATCGCCCAGAAGGAGCAGGGAGCCTGGATCGTGCTGGGCGCGCTGAGGGCGGCCCCCACCCCCGGGATCGAGGCGGCCGAGGAGTACGTCATCCGGGCCGGCCGGGTCCGGATCGAGGCCTCCCACGAGTTTAGCGTGGTGAGCGGGCTGGCCAGCCTGGCCGTACGGGCCTATGGCCACGTGGAGACCCTCGCCGACCAGATCACCAGCCGGGCCTCCACGATCCACAAGATCGTGGGCCGGATGCTACACCTGAACTGAGGCCCAGATGCCGCTCATCAGCAGCATGCGAATGGTCGCCAGCGTCTCGTCGGGGCACATCGCCATGTGCTTCCCCGACATCTGCAAGACCCCCGCCCCCCCCATCCCGTTCATCCCCATCCCCTACCCAAACATCGCCCTCTCGGCGACGATGGGCCCGGGCTACGCCACCAAGACCTTCGCCATGGGCACGCCCATGTGGACCTCCAAGGGCAAGACCGCCATCTCCAACGGGGATCAGCCGGGGGTCGCCATGGGCCTGATGAGCAGCAAGATCATGGGCATGTGCGAGATCGTCATGGCCAGCCCGGACGTGACGGCCGAGGGCGGAGGCGTGGTCCGCACCATGGACATGGGCGACACGAACGGGTGATCCATGGGAAACAAAGGGATAGCCACCATCATCTCGGCGGGCGCGGCCACGGTCGCCATGAGCCCCCAGGACACCTCCTGCAAGGCCTTCAGCGCGGCGGTCGACGCGTTCTGCGGCAAGCAGGGCAACGAGAAGAAGGGGACCTTCAACGACTACTTCTTCAAGGCGCTCGAGAAGACCAAGCCAGGGGGCTCGGCGCTCGCCGAGACCATCGAGGGCGACAAGAGCGTGACGGCCGCAAAGCCGAGCGAGTCGATCGCTGCGGCGGTCGCCCGGGGGGTCGGCAAGAGCACCCAGGCGGCCAGACGCACGCTCCAGACCAAGGCGGCGACCGCCAAGGCCCCCAAGAGCCCCAGCCTGTCGGCCTGGTCGGCGCTGGGCGGAAAGTGGCTGGCCAAGGAGCCTGATCCTCTGGCGCCTCGCTACCCTCAGGGCAAGCTCAAAAACACTCCCATCGAGGTCAAGGCCCCGGGCGACACCTACGAGCCTGGCAAGCTCGAGGAGTTCCAGTCGATCCAGAAGGACAAGAAGGTCATCGAGGTCGCGTGCGAGGCGTGCGGTGAGGACTGCGCCAAGGGCAACACCTGCAAATAGCCATGGCGATCCACCCTCAGCTCGAAGAAGCCACGTTCGACATCGCCTACCGGGGCAGCGAGGAGCCCCAGTCGCTCGAGATCAGGGTCAAGACCGGAGGTGTGGCCGAGCTTCCTCTGGCGGCCTGGGGGGTGGGGACCCTGATCGAGTGCATCAACCGAGGGCTGGCTGGGGGGCTGGAGTTCGCGCCCTCGCAGGGGGAGGCCAAGCTCCTGGCGGGGCCCACGGGAGAGGGCCCCGAGGTCTCCGGCGAGCGAGGCCCTGGCCTGCGTTTCCAGCTCCAGGTGGCCGGGGTCTCCCCTCGCTTCCTCCGCACGATGGTGGAGTACTTCGCGGCCAGCGGGCACCCTCACCCGCTGATCTCGCTCACGATCGTGGGCGGCCTGGCGCTGGACGGGAGCCGGCTCTCGGTGAGGGACACGGAGCTCTCCCGCTGGCTCGACGACCCGGCCGCCTATGTCCAGGCCTGGCCAAAGCCCGGTTTTCGGGTGACGACCAAGGGAGCTCCCCGGGGGGCCTCCGTCCGGGTAAGGCTACAGAACGCCCGGGCGGAGGACGTGGCCGCGGAGCTGGAGCGCACCTTCTCGGCCTGGCAGAGCGCCGTGCTCACCTACCCCAACCTGGCCAGGGACGGCCGCGGGCTGATGGATCCTCACTGCGTCTTCGCTCGCACCCGCACCGACGTGCTGGCGCGGGTCTCCCTCTTCGATCACTCCTCCGCGCCGGTGCGAGACTCCCTGGTGAACGCGCTCTCGTGGTTCCACGAGAAGATCACGCCCATCGCCGAGGTCGACGTCGCGATGCCCTGAGGCGAGGCCATGGGCACCACAGAGGCGCGGAGACACGGAGGGCGAGCGCCAAGAACGCGTCCAATCCGGAGAGTGAGGCGTTCCTGGCACGAAGAAGGCCATCCGCTCTCTCGAGCGACGCTTGCTTTGGCCTGGTAAGGTACAGAGAGCCGGTCTCGTTCTCCTGCTTTCGCCCTGTAAGAGGCAGCGCCCCGCGACGAAACGAAGGCCCCGCAGGCGGCGCGCGGCCAGAGACGGCCGACGACCCTGGGAAGTCCCTGAAGAGGGAGGCCGCGAGCCTCGCCAGCTAACGAGAGGTGCGTC
>SXGT01129442.1_pt1 | contig 24834 bp, 22 predicted proteins | sample 3176221 | NCBI WGS metagenome assembly SXGT01 (sample SAMN11356862, study PRJNA531348) | freshwater metagenome | isolation source: freshwater sample F1-120 | place: China: Fuxian Lake, Yuxi | collected 2017-12-25
CGCCTGGGTCACCCTCACCTCGCCGCCCGCGAGCGCTGGGGCGACGCGGCCGGCCTCGCCGCGACCGGCCTCGCCAGCATCCCCGCCGCCGCAGGCGCCGCCGTGACCGGTGTGGCCGGCTACGCGGAAGACGCCGTGGCGCTTGGGAAGCGGCTCGTCGGGGGCTAGGTTCGAGGCATGGCCGAGCGAATCGTGCTCTACGACGGCGTCTGCGGCTTCTGCAACGGGGTCGTGCAGTGGCTCTTGCGCGTCGATCGCGACGGCGCCTTCCAGTTCGCCCCGCTCCAGGGCAACACCGCCGCCGAACTCCGGGCGAAACACGCTCAGATCCCAGTGGACCTCGACACCATGGTCTACGTGGAAGACGGCACGGTGTACCTCCGTAGCCGCGCGTTTTTTGCCGCGGCACGCCACCTGCCGACCCCCTGGTCCTGGTTCCGTCTCCTCGGCTTTCTACCGGTGATGTTGACCGACGCTGGCTACCGCCTCGTGGCTGCCGTGCGCTACCGCGTGTGGGGCCGCTTGGATGCCTGCCGGATCCCGAGCCCAGAACAGCGCGCTCGCTTCCTCGCCTAGGTTAGTTCTTCGCGTGGATCCAGCCCTCCCGTGGATGCGCGCGGGCGTGGCTTCCCTCTGGCTCGCCACCGGCGGCCTCGTCGTCACCCGGTTCTACCGGGACGTCGGACAGCTGTGGCTGTCGCGGCTCGGCGTAGGCGACTGGGCGATGTACGCCTGTTGCCTCGTCGAGATCCTGCTGGGTCTACGCCTGATTTTGCCCTGGGGTCGGGCGTGGGCTGTCGCCCAGTTCGTCGTCGTGATCGGCTTCTCCGCCGTGCTGGGCCTGCTCGACCCCATGCTCCTGGTGCACCCCTACGGGATGGTGAGCAAGAACCTTCCTTTCCTTGGACTCGTGGCGACGGTGGCCTGGGTCCAGGAGGAGGGCTGGTCGCCGCGCGCCGTGTGGACGCTGCGTGCTGGGATGGCGGCAGTTTGGTTCACCGAGGGGCTCGGCCCGAAGGTCTTCTTCCAGCAGCCAATCGAACTCGCCGTTGTCGCCAACTCGGGTCTTGTCGCGCTCGATCCGCGCACGTTCCTGATGGGCCTCGGCCTTGCTCAGGCCGCCTCGGGCGCCGCCGCCTTACTTCTCCCGGGGCGGCTGGCGGCCACCTTGTGTTTCTTCCAGGGGCTCGCCGTCATCGTGCTCCCGGCTCTGGTGAGCTGGCAAGACCCCACCCTGTGGCTCCATCCCTTCGGCCCCATGACCAAGAACATCCCCATCCTCGTGGGCACCTGGACGGTGGCGTGGCGATTGTCGCGGACCTCCTGAAGGTCACTCACGTGCTCGCGGCCTGCGTTTTCCTCGGCACGGGGCTCGGGACGGCCTGGGTGAAGGTGGCCGCCGACCGGCAGGGTGCGCTCGAGGCGAGGCTGTGGGCCCAGCGCTTCGTCGTCCACGCCGACCTCGTGTTCACCATCCCGGCGGGGTTGCTCCTTCCCGCCTCCGGCCTCGCCCTGGCCCGCGTCTACGGGATTCCCTGGCAGACACCCTGGGTCGCGACCGGCCTTGTCTGCTGGGCGGTGGCCGGGGCGTTCTGGCTCCCGGCGTGGCGCCTCCAGTACCGCATGCTCGCCGACGTGGAGACGGCGGTCCGGGAGGGCACACCGCTGTCGGCCCGATACCTGGCAGACACGCGGTGGTGGCTCATCCTCGGCTTCCCAAGCTTCACCGCGGCGATGCTCGCCGTGTGGGTGATGAGCACCAAGACGCTACCCTTCTAGCCAGCCCCGGTAGGCGCCCTCGAGCGCCGTTGCGCGCGCCTTCAGGTTGTCCTCAGTCCATCCAGAGGTATCGACGGGGGGCATCACGCGCACCTCCACGCGGCCTGGCCGGGTGAACCACCGGCCCGGCGGCATGAGGCTCCCCGCGCCGCGAACCACCACGGGGACGATCGGCGCGCCGGTGGCCAGCGCCAGCCGGAAAGCGCCGAGCTTGAAGCGCCCGAGCGTACCGTCGCGACTGCGGGTGCCCTCGGGCGCGAGGATGATGGTGCGGGACGCAGCTTTGCAGCGCGATACGACGTCGGCGAGCGAGGCCGCAGCGCGCGCGGGGTCGCGCCGGTCGACAAACACCTGCCCGTGACTCCACCACACGAGGTTGAAGACGGGAAACCACTGCAGCTCTTTCTTGGCGAGGCACAGCGGCGCCCCGGGCGACAGGGCCGCCACCAGCGGCACATCGAGCGCGCTCGTGTGGTTGGCGACCAACACCCGCGTGCCGGGCCCGCGCAGGTGTTCGAGCCCCGTGAACTCCACGTCGATGCCCGCGATCCACAGGCAGGCACGCCCCCACCAGCCGGGCCAGCTCGAGGCCAGCGGGATGGCGAGCAACCCCATGCTCAACGCCGCCACCACCGCCACGGTGCCGAACACCACGACGCTGAAGAGGAAGGCGAGCACAGTGCGGATGCGACTCATACCGTCCCAAAGGTGTCGGAGGTTAAGAGTTAACACTTAGCCGCGGCTGCACGTCTGGCGATACGTTCTGCACATGGCGGCCCCGACGCTCGCGCAGGTCCTCGACATGCTGGTGGTCGACCGGCTGATTCACTCCGGTCAAAAGCAAGACGTTCTCAATCGAGGCCGTGAACAGTCGCGACACCTCTTGCTCGACAAGCGGGCCGAGCTGCGGCGTCTGCTCGGACGCCAGCGGGTGAACTACACCATCGCCGACGCGGAACTGATCGCTTCCTTCCATTTCAAACGGCTCGACGCGCCCGACCTCCACTTGGAGGAGGAGCGCATCTCCGAGACCATCGCCAAGCACCTGGGTTTCCCCTTCGTGCGTCTGGACCCCTTGAAGCTCGACTTCAAGCTGGTGGTCGACGCTTTTGGCGGCCCATTCGCGGAGAAGAACCTCGTCATCGCGGTGGACGAGAAACCTCGAGAGCTCACCGTGGCCCTCGCCGAGCCCTGGAACACCGCGCTCTTGCAGCAGCTGGTCGAGTTCAAGAAGAAGCCCATCCGACCGGTGCTCGCGGCGAAAAACGAGGTTCTGCGCGTCATCACCGAGTTCCACGGCTTCCGCCGCTCCATGCGCGCCGCCGAGGCGGAGCTCGCCAACAACCTGCCCGACATCGCCAACCTCGAGGCCCTCTACAAGGTGGCCGGTTGGAACGAGCTGGAGGCCAACGACCAGCCCGTGGTCCAAGCGGTGTGGTACCTGCTCAACTACGCGGTCGACCAGCGCGCCAGCGACATCCACGTGGAGCCCAAGCGCGACGACGCGGTGGTGCGCATGCGCATCGACGGCGTGCTCCACGCGGTGCACCGCATGCCCAAGACGGTGCACCCGGCGGTCGTGAGCCGCATCAAGCTCCTCGCCCGTATGGACATCGCCGAGAAACGCCGACCGCAAGACGGTCGATTCAAGACCCAGGTGGCCGACGAGGAGATCGAGCTGCGCGTGTCGACCGTGCCCACCGCCTTCGGCGAGAAAGTGGTCGTGCGCATCTTCGACCCAGCGGTGCTGAAGCAGAGCCTCACCGATCTCGGCCTATTTCCTCGCGAGTTGTCGCTGTACGAGCAGATGATCCGCTCGTCCAACGGCATGGTGCTGATCACCGGCCCAACCGGCAGTGGCAAGACCACCACGCTCTACAGCACCCTCCATCACGTACACAGCCCACGCATCAATATCTGCACGCTGGAAGACCCCATCGAGATGGTCAACGAGCAGTTCAACCAGATGGCGATGCAGCCGAAGATCGGCTTCACCTTCGGCACGGCGCTGAAGAACGTGCTCCGCCAAGATCCCGACATCCTCATGGTCGGCGAGATCCGCGACCCCGACACCGCCGAGAACGCCGTCCAGGCCGCGCTCACGGGCCACCTGGTGCTCAGCACCGTGCACACCAACGACGCCGCCAGCGCCATCGGCCGTCTCTTCGACCTGGGCGTGTACCCCTTCCTCGCCTCGGGTGTCCTGCTGGGCATCGTCGCGCAGCGTCTCGTTCGCAAGGTGTGCGTGCACTGCGCGGTCGAGGAGACACTCACCGCCGAGCAGATCGACGCGCTCCGCATCCGCGGCGCAGAGGGTCGAAGCCTACGCGTGAAGAAGGGCCAGGGCTGCGTACGCTGTCGCGGCACCGGCTACCGAGGGCGAGTCGGCATCTTCGAGGTCATGCCCATCACTCCACGAATCCGCAAGCTCATCGAGGCCAAGGCCCCCGCGCAGGAGATCAAGCGCGAGGCGCTCAACGACGGCATGCTCACACTGCGCGAGTACGGCATCAAGAAGATGGCGCGCGGCGAGACGACCTTCGAGGAGATCATGGCCGTCACCGACGAACACGCGCTCTACTGAGGCTACACTCGGCCGATGCTGTTGCTCGTCGCCTGTGTCCAGACCGCCTCTCTCGACCTCGACCAGGACGAGGCGACGGTCGACAGCGGCCTCGAGGAGATCCCCGGTCCCGACGACACCGACGACGATACCGATGACGACGACACCGGTGGCGACGATGACGACGATCCGGTCGAGGGCTCCGACGAGGACCTCTGGGACTGCGCCGACATCTTCGAACAGGACCGCCTCCCGACCTACCGGTTGACGCTCACGGAGGGCGACTGGCGGGAGCTCGAACGCCAGTTCTCCATGCGCGACGGCACCAAGGACTACGTGCCCGTCGAGTACTTCGAGATGGACGGCGAGACGATCCCCGACGTGTCGATCCGCCTGAAGGGCAACGAGGGCTACTCGTGGATGGGGACCAAGATGCAGTTCGTCATCTCCTTCGTGGAGGTGAACGAGGACCAGCGATTCCACGGGCAGCGGCACGTTGCCTTCGACGCCACCTGGTACGACGCCACGCTCCTGCACAATCGCACCGCCTCGCGTTTCTTGCGACGCATCGGCCACCCCGCCCCCTGCGCCAACAACGGGCTGATGTACATCAACGGCGAGTACTACGGCATCTATGCCCACATGGAGCAGCTCGACCGCGAGTATCTCGAGCGCAACTTCGGCAAGGAGTTCGCCGACGGCAACCTCTACAAGTACGGCTACGAGCTGAAGAACAACGAAGGGGCCGACACCAGCCGCATCGAGGAGTGGTGGTCGGACTACAGCTACGAGCACCTCAGCCAGTACGGCGACCCCGACCAGTGGGTGTCGGAATGGGCCGCCGAGGCCACCATGCCCGACTGGGACGGCTACTGGATCTCGGGCCACAACTACTACATCTACGACCACCCCGAGCGCGGGTTCATGTACCTGCCGTGGGACCTCGACGCGACTTTCTCCTATTACAACTATATGAGTTACGACCCCTTCGGCATCTACTGGGACTACGTGCCCCACGAGCGGAGCGTGCTCGGCGAAGAGGAGTGGGAAACGCGCTTCATCGAGTACATCGCGGCGTACGCCGCCGCCTACGACGCCGAGACCATGGAAGAAGAGGTGGTGGCATGGGACGAGCAGATGCGCGACTGGCTCGACCAGGACCCGAACAAGTACTACACCATGGCCGATCACGACGCAGCGGTGCTCGCGCTGCGTGGTGCCTTCTACGAGCGTCGCGAGTACCTAGAGGCGTGGGCGGAGTACAACCTTGATCATTGAGAGACCATAGACTGTAGGCCTTAGGCTGTAGGTCCTGAGCCGGAGTGCGTGGCAGCGGTCGCGACGCGGAGGACCGTCGCCTCGTCGCATCGCCGACCGGTGAGCTGGAGGCCAACCGGGAGGCCTTCCGAGAGGCCACAGGGCACGGAGATGGCGGGCAGGCCTGCGAGCGAGGCGGGGACGGTGAGGATGTCGGCCATGTACATCGACAGGGGGTCGCGCGAGCGAGCGCCCAGCTCGAAGGCCACCGTCGGGCTCGTGGGTGACACGAGGACATCGACCTCCTGGAGCGCCGATTCCATGTCGGCGGTGATGCGCGCACGCGCACGTTGCGCCCGCACGTAGTACTGTTCGGCCCAGCCGGCGCTGAGCGAGAAGGTGCCGAGCAAGATGCGCCGCTGGACCTCGGGGCCAAAGCCCCGCCCCCGGTTCTGCACGTACAGGTCGCCGAGCGTGCTCGCCTGCGCGCGCGGCCCATAGCGAAGCCCATCGAAACGTGCCAGGTTTGAGGCTGCTTCCGCCGGTGCGATCACGCAGTAGGCAGCGAGCGCGAGGCGCGTGGACGGCAAAGCCACGCGCGAGACCACGGCACCCTGTCGCGACAATGATTCAACCGCCTCGGCCACGCAGGCCAAGACGCCCGGCTCGACGCCCTCGCCCTCTCCCTCGACGAGCACGCCCACACGAAGCCCCTTCACGCCAAGCTCGCAGGCGCCAACCCAGTCGCCCACGGGCTCGCGGAGCGTGGTGCTGTCGCTTGGATCGTGTCCCGACATCACCTCGGCCACCAGCGCCGCGTCGCGCGTGTCGAGCGCAAAGGGCGACACGATGTCGAGAGAGGAAGCGAAGGCCACCAGACCATGACGCGAGATGCGTCCATAGGTCGGCTTGAATCCTACGATGCCGCAGAAGGAAGCGGGCTGGCGCACGCTCCCGCCGGTCTCCGAGCCCAGAGCCAACGGCACCACCCCGCCCGCCACGGCAGCTGCGGAACCCCCCGACGAACCCCCCGGGACGCGGCGCTCATGGAGCGGATTTCGCGCCGAGCCATAGGCGCTGTTCTCGGTGGAGGAGCCCATCGCGAACTCGTCCATGTTGGAACGGCCCACGATAATCGCGCCCTCGGCACGCAAGCGAGCCACGCAGGTGGCGGTGTAGGGCGCCACGTAGCCCTCGAGGATCCGTGAGGAACAACCGCACGGCTGTCCCTCGTCGGCCAGGTTGTCCTTGAGGACCACGGGCACCCCGGCGAGGCGACCCGCCCGGTTGACGACCCTCGCCTGGGCCTCGATCGCCGCGCGGTCGAAGGGCCGGAACGCATTCCATAGGTTTGACGCGGCACGTTCCCCGGAAGGGCGAGCCCAGAGACCGGGATCCGCGCCGTCGCGCACGGCCTTGGCAATCTCCCGGGCGGTGACCCGCGTGCCCTCCATCACTCGACGTCGACCACGCGAGGCAGGCGCACCAGGCCGCCGTCGTGACCCGCCGATGCCTCCACGAGCGCCTTCGACCCGGTGGCGGCCGTGTCGGCTCGACGCGGCGTGACCCCGTGCAGCGGTGCGTCGATCCCGTCGAGTGCCGCGAGCGACTCGACGTAGCTGACGATCCGGGAGAGCTCACCCGCCAGGGCCGAGGCGCGCGCAGGCGCCACGTCAAGCCGGGCGAGGCCCGCCAGGTGCTGAACAGTCGCCGCGTCGAACTTCACTTGCCCTTGAACTTGAAGAGCGCGGCGAGCCCCGAGAGCGCGCCCGATGCGTCTTTTCCGGCCAGCGCTTCCAACTCGCCCGGATCGAGCAAGACCGAGCCGCAGTCGCTGCACACGTCGATCTCCACGCCCTTGAAGTCGCGCGGCGACATGGCGCCCCCACACTTGCCGCAACGGCCCGCGTGCTGCGCCTGGAGCTCGGCCCGCGCCGCGCGGGCTTTCTCCTCAGCCAGCGCGACCTGAGCTTTCGCCCTTTCCTCGGCCTCGATCTTGGCGAAGTAGCCTTCTTCGGACGCGTTCTTGTCGGTAGACATGCGGTAGATCCTCGGCCGCGATTCTAACCGGCGCGAGGCGTGCTGGCCCTCAGCCGCAGCTCTGCCCAAGTCGGCGCAGACCGCCAGTGAGCTCGCGCACCAGCTCACCGTCGTCGGGGCTGCGGCTCAGCGCGTAGCAGTAGTCGGCGCGGGCCGACACGCGGTCGCCCAGCTTCTCGTTGGCATATCCACGACCGTACAGGGCCCATCCGTAGCCGCCGTCGGCCTGAAGGGCGCGCGCGAAGAATCCATGAGCTTCCTCGATTTTTCCGTTGTCGATCGCCTTCCAACCCGCGTCGGTGAGCGCCTTGGCACTGGTACCCTTGGGTTTGATCGTCGCGGTACTGGTGGTCGAGGCGGTGTTCGATGCCTCAGCCCGCGCCTTCTGCTCGGCCCGCTTGGCGGCATCGGCCTTCGCCCGCTCGTCGGCTTGAGCCTTGCGCTCCGCCTCCGCCCTCTCTGCGGAGGCCTTCTCCGCGGCCGCCTTCTCCGCCGCTGCCTTCTCAGCCGCTGCCTTTTCCATGGCGGCCTGCTCGACCGCGGCCGCCTCGCTCGCCGCCGTTTCCGCGGGCACCGGCTCGCCTGCGGGCACCCCGGTTCCCGCAGGCATCGTGGCCTCGGGCTGGACTCCGGCGGGCTCGGGCTCGGGCTCGACCACGGTCGCGGTCGACGGAATGAGTCCCGCCTTCTCGGCCTCGACCCGCCGCGCGCTGGCCCAGCCGATCCAGGCGAGGGCGACGAGCAGCGCCAGGGCAACCCCGCCGAAAACTGCCCAGACGGCCACGTTGGAGCGGGGGCGATCGAGCGGTTCGTCGTCGTCGTCGAGCACCGAGCGGGGCGGGAGACTCTGCGGGGCCACCGTCACCGGCACCTTGCCGTCGAACTGCGGCACCGGCGGCGCGATCACGGGCGTCGGCCGCTGCGGGACAGGGGGCGATTCGGCGCGCGTTCCCCAGCTGGGGCGCGGACCATCCGACCCGCGCGGGGCGCCGATCACCGGCGTGGCGACCGGCATGTTGCCCGTGGCCATGAAGGTATCCGCGAGGTCGGACGCAGAGTGCTGCGTGGCCTCCATGGTCGCTTCCTGCGTGTCGGGATCGGGACCGAGATGGAATCCGAGGCTTCGCGCGTCGGCGTGGAGGTCTTGGGTGGGCGCGTCGGCCTCGAAGGGCGCGCCCGCCTGGCGGCCGAGCAGGTCGGCGGGCACCTCGTCGACGAGCTGCTGCACCGTCGGATCGTCGACCGGCGGCAGCGCCGGCGAGCTGGCCTCGAGCGCAGCGATCGTCTCCGAGGTGGCTTCGCGAGGGATCACGTCGGAGATGGGCGGAAGCTCGTCGGCCTGCGGCGGCGTGGCCACGAACGCCGTGGGACTGTCTCCGGGCTCGACCTCCTCTCGGACGTAGATCTCCTCCTCGGGGGCCATCTTGAGGCCCGCGTCGCGACGCGGCGACGCTTCAGGCTCGCCCGCGCCGATCGGTGAGGGCGTGGGTGACAGGGTGGGCCCCGAGGCCGCAAGGCGGTCAGCAGCGGCGAAAAAAAGCGCGAAGTCAGCGCGCTCGCCGATCACCGCCCAGCGCATCCCATGTTGCGACACGTGATCGGTCCGGGCCACGCGCCCTTCCAGGATCCAACGCTGCAAGGTGGCGAGGTCGGGGACGCTGTACACGTCGCCGCCGACGCGCAGCATCTCCACGGGCTCGCCCGGTGGCACCGGCCGCGGATCGCCGACGAGGCGTGCGGGAGGCTCGACCGGCAAGAGTGCGGGCGGCAAGGGGGCACCGCCCTCGCCGTGGACCGGAAAGGTGTGGCCGCACTCGGAGCACCGGAATCGCAAGGGCCGCGTGCGCACCCGCGCCGACGACGGCGCGTCGACGCTGTGGCGCTCGTGGCAGCGGGGGCAGACGACTTCCATGCTTCAGCCGCCGAGGGCGGCGAGCCCCTGCTTGGCATCCTGGTCGGCGGGGTAGGCCTGAAGGTAGGCCTCGTAGTGGCTCTTTGCGCCGGCGGTGTCGCCCGCGTCGGCGGCGATGCGGGCGAGGAGCTTGTGGGCGCGGGCGTTGCCCTTCTGGACCGCCTTGTTGAGCGTGCCCTGGGCACCAGCGCTGTCGCCCACGCGGAGTTGCGCTTCGCCGAGCTTGGCCAGCAGGCTGCCCGTTTCACCCTGCTTGCCGAGCGCCTTGGTGTAGGCGGTCACCGCAGTATTGTAGTCGCCGCCTCGCGCGGCCTCGTCGCCCACGGCCTCGTCGTCGGTCACGCTGCTGCTGCTCGCCATCGCGGGGGCCGTGCTGCCCACGCTGGCCTTGGGCGTGCTCGGCGGCGGTGGCATGTTCACGCCGCCCGACGACGCTGTCGGGACGCCCGAGGTGGGCTGCGCGCAGCTCCCGTTGGCCAGCTCCATCCAGCCCGCCGGACACTCCACCTTGGTCTCGGGTTCCGGGGGAGGCGGTGGCTCGACGGGCACCGTTGACGAGCCGCTCACGATGGCATCGGTGATGTCGTCTGCCGTCGGACCCGTCCCGCCTTCGGTCACGGCCTTGCCCGTCTTGGGCCCCGACCCGTTGGTGACGGCGCGATCCGTGCTGGTGGTGCTGGTGGTGGTGCCACTGCCGCCGCCCGCCTTCGAGCTGAGGTACCACATCCCAGCCACGCCGAGCAGCAAGACCGCCGCCACGCCGATCCACAGCCCGTTATTCGACCGGCCGCCCGCATCCTTGGGGCCGCGCTTCTGCTGCATGCGGTCGCGCTGCTTCTGCTTGAGCTGCTCGAAGGGATCCTGGTAGGTGGGCCCCTGCGGCGAGGGCGACTTCCGAGCCTCCTCGGCCGCCGCCGCCGCCGCAAGCTCAGCGGCCACGTTGCCCAGGTCGGCCAGAGCCGGCGACTCGCGGGGCGGCTCGCCTCGCGACGCCTGGTCGACCGCGAGCCGGTCGTAGGTTTCTACGAAGAAGGCGTCTAGATCGGGAATCTCGCCGATGGGCTTCCAGGTCTTGCCGTCGTGACTGATGACGTCGGCGGGCGTCACGCGCCCGTCGGCAATGTACTTGCGCAGCGTTCGGGTATCGCTGAAGTCGTACACGAGGCCGATGCGCACCTTCACCTTCCACGCGGTGACACCCACCTTGCGGAAGTCGAGCGTGCCTGCCCGCGCCTGGATCTCTTCCTTCGTGGGGGCAGGTGGTGCCGGTGCGGGCGGCGTCGCCGGGGCCTCGGCGGCGCGCGGTCGTTGCACCTCGTAGGCGTCTCGACCCACAGCTTCTCGCGCGGCGCGGCCCACCGCGCTGCCGATGGGCGTTTCTTCCTCGCCGAGAGCAGCCTTGGCCGCCGCCGCCATGTCGCTGCCCACGCGGGTTGGCTCGTCGTCTTCCCAGTCAGAATCGGCCTTCTGAGGCACGACCCCCGGCCGCACGATCTCTCGAGGCGGCGGTGCCGGTGCGAGCACGACAAAGACGTGCTTGCACTTGGGACACGTGATCTTGACGCCGCGCCCGGTGATCTTGTTGTCATCGAGCTTGTAGCTTGACTTGCAGGATTCGCAGGAGACAATCACGCCGGCGGGACTCCTAATCCTGAGGGCTGATGACAAGCTCGAGGGCGGCCGACGCAGCGTAAACCGTGCGAGGGCCGTGGGAGGTGAAGTGTATAGTGAGTCGCGGGTTCGAGGGAGTTCCTTCGCGCTTGTGAATGGTCCCTAGACCCAGCAACGGGTGCAGAACATCCGCTCCTTCCGTGAAACCCTCCATCGAGTCGGGGACGATCGTGCGCAGGCCCCGGGGGCGCGCGACCGGTCGCAGCGTGGGCGCGGCGGCGGCGCGCGAGGTGAGGCTGGGGCGAGCCGGGAAGCTGGTACCCGGGGACGCCGCTGGCCGGAAGCTGGGCGGCGTCGCTGGCCGCCCCGGGCCGAAGCCCGAGGGGGGGGCGGCGGGGCGCCCCAGGCCGAGGCCCCCGCCCCCCGGCCGACGAAATCCGCCTCGGGGCGGCTCCGTCAGCGCCTCGGCCGGGATCTCGGACACGAAGCGCGAGGGCAGCGCGTCGTCCCACCAGCCGTCGGGGGTACGCCGACGCAAGGGGGCGCTGAGGAAAAGCCGCTCCCGGGCCCGAGTGAACGCCACGTAGGCGAGTCGGCGTTCCTCCTCGAGATCGTCTTCGGTCTCGGACCGCGCGTGCGGAAACGACTTCTCGCACATCCCGATCACGAAAACGACGGGGAACTCGAGCCCCTTGGCTAGGTGTGCCGTGAGCAGGGTGACAGCGCCAGTGCCCTCGTCGGGCAGGTCGTCGGCCTGCGCGCTGAGCGTGGCGCGGTCGAGAAAGCCCCTGAGCGCCGAGATCCCGGTCGTCGCGACGGCGGGGCCCCCGGGCGCCTCGTCAAGGGCCGCGTTGTCCTCCTCGGCCGCCGTGGCCGCCGCACGCGCCAGCTCACGAATATTCTCGATGCGTCCCCGCGCCTCCTCGCTGTCTTCCTGCTCCAGGGCCGCGAGGTACCCGCTCTCGGTCGCGACGTACATGACGAGGTCACCCACGGGAGTGAGCTTCGCTGCGTTCTCGAAGCGGTCGAGCAAAAGCGTGAAGGCGGCAAGCGTGTTGCCCACTCGCCCGCCGCTCTTGCCCATCTCGCGCGCCGCGGCGCGGAGCGGCACGCCCCGCCGGGTGGCCTCCTGGCGCAGTCCCTCCATGGCCTTCTCACCGAAGCCGCGCGCCGGCACGTTGACGATGCGCGCGAAGGCCAAATCGTCGTCCGGGTTGAGCAGGATGCGAAGGTAGGCGACCAGGTCTTTCACCTCGAGGCGCTCGTAGAACTTCTTGCCGCCGACGAGGATGAACGGCACACGCGCCCGGCTCAGCGCCTGCTCGATCGGGCGGCTCGCGGCGTTGGTGCGGTAGATCACGGCATACTCGCCCCAGGGACGCCCAAGCCGCTCCATCCAGCGGACCACGCCCTCGGCCTCGGCCTGGTCGTCTTCCGGGGTGGAGAAGTGAACCTGCTCGCCGAGCTCCGCTTGCGTCCACAGGGTCTTGTCCTTGCGCTGCTTGTTGTTCTTCACCACCCCGCTAGCGGCCTTGAGGATGTGGCCCTTGGAGCGGTAGTTCTCCTCCAGGCGAATCACCGCGCATGTCGGAAAATCCTTCTCGAACCCCAGAATATTCTGGATGTCAGCGCCGCGGAAGCGGTAGATGCTCTGGTCGTCGTCGCCCACCACCGCGAGGTTCGGCGCCGCCCCCTCGCACAAGAGGCGGAGAAAGCGGTATTGCGCAGGGTTGGTGTCCTGGTACTCGTCGACCAGTACGTAGCGCCACCGGTCCTGCCACTTGCGACGAATGCCCTCGTGGTCGGAAAAGAGCTCCACCACCTTGTTGATCAAGTCGTTGAAGTCGAGCGCGTTCGCGAGCTTCAGGCGCGTGTTGTACAGCTCGAGGATCCTGGGGAAGGGATCGCTCCGCGAGATGCGCTCGACGGCTCCGATTCCATTCTTATGCTGGTCGATCCTTGAACGAACGGCGGCGGGCGCGAGGTCCTTTGGGTTGATCTTCAGCTCCTGCAAGACCAGCTTCACCACCCGCATCTGGTCGTCGGTGTCGTAGATGACGAAGTCGCGGGTGTAGCCGAGCGCTTCGATTTCCTGCCGCAGGATGCGCACACATGTAGAATGGAAGGTGGAAATCCACACGTTCCGCGCGGACTCGCCCACGAGCTCTTCCACGCGATGCTTCATTTCCCCCGCGGCCTTGTTGGTGAAGGTCACCGCGAGGACGTTCCAGGGGCGCAGGGAAGGGCCGTAGGGATCGTCACCGATCGTGCCCCGCTCAAGCAGCTTCGCGATACGACGGGTGAGCACTCGCGTCTTGCCTGAACCTGCACCGGCCAGGATCAGAAGCGGCCCGTCGAGCGTTTCCACCGCTCGCCGCTGTTCGTCGTTCAGCCCCGTGACCAGCTCGTGCATGCACCCGCCCGGCCCGGCTTCTAACCCTTCGCGGCCCGCTTGCGGGCCCGCAGTTTCTCGGCGCGCCCGGGGTGGATCTTCAGCTCCGGACGACCCACGGCGATGGCGTCGGCGGGCACGTCCTGGCCCACCACCGAGCCCGCCCCGACGATGGCCCCGTCGCCCACGCTCACGGGGGCGACCAGTGCCACGTTGGTGCCGATGAACACACCCGCGCCGACCTCGGTGTGGTGCTTGCGCACGCCGTCGTAATTGCAGGTGATTGCGCCTGCGCCGAAGTTCGAGCCCGCACCGATGTTCGCGTCGCCCACGTAGCTCAGGTGGTTCACCTTCGCGCCGGAGTGAATCGTCGCGTTCTTGACCTCGCAGAAGTTGCCGACATGAGCGCCCGACTCGACCCGCGCACCAGGGCGAAGACGGGCCAACGGCCCGACGATGGCCCCTGAGCGCACGATGGCCCCCTCGCACACCGAGCCGGCGCGTACCCACGCGCCCGCCTCGATGTGGGTATCGACGATCACGCACTGCTCGCCCACGTCGCCCCCGACGTGGGACGTCCCGCGAAGCACGGCGCCGTAGCCAACGCGGGCGCCCGGTTCCAGCCTCACGCTCGCTTCCACCACCGCGTGATCGAGACTGTCAAACTCCACACCTTCTGCCGCCCATTCCCGATTGATGCGTCGCGATAGGATGTCCCTTGCCTCCGCCAGCGCCGCGCGGTCGTTCACGCCGAGGAACTCCTCTTCGAGGAAGCCAGAGACGACTTTGGCCTCGGCGTCGACCAGATCGGTCAGCCAGTACTCGTCTTTCGGCGGGTGCGGCTGGAGTGTCGGCAGCCGCCGACGCAAATACGCGGCATCGAACACGTAGAAGCCGCTGTTCACCAGGCGGATCAGTCGCTGGCGGGGCGTACAGGCCGCCTCCTCGACAATCCCGATTCCCTCGACCATCCGTCCGTAGCCGACGGGATCGCGCGCCTCGAAGGCGGCCACCGTCGCCTGCCCACGATGCTCGGCGAGGAGCCGGGCCACGCTCAGGGGTCGCAAGAGCGGCGTGTCGCCTGCAGTGACGAGGACCGGCCCTCCATCAGGTAGTTCAGGCAAGGCTGAGAGCAGTGCGTCGCCCGTTCCCCGGGGCGCGGACTGTCGCGCGAAGCGCACCCCCGCGTGGGCCAGCGCGGCGCGAACCTGGTCCTCGTGATGGTGCACCACGACAACCACGTTGGCACCCTGCGCCTGGAGCGCGTCGACGATCCAGCGCACCATCGGGCGACCGAGCAGAGGGTGCAGCACCTTGGCCATGGGTGAGCGCATGCGCGTGCCGAGGCCAGCGGCGAGGACCACGGCGGTCAGCGACATCTAGAAGCTCCCTTCGCGGGGAATCGCGTAGATACGGGTGCTGCCCGCCTCGGCGACGGGCTCGAGCTTCTGGCCGATCCACGCGTCCATGTGACGACGGGGCTCGGTTTCTTGCTCGGGCGTGAGTCCGGGGGTCACCACGTAGGGGATGTCGCCATCGCCGCGACACTCCTTGCGGATGATCTCCACGCAGTTGAGGTAGCCCTGCTCGTTGTCGGAGAAGGGGCAAACGGTCGTGGGACAGTACACCATGCCGGCGTAGGGCAGTGCCTCGCGCAGCGGCGAGGCCGCCCCGATCCCCGACTCGAAGCGCTCGGCCAGCGCCTTGCCCACCGGCATCGCCCGCGCCTCTTCCGGAGGCACCCCCATGCCCACGGAGGCCGGGTTGACGACGATCGGCCACGCCGCCCAGGCCACCCAGGTGAACGCCAAAGCCTCCAGCAAGAATGCCGCGTAGATCGACAAGAATCGGGTGACAAACATGCTCACCGGCGACATGAGCAGCGAGAGCCCGCGCATCACGATGAGGCCCGCGACCGGCAGCAGGTTGTCGCTGTAGCGGGTGGGTGCGTCGGCCGCGACGAGCGCAAGCAAGGGCGCCAGCGCACAGGCCACCGGAACGCCCGAGGCGAGGCCGATCCCCAGCGCGCGCGCGAACCGACGCGGCAGCCCACCCTTGCCCTGGGCAATCTCCTCGACGGCAGGTGGACCGAAGAGGCCCAGCCAGGGCAAGGCGAGCAGGAGCGCCCAGGGCAATCCCCGAACCCGGAAGGCGTCCACCACGAGGGCGACCGCCTCGTCCAAGGCGCGCGGCGCATTCGCCTTGAGGGTTGCGAGCGCGTCGGCCTGGTGCTGCACCTGGTCGGCCGGAGACGTGCCCGAGGTCGGCGCGATACCCTCGGCAAACACGTCGGCCACGAAGCTCTCGGGAATCGTGGGGAAGATTGAGTAGACGCCGTACACCGTGCCCACCGCCGCGGCCGCGTACAACAGCGCAGCGAGCAGCCGCCACCAGCCCTTCCCGCACGCGAGCACCAGCAAGAACCCGGGAATGGCGAAGCCGAGGGCCGTGAGGTGAGACACCGTGGTGAACCCGGCGATCACCCCGCCGATGGGGGCCAGCATCCACCAGCGCCCGGAGGCCCAGCCTGCCAGGAGCGTGAGAGGCACGAGGAACGTGACGGTCGGATCGATGCCGTAGCGGCCCGCCGAGGCGATGAGCTCGGGCTGGCCGATCGCGAGCAGGCCGGCGGCCACCGCGCCCGCTCGCATCCCCATGGCCCGGCCGAGCAGGTACACCACCGGCCCCAAGAGGACGTGGAACAGCTTGTTGACGAGGTGCCCGGAGAGCGCCACGCTGAGGCCCGAGATGTGCATGAGTGTGGCGGTGAAGATCGACCACGTGGGCATGCGATGGGGATCGAGATCTTCCCAGCGTCCGGTGGCAAAGGCCAGCGTGTTCAGCGCCCACGCGCCCGCGTCGGGACCCCAGATGTACGCATCGCTCCCGCCCGCCCAGAAGGGCAGCCCCTCGCTGGGGGGGCCGGGAACGGCGGCGAGGAAACGTGACGCGGTCACGGCGAGACAAGTCCCCACCACCACGTCGACGATCCAGGCCCGGCGGAGCGCGTCGGGGAGCATCCAGGCGCTTGTATTGAGCCCGTGGCGGTTGGGCCCGCGCTGACCGTCGCCGATGCCGGCCTCAGGTCGAGTGCATCTGCTCCCAGATGCTGGCGAGGCGTCCCGGCAAGGCCACCGGGTCGAAGGGCTTGCTGATCACCGCGTGCACCCCGGGGAAGGCCTTCCGAGCGCTGTCGTAAAGTCGTACCCGGGCCGTCATCAACACCACGGGAATACCAGCGGTGGCCGGGTTTTCCCGCATGGCCCGCATCGTGTCCATGCCGTCCATGCCCGGCATCATCACGTCGAGGAGCACCAGGTCGATGGGCTGCCGCTGCAAGACCACCAGCGCGTCGGCGCCGCCGGTAGCCACCGTCACCTCGAGGCCGCCCAACGAGCGTAGGGCGAGGGCCACGACCGAGAGGATGTCCTCGTCGTCATCGACGCAGAGCACACGGCGGAGGGGTGTCAAGCGGTGGAATCCTCGCACGGGAGAGTGAGGAAGAAGGCGGCGCCGCGACCCACGGGGTCCTCGTGTCCAACCGCGCCGCCGAGCGCAGTTGCGATGGCGCGCGAGATGCTTAGCCCCAGGCCCGCGCCGCGCTCGCCGCGCTTGCGACCCCCCGGATCAGCCTGGGAAAACCTCAGGAAAAGTCGACTCCGGAAGTGCTTCGGCACCCCGGGACCAAAGTCGCGGACCGTCACGCGACCACGCTGGCCCATCCTGGCCACGCGCAACTCCACCGTTTCCCCTCGGGCCGAGAACTTGATGGCGTTGCTGAGGAGGTTGGCGAGAATCTGTTGCACCCGGTCGGCGTCGGTCTGGAGCACTATCGACTTCTCGGACGGGACGACGGAGAGCTGAACCCCGGCCGCAGAGGCCAGCGGGCTCGCGGCCTCCGCCGCGATGCGGGTCACCTTGTTGAGCTCGTGGAGCCCCAGGCTCAGCGACATGGTCCCCGCGAGGATCCGCTCCAGATCGAGCACATCGTTGACTAGACGAATCAAGCGATCCGCGTTTCTTCGCGCCACGCCGAGCAGCGGAATCGCGCTCTCCGGCACCGCGCCAGCGGCACCAGCGTGCAACAATGACACCGCACCGTTGAGTGACATGAGCGGTGTGCGCATCTCGTGCGAAAGCGTGGTGATGAACTCGTCCTTGCGCTGCTCGATCTCCTCGCGGGCGTTCTTGATGGCCGTGAAGTCGCTCATCGAGGCCACCGTGCCGCCGCCATCGAGGGGCACTGCGCTCACGAGGAACCACCGCACACGCTTGTTTCTCCCCCGGAGCCCGAGCACGACGTCGGTACGGGGGGTGCCGGTGCGCAGGCACGCGTAGAACGGGAGCTCGTCCTCGGGCATGGGCTCGCCCTTTTCGTCGACCGCGTTGATGGGCCCCGGCCTCGCCGGTCCGTCATGGAGGTCGTCCTCAACTAGGCCCAGGATGGGCCCCGCAGCTGGGTTTATCTCCACGACCCTGCCCGCCGCGTCGAAGATCGCCACGCCCTCGTGGAGCGCGCGGAAGATGGACCGGAAGGCAGCGTCGTTCACCGCCCGCGCCACCTAACGAGGACTCGTGCTTGCGCGAGGACCAACCTGAACGTATGTTCAGCGGGTGATTCTGCACGTCGCCAACCCGCCACAGCGCTTCGCCCAGGCGCACACCGAGTACGACGAGCCGCTGCCCGCCGATCTCACGCTCTATGAGGACCACAGCCAGGAGATCCTCTCGCACAACGACAGCCCCGACCTTCACTTCCGATGGTCGGTCAATCCCTACCGCGGCTGTTTCCATGGTTGTACCTACTGCTACGCGCGCCCGAGTCACGAATACCTGGGCTTCGGAGCCGGGAGCGACTTCGAGCGCAAGATCGTCTACAAGCCGCGCGCGGCCGAGCTCCTCGCGGCGGCGCTCGCTCGTCCCAACTGGACCCGCGAGTTGATCCTCTTCTCGGGCAACACCGACTGTTACCAACCCTTGGAGTCTCGCCTTCGCTTGACGCAGCGCTGCCTTGAGGCCTGTGCCGCAGCCCGAAACCCGGTGGGCATCATTACCAAGTCGGCGCTGGTGGCCCGCGACGCGGAGATCATCGCGAGCATCCCGCACGCCTCGGTGGCGATCTCCATACCCTTCCACGATCCGGTCGCCTGTCGCGACATCGAGCCGGGAGCGCCACCGCCGGCCAGGCGATACGCGGCGATCGCCGGGCTGGCCGCCCGCGGCATCCCCGTCAGCGTCAACATCGCGCCGGTCATTCCCGGCCTCTCCGATCGCGACATCCCGGCAATCCTCAGGCATGCGCGGGAAGCCGGCGCCCGGCATGCGCGCTTGCTGCCGGTTCGACTTCCAGGGCCGGTGGAGCACATCTTCCGCGAGCGCCTTGAGTCGCGACAGCCGCTCAGGGCCAAGGGCATCCTGGAGCGCATCCGGCGACTCCGGGGCGGCGCATTGAACGAGTCCCGTTTCGGCCGCCGTTTCGAGGGAGAAGGCGAGGAATGGGCGTCCACGTTGGCCCTATTCCGTACACTTCGGGCGAAGCTCGGATTCGACGAGTCGGGGCCCTTCGTCCCCGAGCCCGAGCCCCGGCAGGCGACCCTCTTCCCCGGCCTCAGCGGGGCCCGAGGAGGCGATTGAGCACCCGTCGTAACGAGGAGGTCGACGCGTCGGGCCAGGGCGTGGGTAGCGGGCGCTCGCCTCGGCCAAGAGCACGCGCCATGCTCAAGAGCGCCGCTGCGTCGCCCTCGTGCAGGCAGAAGCCGTCAACCATGGCGGTGGCGGCCGCGGCGGCCGACGGGAACTCCTCGCCCCTACGCGCGTAGAGGCCGATGGCCGGCACGGTGCGCACGTCGGTCTTCAGCACGCGACAAAGGCGCAGCGCTACCCCCCGCGCGCCACCACCCGCCGCGACCAGAACAATGTCAGGTCGCGACGAACGTGCCATACGCAACGGATCGTCCCCCGGCGCTGGGACCACGAGCTCGTAGTCGGCGCTCAGCGCCGCGATCAGCCGGAGGCGCGTGGCGGCGTCGCTGTCGACGATCATCAGGCGCGTGGGCATCGCGGGCGGGCTCAGGCCGCTTGTAGCCCGGTCCGCCCCGCACGGTCGATTGACGCGGCAAACGCTCGCCAGTTACCGTCGCCGTTCACCCACCCCGAGAGAGCGAATGTCCACCGACGACGCCAACCGCCTGAACGAGATCAACAGCGAGCTGCAGGGCATCCTCGCCGCCCGCCTCGCGGAGCTTGCCACCGCCATGAAGGGCGCCGAGAGCGCCACCCGCCAGATCGTGGCCGGGGAAATGGAGGCCGCCCGCTACAAACAACTCGCGGAGTCGCTCACGGGCGAGATGGGCGACATGAAGCGGGAGCTGGGGGCGCTCAAGGCCCGGGCCGACGAGGTGCGCGCCCAGCACGCGGCGATGACGGCCGACCGCGACAAGCTGCGCGGCGAGGTCAACCGGCTCGAGGGCGAAGCGCGCGACGGCAACGCCGAGGGCGACCGGCTTCGTGGCCGCTCTCGACAGCTCGAGGAAGAGGCCGACACCGTGAAGCGCGAGAACGACGCGCTGCGAAAGAAGAGCGACGCGCTGGAGCAGAACATCGCCAAGGCGAAGAAGCTGCGCGAAGAGCTCACCCAGAGCCTGTCGGCGCTCAACGCGCAGATGCAGGGTCTCAACCTCGGCGGCAAGGACTAGCCCCGGATGAGCCAAGCTTCCTCGCTGGCCGCAGCGGAGGCGATCCTCGCCACGCTCGGGGCTGGCCGCGCCGCGATCACCCAGATTGGGGCCGAGTACCTTCCCTTCGAGCAGCAGGTCGGGCTGCACGCGGCGCTCGGCGGTGAGCCCGGGCGAATCGCTGAGGTGGTGGGCCTGCTGGACCGTCGCATCGACGTCCTGCGTGGGCGCCTTCGCCACCCGCCCAAGGCAGTCCCCGTCGATGGCGAGAGGGTGGACGACGAGCCCACCCCACGCGGCGCGTCGACCGCCGCGCAGCAGCCGAGCCGCCTCCAGCGCGCCATCGGGCGTGCCGAGATCCTCAAGCGGCCCGAGACCCCTCCGGTCCCGTCGCCCGCCGCCGCGCCGCCGCGGCCACCCGGGCTGGAGCGACGAGCGCCAACGCGCGCCGAGCCCGAGTCCGCGCTCGGCGTGGGCCCCGCGACGGCCGGCCCTGCGGCATCTTCGGTCGTGGCCGCACCCGTCGTCGAGGGGCCGCCGGTCGTGGAAGTCGCGCCCGTCGTCGAGGCGCCGCCGGTCGTGGAAGTCGCGCCCGTCGTCGAGGCGCCGCCGGTTGTGGACGCCGCGCCCTTCGTCGAGGCGCCGCCGGTTGTGGAAGCCGCGCCCGTGGTCGGGACCGCGCCGGTTGCCGAACACCCGCCCGCCGCGGTGAGCGCGCCTCTGGCTGAGCTGATCGTGCCCCCGGCGCTCGCCGAGGAGCCGCCGGTCCCCGTCGCCGCCGTCATCGTCGCGCCGGCCGAGCCCCCGGTGCAGGCCATCGATGCGCCCAGCCCAGTCGCGCCGCCGCCCATGATCCTCGCCCCCGACCCGGTGGCGGCAACGCCCGAAGTGGCGCCGGCCGTGGCGGGTGGGCGCCCGCGCCGCGCCAGCCCGGTGCTGAGCGTCGTCGCGGGGGGTGGTGAGGCCGAGAACGCGGTGTCACCCGCTGGCGTCCGCGCCGCCGGCCCGTCGCTCGACGACGAGGCCATCAGCAGCAGTGCCGACGAGGACGACGACATGCTCGGGGCGGGCACCAGCGCGGCCGGGGGTGGCATCCAGCTTGGCTTCGGCGGCAAGAAGGTGACGACTCCGTCCCGGCCCGAGAGCGCAGCTCCCCGGCTCACCGACGACGAGGAGCCACACACCTCCCCCATGGCCGAGACGCCCAGCATCAAACCGGCGGGCGACGACGCGCGCATCTCGGGCCTGCTCGACGACGCCGTGGCCGCCGCCGGGAAGGGCGATCTCAACCGCGCCATCCAGGCCTTCACCGACGTGCTCGACATGCGGCACGACCGCGCCGACGCCCACATCGGCCGCGGCCGCTGCTACCTCGAGCTCGGCGACTACAGCTCCGCCATGAGCGACTTCCAACGCGCAGAAGATCTGCACCCCGAGCGCCCCGACGCGCACGTGGCCATGGGCGACCTCTACTTCGCCCGCAAGGAGTACCGCCGCGCCATCGAGTTCTACGACCAGGCGGTGGAGCTCGACGGCAGCCACGCGATGGCGCGCTGCCGTCGCGGCATCTCGCACTACTACCGGAAGAACTATCGCCAGGCGTTCCAAGACTTGCAGCGCGCCTACTCGCTCGATCCGGACATCCCGAACATCCGGAAGTACGTCCAGATGGCCGTGAAGAAGATGGAGCGGCCTGACTAGGCCGCTGCCCCCCCCGCGGCTACGAAGCGTAGAGCTGGACAGAAGCTCCGAACTCGTCGGCCATGTGGAGCGTGAAGGCGAGGTCGGGGTGGCGCACCACGATGAAACCATCGGACAGAAGCGTTTGTTTCCAGTCGCGACGGCTCTGGCCGGGGCGGAAGAGCTGGTCGGTGGCCACGTGCTCGCCATACTTTTCCAAGTAGCGCTCCATCCCGTCGAGCCGCCGGATCTTGCCCTGACCCTGGGCGCGCTTGAAGATGATGGCCACGTTGTAGTCGCGGGTGACCTTGGCCTCGAAGCTCTGCCAGCACACGGCCCGGGCCCACTCGCGGAAAAGGTCGATGTCCGAGCTGTAGTTCATCTGATCGACCAGATGACCGCCCGCCGAGCGCGCGCCGATCTCCCCGAAAACCACCTCGCCGTTGGCCTTCCGGTACCACTCCATGTGCGTGAAACCGGTGCCCATCTTGAGCGCCTTCAGCACGCCGAGACCAAGTTCCAAACCGCCGCGCAGCTCGGGCTGGTCGGGGTTCTTCAGGACGATCACCTGGGGCGACACCCACTCGTTGCTGCGCGCGATGAGCGGCCGGGGACGGTACCAGGCCACGTTGTAGAAGGCTGGCCGACCGTCGATGCACACCGTGTCGAAGGTGAACTCGTCGCCATCGACGAACTCCTCCACGCTCACCTCCCGCACGTGCCGCGTCTTGCCGAGCACCACCTCGAGCTCGTCGCGACTATTCACCCGGTAGGTATCGGCGCTGCCCGCGCCCGCGATCGGCTTGACGATCACCGGGTAGCCGATGCGCTCGGCAGCCACGCGGATCTCGTCGGCGGAGTTGGCCCGCGTGTGGTGCGGCACCCGGAGCCCGGCCGCCTCGACGCGCTGCTTCATCAGCTCCTTGTCGCGGAACCCGCGCGCCACGTCGAGCGACATGCCGGGCACGTCGAACACCTCGCGCAGGTCGGCCGCGAGCTCGACGAAGGGCTCCCACAGGCACTCGATCCGGTCGAAGCGCACGCCAAACGAACGCGCTGCCGCGATGGTGGCATCGCGATCAAACAACTTCGCGCTTCGATACCCCGCGAGTGCCCGCTGCACCTTGGGCGAGAGCCCGCCCGGGTGCCCGTCGCCGATGGCGAAAACCCGCGCGCCCACCTCGGCGAGGCCACGGGTGAAGTCCTGCATCTCGGGGGGGTAGTTCGGGGCCAGGAACAAGACATTCATCTCCCCGGCTTATCGCGGCGCTTGCGGGTCGCCGCGCCTGCGGTCTAAGGTCGTCGTGGGTCAGGGAGGAGGCAGCATGCCCCTTCTCGCAATCGCGTTTTTCATGCCCCAGGCGCAGGCCTTCTGCGGCACCTACGTCGGCAGCGCCGACAGCACCGTCACCAACACCGACAGCCAGGTGGTGATCGTGCGCCAGGGCCGCACCACCGTGCTCACACTGGCCAACGACTTCCAGGGCGACGCCGCAGAGTTCGGCCTCGTCATTCCGGTGCCTCGCACCGTCGAGGTCACCGACGTGTCCGTCGTCGATCGCTCGGTGATCGACGCGATCGACGCCTTCACCTCGCCGCGGCTGGTGTCGTACGACTGCAGCGACTTCGTGTACTACTGGGATGGCGACGAGTGGGTGGGCTACAACAGCGGTTCTTCCAGCGGTTGTGGCAGCACCAGCTACGAGAGCAGCGCATACAGTGCCGACGCGGCCGGCACCGCCGACACCGGCGGCAACCCGGTCGGCGCCTTCCTCGGGACCGTGGAGGCCGAGCACTTCACCGCCGGGGAGTACGAGTTGGCGCTGGTCGACGCCGACGGCAGCACCGGCCTCGAGGCCTGGCTCTCGGGTAATGGCTTCGTGGTGACCGAGGCCGCCGCCCCACTCTTGGCCGAGGCCATCGATCAACGCGCCAAGTTCCTCGTCGCGAAGGTGACGGGGGTCGACACCACGCAGCCCGACACCTGGCTCTCACCGATTCAAATTCGCTACACCGCCGACAATCTCGTCCTGCCCATCCGCCTCGGGGCCACCTCCTCCGCCGGCGTGCAAGACCTGCTGGTCTACGGCATCACCTCGGCCTCGGAGGGCGCGCTCGCGGTGAGCAACTACCCGCTGGTGACGGTGGACGAAGAGTGCATCCTCGACGCCGCCATTGGCGAGGACTTTGGCAGCCAGTACGAGGCACTTTTCTCGACCGAGCACGACGAGCAGGCCGAGGGCAAGGCGGGGTGGACCATGGAGTACAACGCCTACAGCGGCAAGTGCGACCCCTGTCCCGACACGGGTGGCACACTCGACGAGGCCACCCTCGCGACGCTTGGCTTCGTGGGCGGCGTGACCGACAGCGTGGTGACGCGCATCCACATGCGCGGCAGCCCCGAGACCATCACCGAGGACCTCGCCCTCTACCCCTCGGGCTGGACCTCCTTCCAGCAGCAACGCTACATCGAGGCCGCGGAGGAAATGTACGCCTACTACCCCGTCTGTAACGAGGGGATGGTGGAGGGCGCCGAGGGATGCCCGGAGCCCGAGGGCGAACCCGACGATGTGCCGGTCGCGACGGGGGACGACGAAGAGTCGTCGGCGTCATCGAGCTGCTGCGCGAGCGCCCTCGCCGTGCCGTTCACCACCTTCGTGATCGCGGCGGCGCGGCGACGGCGGGTGTAGTGACCGGCCCCCGAGTTTGTCGCGACAAACATCGATAACGACAACTACTCAGCTTATACTACAAATATCCTACGTACGCGCCCGCCCTCCGTCCAGGAGTGCTCGGGGTACGCTCGCCCGCACCTGGAGGTTCCTGGTGCCCGCGATCAAGCTCCCTGCCGCCCGTGTCCAGCTCGTCGCCACCGACACCACCGAGCTTTGGATCGACCTCACCCGCTACATCGAGACCCTTGGAG
>SXGT01060334.1_pt1 | contig 24827 bp, 20 predicted proteins | sample 3176221 | NCBI WGS metagenome assembly SXGT01 (sample SAMN11356862, study PRJNA531348) | freshwater metagenome | isolation source: freshwater sample F1-120 | place: China: Fuxian Lake, Yuxi | collected 2017-12-25
CTCCGCCTCGGTTGCGATCCGTAGCTCGATGTCGTCGTCGCCGGCGCGGAACGTGATCGAGTCGATGACGGCATTCGGGTCAACGCGCTGGTCGAACACGACTGCGAACACCGGCTCGAGGTCGAGCGTGCCCTCCTCGGGTGCGAATTCGACAACGGTTGGTGGCGGAGTGCGAAACGTGAATCGGACCGCCGTTGCGAGTGTCCCGCCGGTCTGCGACGTCGTCCCCTTCGGAATCTCGACCTTGTACTCGGTTGCCATCGGGAGACGGTCGACGTCACCTCGGAACTCGAACCGAAGCGTACGGGTGCCGATCCAACGCCAACGTCCCTCGATCTCTGGTTCGACGACCACGGGAATCTCGGAAGCGTCGAGCTGATCGAGCGTACCGAGCGGGATCATTGGTTGATTGAACGTGATGCTCAAGTCGGGAGCGACCGGTACGTCGCCTTCGGGCTGATAACGGAGGACTTCGAGCGGAGCACCGACGGTCGGTTCAAGTCGTGGCCGCAGGTTGCCACCGAAGGGACGGTCGATCGTGGTGCCGACGCGCGGGCGCCTCACCGAATCGGTCGGGCGTCGAAACGGCTGGGGCTCGTCTCCGCGCTCGAACGTCGGAAGGTCGCGAGTGATTGCGGCGATGTCGTCGACGGTGAGCGGGTCACCGTCGACCAATGCCAGGGCAAGCTCGTTGCGAAGGGTTGGACTGCCCTGACTCAGCGCGACCATGAACGATCCCGAGCCGGCGTTCGGCACTTGGTCGATCGTCGAGGTGTTCGAGCCGTTCGTCGATCCGCTCGAACAGCTCCCAGCGACCAGCGCTGCGCTGATCGCAATCGCCAGCGCACGGCCGAGCGAGCGTCCCGCGCGAACTCGGGCATCGACGGTAGAACTCATCATGGACCCCTTGTCGTCGGCGCTCGGCCAGGCTGTCAGATATGACGCCGCGCGACGCGTTCTGGTTCACGAGGCCCGCCCATGCCCGGAAAAATGCAGGTCAGCGGCCCTCGGCGATCAGTGGATCCGGGCGGCGGCCTCGAGGAGCCCCGTCCGGAGCGTCGCTGCGATCTGGTCGAACTCATCGGGACCCGCGACGAGCGGTGGTGAAAGCACCACGACGGGCTCCGCTCGATCGTCGGCGCGACAGATCAAACCCAGTTCGAGCAGCCGAGGACCGAGGAAGCCCTTGAGCACTTCTTTGCACTCGCGCTCGCTGAGATGCTCCTTGGTCACGCGATCGCGAGTGAGTTCGATGCTGTAGAAGTAGCCCGTTCCGCGAACGTCGCCCACAATCGGGATGTCGCGCAGTGAATCGAGCGCCGCCTTGAAGGTGTCTTCGTAGCCCCGTACGCGCCCGGGCAGGTCCTCGCGTTCCATGATGTCCAGGTTGGCCAGTGCGACCGCGCAGCTCACCGGATGTCCGCCAAACGTGAAACCGTGGAGAAAGTCGGCGTCGCCCCGAACGAACGGATCGGCCACACGATCCGACACGAGCACGCCACCGAGCGGCGCGTAACCGCTCGTCACGCCCTTGGCGAACGTGAGCAGGTCGGCCTCGTAGTCGTAGCGTTCCGCGCCGAACCACGCGCCGACGCGTCCGAAGGCACAGATCACCTCGTCGGAGATCAACAAGATGCCGTACTGGTCGCAGATGTCGCGTACGCGTCGCATGTAGCCCTCGGGAGGGACGAGCGAGCCTCCGGTGTTCTGCACGGGTTCGAGGATCACCGCCGCGATCGTGTTGGGGCCTTCGGCGATGATGATGCGTTCGATGTCATTGGCACACTGCAACGAGCACGAGTTGTCGCAGAACGCACAGCGGTAGGGGTACGCCGGTTGTGCGTGGAACGCGCCAGGTATCAGTGGCTCGAATTGCGTTCGGATCTCGGGGACACCGGTGATCGAGAGCGCTCCCATGGTCGTGCCGTGGTACGCGTAGTGACGCGCAACGATCTTCGTGCGTTGCGGCTCGCCGATTGCTTTGAAGTAGCTGCGTGCCAACTTCCACGCGGTGTCAACTGCTTCTGATCCGCCGCTCGTGAAGAAGACACGATTGAGGTTTGCCGGCGCGAGCTCCGCAAGGCGGGCGGCCAACTCGATCGCGCGCGGGTGAGCGTTGCTCCAGATCGGGAAGTAACCGAGGTCGCCGGCCTGGGCCGCGGCCGCGGCGGCGATTTCGGGGCGTCCGTGGCCAGCGTTGACGGTGAACAGTCCAGCGAGTCCATCGAGGTAGCGGGTGCCTTCCGTATCCCAGAGGTAGCAACCGTCGCCGTGATCGATGACCGTCATCGAGTCGCCGACCTGTGGAGCCATGTGCAACCAGAGGTGTCGACGCGCCAGCGCGACGAGATCGTCTGTCCGTCGAGTCATTGTGAAAGGCTAGGAGGCGGGTGCGGTGGTGCCGGCCTCCGCGTGACCACCATGATCGTGCACCTGCGCGGCGAACCAGTCGTGGATCGCGTCGACAACGACGGCGTCGTCCGACCGATACGTGATCGTGGCGCCCGAATCGGTCTGGGCGAACCTCACGTCGAGGTGCTCATGCTCGCGCCGCAGCACCGCCAACCCGGGCATTGCGTCGCCGTGGATGTGGGCGGGGTCGTCGAAGTCGCCGCGACGGAACCGGTCGGCCTCGTCGGCGAGGTGGTCGCGAATCAGTTCGATCTGTTGCGCATCGTTCGGGTCGTCGGCCAGCACGGCTTGCACACCTCCGAACTCGGTCGGTGTGAGCCGGTGGGTGGTGCGATCGAGGTCGAAACCCATCACCGGAGCGCCTCGATCCGCAACGACCTCCTCTCGGGTGGCCTCGCCGCCCTGACCGAGTGCGATCAAGATGACCGCCGTGATCGCTGCCAGGCTGCCGCCGAGGTGTACGCGCGTGAAGCGTTCTCGAAGCACGATCTGCGCGAGCGCGACCGTCATCACCGGGTAGAGCGACGAGATCACGGCGACGGTCGACAAATCGCCGTAGCGGTTCGCGAGCAATACGAAGACGTTCGCGAGCGTGTCGAAGATGCCGCCGACAAACGCAATGGGCACGACCGCCCGGGGGAGCGCGGGCGAGGTTCTCGTGGCGACCACGACCAGCAGGATGACGATCACCGACGCGCCCCTTCCCGAGACGACCGGCCACAGTCCCGAGTTGTCGCTCACTTTGTCGAGAGCGACGAAGAAGCTGCCGAAGCCGAGCCCCGCGAAGGTCGAGAGGACAAGCACCGAAGAGCCCGCGCGGGTCGGGCCGGTTGCCGACTTCTCGTCGCGACTGAAGAGGATGATCGCGCCCAACGCCAGAGGGATCCCGATCCACGCGGTGGCGCCCGGGCGTTCGCCGAGGGCGACGCCAGTGGCCAGGGGCACGAATGCAGCGAGCACCGCCGAGAGTGGCGCGGCGACGCTCATCGGGCCGATTGCGAGCGAGCGATAGAAGCAGAGCAGCCCGAGCACGCCGCCGAGTCCGCCAGCGGCCGCGATCACGGCGTCGCGTGCGATCCACTCTCCGCCGAGAAACGGCGCGGCGATCGTGACGGCGACGAGCCCGGCGGACTGCGTGGTCAGCACGACAGCGAACACCTTCGCCTGCCGGGTCGCCAGCCCTCCGAAGAAGTCGGCGGTCCCGTAGGTGACCGCGGAGATGAGAGCCAACAAGACGCCGATCGGCGCATCCTACGAGGCGTCGATCTCGGCCAGAGGTCCGAGCTGGACGCGTCAGCGGTCGGGGACCCAGTTGCCGTGGAAGCCGAACGGGACCCGGGTCGGCAGGTGGATCGTCGCGACAGGGTCAGCCTCGAAATCCTGGGCGTGCAAAATCACGACGTCCGTGCGATCGGTCGTCGCGTCGTACACATAGCTCATGATCCAGCCGTCGTCTTCGGCCGCGTCGTCGTGTGCAGGAACGAAGACGGGTTCGAGCGTCGCGCGGCCTGGGCCGTAGTCGTGCGTGTGCGTCGTGCCTGCGACGAAGTCATGTTTGTATGCGGGGCCGTGTTCGACGCCGTCGCCGAAGGCCGCGGTGTAGCCGTACCGATGCGGCCTGCCGATGATGCGTTCATCGTGGCGCGGGAACTCCTGACCGCGATCGTCGAGCTGTTCTTCACGAACTCGGCCGGCCGCCGGGTCGATCGTCCAACGCCACAGCGTGGCCGGGCCTTCGTTGGGGCCGAGCGGATCGCGATCGAACATACGCGGATGTTTCGCGACGTCGACCACCACCCGGCCATCGACGAGGTCGTAGGCGTTCAGCGGGTGGTACACGTACCCGAGGTCGACCTCGCACCACCTCGTTGTCGTCCCGTCGGTGGCCGTGCGCGGCAGCAACCCAACTCGACATCCGTACTCGGGATCCCACCGATACGGCAGTCCACGCCCTGCCATGGCGAGTTCGAGATCGAACGTCACCGCTTGATCGAAGATCAAGACCTGCGTTTCGGTGATCGCACAGTCGTGGGTCATCGGTTTGCCTGGCACCGGAACGTCAACGGTGTTCGTCACGGTGCCGTCTGCGCCGACGACGACGTATTGCAAGGCGTCCCACTCCCAGTAGTACACGACTGCGTGGAGGTCGCCGGTGCCCGGGTCGCGTTTCGGATGGGCGGTGAACGAACCGGGCAGGGTTCCGCCGAAGTCGGTCATGGCGATCGTGTCGAGGTCGTAGGTGAGCTCGACCGGCAGTCCGCCGGCCTCGACGATGGCATACGTCGAACCGGCGTGACCGATCACGTTCGTGTTGGCCACGCCGGGGCCCATACCGTGGCGCGGTCCCGGCGTGATGGGTTCGCCCAACGTCGAGGTCACGGTGTCGTCGGCGACGTAGCGGTTGCGGTACCACTCGGCTTTGCCATCACGGATGCGCACGCCGTGCACCATGCCGTTCCCGGTGAACCAGTGATACGTGTGCGGGTCGGGATCCGAGACCGGATTCGGACCGATGCGCAGCAGCCTGCCGTTCAGTCCGTCGGGGATCGATCCGGTGACCGCGAGGTCGAACGCGGTGATCTGTTCGCGGACCGGCGCGAAGTTTCCGGCCAGATACCCGCTGGCGTTGGGTCGAAGGCCGGCGGCCGTCGTCGTCGTCGTCGTCATCATCATCCCTCCATCCTCGCAGCTACTCAGGTGTGGACTGGCGTCCCCGCACGAGGCGCCCTGGTAGCGGCCCGGCGTGCTCTCCGTCTTGGAACGTGGTCACGCCGCGCTTGATCGTTCGTCGATACCCGGTGGCGCCTTGCATCAAGCGTCGCCCACCGGCGGGCAGGTCGTGCACGATGCGGGGTGGTCGGGCGCCGAGCGAAGGGAGATCGATCACGTTGACGTCGGCCAGGTAGCCCGGCGCGAGGACGCCGCGATCGAGCCAACCGACGTGGCGTGCGGTGCGCTGGGTGAGGTGGTGAACCATGAGTTCGAGTGGGAGCCCCTCGCCGCGGCGACGGTGGGTCCAAAGTGCGAGCGCTGTGGTGGGCATCGACCCGTCGCAGATCACGCCGCAGTGGGCACCAGCATCCGATAGTCCGAGCACGACGTCGGGCGAGAGAAGCATCTCGCGCGTATCCGACAAGTCGCGGTGCGCGTAGTTGAACAAAGGCAGATAGAGCAGTTGGTTCCCGTCGTCGTCGAGCAGGAGGTCGTAGGCGACATCGGCGGGCGTGCGTCGGCTCGCCGCAGCAATCCCTGCGATCGACGCTTGAGGTGCAGGTTCGTAGTCGACCGGATCGGTGAGCGCGAACAACAGATCCCAGCTGTGTGTGATCTGTCCGACGAGCCCTTCGTGCGGCTGGGCATGCTGGGCGAGGATGCGGGCCTTGCGATCGGGATCACGCAGTGCAGTCACCCGTTCGGGCAATGCAAGCGTGCCGACTTCGTGATACGCGGGGCACAGCATGAACGGATGCACGCCCGCCGTGTAACCCGCGAGGAGCCCAATCGCGCGCGGCGCAACCTGCGCCTTGACGTCGAGGCCCTCCGCTCGGCAGCTCGCCGCGAAGTCGAGCATCTCGCGCCACCGATCGGGGGTGTCGAGGTTTTGTTGCACCGTCATGCTCAACGGTCGGCCGACGGCGCGGGCAAGTTCGCGCATGAGGTCGAGCTCCGCGAACGCGAACTCGGTGTCCGTCGACTGGTACGCATCCGAGATCATCTGGATGACTCCGGCACCTTCGTCGCGGAGAGCGGACGCGATCGCCACGAGTTCATCGGTCGACGAGAAACGGGTGCCCAGCGCGTTGCCGTCTCGCGTGCGATGCACGTACGTGCGGCTCGTGGTGAATCCGAGCGCCCCACTTCGAATTCCATCGCGGGTGTGCTCGTACATCGTCCGCAGTTCGTCGCTGGTCGGCGTCTCGTCGGGATCGGCACCTCGCTCGCCCATCACGTAGGCGCGGAGCGGGGCGTGCGCGACCTGGCTCGCGACGTCAAGGGTGTAGTGACGTCGATCGAGCGCGTCGAGGTAGTCGGCGAACGTCTCCCAATCCCAGCCCAATCCCTCGGCGAGGGCCGTCCCAGGGATGTCCTCGACCCCCTCGAGCAATCCGATGAGCCAATCGTGGTCGTGCGCGCTCGGACGAGCCGGCGCGAACCCGACACCGCAGTTGCCCATCACGATGCTGGTCACTCCGTGCAGGCTGCTCGGCGCGACGATTGGGTCCCATGTCACTTGTCCGTCGAAGTGCGTGTGGATGTCGACGAATCCGGGCGTGACCACCAGCCCATCGGCATCGATCACTTCATCGGCGTCGCGCACATCGAGTCCGGTGCCGATCGCGGTGATGCGCTCGCCTTCGATCGCTACGTCGGCCACGCGGCCTGACGTTCCCGTTCCGTCGACGACGAAACCGTTGCGAATGATCGTGTTGGCCATGCAGGCATCGTACGGTGGTTCCTACACTGGCGCTCGTGACGACCACCGATCCCGGGCTGATCCCGATTCCCGCCGCACCAAGCGGTCACGTGTATCGCCAGATCGACGTCGAACCTTGGTGTGGCGCGGGCGGAGCGGTCATTCGTGGCGTCGACCTGGCGACCGATCTCGATGACGCGACCGTCAGTGAGATCCGTCGTGCGATCCTCGACCACCACGTCGTGTTCTTCCGCGACCAGTCCCTCACCCTCGAGCAGCAGGTCGCGTTCTCGCACCGCTTCGGGCCTTACTCGCCGGTTCCGTTCATCGAACCGATCACCGACCATCCCGAGGTGATCGCCGTCATCCGCGAAGCCGAGGAACGACAGCGATTCACCTTCGGGTCGCTGTGGCACTCCGACTTCTCGTTTCTGCGCGAGCCGCCGTTCGGCTCGTTGTTGTTCGCTCTGGAGGTCCCGCCAGCGGGCGGCGACACGCTCTGGGCGAACCAGTACCTTGCTTTCGAGTCGTTGTCGTCCGGCATGCAGCAGATGCTGCGCGGTTTGACCGCAGTGCATTCTGCTCGCGACGGCTACGCGCCCAAGATGCAGGCAATCCACGACATCTTCAAGGGCATGCGAGTGCAGACGTCTGAGGATGCGCTGCGCGAACAGCTGCACCCGGTTGTCCGTATGCATGCAGAGACTGGTCGCGAAGCGCTGTTCGTGAACCAGCAGTACACGATCGGGCTCGCCGGGTTCCATCCGCACGAACAGAAACCGCTCCTCGATTTCCTCTACGCGCACGCAACGCAAGATGCGTTGACGATCCGATGGAAGTGGCAGGTCGGTGACCTCGCGTTCTGGGACAACCGGTGTCTGCAACACATGGCAATGGCCGACTTCACGGGCCATCGCCGAGCGCTGACCCGCACCACCGTCGCGGGTGAAACGCCCGTCGCCTCACTCGTTGCTACCGACTGATGCGATCCAATTCACGCAAGATGCGTAGGTGCTTCTTCGTATCGTGCACCATCAGATCGCACAGGAGCGGCAGGAGCGAGTGATCGCGCTCTCGCAGCAGTCGGCGCTTCAGCGACCGCAGCTCGCGCAGGTCGCGGCGTTCGATCTGGCGCAAGGTCTTGACGGCGCTGCGGAGGCCGGTCGCGTTGCTCGGTCGTCTTCGCCACGGGACCTGAGGCGCCTCGCTGCGCAGACTCACGCAAGCCTGTTCGTGGTGCAGCATTTCGCGTAGGAAGTCGTGATGGCGTTGCTCGTCGTCGGCGATGATGCCGACGAGATAGCGAACGGCTTCGTCATCGACGTCTTCGTGGAGTGCGTCGTAGCGAGCGATCGCCTCTCGCTCGTCGTGGATGTGGTGGAGCAGGATGCGGATGCGTTCACGATCACGCGGGCTTGCTGCGGGCCCCCTGGGTGTCTCGAGCACGGTCACGGGCACCACCCACCTTCATGTCGACCGCATTGACGGCCGTACGTTCATCATCGCCCTCCGAGTCGTGGACTGCGGGGGCCGAAGGTCCCAAAACGGTGGTCCACGGTCCTCGGTCGAGGGCGACGGCCGTGCGAAGATCTCGCATGGCCGAACCTCGAACGATTGATCTGCTGAACGGCGACTTCTACGTCAACGACCCGTACTCGACCTACGCATGGCTGCGCGCGAATGCGCCCGCGTATTGGGACTCGACGAACGAGCTGTGGGGCATCAGTCGGTACGACGACATCGTCGAGATCGAAAAGCGCAACGATGTCTTCGTCAACTCCGATCAGACCAAGGGTGGGTACCGACCGAACCTCCCTGCCGACGCAGCGATCATCGGCCTCGACGATCCCCTCCACAATCGGCGTCGGATGTTGGTCGCCCGTCGGTTTACGCCGAAGGCGGTGGGCAAGTGGGAGGACCACGTCCGCGAGGTGTGCACGCATCTCATCGACGCGGCACTGGTCAAGGGCCGCGTCGATGTGATCGAGGATCTGGCTGCTCCGCTCCCCGCAATGATGATCGGTCTCCTTCTCGGATTCCCCGATGACATGTGGCCGAAGCTCAAGCACTGGTCCGAAACGACGATCGCACTCGGTGGTGGACCGAGGTACATGAGCGACGACGGGATCGTGGCGGCCATGGAATTTGCCGGCGCCTGCGCCGAACTGTACGAGGAGAAACAACGTAGTCCCGCCGACGACGTGATGTCGGTGTGGACGAAGTCCCGGATACCGGTCCACGAGTTCGGGCTGAACGAAGTCATCTCGGACTGCCTCTTGTTGCTCGACGGCGGCGCCGAGACGACGCGCACCGTCATCGCTCGCGCGCTGCTCACGCTGCATGATCACCCCGACGAACTGGCGAAGCTGCGAGCGGGTGCGGATCTCACCGTGGCGGTCGAGGAGTTCATTCGCTGGGTGACGCCTATTCACAACATGTGTCGAGTGGCGACCCACGACTACGAGATCGCGGGCGAAACGATTCGTGCCGGCCAGCAAGTCGTGCTGATGTACTCCTCGGCGAACCGCGACCAAGCGCATTTCGAACAACCCGAGGTCTTCGACGTGACCCGCCATCCGAACAACCACATCGCGTTCGGCTTCGGCACCCACTTCTGCCTCGGTGCGTCGCTCGCTCGACTCGAGATCCGGACGTTCTTCGAGGAGTTCCTGGGTCGCGTGCGCGACTATTCGCTCACGCCGGGCAGCGTCGAGGAGATGCCGAACCCGTTCGTCTACGGGTTGAAGGCGGCCGAGGTGACCCTCACCGCGTGAGCCGCTCGAACAGCGCCAGATGTGCCGGATCGTGGCGGATCATCTCCGGATGCCACTGCACGCCGATGACGTTTGGTGCCTGATCGATCTCGATCGCTTCGATGGTGCCATCGTCGGCCCGAGCCACGATCCGGGCGCCGGAGCCGAGTTGGTCGAGGCATTGATGGTGCAAGGAGTTCGACCAGTAGTGGGCGGATTGCAGTAAATCTGCAACCTGCGAGGCGGGGTCGATGGTGATGTCGTGCACCTTTTCGTTGTAGCGCTCGAGCACCATGTGATCATCGATGTGCTGCACGAGGGTGCCGCCGAGCGCGACGTTCAGAACCTGGATGCCGCGACAGATCGCCAGGGTCGGTTGGTTGCGCTCCACGCACGCGCGAGCGACGGCGAGGTCGATCAGGTCGCGATCTGGTTGGACCGGCCCGCAATCGGGAGCGACGACCGCGCCGTAGTTCGCCGGATCGACGTCTGCGCCGCCCGTGATGACGATGCCGTCGAAGCGATCCAGGGTCGCGTGCAGATCGTCGCGGTCCTGCGGTGCGACGACCGGGAGCAGCACGGGGATGCCCCCAGCTTTCGCGACCGCGCGCACGTAGAAACTCGCGACCGCTTCGTGCGGCATCGCGACTGCATCGTCGACATCGCGAACCTGGATCCGGTGGGCGGTGATGCCGATCAACTTCTTCACGTCGGACGCTCCCTCAGCCCAGCTCGAAACTTCGCTGTAGCTCCCAGTCGGTCACACCGTCGGCCGAAGCGTCGCCGCCCGTCGTGTGGAACATCAGCCACTCCCATTTGCGACTCTCGACCCAGTGGTCGACGAATTCGTCACCGAGTTGGGCGCGCAACGCAACGTTGGCGCTGAGCTCGTCGGCGGCAACGCGAATCGTGTTCGGCAGGTGCGGCCAACCATCGGGCAGTCCCCATCCAGCGACCATCAACGGCGCGGGGAGATCCACGTCGGCTTCGAGACCGGCGAGACCACCTGCGAGCACGGTCGCCAGCACGAGATGCGGATTGGCGTCGCCGCTCGCGACGCGGTGTTCGATACGCGCCGACTTCGGAGATCGGGTCAGCACGCGCACGCCGGTCGACTTGTTGTCTTCGGCCCAGGTCGCGGTGGTCGGCGCCGCGGCCCAGCCGACCATTCGGCGAAACGAGTTGATTGTCGGGGTCAGTACCGACGTTGCGGCGGGCATCGTGGCGACGATGCCTGCAAGCCAATGTTGCATCAGTCCGGTCATGTTGCCGTCGGCGTGGAGGAACGCCGGGACGTCGTCGGCAAGCCCGCGCAGTGAGTGGTGAACGTGCAATCCATTGCCGTAGGCATCGATTGGTTTGGCCATGAACGTCACCGAGCAGCCGCGCTCGAGTGCCAGTTCTCGAATCGCCTGCTTCGTCCGAACGATCGCGTCGGCGGCCTCGACGGCTCCGGTTGGCATGAAGTTCACCTCGAACTGACCGGGCGCGGCCTCGTCGTGCCAGCCCTCGATTGCGATTCCGAGCGCGTCGAGCCGGGGCAGCAGCGCATCGAAGAATTCGGCTTGTTGTGCGCTGTTGTAGATCGAATAGCCGATCGCCGCAGGATGCGACATGGGTGTGAGCCCCCGAAAATTGCGTCGGCGGGCAGCCTCGATCGAATCGACGAACAAGATGCCCTCGAGCTCGAACGAGGCGACCACGGAATGACCGCGTGCCCCGATGCGATCGACGATGGATGTGAGCAGCGCACGCGGACAAACGGGTAGCGGCGTCCCTGCGAGGTCGTAGTGATCGACCATGACCGTTGCGACCCCGGGTCGGTTTGGCAACGCGCGGAGCGTCGCCAGGTCGGGCCGCTGGACGAAGTCGCCCAACGCGTCGCGCCGCCAACTCGGCCACCAGGCCAGGTACGGCGTCCCGCCGAGGTCCATGCCGTAGGCGATTTCGCTGATTGGGTTCCCGTTGGGCAATGAACCAACGAACTTCGATCGGTGCAGATGCTTGCCGATCACCATCCCGTCGATCGTGACGCCCTCGGTCCGTACCCATGTGATCGCATGCTCGTCGAGCCAACTCGAAACTGCATCGACGTTCACGGTTGTGCCCCGTCGAGTGTCCAGGCGATCGAGCGTCCGGTCATCACAGCCACGAACTGCAACGCGCCCACGAACTGGAGCTTGCCAGCCAAGATGTCCTCGCCGAGCACCGAATTGCCGCTCAACACGACGGTCAACCAGTGCCCCGATCCGTGCAGTTCGACCCTCGGCTCACCGGCGCCGAGCAGCAGACGCTCACCGTCGTCGGAGTTGACGATCTCGAGTGCCGCCGGCATCTCTGGGTGCGTCGCCGCGAACGTCCAAAACGCGCGGGCCGCGTCCGACCACGAGCCTTTCGGAGGATCGAGCACCTTTGCGAGTGCGAGGGCGAATTGCGGGTGCCGAGCGGCCCCGCTGACCTTGGGCTTCGGAGGTCGCGGATCGTTCATGGTCGCGAGGTCGGCTTCGATGACGACGTCGACGTCGTCGGCGACGCCGCGCTCGATGGCAACGGCACCTCGTTTGAAGCGGATTGTTGCGGCCTGCGGATCGGTCGAGCTCTTGAGCGCGGCGATCCCCTGCATCTTCTGCATGGTCGCGGCGAGCTTGGGCTCCCGTGCGGCGCGCCGAAGGGTTGTGGCCATGATGCGCACAATCGGGGGCGGGTCAGCCTCGGTACTGATCTCCACCGCGCCATCCTCGCGTATCGTGCCCCGCCATGACGCCTACCGCCTCGTTTCCCGGTCGGATCGGTCGTACCTTCGCGGGTTCCGAGCCAAACTGGGAGCCCCGCCCCCGAGCTGACGGGCGACCCAATGTGGTGATCATGTTGGTCGACGACCTCGGGTGGTCGGATCTCGGCTGTTTCGGCGGAGAGATCGATACGCCGAACCTCGACGCAATCGCTGGCAGGGGATTGCGGTACACGAACTTCCACGTTGCGGCGATGTGTTCACCGACTCGGGCGTCGCTGCTCACCGGGCTCAATCCGCACCAGGTAGGTATGGGCAGTGTCGCTCAGAGCGACCCGGGCTTTCCTGGGTACACGAGCGAACTCGCGGCCAACGTGCCGACGATCGCCGAAACGCTGCGCGACGCGGGTTGGTTCACCGCCATGGTCGGCAAGTGGCACCTTTGCAAGGACAGCGACGAACATGCCGCCGGCCCACAACACAGTTGGCCGTGTCAACGAGGCTTCGATCGCTTCTACGGATTCCTCGGGCCGTTCACGAACCTGCATCATCCCGCCGAGTTGGTGCGCGACAACACGCCGGTCGACGTCGACGAATACCCTGACGACTACTACCTGACCGACGACCTCACCGATCAAGCGATCACGATGATCCGCTCGGTGAAGGCCGCTGATCCGGCCAAGCCGTTCTTCTTGTACTTCGCGCACGGGGCTGTCCACGCCCCGTTGCACGCGAAGCCCGCCGACATCGAGAAGTACGTCGACGCCTATCACGACGGCTGGGACGCGATCCGCCAGCGACGCTACGAACGTCAGCAGGAACTCGGTGTGTTGCCCGCCAGCGCCGCGCTGCCGGGGCGTAACACCGAGCCGGGCGACGACGTGCTCGCGTGGGACACGCTGAGCGATGACGAACGCGCCCTGTTCGCGCGCCACATGGCGGTGTACGCCGGCATGGTCGACAACATCGACCAGAACGTCGGGCGTCTCCTCGACGCGTTACGCGATCTCGACGAACTCGACAACACGATCTTCTTGTTCTGTTCCGACAATGGCGCGTCGCGCGAAGGCGAAGCCGCCGGCACGAGCGCGTACTACGTGCACTTGCTGCAGGGCGACGACGTGGCTGCGGACCTCGCACGCATCGACCTGATCGGTGGGCCACAGACGACTCCGCACTACCCACGCGGTTGGGCCATGGCCAGCGGAACACCGTGGCGGCTCTACAAGATCAACATGCATGCCGGCGGCCACACGTCACCGTTGCTCGTGCATTGGCCCGCGGGCGAGCTCGAGGGCGGCGGGATCCGGCGCCAGTGGACGTACGTGACCGATGTGGTACCCACGTTGTGCGAACTCCTCGGGGTCGAACACGCGCAGATCCGACACGGCCAGGACGCGCCGCCGCTCGCCGGCTCGAGTTTTGTGCGCACGTTGCACGATGCCGAGGCATCTCACGATCACACCGAGCAATACGCCGAGATGAACGGCCACCGCGGCTATTACCGCAACGGCATGGAGATCGTCACCAACCATCGCCCGCTGACGCCGTTCGGCGATCACGAATGGGAGCTCTACGACCTGCTGACCGATCCCACCGAGCTCCACAACTTGGCCGAGCAACGCCCCGACGATGTGGTCGCGCTCGTCGCGGCGTGGGAGTCGGCTGCGCAACTGAACAACGTGTACCCCCTCGAAGAGGGAAGCTCGATTCGGTTTCTGTCGCGACCCGACTGGGTCGAGACCTTTCGCCGGCCCGTGACGATCGTGCGCGGCACGCCAACACTCGAACGATGGCGGTCGGTCCAGCTGATCTGGTTCCGATCGTTCGACGTGACGATCGATCTCGACCATCGACCGAGCGACTGTGGCTACCTCATTGCTCACGGCGATCAAGGTTCCGGCTACGGCGTGTACGTCCTCGATGACCGGCTGTACTTCGTCCACAACGACGGTCGCGGCACGATGTCGACCCTCGATGCGGGTGCGTTGACGCAAGGAACGCAGATCGGGCTGCACGTGGATGCAGCAGCGGGTCGACGATGGAACGTGTCGCTGTCAGTCGACGACGAGCGCCGCGACGGCATCGCCGACGTTGCCATGCTGTTCGGGATCGCACCGTTCGAGGGAATCGACGTTGGGATCGATCGCCGCAGCCCGGTGTCGTGGGACCTCTACAAACGCTTCGGCACGTTCCCTTACACGGGCACCGTGCGATCCGCGCGGTATGAGCCCGGCGAGCTGGGGCCCGACTCTCCGGACAAGCTCATGGACCTGATCCGCAGCATGGGTGCGCAGTTCGAATAGGGATCGACGTCGTTACCGTGCGGCAGTCGCGACGGCGTCGACGATGCGGTCGATCTCGGCATCGGTGATCACGAGCGGCGGGCACCACGTCAGCGTTTGCTGATTCACCGCCCGAGTAATCACGCCCGACGCCAGCAGTGCGTCGCGAACGGCGAACGCATCGCGACCATCGGCGACGACTGTGGCACCGACGGCGCCGTCATGGCGGAGGCTGCCGAGAACCCCGTCGGAGACGAGCGCAGCGAACCCGCCGAACAGACGCTCGCCGATGTCGGTCGCGCGCGGGACGAGCATCTCGCGCTCGATGATGTCGAGGTTCGCGAGCCCTGCCGCGCACGCCGTCGCATGACCCGAGTAGGTGTGGCCGTGGCGCAGCATCCAGGAGTCGTCGGCTTCGAGCGGGGAACGCACCGCCGGACCGACGAGGACACCGCCGAGGGGTATGTACCCCGACGTGACGGCTTTCGCGAACGTGGCGAGATCGGGCACGACGCCGTAGTGATCGGCGCCCCACCAGTGACCGAGTCGACCGAAACCGCAGATGACTTCGTCGAAGATCAGATACGCACCGTGTTGGTCGGCGAGTTTGCGCAGCCCCTCGAGGTAGCCGGGTTCTGGTGGGAAGACGCCTCCAGCGCCCTGCACGGGTTCGACCAGGATCGCCGCGACCGCGTGCCCTCGTTCGGCCATGAACTGCGCGGTGGCCTCGAGGTCGTCGGGTGGGAGGTTGATCATCCCCTCCACGAAAGGCCCGAAGCCTTCTTGGTTGAGCGGGAGTCCCTGGGCCGACAGTCCGCCGTAGGTCACGCCGTGATACCCGCGCCCGCGCGACACGATCAGCGTGCGCTCGGCCCGCCCGGCACGCACGTGCGCGACCCGGGCAAGCTTGATCGCGGAATCCACAGCTTCGGAACCGGAGCTCGTGAAGAACACCCGCGCGTCGGTCATGGGCGCGAGTGCGGCAATCCGCTGGGCGAGGTGCTCGGCGGGTTCGACCGAGAACGGGTCGAAGCAACTGAACGCTGCGATCTGGCGGATCTGGACGGCAACGACATCGGCGATCTCGGCGCGTCCGTAGCCGACGTTGGCGTACCAGAGACTGGCCATGCCGTCGATGTATTCGTTGCCGTCGCGATCCCAGACCCGTGCGCCTTCACCTCGAACGATGCACACGAACGAGGAGGCGACGCGAGTCGGCCGTGCGTAGGGATGGAGGAACGCGCCGAAGTCGTCGGTGGGAGGCATCAGGCGATCCTAGGAAATCCCAGTTCGGACGTAACTCACACGCACAACAGGAGTCACAGGAGAAAACCCAGGTCACAGGCGTGTGGTTGAGCGAACGCTCAGCGCATTCGACCTGCCACGCCCAGCGTCGGTAGGGTCTCGGCCATGCCGTTTCCACATACATGCTTCGGCGCGCCCGGCGGGGGGCGCCGAAGGGTCGGGTTGTTGTTCGTCGTGGGTTGGGCGACCTGCGGCATGCTGGTCGCGTCGGCGACGCCGTCGGGAGCGCGCGACGAACCCTCGGACCGCGTCGAACCCACGGACATTGCCTCCGTGTCCGACGACGTCGAGGCCGCGCTGGTTCCCGTGGCCGTCGCGCTGACGAGTTCGAACGTCGAGGCGCTCGAGGTCGAAGCCCGAGTGCGCCGAGAGCGAGCGGGAATGATCTGCCCGGTTCGAGCGACGGTCTGGTTCTACGACGACTTCGGCAACCCGCGCTCGGGAGGTCGTGACCATCAGGGCAACGACTTGATGAGCGCGCACGGTGCGCCGGTGGTCGCGGTGGTCGACGGTGCAGTCGCCTACAAATCGGGGTCGCGCCAGGGCCGCGGTGCGTACGTGCGAGGCATCGACGGGAACGAGTACTGGTACTTCCACCTGAGCGACTTCGAGGGCGAGCCGCGCAACGTCCGCCAAGGCGACGTCATCGGCTACACGGGCGAAACCGGCAACGCCGGGGGCACCCATACCCACTTCGAGATCCACCCACTCTGGGATCCCTACGAGGTCACGAACCCCTACCCGCGCCTCGATCTCGTCTGTACTGACCGCCGCCCCATGCGCTGACCGCGGGTCGCACCACCCCCTTGGGCCCATCCGACCCTGCTCGACGCGCTCGGCTAGTTCTGCGCTAGAAGGACCGGCGTGCACGACCCGAACGACCCCATCGTCGCGTCGGCGTTCGACGCCTGCAACGATCTCGTACGTCGGCGCGTCGCGCAGCCCGACCCTCCGATCGGATCGACGGCCGACGCGGACGACCTCGACGCAGCGCTTGCCGGCGCGATCACCCCCGCGGGGCTCGGGGTCGACGGCGCGATCCAGCTCGTGGAGCAGGTGATCGATCCCGCATCGGTGGCGCTCGACAGCCCGCGTTTCGTCGCGTTGATCCCGGCGGCGCCCACGCTGTCGGCAAAAGCATTCGACGCCTACGTGGCGGCGATCACGTACTCGCCCGAGAGCTGGCTCGAAGGTGCCGGCTCGATCGCGGCGGAGAATCAGGTGTTGCGGTGGCTCGCTGATCTTGCGGGCATGGGCGCGGAGGCGGGCGGCTGCTTCACGAGCGGCGGATCGGCTGCGAACCTCGCAGGGTTGGCCGTCGCCCGTGACCAGGGCCGGGGCGTCGGATCGACGGTGTTGGTGAGTTCTGCCGCCCACGCCTCGATCGATCGAGCCGCGCATCTGCTCGGGTTGCGTGTGGTCGAGGTCCCCGCCGACGACACCGGCCGAATGCGTGGGAAAGCCCTGGCCGCAGCGATGGCCCGGCAATCCGATGTCAGCGCAGTCGTGGCGTCCGGCGGCACGACGAATGCAGGAGTCATCGACGAACTCGACGCGATCGCCGATGTCTGCTCCGACCAGGGCATCTGGTTCCATGTCGATGCCGCGTACGGCGGTGGGGCACTCCTGGCGCCGAGCGTGCGCGACCGATTCCGCGGCATCGATCGCGCGGACTCGCTCGTGATCGACCCCCACAAGTGGCTGTTCTCGACCCTCGATTGTGGAGCCCTGCTGTATCGCAGGCCTGATCTTGCGTTGGCGACGTTCCGCCAAGAAGCGAGTTACCTCGAGCTCCTGCACGCCGAGGGTGCATGGAATCCGAGCGACTACGCGTTCCACCTCACGCGCCGCGCTCGCGGTCTGCCGCTGTGGTTCTCGCTCGTCGTGCACGGCACCGACGCATACGTGACGGCGATCGAACGTGCGCTCACGTTGACTCGGCAAGCCGCGGATCTCGTGCGGACGACGCCGAGTTTGACGCTGCTGAACGAACCGGAGCTCTCCGTCGTGCTCTTTGCTCGTGATGGTTGGGAAGAAGCCGACTACCTGGCCTGGGCTCGGCAGGTCCTCGACGACGGGATCGCCTTCGTCGTCCCGAGCCGCTGGCGTGGCGAAGTTGTCGGACGCGCGGTGTTCCTGCATCCCGACACGCCGCTCGACCTGTTCGCCGACATCCTCGCTGCAATGGGCTGACATCGCAGTCCATGGAAACGACGCGGCGTGCACCGTCGCCGGATTACCAGGTTTCGAGCAATCAGCGTGAAGTTCGCCCGGCCGCGCGTTCCTCGATGATGAACTCGTGGATCCGGTCGGGGGCATCTTCGATGATCTGCGCGGCGCGCTCGGCTTCGATCACGCCGCGTTCGGTGGCCCGGGCAATACGTGCTTCGACGTCCGCGAGGAGCGCGGCCTCGACGTCGGCCGGGTCGACACCGTGCGCTTCGGCCACCTCGGCAATGGACCCGCCGTCCGCGAGTTCGTCGCGCAATTCCTCTCGAGTGATTCCGATTGCGTCGGCGGTCGCTCCGGTCAGGGCGCGCACGATGCGATGGCGACGGATCGCCTTGGCGTCGCAGGCGCGTGGAGACTCGGCGTCGTTGGCGTCCGACTCGGCGGCTTCGAGTGCGTGACCATCACCCGCGGCGAGAACGCCGGCGCCGATCGCTCCGAGCGATGCGCTGAGGACTGAGACGGCGAGCATCTTCTTCATGGGGACTCCTTCGTCTGGGGAGTCCCATCGTGCGGCGCGATTGTGATGTCGATGTGATGCCGTTGCGAGGATCCCCTCAGCCTGCCCGTAGCCCATGTCGACGTCGAGGTGCGGGCGAAGTCGTGGACGTCCGTCAGTCTCGGAGCAGCGCTCGCGCGGTGTGAGCGAGGCGAGCCCCCATGGCTTCGGGCGAGTCCCGACCGCGAGCGATCGAGATGAGAGACGAGAAGCACACGTGTTCGAGCACTTCGATCGCGACGGCACGTTGGGCTACCGATTCGTCGCCGATCGCGGCGTCGATCCAGCCGGACATGGCGAAGTGGAAGTCGTGCTCGCTATCCCAAACCCCGGCGTCGAAGCTCAGGAGCGCCTGTGCGACGGCGGCTGCAAGATTCGCCCGTGCGGCGACGGCGTCGGCAATGCGTGCCATCACCGTCGCGACCCGATCCGCAGCCCTGGCTTCGGTCGGGGGCTCGACGACGAGCGTCGCCCCGAGCCCGGCGATCCAATCGAGGAGCACCTCTGTGAGGAGGTGATCCTTGGACGAGAACCAGCGGTACAGGGTCGCGAGCGCCACCCCGGATTGCTCGGCGACGTCCTTCATCGCCACGGCGTCGTAGCCGCCTTCTTCGGCGAGCGAGGTGGCGACCTGGAGGACCCGAGCGCGCCGCTCTTGTTGGCCGGGGGAGAGCCGGCGGCGCAACGTGAGGGAGTCGGTGGCGATGGTCATCGTGGTCGCAGCGACGTGCTTGCTCGTCGTGAGAACTCATTCTAGAATCAATTCTCACCGATTGTCGACCCCCAGGAGATCCCACGATGTCCGAGCCGCAGCTCGCCGACCTCAACGACCTCGACACGTTCGTGCCCGGCATTCCCCACGACACCTTCACCTACTGGCGCGAGCACGACCCGGTGCACTGGACCGAGGAGCCGAACGGCCGTGGTTACTGGGCGCTGTTCGACTACGAGTCGGTCACGATGGCGAACCGCGACGCCGGCACGTTCTCGTCCGAACAAGGCGGCACGCTCATCCGTGATCTCGAGCCCGACCAGCTCGAGATGAACCGAATGATCATGCTCAACATGGATCCGCCGAAGCACACCCGCTACCGGCTGCTCGTGAGCAAGGGCTTTTCTCCGAAGCACATCCGCGCGCTCGAAGAAGCGATCGACGACCAGGCCACCAAGATCGTCGACAATGTGATCGAGCAGGGGAGTGCCGACTTCGTCACCGATCTCGCGGCCGAACTGCCCCTGCAGGTGATCGCCGACATCATGGGCGTCCCCCAGGAGGACCGGCACAAGCTGTTCGACTGGTCGAACCGAATGATCGGCGCCGAAGACCCTGAGTACATGGAGCAAAACGGTGGCGAGACGGGCTTCGAAGGCGCGAGCAGCGCGCAGATGGAGCTGTTCGCGTACGCGTCGGCACTTGCACAGGATCGACTCGCGAACCCGCGCGACGACGTGATCTCGTCGATCGTGCACGCGGAGATCGACGGCGACCGGCTGACCGAGATGGAAGTCAACGTCTTTTTCTTGCTGCTGGCGGTTGCCGGCAACGAGACGACGCGCAACCTCACGGCGCACGGCATGCAGGCGCTGTTCGACCACCCGGAGCAGCGCGCGTGGTTGATGGAAGACATCGATGGTCGGCTGCCCAGCGCGATCGAAGAGATGCTGCGGTGGGGTGTGCCGGTCATGAACTTCCGGCGCGAGGTCATGAAGGATGTCGTGCTCGGCGGCAAGGAGATCCCCGCCGGCGACAAAGTCGTGCTGTGGTACATCTCGGCGAACCGCGACGAGAAAGTCTTCGCGGACCCGTTCAAGTTCGACCTCGCGCGAACGCCGAACGACCACGTGACCTTCGGCGGTCGCGGACCCCACTTCTGTCTGGGCGCGAATCTTGCTCGGGCGGAGTTGCGTGCGATCTTCCGCGAGATCCTCACCCGGATGCCCGACCTGCAGCCGACCGCGCCGCCCTCCCGCCTGCGCTCGAACTTCATCAACGGCGTCAAGCACATGCCCGTGGAGTTCACCCCCGCCAAACGCGTGCTCGCCTAACCCGGGTTCTCACTGGATTGCAGCCCCACTTGGCGTCACCCAATCCAGACAGAACTCGGCTTCGGTAGGGTCGTTGGCATGAAGCTGGGATTGCAACTCGGGTATTGGGGAGCGGGGCCGAACGCGTTTCATGTTCCGCTCGCACAAGAGGCCGAAAAGCTCGGGTTCGACTCGATATGGGTGGCCGAATCGTGGGGCAACGACGCGTTCACGTTCGCGACCTGGATCGCCGCGCACACCGAGCGAGTCAAGGTGTGCAGTGGTGTCGTCCAGATGAGCGGACGTACGCCGACGAGTTGCGCGATGCACGCGGTGACGGTCGACCACCTGAGCAACGGGCGGTTCTGTCTGGGGCTCGGGCTCTCGGGCCCGCAGGTCGTCGAAGGTTGGTACGGCCAGCCCTATGGCAAACCGCTCCAACGCACTCGCGAGTACATCGAAATCATCCGCCAAGTCCTGCGCCGCGATCCAGGTGGCGTGCAATACGACGGCGAGTTCTACCAACTGCCCTACCACGGCGACCACAGCTGGGACATGGGCAAGCCGCTCAAGATCATGACGCACCCGTTGCGAGCCGATCTGCCGATCTTCTTGGCGGCCGAAGGCCCGAAGAACGTGGCACTCGCGGGCGAGATCGCCGACGGCTGGCTCCCGCTCTACTACAACCCCGAAAAGCCCGAGGTCTACGACACGTTGGGCGCAACGAAGCCTGGTTTCGAGATTGCGGTCAACCTCATGGGGTGCATCGTCACCGATGACGACCAGCCCGAAACGATTGAGGCCGCGCTCGCCGGCACCCGTGCCGGACTCGGGTTCTACATCGGCGGCATGGGCCACAAGACCCGCAACTTCCACAAGGAACTGATGGGTCGAATGGGTTACGCACGCGAGGCCGACACGATCCAGGACCTGTTCTTCGAAGGCAAGCGCGACGAAGCGATTGCCGCAGTGCCGGTGAGCTTCGCCGACGAGATCGGATTGGTCGGCACGCCCGCGCGCATCAAGGATCGACTCGCTGCGTGGGAGGACTCGCCGATCACCACGCTGATCTTGTCGGGCGGACCCGACACGCTGCGCACGTTCGCCGAGATCTGCGCCTGATCGCACTCGTTCGACAACGCGACGAAGCCGGGCCCAAGGCCCGGCTTCGAACGGTGATGCGAGGTCGAGTTACGCGTCGGTCTTCGGCGCGAGATGACCCTTCAGCTCCATGCCAGTGCCCGCGCACATCGCGATGCCGGCAAGGATGCACAGGTACAGGCCGAGCCCGGTCGAGACGCTCACGCCCGGGATATCGGCGGACGGAAGGTCCGACCACTTCAACAGCGTGATCAGCAGCGCGATCGCCGCCGCCGAGGCCGCGCCGATCGCCATGCCCTTGTTGGCGCCCTTGACGAGCTGCACGACACCGAGCGCGATGACCGCGAGCGCGCCGAGCAGCACCAAGAACGCGTCAGCGTCCCCGCCGCTCGCCGAGGCGCTGTAGAAGTCCGACGAAACCTTCGCCCACGGGAGGAAGTATCCGATGAACGCGGCGGCGCCACCGCCGATGGCGAGCTTCGTGCCGAGCGATGCTTGCTTGAGGGTGTCGGCGTTGAACTGCACGGCCGGCGCGGTCGGCGCGCCCTGCGGTTCGTTGCCGAACGGATCTGTCTGGGTCATCCCCGACCTCCGAATTGTCAGTGCCGCCGCGCGCCAGCCCATCGCTCGCGTCGCCGGTCGGCTCCGATCTCACTCGGCTCGAGTGCGGCCGAGTTGAGGGAAGGGTCGAGAACGATCGGAACCGGACTCCGACGCCCGATTGGGTACACTGCGCAGCCCTTCGAGGGCGGTTAGCTCAGTTGGCTAGAGCGCTACCCTGACACGGTAGAGGTCGCTGGTTCGAGTCCAGTACCGCCCACGATGCGTTTCCTCCGCTCGGCCGGAGTCCCGCCTACCCGTTCAGTCGTCGTCGGAGATCGTGAGTGTTCCCGACGTGTCGCCGATGGTGGCGCCGACCGGGTTCGACAGTGTCACGGTGACGGTTTCGTCCGCCTCGTCGAGCCAGTCGGGGTGCACCTTGACGGTCACGGTCTTCGAATTCTGGCCCGGGTTGAACGACATCGTTCCGGTCGACGTGCCGCTCCAGTCGGTCAGCCGAACCGCTGAGGTGGAGGACAACGTCCATTTGACGGTCACGGTCGATGGCGAGTCGTGGTTCAACGAGATCGTCAGTCGAGCCGTGCGGTCGTAGCTGCCGCCCTCGGAGATCGAGCCGTTCGACACGTAAACACGGACGCCGCTCGCGGATGGATCCTCGTCGGTGATCGTGACCACGCCCGTGACGTCGCCGAGCTCCGCCGTCGTCGACGGGTTGCTCAAGACGAGATGCAGTTGCTCGGTCGCCTCGTCGATCGAGTCGGCTCGCAGTTTCACATCGACGTACATCCGAGTCACGCCAGGGTTGAACTTGACCGTCTTGTTGACAGCCACGAAGTCCGTGGAGGCGGCTGAGACCGCAACGGTCTGCGCAGCGACGGTCACGGTGTCAGGGGACGGCGCGGACAACGTGACCGGGATCGTCACGATCGGATCGGCGCTGTCGGATTCCCAACCGGTCGCATCACCCGCCGAGATCGACGGCAGCATCAGCGGTGTTCGGGTTCGGAAGTAGGAATCGCGTCCCCAGCGCTGGAACGCCTGGAACGAAGTCTTCGAGGAGTCGATCTCCCAGTCGAAGAACTTGTTCTGGTCGACACGCCACCGGCGTTCGTCGAACGCGACGATTGCGGCGATGTTGGGCATCGACGTCTTGATCGTGTTTCGGGCCGCGTCGTACCAGGCTGCCTTCTCACCGGTGTTTCGTTCGAGCGCGCCCCACTCCCCAGCCATCAGTGGTTTGCCACGCGCAACGGCAAAGTCGTGCGACTCGCGGTAGATGTCTTCCCACGCTCGCCATTCCGCGCCGGCAATCCCTGGCGCCCAGTTGTAGCCGTCGGCACAGATCCAATCGACCTTCGAATCGCCCGGGTACCAGGGGAGCGCGTGCCCCTGCTCGAAGCCCCACGAGGTGGGGCACCACACCCAAACCGCGTTCGTCGCGCCGACAAAAGTGAAGATGTCGCGAATGCGGTTCCAGGCCGCGATGTAGTTGCTCGGCGAGATCGCGATCGCAGCGCTCTCGCCGCCGTCCATCTCCCAGAACCAACGCATGAAGACGTCGACGCCGAGATCGCGGACGCCGTTCGCACGATCGAGTATCAACGCGTCGTGGTCGCCGCGCGCGATCGCTGCGGTATTGGTTCCGTTCCACGAGATCATCGGGATCCGGCCCAACTGGATGTCCCACGTTTCCTTCCACGTCGGGAAGTCGGCGAAGAACGGGTAGAAGTGATTCACCGTGTCGAAGCGTCGACCGATCTCGGCTTCGCGCCCGAGGTACATCGCCTTGTAGGAGTCGCTCGTGGTGGCATCTCGATCGATCCACGCGCCGAACAGCGCTCCAGTCGCGGGAACGAGTCGGCCGTTCCGCGCGCTCGCGGTCGACGGCCGCTCCAGCGCAGAGGTGCCGACGAGACCCGCGACGAACGTCGCCAGCAAGACATATTGAAGAGTTCTCCGCCACATGACGTGCTGCATCGTACGCGCAGCGTGGCCGACAATGCTCGGCTCGGGCGAAGCCATGACGCGACGGTCAGTCGTCGGTACGGATCGTGACCACTCCGAGCTCATCGGCAATTGTGCCCGCCGTTGTAGCTGTCAACCTCACGAAGACCGCTTCGGAGGTCTCCGCTCTCACGTCGCCGTGTACCCGAATCGACACAGAAGTCTGGCGCTGACCGGCGGCAATGACCAGAATGCCCGTCCGGGCGGCGGTGAAGTCGTCGTGACCGGCGGTCCAGGCGAGCACTTCGTAGGCGACGCCGATGTCGGCGTGACGGGCTGCGGTCATCGTGATGGGCACGCGAACCGTCCGGTCGCCCACGACTCCCTCGGTCAGCGTCACGTCACCCACCATGAACTGGAGGCGCCCGACCGAAGCTGGATCGTCGTCGAACAACACGCCAGCTCCGGCGCCGTCCGCGATGACGGCACCGACCGAGTCGCTGAGTCGCACGCGGAACGACTCTCGGTTCTCGTTCAGCGCATCGCCGGGAATCTCGATCCCGACCTC
>SXGT01648570.1_pt1 | contig 24822 bp, 21 predicted proteins | sample 3176221 | NCBI WGS metagenome assembly SXGT01 (sample SAMN11356862, study PRJNA531348) | freshwater metagenome | isolation source: freshwater sample F1-120 | place: China: Fuxian Lake, Yuxi | collected 2017-12-25
CCCGACACTGTCATTACGGCAAACGCGATTGCCCACCCCAGCACCGGGAGTGCCGTGCTCTATTCCGATCGCGTGCACATCGAGGGCAACCGCATCCACCATGTACGCGCCGAGGCCGGCGCGGCGCTGGCCTTCAAGGAAACCACCGGTACGCAGATACTCCGCAATGAGATCCTGCACTGCGCCGTTGGTCTGCAAGCCAACTCGCCACTCTACGGCCACGACCTCCTGCAAATCGAAGCAAATCACTTCGCCCACAACGACACCGCGCTACACTTTTACGGCGACAAGGGCGGCCATGTGTTACGCCGCAATCGTTTTGACAAAAACCTCAGCACGCTTACCGTCAGCCACGCCAATGCCACCCGTGGCCATGTCTGGGAAGACAACGCCTGGGACGATTACGAAGGCTTTGACCGCAATGGCGACGGCATCGGCGATACCCCCCACGAACTCTGGCTGTACGCCGACCGCATCTGGATGGAGACCCCCATGGCCCGCTTCTTCCGCAATACGCCCGGCCTGGAACTGCTCGATTTTCTCGAACGACTGGCGCCTTTTTCTGCCCCTGAGCGACTGCTGATGGACCCCCGACCCCACCTTGTCCGAAGGCCAAAATCCCCATGAAAACCGGGCAAACTTGGTTCAATGCATCAAGATGACGCATAAGCTCGGTCACATCGTATGGGCAGCCATCCGCCCCAAGACCCTGCTGCTCGCCGCCACGCCCGTACTCGTCGGCCTCGCACTGGCCTGGACAGAAGGGGCTGCGATGCACGCCCCCGCCGCCCTTGCCACCTTGGTGGCCGCTGTCCTGATCCAGATCGGCGTTAACCTGCACAACGATGCCGCAGACCACGAACGCGGCAACGATACGCCCGAGCGCATTGGTCCGCTACGCGTCACGGCCGCCGGATGGGCCACCGCAACGCAAGTCAAAAAGGGGGCGCAGATAGCCTTTGGCCTGGCCTTCATCCTTGGGGTCTATCTGGCCATACTCGGCGGCTGGCCTATCATCGCCATTGGCCTCACTTCACTGGCGGCCGGCGCGGCGTATTCAGGCGGCCCCCGCCCGATCTCGTACACGCCGCTTGGCGAACTGTTTGTATGGGGGTTCTTCGGTGTGCTGGCCGTCGTTGGCACGCACTGGCTACAGGCCGGGCACACCACGGCTGCCGCATGGATCTCTGGTGCGTCACTGGGCCTTCCAGCCGCAGCCGTGTTGCTGGTTAACAACCTGCGCGACCGGGTAGAAGACACCGCTGCCGGTCGTCGAACCCTGGCCGCCGTACTCGGCGATCAAAAGTCACGCCACCTCTATGCCCTGTTCATGCTGCTCCCCTTTACCGCGCTGCCTATGATTGCGAAAACGGGCCTCGGTGCCTGGTTGGCATTGCTGGCATTACCCATCAGCATCCAGTTGGTTCACCGGATGCACACGGTACAAGGCGTCGCGATGAACGATATGCTCGCCGCCACTGCACGCCAACAGTTCATTTTCGGGCTTTTGCTCGCCATAGGATTTTTGCTCTCATGACCACAGTCACCTGGACAACCACGGCCGTTTTCGAAGACATCCTTTACGAACACTCAGGGGATGGCATTGCAAAGATTTCAATCAATCGTCCACAACGGCGAAATGCGTTTCGCCCGGAGACCATCAACGAATTGATGGATGCATTCGGCCGCGCGCATCGCGACCCCAATATCGGCGTCATTATTTTTACCGGCGTCGGGCCAGATGCCTTCTGCTCGGGCGGTGACCAAAAGGTCCGCGGCCGCGATACGGATAGTGGCGGTTATCTCGACGATACGACGGCAACTCCACACCTCAATGTGCTCGATCTACAAATGCAGATCCGCCGTCTGCCCAAACCGGTCATCGCCATGGTCGCCGGGTACGCCATCGGTGGCGGGCATGTGCTGCACCTCATCTGCGACCTCACCATCGCGGCCGAAAATGCGCGTTTCGGGCAGACCGGCCCGCGTGTTGGCAGCTTCGATGCCGGCCTGGGTGCGGGGCTCATGGCGCGCACCATCGGCATGAAACGCGCCAAGGAAATCTGGCTCCTGTGCCGTCAATACGATGTACAAACCGCCCTGCAATGGGGCCTCGTCAATGCCGTCGTGCCACTCGACCGGCTCGAATCAGAGACCGTCGCCTGGTGCCGCGACATGCTCAAGCTGTCACCCACCGCGCTCCGAATGATCAAGGCGGGATTTAACGCCGACACCGATGGCCTGGCCGGCATTCAGGAACTCGCCGGCCAAGCCACCGGCCTCTTCTACATGACGGCAGAGGGCCAGGAAGGGCATCAGGCATGGCTCGAGAAACGCCCGCCCGACTTCTCCAAATACCGCAGACGGCCTTGACTCTGACGGATATCTTTCCATACCACCTGCCCTTGAAGCGCCCTTGGGTCGCGGCAGAGACGATACTGACGGATCGCATGGGTGCCTTGGTCAGACTCACCGACAAGGAAGGCCGTTGCGGCTGGGGCGACTGCGCGCCACTGCCCAGCGGGGGACAAGCCGATGCCGTCCTTGCAGCACTCAGGGCATGGTCCAGTCACCCTTCAGACATGCATTTCTCAGCCCTTCCACCCGAAGCGCGCTGGGCCATCGAGACCGCTCAGGCCGATCTTGCCGCACAACAGCACGGTCTTCCGCTGTGGCGTCATCTCGGTGGCACCAGCGGCAGCATCGAGATCAACGCAGCGCTTGGCCCCCTGGATGATGACCTGCCGGAGCGGCTCGCCAAGGCCTGCGCCCAGGGATTTCGCATCGGGAAAATCAAGGTCGGAATTGGCCCCGTCGAAGAAGAAATCGTCCGATTAAAGGCGCTTCCAGATGGCTTGCGACTTCGGCTCGATGCCAATCGAGCCTGGAATGATGACGACGCACGGCGTTTTCTGACCGCCACCGCCGACCTGCCCATAGACGGCCTCGAAGAACCGCTCGCCCACCCCGAGCCCAGCCATCTGGCCGCACTCCAGGCGATCGTTCCCTACGCAATCGCTATCGACGAATCGTTGCCCCGGCTCGGAAGCGAGGTGCTCATCGCCACCCAAGCGGTGCGCAGGTTTGTCATCAAGCCGGCCCGACACGGCGGTATCAGCGCCACCCTCTCGCTGGCCCACGCGGCTCGGCAGGCCGGCATCGAGGTTGTTTTGACCTCAGTAGTCGACTCAGCCATAGGCGTAACGGCTGCCGCACATCTCGCCGCCGCCCTTGGGAGCGACAGCGTACACGGTCTGGGCACCAGCGACTGGCTGGCCGCCGACCTTGCCTCGCCCCCACCGGTTACCAACGGTGTCCTGCAGCTCTCTGACCGGCCAGGACTGGGAACCGCCCCGGTTTGATTGAGATCATAGGCATACCCTTACGATCTGCCTAAAATCGTCCACATGATGCAAAACCGACTTTTATACTGGCTCCGTCGCACCAAACCTGGCACGCCTGCCCTTGTCCTGCCCGGCGGTGAAACCTGGTCCTATGCAGACATGGCTGCGCGACCGGGCTGTGCGGGCTTGCATCTGCTGACCGGCAGCGCCAGCACCCTCGCACTGGGAATGATCGACTGCGCACTGGGCGGCGGGACCGCCATGTTGTTGCCACCGAGCTGGCCTGTCGAGGCACTCGCAACACAGATCGAACAGGCACGAGCCCATCCCAGCCTTGCGCTGATCCTCACCACCTCCGGCTCGACAGGCGAACCGAAGGCTGTCTGCCTCTCATGGCGCGCAGTGGCCGCCGCCGCCCGTTTCGCGCATCGCAACATGGATCTGCATCGTGGAGATGCCTGGCTGGCCTGCATGCCCCTCGCTTTTGCGGGCGGGGCGATGATCCTCTACCGCGTCTGGCGGGCCGGCGCCACCGCCATCATCCATGACGGTTTTTCCATCGACACCATCGCCCGCGATTTCGCCCAACGCCAGATCACCCACATCTCCCTGACGCCGGCCATGCTGGCGCAACTTGTCGATGCCACCGTCCCGCCCCCGCCCACTTTGCGTTGTGCACTGATTGGCGGCGCTGCCCTCTCCACTTCACTCGCCGAACGCGCCCGTGCCGCCGGTTGGCCACTCCGACTGTCCTACGGCATGACAGAGACTTGCGCCACCGCACTGATTGATGGCCACCCGCTGCCGGGTGTACGCGTACGCATCCATTCGACAGGGGTGCTTGAGATCGCCACCCCTGCGCGCATGGCGGGGTATCTGGATGGGACGGGCCGCCACGACTGGTTCACGACCAGCGATCTGGCCGCAATTGATGCCGAGGGTTGCGTGAACATCCTCGGGCGTGCCGACGATATGCTGATTTCAGGCGGCGTGAATGTCCACCCGATCGCAGTCGAGGCCCGCCTTTCCGCCTGCCCCGGCCTGCACGAATCGGCCGTGACCGGGCTGCCCCATCCAGTCTGGGGCGATATCATTGCCTGCATCTACGAAGGCGATGCCGATGCGTCCAGTGTTGAGCACTGGTGTCGTGCAGCGCTTCCGAGCACCCACCGGCCGCGCCGCTTTTTGCGCGTCCCCCAATTACCGAGGCTCGCCTCTGGAAAACTCGACCGACAGGCCTTGCCAAAACTATGGTCATGATCGACTGGTCATTCATCGCGGCTGAACTCGCCCGCCTCGCGGCAGATGCACGGCCGGGACGACTGCTGTCCGTAAGCCTGCCCCTGCCCCGCTGGCCTGAAACCCGCTGGCTCGATTCCAGTGTCGCCTGGCACCGGCCCGAGAAGTCGATTCGACTGCTGGGCACGGGCACCGCCTTTGTTGCCACCAGCTCCGGCACCAGTCGATTCGCCGCCCTGCACGCCGCACAACAGGGCTTGCTCCAAAACTGGCGGGACAACACCCTTGGCAGGCCATTTGCATTCACGGGCTTCGCCTTCTCTCCGAAGTGTGGCGAGCCCTTGCCGAATGCACGCCTGTGGGTGCCCAGATTGCTACTGAGTGCCATGGACGGCAAGGTCACGCTCACCTGCTCGACCCCGGCCGAACACGCCGCCACTGCGTTGTTACGATGGCAAGAGACCTGGGATGCGTGGTGTAAACCACAGACATCCCCTGCGCCCAGTTTTGCGGTCAAAGACAATCCGCTCGCAACAGAGGCCTTTCTGTCACGCGGGCGCGCCGCGCTGCGCGCCATCAAGGCCGGCAGTTTCGGAAAACTGGTTCTGACGCGCAGTGTCGATCTCGTGTCCGATGCCCCCATTGACCCGATGCCCGTACTTGATGCGCTGGCGGCACAGCATCCCAACTGCGCCACCTTCTGTGCCAGCCTTGCCGGTCAGGCCTTTATCGGATCCTCGCCCGAAACCCTGCTGGCACTGACTGGACAACAGGTCTGTGTAGATGCCCTGGCCGGGACGGCCTGGCAAACATCGACCCAGGAACACACAAAGACCTTGTTTTCAGACAAAAACCGCCGTGAGCATGATTTCGTCGCAGAGACCATCACGGACAGGCTCGGAGGATGCTGTCACGACATCGCCTTGCCCGATGCCCCTGAGGTGATGCATCTGGGCGGCCTGTCGCACCTGCATCGTCGTGTCAGCGCCCGCCGCGGTCTGGATGTCTCGGCCTTCGACCTCATCGCCCGCTTGCACCCAACCCCCGCAGCCGGTGGGGTACCGACGGCCACCGCAATCGATTGGCTGCATCAGCATGGCGACCATCGCGGTGCGTGGTATACCGGCGGCATGGGCTGGCTGGACAGGCACGGCGATGCGGATATTGCCGTCGCCCTCCGTTGCGGCCTGATTCAAGCGAACACCGTCAGACTGTATGCGGGCGCCGGTTTTGTCGCCGGCTCCGACCCCGAACAGGAACTGGCTGAAACCGAAGCAAAATTCTCCACGCTGCGCGAGGCACTTAGGCTCCACTCTTCCAGATCGCGTGCCGCCGCATGAATACCGGAACCCTCAATCTCGCCTGGAGCGATGCCTTTATCGCCGCCCTTGTCTCGGCGGGTCTGCGTCACTGTGTGCTCGCGCCCGGCGCACGCTCCGCCCCTTTGGCATTGGCGGCACTGCGACGCACGGAGATACAGTGTCATGTCATCAATGACGAACGGGCCGCGGCCTTCTTTGCGCTCGGCATCGGCAAGGCAACGGGGTTGCCGGCCGCCATCCTGACCACTTCCGGCACGGCAGCCGCCAACCTTCTGCCCGCCATCATGGAGGCCCATCTTGCCCATGTTCCTCTGCTGGCCATCACCGCTGATCGTCCACCCGAGGCCTTGGGCTGGGGAGTCAATCAGTCTGTGGATCAGATCAAGCTCTATGGCGACCAGGTACGCGCCTTCCATGGTCTGGCAACGCCAACAGATCCCCTCGATAACGGCCACCTCTCCGCGCTGGCCGCGCGACTGATCCACACCACCCGCGTGCCATTGCCCGGCCCGGTGCATGTCAATGTGCCGTTTCGGGAACCCTTGTTGCCAGACACGATCCCCGTGCCGCCGCCACTGTCGGCGCCTCTTACCATCCATGCCGCCGAAACCGCCCGCCCATCCGGTCTGACCGCCTTGGCCGCCGCCCTTTCCGGGCAACCCGGCATCATCCTGTGTGGCGAAGCGGCCTATCCACCCGGTTTCGCACCCGCCATCGCCCAGCTTGCCGCTGCGCTTGATGCACCGATCATTGCTGAGGCCCTTTCGAACATGCGATGCGGGCCACACGACTCATCGCATCTCATCACCCATGCGGCCCACTTCTTGCGTCATACCCATCTGCCCGTGCCTGCGTGGGTATTACGCTTCGGCCGATTCCCGGTGTCGCGCGTGGTCGAGCGCTGGCTGGCGACGCTGTCCGAGGCAAAACACATCCAAGTCGCCGCAGCTGGTGATTGGCCAGACCCGTTGCGGCAGTGCACGATGCGTATCGAAGCCGATCCTCAACGCGTGGCGGAGGACTTGCGGCCACTGCTACCTCCTGTCACCCCTTCATTTTCAAAGGCCTGGCTTGAAGCCGAAGCGGCCCATTCTGACGACACCGCCTTTTTCGAAGGTGCGATTGCCCGCACACTCATCACCAGCCTGCCGTCCAATACACATGTCTTCATCGGTAATTCTCTGGCGATTCGCGCCATGGACACCTTCGGTGGCCGCACCCAAACGCCCCTGACGCTCCACGGCAACCGGGGCGCCTCCGGGATCGACGGCAATCTGGCCACCTGCGCCGGAATCGCCGCGGCCACCGAACAACCCATCGTGGCCTTCGTCGGTGACCAGACCCTGTTGCACGATGCGAGCAGCCTCGCCCTCCTGGCCAGACGCAATGCCATCATCGTGCTGCTCGACAATGGCGGTGGGCGCATCTTTGAACACCTTCCCTTCGCGCCCACCCTGCCCCCCGACGTGCTCACGCGCGGTTGGCAGGCCCCGGCGACGGTCGACTTTTCCGCCCTCGCCATCGCGTATGGCCTGCATTACCAAGAAGCAACGAATCCACAGGGGCTCTCTATCGCCCTCAAGCAGGCCCTCCAAGGTGGTGCCTGGCTGCTGCGTGTCGTCATCGACCCAGCCGACAGCCATCGTGGATTTACGACCTGAATAGGGCCTATCGTGCTTGAGCATCCCTTCACGACACCGCCGCCACAGGGCGAAACCCAGCAGATCGCCCCGGGCGTGCACTGGCTCCGGATGCCGCTCCCCTATGCCCTTGACCATGTCAATCTGTGGCTGATCGAGGAGGGTGCGACATGGACCGCTGTCGATACCGGGTTCGCCCTGGACGCCTCAAAGGCTGTGTGGATGCCTATCCTCGAAAAAAGGCCCCTTGCTCGCCAGATCGTCACCCATTTCCACCCGGATCATCTGGGGCTGGCCGCCTGGCTGGAAGAGCGAACTGGCGCGCCACTGTGGATAACGCGCGGGGAATATCAGTGCGCTAAAGCCACGCTGGCCCAGAGTCCCGGGTACTCGGTGGCCGATACCTGCGCACTCTTTCGCGCCCACGGACTGGATGACGACCGCCTTGGAACGATCACACGGCGCGGAAATGCCTATGCCCATGGCGCGCCCCGCCTTCCGGACACTTTTCGGCCCCTCATCGAGGGCGAGGAAATATCCATTGGCGATCAGCGCTGGAAGGTCATCGTCGGTCGTGGGCACTCACCGGAACATGCCAGCCTCTATTGCGCAAGGCTTGGGATACTGATCTCAGGCGACATGATGCTGCCCAACATCTCGACCCATATCGGCGTCCATCCGACGGATGCCAATGGTCATCCACTCGCCGACTTCCTTGCCGCGCTTTCGCAGATGGAAAGGCTGCCGGAAGACACCTTGGTGCTCCCCTCCCATGGCCGGCCCTTTCGGGGCCTGCACACGCGCATCGAGCATCTGCGTGCGCACCACCGCGCACGCTGCAATGACCTGCTCAATGCCTGCGCCCTGCAGCCCAAAACGGCCGCAGAGCTGCTGCCGATCCTGTTCGCACGCGAGATTCAGGATCCGCACCAACTGTTCTTCGCCATGGGCGAGGCCATCGCTCACCTCATCCATCTGGAACAAAGTGGCACATTGATCCGGCAGATGTCAGCCAGAGGTGTATTCCGTTTTCGAACAGCCGGACAGGCCAAAGCCGATCGAACAAATGGACCGCAAACTTGACGCCATGTGAAATCCGGTGCGTAGCGATAACGCATCGCTCTCACCATACCGCGTGTCATCTTCCAGACCCGCCGCCCACCTTCAGCCGCTCCTGACGGCCGCCGCCCTCTGGATCAGTCCGGCGCTTCCGTGGTGAAAGGCACCTCTAATGCGGCCCCCGGCATGCGCAAGGTCAGAACCCAGTCGCCGCGCCCGGAGATGCAGAACGGCAGCGTGGCCTTGACACGATAGGTCCCGTCCGGTGCAGGGCGCAGGGTGTACAGGTTGTAACCCATATTCATGTTGACCATGTTGAAATCGGCCTCGACCTTGCCCGGCCGGGGCGGTTTCACCCAGATCTCGAAGGGCTTCAAGGGGCGAATCTTCTCCGAGATCCTCATGGTAACGGGACCATTCGGCGTGGTAACGGTACAGCCCGCCACCAGATCAGCACACGCAATGCGCTGCGCCTTGGCCGGCAAGGGCTCGTACTGTTGCCAAAGAACGATCCCGGCGGCGACTACCAAGGCCAGGAGGGCGATGCGGCTGTAGGTGGATTTCAATATCGACATAAGAGGTTCTTTCCCTGAGGTGTTTTAGAAATACGGCTCCGCGCACTGCGCGGCATTCAGTTTCGCTTCAATTCCCGGTAAAAGTTCTCGTGCGAGCCGAGCAGCAACAGAAAGCGCGTGGCGGGATCGTATTCATAGGCCAGCAGTGTAAGTTGGCCGACGCACTGGAACTTGTATACGGAGACACTGGCAAGATCGCCGTTTTTCGCCTCGCCAATGTCTGGATGGGCGATGATGATCTGGACTGCGTCATCGACATCGGCCTTCTGGTTCGGGTGCAACCGCTTGTAAGTGCGGCGGAAGGCGGCGCTCTGTACAACCTGGATGTCAACCACGATTCAGTCGCGCCGGCCTTCAGGCACAAAAGGGATTGCGAGGGTCGAGCCTTCGGCGCGTGCGATCAGCAATTCCCTGACGAAATCGACCGGCAGATCCGGATTATCAAGGGATGCCTTGCCCACCATCGCCCAAAACTCGATCTGGCCGGCAATGGTACGGTACTCAGCATGCGCTTGAGCGCGTGCCATTTCATACAGGGTGTCGTTTATGCGGACGGGAATGCCCATGATTCACCTCGAAACAAACCGCTACAAAAGTAGCTGCACTATAGCTGAGAAAGTGTTGTCTCGCCAACATCCACTCACGACCATGGCCAACAAGCCTCCACAAGACAAAGGGGGCTAAGCGCACTTCTCCCGCTAGGGAGTCGCTGATTAATTCCAATTCCGTCATTCCGGCGAAGTCCGAAATCAAGTTAAATCAATAGCATGGACACCGGCCTGGCCGTCACCCCGGAAGGGGGTCATCCAGGGCGGTGTGACGGAGAAATTCTGCGGCGCCTTAATGCCGTTCAATACAGCGGTTCAGCGTACTGTAGTTCCTCTAAACGGAATTCACTATCTTCCATGCGCTGCCCTTGACCGCGATGCCTTGCGCACCGTGGTTGCGGGCGATGGCCAGCGTGGCCTCCGATTGTCCGCCCAGGGCGTAGACAGGGATCGGGCAGTCGCGCAGGATTTCGGCAAACCGCGCCCAACCCAGCGACGGCTCGCCCGGATGCGAGGCGGTGGGCAGAACGGGCGAGAGCACGGCAAAATCACAACCCAAGACCACCGCCCGCGCCAATTCCTCTGCGTTGTGACAGGACGCGCCGACCCACGGCAGGTCAGGCCGGGTGGTCAACCGGGCCAGTTGCTGACTGTTGAGATGCAATCCAGAGCCAACCTGGGCCGCCAATGCCTCGTTCGCGTTAATCAATAGCTTGGCACCATGGGCGCTGCAACGCTCAGCCACGGCCTGCGCCAGCGCCGCATATTCCGCGGGCGCGAAGGCCTTCTCACGCAGTTGCACCAGTCGCAGGCCGCCTTGCAGACGCACCTCCAGCCGCTGTAGGAAATCGTCGATGCCATATTTCTCCGCCTCCGAGATCGCGTATTCCAGCGGCAGTTGCAGGCCGCGCAGGACCGGGCCATTAGCCGGCAGGATAGGGGCTACCGTGGGCTGATCGGCCTGTGTCCAGGCCAGCCCGCCTTGACCTTCATGCGGATGCGGTTCGCCCGTCCAGGCCGTGACGCGGAAAAAATGGAGCCGGACCCGTGCGTGTTCGTAATCGAATTCTCGGGTGATCCAGGGATAGACCGTGGTGGGCGTGATGCCCAATTCTTCCTGCAGTTCACGCGCCAAGGCCTGTTCCAGCGGCTCGCCCGCCTCCACCTTGCCGCCGGGGAACTCCCACCAGCCCGCATAGGCCTTGCCCTCGGGACGGCTCGCCATCAAGAACGCGCCATCCGGACGCTCGATGACGGCCGCGACGACGGCAATGCGCGTAGCGGAGTCAGGCTCAGCTACGGTATTCAGCATTGATCTTCACATAGTCGTAGGAGAAGTCGCAGGTCCATACGGTGGCCGTGGCGGGGCCGCGCGCCAGATCGACGCGCACCCGGATGTCTTCGGCCTTCATGACGGCCGCACCATCGGCCTCGACATAGCTGGCGGCGCGCCCGCCGTGTTCGGCGACCAGCACCTCGCCCAACCACATCCGCACCCGATTCACATCGAGATCGGTGATGCCGGCGTAACCGACCGCCGCGAGGATGCGGCCCAGATTGGGGTCAGAGGCGAAAAAGGCGGTCTTGACCAAGGGCGAGCGGCCAATGGCATAACCCACCTGCTTGCACTCGGCCTCGTCCTTGCCGCCTTCCACCGCGATCTCCATGAACTTTGTCGCCCCTTCGCCGTCGCGCACGATGGCTTGTGCCAATTCGATCATCAGCTCCGTCACGGCATCGCGCAGGGCCGGGAAGCGCGCGTCTCCGTCATCCAGAATGACCGGCGCGGGGGTGGCACCGGTGGCGGTGAGGAGACAGGAGTCGTTGGTCGAGGTGTCACCGTCGACCGTGATGCAATTAAAAGACTTGTTGACCGCATGGCGCAGGATGGCCTCGAGCGCCTCGCACGACACCGGTGCGTCGGTGGCAATGAAGGACAGCATGGTGGCCATGTTGGGGTGTATCATCCCGGAGCCCTTGGCGATGCCGGTGAGGACAAAGTCCACGCCGCCGAGCGTGACCCGGCGACTGGCCGCCTTGGAGACGATGTCGGTGGTCATGATCGCTTCGGCCGCCTGCGCCCAGTGGGCGGGCTGAAGATCAGCGATCGCGTCCGGCAGCGCTGCGATGATCTTGCCAACCGGCAGAGGTTCGAGGATGACGCCGGTGGAAAAAGGCAGGACCTGTTCCGACCCGATCCCCAGCAGATGGCCTAGTGCAACACAAGTCTCACGCGCCCGGAGCAGGCCCTCTTCACCCGTACCCGCATTGGCATTGCCGGTATTGACCACCAAGGCGCGAATGCCGCCTTCGCCATGCAGATGTTCCTTGCACACGGTCACCGGTGCGGCGCAGAAACGGTTCTGGGTAAAGACGCCCACCGTTTCGGAATCCGGTGCAATGCGCATCACCAGGACATCGCGGCGACCGGGCTTTTTGATGCCGGCGCTGGCGATGCCCAGTTCAATGCCGGGCACGGGCAACAGGCTGGCGGGGTCGGGGGCGGTAAGTTTGACGGGCATGAGGGCACCTTGCAGAAAGGAAATTTGCGGCAATTTTAGCCGTTGCCGCCCGGCTCGGGCATGACAAATACCTGACCATCACCATAAAGCAGGGCCGCCCGAACGGGCTGACCCGGATAGAGCTGCGCCACCACCGCGAGATAGGCCTGCATCTGTGCCCGATGTGGTTCGGATCGAACCGCTAAGTCCTCCGTCTCCTGCCCGCCGGTCTTGTAATCGAGGATCCACCAGCCATCGGCCTGGCGCACCAGCCGATCGATCCGGCCCAAGGCCCCGGCCGCATCCACAAAATCCAGCTCATTGTGCGTCTCCAGACACCGCACCGGGTCAAAGAAGCGTTGCGCCGCCGGGCTGTTACGGATGCGCTCAGCCACGCTGGCGACGGCCATGAAGCTGTCCGCCGACAGGCCCATGCGCATCCGCAAGGCCTCCGTCTCCAGCGTGTCACAGAGCTCCAGATAATGATGGACTCGAATTCCAAACTCGGTTTCAGGCCCCACCGGGGCGAGCCGCTCACCGACCGATGGCACATTCGGCGGGGATAACAATGGCGTCGGCGTGTCTTCATCCGGCGCCTCCAACAAATCCGCCGTATTCATTTCCAAGTCCCCAGGGCCTGCTTCCCGGTCTTTGACCAAGGACAACCACGAGCCATCCGCTTCCGGGTCGGATTTACCACTTATCACCAGCACCTGTCGGGCGCGCGTCATGGCGACATAAAGCAGGTTATAGCGTTCCCGTTCCGCCAGCGCGGACTCGGTCTCCAGCAGGGCATCGCGGCCCTCGCCGTACCACGCCTGCGTCCCCATCAACGAAAAATGGATCGGACGATCCGCCGTGGGTGGCCAGTCCACCAGGATATCCGGGACATGGCTGCCGGGCCGTTCATCGGCCTTGATGAGATAGACAATCGGTGCCTCCAGCCCCTTGGCCGCGTGGATGGTCAGGATACGCACCACATCGCCAACCGCCACTGGGGCCTCGTCCGGGGCCTCTTGACCCGCCTTGCGGCGCAACAGGGTCAATTGGTCAAGAAACTGCGGCAGGCTGGGATAACGCCCCCCGCCCAGTTTCAGACTCAGGGCGAGGAGGGCGCGCAGGTTGGCCAGAGCCGAGGGCGCACGATCGGGCGGCAGGGCAGCGGCATAACGCGCCTCCAGATCGGCCTCGTGGTAGATGCGATCGAGCACATCGTGCGGCGGCAGGCGGGTCGCCATCGCCCGCCACCGGGTCAACTGGCGGGCCGCCCTTTGCAGGGGGACGGACAGCCCCGGGATTTGCAAACGATCCCACCATGAACCCGCCTCTGCCTCGGGCGAGTGTGCCAATGCCCAGAGATCGGCCTCGCTACACCCATACATCGGGCTGCGTAACACCTGAGCCAAAGCAAGATCATCTTCCGGTTTGATCAGGACACGCAGCAATGCCAGACAGTCATTCACCTCGAGCGCCTCCAGCAGCCCCCCGCGCCGACTGGTCAGATAAGGAATTCCGGCCGCGCGAAAGGCCGCCTCGAACACCTCCAGTCCGCTTCGCTTGGCACACAACACCAGGACATCGGCATAACACGCCGGCCGCTGCCGAACCGACCCGTCCGCGCTGACCTCGACCGCGATCCGGCCCACCAGGCTGCGGATGTGTTCCGCCACCGCCGTGGCCTCGTTGAGACGGTCATCCGGCTGATCAGACAAGGCCTCGTACAAGGGATTGCGCAGTCCTTCGCGCGGCGGCCGCTCCTCTGATACCTTGTTCGAGGGGGCAATCAGGCGCAGGCAATATCCCGGCCGCGTCGTGCTGTGGGCCGTGTGCGCGGAAAAATGGGGGTAACGCCCCCCGAGCGGCAAGAAGGTTTGATTGACCCAATCCACGATGGCCGGCGCACAACGACGGGTCTGGTTTTCCGCCGCCCTTTGTGCCCCAAAATGCCCTGCCAGGAACTGCTGGGCCTCCTCAAACAGACGCGCGTCCGCACGGCGAAAACGATAAATCGACTGCTTCGGATCCCCCACCAGAAAGACCGTCGGCCGCTCGCTGTCCGCCCCGTACGCCCCCAGCCAGGCGCGCAGGATGTCCCACTGCAAGGGATTGGCGTCCTGAAACTCGTCCAGAAGCAGATGGCGCCAACGCGCATCCAGACGCGCCAACAAGGCATCCGCATGATCCGGGCTCTTCAGCAGCTGTGCCGCCAACCACTCGGCGTCCGCATGATCCAGTCCATCCCGGAGCCCCTTGTTATGCTGGTAATGCTCGGCCAGATCCACCGCCAATGGCAGCCAATGGCGCTGCAACCAGAGGGCACGCACATCCCTCTGACGGGCCAGCGCACTCTGCAGATCGTTGGCCAAACGCTCATAGAGCTCGAAATAACGCGCCATCCCCACCGTGCCCAAGCGCTTCTCCATCGTATTGTTCGGCCTGACATCCCTGTAGGGCGTTCCATTACTGCTCAGCAGCGCAGAAACAAAGCCCTCTGCGAGCCCGTTTTCCAGGGCCGTTTCCAGACGGGCCACACGCTCACTGCCTCTCACACCCCCGTTCTTCACCAGCAAGGGCAGAAATTCCCGGCAACCCTCCAGAAAGGCCGGCGAACGCACCAGATCCTCAAGGGGCTCTTCCTCCTCGCTAACCCCCAGAAGTCCGGCCAACTCCGCAAGATTCTCAGCCACGGGATCGGGCCGCCCTTCCGCCCAGGCCAACCAGTCGCAATACAGGCCTACAAATTTCAGCAGGCGTTCCTGCAGAGTGTTCCATTTCAGGTCGGGGGCGGCACACAGGGCCTGAAAATGTGCGTACTGAACCGCCTTGTCGGCCTCGCGCAAGCGCTCCAGCCAGGACTGCCAGGTCTCCTCTACCAAGAGAGCCGTGTCCTCGATGAGCTGGCCGGGTGCGCGATCAACCAGCGGGGCGCGGGCCAGAAGGTGCAAGAACCAGCCATGAAAGGTCGTGATCATCGGCCCCGGACGCGCCTGTGCGACCGTCTCCAACAAACCCCGCGCAACCGGGAGCGCTTCCTCCGCCTGCCTGTCCGACAGACCTCGCTCCTGCAGGAATTTCAGTACGGACGCGTCGTCCTCGCGGGCCAAAAAGGCAAGCCATTCATCCAGCCGCGCCCGCATCTCACCGGCAGCCTTGCGTGTGAAGGTAATCGCCAACAGGGACGATGGTGGCTCCCCCGCCAACAAGAGGCGCAACAGACGCGATACCAGGAGCCAGGTCTTGCCGCTCCCCGCACAGGCCTCGACTACAAAACTGCCCGCAGGATGGATGGTCTCGATCGGCTTCACCCCGGTGGCCTTTAACGGTTCAATGCGCATACGCCCCCCAACGCCGCAGCCACACGCGCAGGCGACGGAAATCATCGCCCGACAGGCTGTCCGGCAGGATCAGGATACGCCGTGGCGCACCCGTCCCACCCCCCTTGGACTTCAGGATCAGCGCGCAATACAGCGGGGTGACATGACTGGCCCCATCCACCTGGCAGGCCACCCAGGGGGTGTCCGGCACCGTCCCCGCGCTGTAATGCAACACCCCATCGGGATCCGCCCGCAAACGAAAACTTTGCCTCGGCGGCAGCCTGAACAGCGAGACACCGACCCCGATCGCCGCTAAGGCCTGAACCGCCCAGGGCAGTGCGGCCAGCCCGATCGCCAGCCAGGCCAAGCCGTGCAGCGCCCACAACAGGACGCGCAAGGTTCGGGAAGGTGCCAATTCAAAGCTCATCCGCTCTCCAGACTCCACCGCTACAATGCCAACACCGCACACCTAGGCCTTTCGATGCCCACCGCCTTTCGACGCTCCCTGTGCCTCGCTGCCCTATGCCTCACCGCCCTGCCACTGAGCCTCCCAACGCAGGCGGCCGCGGCTACACCCCTGCCTGTTGCCCAGGCCCTCGCGCGTGCCAACATTCCGGCCGAAGCCGTCGGGCTTTGGGTCCAACCGGCCAGCCAGACCGAACCTAGTCACATCCACCAAGAACAACTCGCCTTCAATCCGGCCTCGGTCCTGAAACTCGTCACCACCCTGGCCGCCCTGGACCGCTTCGGCCCCGCGCACACCTTCCAGACCGAGATACTGGTCGACGGCCCGATCGAGAACGGCATCCTGGACGGCTCACTCTATATTCGGGGCGGCGGCGACCCGACCCTGACCACCGAGCGCGCCTCCAGCCTGTTGCGCGCCCTGCGTGCCCGCGGCTTGCAAACTATCCGTGGCGATCTGGTCCTGGATGGCCAGTATTATGCCCTGAGCGCCCCGGACCCGGCCGAATTCGATGGCGCGGCGGAACGGCCCTACAACGCCCCACCCGCCGCCTTGCTGTTCAATTACAACACCCTGGCCCTCACCTTCACGCCCCAAAATGGAGGCATCGAGGTCCGCGCCGACCCTCCAACCCTGACCCTCAAGACAGAAATACGCGCGAGCAATGGGCCCTGCAATGGTTGGCAAGAACGCCTGAAGCCCGTCATCAATGGCCGCGAACTCCAGCTACAGGGGGATTATCCCCAGGCCTGTGGCGCACGAACCACCTGGTTCAATCTGCTGCCCCCCGCCGAAAACAACCGCCTCCACCTCACCAGCCTGTGGCAGGAACTCGGTGGTCGCATTGACGGACAAATCCGCGACGGGCTAACCCCCGCTTCGACGACCAGCCTCCTCAAATTCGCCTCGCGCCCGCTGGCCGAGATCGTGCGCGACATCAACAAACACAGCAACAATGTCATGACCCGCATGCTGTTCCTGAATCTGGGGGCCGCCCAGTTTGGGGCGCCCGCCACCCCCGAAAAGGCGCAGCGAGCCGTCGAGGCCTGGCTGGCCCAACGGGGCCTCGCCCTGCCAAATCTTGTGATGGATAACGGAGCCGGGCTGTCCCGCGAGGCCAGCCTGACCCCTGCGGGCTTGGGCCAGTTACTACACTGGGCCCGTGCACAGCCCTGGTTTTTCGAATTCGCTGCCTCGTTGCCTGCCCTCGGCATCGACGGGACTCTGCAAAAACGCAGTACGCCGCCCCACTTGATCGGCCGCGCCTATCTCAAGACCGGTAGCTTGCGCGGGGTTCGCGCCTGGGCCGGTTATCTGCAAGACACCCGCAACACCGGGGCCCGCGAATGGCACACCCTGGTCCTGATCATCAACCATCCCAACGCGCAAGAGGCCGGCCCAGTCCTGGACGGCCTGCTCAACACACTCGCCCCCCGTTGACGAATTCCATCACCCATTCATCGAATAATCACACACTTATGCAGAATAACAGCATCTACTTACGCACATTGAGGCATATCCTTAGTCATAGCCTTCACACAAACACATGACCTCTGTCAACAAAATGTAACATGCTGTTTATAAACGAATTAATGTTTTGTTCAAATTCTTCGCAAGGGCGTACGGGCCCCGTGTTTAGAAGGGATTAGCCCCCTTTAAGGCCTGTTTTGCACAGACTTATCCACAGGAATTGTGGGTAAGTATTTCGTACCAATCGGGTCAAGCAGTTCGCCCGTCTTCGAAGAATTTACTTTAACTTGGATGGGTCTTAGCCGGTTTATGACGCAACGCATTGCCCAGGTCGCCATTGATATCCCTCTGGCCCGCCTCTTTGATTACCGAACGGCCGATGCCGGCCCGGGCGATATCGGGCGGAGGGTCATCGTACCTTTCGGGAGGGGCCGCGCCGAGGGCTTGCAGGTCGGGATTCTGGTCGCCCTCGTGGAAATGAACGCGTGCGACGCGGGAGCGCCAGAGACCACGCTAAAACCCCTGCACAGCATTGACCGCGACCTCGCCCCCCTGCCGGCCAACCTGATCGAGCTGGCCCACTTTGCGGCAGACTATTATCAGTTTCCGCTCGGGGCCACCTTGCTGGGATTCCTTCCCCCGGCCTTGCGCCAACTGCAATTTCGCGTCCCGCCACCCTTGGCCTATCGCCTGACGGAGGCCGGGCGTCGGCACAGCGCAACGCTCAAATCCAACGCCCGCGCCCAGCAGGCCCTGGCGGTTCAACTGAACGGGGGGGCGCAGACCCGGGAGGCGCTCGCGCCTTTTCATACGCTGCTCTCCCGCTGGCTCAAAGAAGGCTGGGTGGAGGCCTGCCACCCAAGGGCCGAGACCGCCCCCAGCCTCACGCCCCCCCTGACGGATGAACAGGCCACAACGCTGGAGGCCCTCCGCCAGGCCCCAGGTTTCGGCGTTCATCTTGTCCACGGGATTACCGGCAGCGGCAAGACAGAGGTCTACCTGCAACGCAGCGCCGATCTCATGGCCGCGGGTCAGCAGGTCCTGATCCTGGTTCCGGAGATCCACCTCACACCCCAGTTCACCGAACGGATCCTCAACCGCTTTCCGGATCGGCGCATCGTCCTGTTGCACAGCCTGTTGGCCGACGGCGAACGCCTTGCCGCCTGGCTCGCCTGCCAGAGGGGAGAAGCAGATATCGTCCTCGGCACCCGACTCGCCCTCTTCGCCCCCCTGACGCGCCTGGGTCTGATCGTGGTCGCTGAGGAACACGACACCTCGTACAAACAAGGCGAGGGCCTGCGCTACTCGGCCCGTGACCTCGCCATCTGGCGCGCCCGCCAAGCCAATGCCCAGATCCTCCTCGGCTCGGCAACCCCTGCACTGGAGACCTGGCACAACGGCCAACGCGGCCGCTATCAGCAACACACCCTCTCAGCACGGGCCATCCGTGGGGCTGCCCTGCCCGAGATCCGCCTCGTCGATACGCGTACCGACCGGCCGCGCCAAGGTCTGACGCGCACCCTCACCGAGGCCATCGAGGCCGGCCTCAAACGCGGCGAACAAAGCCTGGTCTTCATAAACCGGCGCGGCTATGCCCCGGCCCTCGTCTGCAATGCCTGTCAGCATATTGTCGACTGCCCCCGCTGCACCGCCCATCAAGTCCTGCATCGAGGCCCACAGGGCGACCGTCTGCTCTGTCACTACTGTGGTCATGAGCAAGCCGTCCCGCCCATCTGCCCCGATTGTGGCTCTCACGACCTGCGCGCAGGCGGCCAGGGCACGCAACGGGTGGAAGAGGCCCTCGCCGAACGCTTTCCCGAGGCGCGCATCCTGCGCGTCGATCGCGACAGCACCCGTCGAAAGGGGGCCTTTGCCGCCATGCGCGACGCCATCCAGCGTCACGAGGTTGATCTCATCGTCGGCACCCAGATCTTGGCCAAGGGCCACGACTTCCCGAACCTCACCCAGGTCGGGATCATCGGAGCCGACCACGCCTTGCAGGCCCCCGATTTCCGCGCCAGCGAGCGACTCTTTGCCCAGCTCATGCAAGTCAGCGGGCGCGCCGGGCGGGCCGAAAAATCCGGTACGGTCTGGATCCAGACCCAATGGCCGCAACACCCCCTCTTTGTCGCGCTACGCCGCCACGACTATGCCGGTTTTGCCCAGCACACCCTGCGCGAACGGCGCGAGTCCGGCCTGCCGCCTTTCATGCATCTGGCCCTATTGCGCGCCGAAGCCACCCGCATGGCCTCGGCTATCGCCTTTCTGGAGGCCGCCAAGGCCTGTCTGCCCAGCCCCGATTCGGTGACCCTGTTCGACCCCGTCCCCGCCCTCATCACGCGCATTGCCCATCACGAACGCGCCCAGCTATTGGTGCAATCCACCCGCCGCGAGGCCTTGCAGGCCTACCTCAAACACTGGATGCCCTTGCTGAAGGCCCTGCCGGCGCGAGGCGTGCGCTGGTCACTGGATGTAGATCCAAGCGAATTCTAGTAACCCACAGGACGGGCAAGGCTATAATCGCGCAACCTTAAGGCAGCGCCATGACCTATCTCGATCCCAAGCACCAACTCGCCCTCGCTTTCACCCGCGCCCGTGACCAGATTGCGCCCGGAAACCAGGCCGCCATCATCATCGAACGGCCCCGTCAGGCCAGCCATGGCGACCACGCCTGCAACCTGGCGATGCAACTGGCCAAGGCCCTGAAACGCAATCCGCGCGAGGTTGCCGCTGACCTGCTCGCCGCGCTCGATTCGCCCGTCATCGCACGCGCCGAGATTGCCGGCCCGGGCTTCATCAACATCTTCCTGCATCCCAGCGCGCGTCAGGCCATCGTCCCGCACATCCTCGCCGCCGGCGACGGCTTTGGCCGCAGCACGCTCGGTGCCGGGAAATCCATCCAGGTCGAATTTGTCTCTGCCAACCCGACGGGCCCGCTCCATGTCGGCCACGGTCGCGGCGCGGCGTTTGGTGCTTCCCTGGCGAATGTGCTCGACTTTGCCGGCTACAAGGTCACGCGGGAATACTATGTCAACGACGCCGGCCGGCAGATGGATATCCTGGCGCTGTCCACCTGGCTGCGCTATCTGGAATTGCAAGGCGAGACCCTGGCCTTCCCACCCAATGCCTACCAGGGCGACTATGTGCGCGACATGGCGCGCGGCATCCAGTTGGCCCACGGCGACCGTTATCGCCGCCCGGCCGCCGAAATATACGCAAACGCCCCCGCCGTAGAGGCCGAGCCGGACACCCACCTCGACCACCTCATCGCCCGTGCCAAGGCCTTGCTCGGAGCCGACTACGAGTTCGTGCACGGCTATGCGCTGACTGAACAACTGGGCGATTGCCGCAACGACCTGACCGAATTCGGCGTGACCTTCGATCACTGGTATTCCGAACGCAGCCTGCATGACGCCGGGTTGATCGACAAGGCCGTCGCACAACTCCGGACCCAAGGCTACATCTACGAACAGGATGGGGCCCAGTGGTTCCGCTCCACCGCCTTTGGCGATGAGAAGGATCGCGTGGTCAAACGCGACAACGGCATCTACACCTATTTCGCCGCCGACATCGCCTATCACCTCAACAAGTTCGAACGCGGTTTTGATCGCGTCATCGACATCTGGGGCGCTGATCACCACGGCTACATCGCGCGCGTCAAAGGCGCGCTCACCGCCGCCGGGGCCGATGCCGAGCGCCTCACCGTGGCCTTGGTGCAATTCGCCGTGCTCTATCGCGAAGGGCAGAAGGTGCCCATGTCCACGCGCTCCGGCCAGTTTGTCACCCTGCGTGAGCTGCGCCACGAGGTCGGCAACGATGCCTGCCGCTTCTTCTATGTGCTGCGTAAATCCGAACAACATCTGGACTTTGACCTCGACCTCGCCAAGAGCCAGTCGAACGAAAATCCGATCTATTACATCCAGTACGCCCATGCGCGTATCTGTCGCGTATTGGCCGCCTGGGACGGCAACCACAGCGATCTTGCCCAGGCCGATCTGAGCCTGCTGGCCGAGCCCCAGGCCATGGCCTTGCTGGAACGGCTGGCCGAATTCCCGGCCACTTGCGCCGATGCCGCCCGCGACCTAGCCCCGCATACCGTGGCCTATTATCTGAAAGACCTGGCCGCTGACCTGCATGGTTTCTATACGGCCTGTCAGTTCCTCGTTGATGACGAGGCCCTGAAGAACGCCCGCCTGGCCCTGATCACCGCGACACAGCAAGTTCTGCGCAGTGGCCTCGCGATGCTCGGCGTTTCAGCACCGGAATCCATGTAAACGCGTATGGCGCGGCGCGACTTCAAAACCGCTACCCACCCCGCCAATGGCCGAAAATCCAGGCGTGGCCCTCTGGTTATTCTGGTCGCCGGCATGGCCTTAGGGGTAGGCCTCACCCTCGCCCTCACGCAGTGGCTGACCTCAAAACCCGATGCTGAGGCGCCCACCCCCACACCCAAGACCGCATCAACCAAGGACCCGGCACCCAAACCGCGCCCCCAACCCAAGCCTGCTCCGGTGCCCAACGAGAGCGTTTCGCCCTCACCGAAACCCCCTGCGCCTCGTGTTTCGCCTGCACCCGCACCTTCCGTCGCGCCGGCACCGACGCCCGCACCCACCTTGGCGGCCCCCGCTATCAAACCGACCCCCAAGCCGGCAAATTTCCATGACGATTTCGTCAAGCCCAAGACGCCCACCATCACCCCGCCGCTGAAGCCGCGTGAGATCTGGTGGTTGCAAGTCGCCGCCCTGCGCAAGGAAGAAGACGCCCGCCGCCTGAGAGGCCGCCTGTTACTGCACAATCTGGATGTCGTTATTACCACCAGCGACGATGGCTCAAGCTTCCGTGTCCGAGTCGGCCCCTACAAGACCGAGGCCCAGGCCCTTGAGGTTGAAGGCCTGCTCATCAGGAACAATCTCACTCCCCGTCGCATCAAAGAACCGGTCTTTCCCTAGCCCTTGACTCACCCTTCCTGCTGAGGTCCTCATGTCCCACTCCTTTCTGCGCCCGCTGTTCGCCTTCTTACTGGCCCTCTTCTGCACGCTCAGCCTGTCGGCCCACGCCGCCCAACTCGGCAAAGACTATATCGAGATCAAACCCGCCCATGCCACCAACACGCCGGGGAAGATCGAGGTCCTGGAATTTTTCTGGTACGGCTGCCCTCACTGTTATCAACTGGAGCCCGAGCTCCTGCTGTGGTCCAAAAAACTGCCGAGCAATGTAACGCTCGTTCGCCAGCCCGCCGTGCTGGGCGAAAGCTGGATGGGCCTGACCCAAGCGTATTACGCCCTTGAAAGCCTGGGCGAGATCCCGCGCCTGCATGGCCCCCTCTTCAACGCCCTCCACAACGAAGGCCGCCGCTTCAACTCGCCGGAGAGCGTGATCACATGGGCCGCGACCCAAGGGGTGAATCCGGACAAATTAAAGGCCGCGTTTCAATCCTTCAGCGTCCATACCAAGGCCGCTCGGGCCAAGCAAATCAGCCAGGAGTACCAACTGGAAGGGGTGCCCGCCCTCGTCATTAACGGCAAATACCTGACCTCGCCGTCCATGGCCGGCAGCTATGCTGGTGTGCTGCGCGTGGCGGATGAATTGATTGCTCAAGAGAGCAAGAAGCGCGGTAAATAACCCCGTGGGGCGCAAGCCCCTGGAAACGCCCCTGATTGCCTGCGCATCCGTTATGATCCATATGTACCAGCCCATGTAAGGATCATTAACCGTGTCAGAAATTCGTGTCCTGATCATTGACGAGCACCCCCTGCTACGCATGGGCATCCGCGGCCTGATCGACGGCCAGGCAGACCTACGGGTGGTGGCCGATTGCGCCGATCTGGCCAGCGCACGCACCTGGCTGCAGACCGAGCGTGCCGATGTCGCCATCGTCGATCGCAGCCTGCCGGATGGTGACGGTCTCGAACTCCTTCCCATCCTGAAGGCTCAAGGCACCAAGACCATCATCCTGACCGTGGAAGACGACGATGTCGAAATCCGCTCCGCCGTCGAGGCCGTCGTGGATGGCTACCTGCTCAAATCCTCCGACAGCGACCAGATCCGCATGGCCATCAGCATGGTCCTCAAGGACAGCGTCGCCTTGCCGGCCCACATCCTGCAAAAACTGTCGAACGGCCGGATCGATACCCCGCTCGCCCGGCTGTCCGCCCGTGAGATCGAAATTGCCGAATCGGTCGCAGAAGGTCTCAGCAACAAGGTCATCGGCGCACGCCTGCATCTGTCCGACAACACCGTGCGCAACCACCTGGCCAACATCATGCAAAAGCTGGGCATGTCCAATCGCGTTCAGGTCGCCACCCTCATGTTGCAACACATGCGCCGCAAGCAAACCCCGCCCCGTTAATGACAGCACCGGTTGGCATTTTCGGCGGCACCTTTGATCCCATCCACCTGGGACACCTGCGTCTGGCCGAAGAATTGGGCGAGGCCCTAGGCTGCAACGAGGTGCGCTTTTTGCCGACCGGAACGCCACCCCATCGCCAGCCGCCGCATGCCAGCGCCACCGCGCGGCGAGACATGGTCGCGCTGGCCATTGCGAACAATCCCCGCTTCACCCTCGACGAACACGAGGTCAACCGCAGCGACCCCTGCTACATGGTAGACACATTAACCGCCATCCGAACAGAAGTGGGCGCTCACATTCCTCTTGTCCTGTTTTTGGGTGGTGACGCCTTCATGGGCCTGACGACCTGGCATCGCTGGACTGAACTCTTCGATCTGGCCCACCTCGCCGTGGCCCATCGTCCGGGATTCAACCCGCAAACCTGGGCCGACAGCTTGCCCGACCCCCTGCGCCTCGCGCTCGACCAGCGCATCAGCGAACGGCCTGACGACCTTGAAATTACGCCCGCAGGCCATATCTACCTACACGCCATCACTCAGATGGACATTGCCGCCCGCCGCATTCGCGCTGCCTGTCATCAGGGTGCGAGTGTGCGCTATTTGGTACCCGACAGCGTACGGGCCTATCTAAACCAACACGACCTCTATCGCCAATAAACCCATGGATACCAAAAAACTCACCAAAATCGCCGTTGCCGCCCTTGAGGACATCAAGGGCAAAGACATCACCGTGCTCGATGTCGCCCACCTCACCTCGCTCTGCGAAAAGATGATCATCGCCAGCGGCGACTCCAACCGTCAGGTCAGGGCGCTGGCCGATCATGTGCGGGAAAAGATCAAGGAGGCCGGGGGCGACATCATCGGCATGGAAGGCGAAGACGCGGCCGAATGGATCCTGGTCGATGCCGGCGATGTCGTCGTACATGTCATGCACCCGGTCACCCGCCAGCACTACAACCTCGAAGAACTGTGGGGCGCCACCACCCGGATGCGCGC
>SXGT01753465.1_pt1 | contig 24812 bp, 11 predicted proteins | sample 3176221 | NCBI WGS metagenome assembly SXGT01 (sample SAMN11356862, study PRJNA531348) | freshwater metagenome | isolation source: freshwater sample F1-120 | place: China: Fuxian Lake, Yuxi | collected 2017-12-25
CCCGTCAGTCACCCTTGCCCGATTGCGACGAAAACCCCTTTCGGCCGAAGCGTTTCACACTTACTCCACCGGCCGCGTGCCCAAGATCATCGCTTCCACATCCGCCCGCGCCGCCTCCGCGCGGGCCTTCCCCTCAACCTTCAGCTTGGCGATCTCGGCCCGGCCCGCATCGACGCGCTTCATCATCGCGTCCTGAACGGACTGTGGCGGAAGCGGCAACCGTAGGCTCCAAATGTCGTCCGTTCCGATCGCGTAGTTGCCAACGGCCGTTCGCGCCGCCGATTCGAGCTGCGAGCGAACGAAGGGCATCTGAACCAGCTTCCAAAAGAACGCGGCCCGCACATCGGCCTTACACCGAACGCGAATCAGCTTGTCTGGGAAAATGAGGTCGGGCATGTCGGCTTCGACAAGCGCCGACATGCCGACGAGTCCCAGTGTGCCGTTCGTGCGGCACATCAGGACATCGCCGCGCTTCAGGTCGAACTCCCGACGGTAGCGGGCCACATCGAAGGCGTACTTCCGTTCTTCCGGGCGAAATGCCCCGCGCGTTGCCGCGCTGATTTTCAGGACTTCCAGTTTCGTCGGGAGTGGGGACGGGCTGGCCCCACAGCCGTGCTTGATTTCGGCCAGACAATCGCGCCCGGTGGTAATGGGAAACTTGCACCGAGAGATGTCAACGCCCGTCGCGGCGAGTTGATTGGACTGAACGCCCCATCGCTCCAAGTCCTTCCACGGGACTGCGAAGGCTTTGGGAAGCGTTGCGGCTTCGGGAGCCTTCAACCCCAAGTCGGCCAGGAAGCGGGCCTCGGTGTCGCGCTCCAGATGGGCGATCTTCGTGGCCGTCGTCGTCGCGTGCGCCCGCGCCTTTTCCCACGCCGCCACGATCTTCCGCTGTACCGGCAGCGGGGGAAACGGGACGCTGACCGTTTCGAGGTCGGTGGGCTGGACGCGCTTCCGCCCGCTCGCTCCGCTAATCATGCTGTTGATCTTGCGGCGGAACACAGCGGTACGGAACAGGAGCTTCACATACCGGGCTTCCGCAACCTTCGGATCGACCGCGTACACCGGGTACTCACTGCTCACGCAAACGCGGCCCAACTCGTCGGGGATGATACCGATGGCCCCGTTGCGCACGTCGATCTTGGAGTAGATCACGTCGCCCGGATCGGCGAAGAACAGCCGCCCCTTGAACCCGTCGCTCGCGCTCTCGTCGCGCGGCCTCATTTCCCCGTCGAAGTGCAGCGTGACGAGTCGAATACTCTCGTCCGGTGTCTCGTCACGATCTACGTCGACGGCTTTTCGGGTCAGTGCCACCGACAACGGGCGGATGGTTTCCGCCGGCCAGCGCCAGCCCGTTTCGACGAACGCACCGACCGCCCATCGGGTGAGGTCTTTGAACCGTACCGCGAAGGCGCGAGGCGTGTGGGTACTATTGCTCATGTGCTGTCCCCCGCGGCGGTGGCCGAGAGCAGGAAGGCGGCCGGGTTCTGGCGGAAGCGGCGGTACAGTTCGAGGCAGGTGTCGGCCGCCGTCAGGTCGGCGGGGAGGCGGTCGTTGGGGTACAGCTCGTTGGCGTCCGGTTCGCCCGTGGCCGTGATGCCGACTTTCTCCGCCTCGTACAGGAAGATGGGGTAGTCGAACCGCTCTTTCAGGAGCGCGCGGGCCTCGCGGGCCTTCGTCTCGTCCATCCGCCGCTTGTACTCGCGCAACTCGGTTTCGGCCGCGCGGCGGGCGTCCTTGTTTCGCGCGGTCTTGGCCGCTTCGACGGCCGCAGTGAGGCGGGCGGTTTCGGCCGCGATCTCCGCCGCGTACTTCGCGTCCACTTCGGCAACGGCCGCGAGCCGCTTCGCGTCGTAGTCGGCTTGCTCCTCGGTCGTGAACTTCTCGACGAACAGCAACGAGGCTTTGACCGACGCCCCGGACGAGTGGAACGTCTCTTGGGGCAGGCTGACGACGGCGCTGATGCGGGCGCGGTCCTCGCAGAACTCGCGCACGTAGGTCAGCGACGGGTTGTTGAAGATGCCTTCGGGGAGCACGATCCCCAGCCGGCCGCCGGGCTTGAGCAGCGCGAGGCACCGCTCGATGAACAGGATTTCGGTCTTCACCTTGCCGAGCTTCTTCCCCTCGCCGCCGCGCCTGGGCAGGTCGAACAGCGCGGCGATGGGCTTGCCCTTCGCGGCCTCGACGCGGGCCTGCGCGTCGTGGTAGAGCGGGCCGTACCGGTCGGCGTAGCGCCGCTTGGCGTCGGGAGTGGCCTTCACGTCGGCCTCGGTGATGAGGTCCGACGGTTCGACGTTGGCCCCGAACGGCGGGTTGGTGAGGATGATGTCGAACCGGCCCTCGAAGATGCCGTTGACGTTGATGAACCCGTTGTGGTGGTGGACCCCGCCGTGGCCGTCGCCGTGCATGATCATGTTCATCTTGCTGGTGCGGGCCATGCGGTCGTTGGCGTCGCACCCGAAGATGCAGCGGTTCGCGAGGGCCCACAGCCGCGACCCCTCCTTGCGCTGGTCGATGGTGGCTTGCAGCTCGGCGTACCGGGCGCGGAGCCGCTCGGCCCGCTTCTCCTCCGCGAGCTTCTTCCGGTCCAGTTCGGCGACGAACGCCCGGTACTCGCGGTCCACGTCGGCGAGGATTTGTTCGCGGACCAGCTCGAAGAACCGGATGAGGAACCCGCCGGACCCGCTGGCCGGGTCGCAGACCGCGTCGCCCTCGCGCGGGGCCAGCAACCGCACCATGAACTCGACGATGGTTCGCGGGGTGAAGAACTGCCCGATCTCGCCGCGGAACGTGCGCCCCAAGAACCGCTCGAACGCGATCCCCTTCACGTCCTCGCTGGTGTCGGAGAGGTTGTACCGCTCGAGCTGGCGGACGATCTCGCGGCCCGTCGCGGACTTGATGTTGATGCGGTCGTCGGCGGTGAAAATGTTGTCGTCGGCGTACCCCTCCTTCGTCTTCTGGAACAGGTCGTTGAGCGGGTGCGCGCCGAGTTGTTGGTCGAGGAAATCTGCGGTGAACAGGTTCACGCGGCTCCGCTTGGCCTTCAACTCGCGCTCGACCCAGACCTTCACGAACAGCACCTTGGCGATCTCGTCGAAGGCCGCGGCCGGGTCGAGGTGTTCGCGGTTGCGGATGACGTTGTGGCACGAGTGGAGCAGGTCCGCGAACTCGTCCTCCTTGAACGTCTTGAGCTTCTCGATTAGCTCCTTGATGTCCTTGTCGCTGGCGTTCGCGTGCGGGACGTTCTCGATCTCCTCGACGTAGCCCGGCATCCGCTCCTTCACCACGCGCCAGAACCGCGTTTCGCGGTTGTTGTGGGTGACGAAGAACGGGGCGTCGCAGTAGCGGGCGTACGCCTCGCCCTGCGCGTAGTCCGCGGCCGTGATGGTCACGTTGTCCGACTTGCACTCCACAACGATTAGCGGGGCCTTCTGGTCGGTTTTGTCCTGTGGGGTGCGCCAAACGGCAATGTCGGCGCGGGCCTTCGCCATTCCGCGGCCGGTGGTGTGTAGCTCCTCGTCCATCTGGTTGAGATCGAAGCCGTACTCGTTGTGCAGCGTAACGACGTAGGCTTGGCGGACGCGCTCTTCCGGGGTTTCGACGAGTGACTTGTGGCGGATGTGAGAGAAGATGCGGCCCTTGTCGTCGGTTGTCACCGCGAGCGCCGGGCGGGCGCTGTCGGCGGCCCGCGCGTCGTGCGCCGCGCGCACGACCGGGGCCGCTCCCCCGGCGGGGTGATTCGATTTCGCCATGTCCGGGTTCCGGGTGATCGGGCCGCGTCAGGCGGCTAACCTAATGCGGCCAGCGGTCGTGTGCCACCCCGAAGTTGTCCCGTAGGACGCCGGACCTGAACGCGCTGGTCGCGGTCGAGCGCGACTCGGTCGGCCGGACGACCGACCGCGCGGGCGAAGGTCCGCGTCCTCCGGCTCAGCCTGACCCACACCGTTGGCAACCGGCCCGGATACGGGTTCTCCCGCGAAGTCGGTGCGGCGCGGTTGTGAGAATGCGTTGGGAAGGGGCGGTCGAGACGGGTACAATTCTCCACAAATCGGTCCCTTCCGTTGCCCGGTTTGGCAACCCGTTGACGCGGTTCGTGGGGTCTTCCCGCGAGCCGCTCGGAATCAGCAAAAACGAGACATCCTTGCCTGTAGCCCACACGAATCGCGGGTGAGTTACGGGTGGTGGCAACCCGTTTCCGAGATCGGCCATGAACACCATCGACCTCACCCTCGCGCGTCGGACCGAAGACGTGGTCGCGCGGTACGAGCGCGGGTTCCGCCAGACCCCAACCCGCGGCTTCCTGGACCTGCTACCGGCCGACGGTCCCGAACGGGCGTACGTCCTCGCCCGGCTGGTGCGCGCCGACCTCGCGCTCCGCTGGACGACGACCGCGGCGGGGCCGAACTTGGTCGGGGGCTACTTCGAGCAGTTCCCCGAACTGGCCGCGGACGCGGACGCGCTGCGCGGCCTGCTCGACGAGTTTCGCGAGCTGTGCGCGCGTGCCGGCGCGCCGCTCCCCGCCGCCGACCTGCGCCTCCGCTTCCCGCCGCTCGCCCCGTTGCTCGACGAGGCGGATCGGGCCACGACCGGAGAAGGCGCGACAACGGTCGACCACAACGCATCGACGGGCACTTCGCCGAGCGTCCAGGTTCCGACGCACCTCCGCGAGAAGGTGGGGGCGATCCCGACGATCCCCGGCTATCAGGTGCTCCGCGTGCTGGCGAGCGGCGGCATGGGCTACGTGCTGCACGGGCGCGACACGGGGCTGCGGCGCGACGCCGCGATCAAGCTCCCGCTGGGGGCCCCGTCGGAAGAGCAGCGGTTGCGCTTTCTGCGCGAGGCCCAGGCCGCGGCCGCGCTGCGCCACCCCAACATCTGCCAGGTGTACGGCGTGGACGTGGCCGGCGACGGGAACCCGTTCATCGCGATGGAGTTTCTCGACGGGCCGACGCTCCGCGACCGCATCGCGGAGCGCCCGTTCGCGCCGCAACCGGCCGCGGCGCTGCTGGCCCCGGTCGCCCGGGCGGTGGCCTACGCCCACGAGTGCAAGATCATCCACCGCGACATCAAGCCCCAAAACATCATCCTGCGACGGGAGCACGAGCGCGACCTGCCGGTGCTGACGGACTTCGGGCTGGCGAAGCTCCTCAACGACACGGGGGCCGAGGTCACCCACAGCGGGCAGGTCATGGGCAGCCCCGCGTACATGCCGCCCGAACAGGCGTCGGGCGCGACCGACCTCGTCGGCCCGCTCGCGGACGTGTACAGCCTGGGTGCGGTCCTCTACCAGATGCTCACCGGCCGGCCGCCGTTTCAGGGGCCGGTCGGCGAGGTGCTGAAGAAGGTCCAGACCGAAGAGCCGGTGCCGCCGAGCAAGCTCGCGGCGAACGTACACCGCGACCTCGAAACGATCTGCCTGAAGTGTCTCGAAAAAGACCCCGCGCGCCGCTACGGATCGGCCGCGGCGCTGGCCGACGACCTGGAGCGGTTTGCGAACGGCGAACCGATCCTCGCGCGCCGCTCCGGTTTCGTCCGGCGGGCCGTGCGACTGGTCCGGCGCAACCGCGTCGCCGCCGCGTCGCTGCTCGTGCTGCTGATCGTCGGTGCCGGGTCCGTGCTCGCGGTGCAAAAGTGGAGCACCTGGGCCAAAGAAAAGGTGACGAAGGCCGACGAGGAAACGGAGATCACGAAACTGGATCGCGAGATCACCGACGAGTTGGCCCGAGGCGGCGACTGGACCGATGAGCGCTTGCGGGGCGCGACCGCCGCGACCGATCGGCTCGCCGCGCTCGCCCCGGACCGCGGGGCCGAGGCCGCGGCGCGGGTGAATGCGAAGCTGTTCGAATCGGGCGCGGCGCGGCTCCGCGCGCCGACGCTCGACGACGCGGACCGGGCGTACGTGACCGCGACGGCGGCCCGACTGCAGCCGCGCGACGCGAAGCTCGCGGCCGAGCTGACCGCGGCGCTTCAGAAGCGGGTCCGCGGTCGCGTCCGGGAGTTCCTGGTCGAGCCGCCGGGCACCGGTCCCGGTGACACGTTCGACCCCGCGCGCGGCGGCGAGACCCGGACGTTCGCCGCCGAGTCGTACTTCGAGTTCGGCGCGCTGGCGGGGGACAACGGTGTGCCGATGCACCTGACGCGCGTCACGACGGGCCCGAGTGCGGAACTGACCGTCAAGTTCGCGGCGGGCTGGGATCAGCACGGGCGCGTGGGCGCGGCCGTGAGCGTTCCGCCCAGCGCCAGGGGCGGGTACGCGCTGGTGCTCGCGCCGGGTGTGCCGGGGCACCCGACACTCGCGCCCCCGACGTTCGCCGACGCGCGCAAGCAGGGGGCCGTTGTGCTGGTCCAACTGTACCGCGGGGCGCAACTGGTGCGCGAGCAGGCGGTCCCCGCGGGGGCGCTCGGGACCGGGCCGCTCACGGTCACGATCCAGCGGGCCCGCGATCAGGTGCTCGCGCAGGTGAACCAACTGCCGCCGATCAAGTACCACGACCTGTTCCCGGTCACCGGCCGCGGGGCGTTCGCCGTGATCGGCCCGGCCAACGTGCGCGTCGCGCGCGTGGAAGGCTGGCGCGAGGATTCGGCCGCGGTGGTCAGCCCGCTGGAGCGCGGCGACGAACTGTTCCTGGCCGGCGAGTTCGCGGCGGCGCTGGAGTTCTACCGACAAGAGGCGCTGCGCGCGGGCGCGAGCGCGGCGGGGTCTGAGGCCCGGCTGAAAGTCGGTGTCGCGCTGCTCGCGCTGCGGCGCGACGACGAGGCCGCGGAGCGCCTGCGCGAACTGTACGAGAACCGGGCCGAACCGCTCGCGCCGCTGGCGGGGTGCTACCTGATCGCGGCCCACACGCGGCGCAAGCAGCTCGAAGCCGCCGACGAGATCCTCGACCGACTCGCGGCCCGGAACGCCGCGCAAGGCGACGTTCTCGCGCGGCTGCCCGAAGACGTCCGCAACGAGATCCTGCTCCCGTACCGCATCGGGGCCGGCGGTCTGGGCCTCCTCCGAGATGACCCCGGCCGGGTCGAAAAAGTCGAGCGCCTCTTGCGCGCGGAGGAAGCACTCGGGGTGCGCCTCGAACTCATCAGTTGGACCCGATTGCAGTTCGTCCGCTCGCTGCGCGCGTCGTCGGACCCCAATGTGCGCGCCCGCGCCGCGCCGCTGCTGCGCGACTGGCTCGGCCGCGATTATCCGCCGGGCGACGTCACCACGTCGATGGGGACCATTATCGCGGCCGAGTACGGCTGGGTCACGCGCGAGAACGGGACGCCGCTCGCCGGGTTGGAGGAGGTCACCGCGCGGATCTTCTCCGCGCCGCGCGTGTTCCGCGCGTACGAGTATCAGCTCCTGATCGAACGCGCCCGGTTGAACGCCGCGCTGGGGAAGATGAGCGACGCGGAACAGGACCTGCGCGACTTCTTGACGTCCGCTCCGCTCGAACAGAAGGCCCCGCGCAGCGTCGCCGACGCGAGCCTCATGCTCGGCTTGTTGCTCGATCGCCGCGGGGACGCGGCCGGCGCGAAAGCGGCGTGGCTCGCCGGCCGCACGCGCGCCACGTTCTCGGACGCGAACGTCCTGGGCGAGGTCGGCGGCGGGATCGGCATGATGACCAACGTCGCCTGTTACCTCCTCTCGGACACGCTCGAAGACGCCGACTTCGAACTGCTCGCGGTGAACCTGTTGAAGGCGCAACTCGGCCCGCTCTGGTCGGTGGCTTCCAAGAAGGTGAAGCCCGAAGACCTGCGTGCGCTGGCCGCGGTGATGCGCGCGAGCGCAAAGAAGCCGGCCGGTCGCGAACAGTTTTGGCGGTTCGCGTTTCAGACCAACTCGTTCCGCGACTACGCCACACAGATCGTCACCTTCTCCGGTGTGGAACTGCTTCGCGAGATCGCGCTGGGCGGAACCGCCACACCGGAACAGGACGCGGTGCTCAACGCCCTCGTCACCGGGAGCCTGCGCCAGTTCGCCGAGGGCCGGTTGGGGTTGGAACAGATGTTGGTGCTCTACGCACTCGTGCAAGGCGGGTGGACGCCCGCGAGTTGGGCGGGCGTGGAGAAGCACTTCGACCCCGCGGTTCTGGGCTCACTGGCGTACGCGATCGGTCACCGGTACTTGCGGCAGAGCAAGTTCACTGATGCGGCGCACGCGTTCCGCGCGGCGGTGGCCGCCGCGCCCGCCGGTTCCGCGCTGAAGAAACAGGCGGAGGCGGAGCTGGCGAAGATTCCGGAAAAAAAGTAGGCCGTCGCCCGTATCGCACGGGCACCCGCTCACGGAGTACGACACATGCGCTGGTGGGCCAAGCTGCTGATCTCGGGCCGGACCGGGCCACGCCGGGCCGCACTCGCGCTCGAACCGCTGGAGGACCGGCTCGCCCCGGCGGTCGTGACCGTCGACCCTGGAGCGTACACCGGTGCGTGGTGGTTGGCCGGCGAACCGGGGCACCGCGGGATCGCGAACGTCGACGTGCCGCTCGGTTCAACGGACGTTCAGCTCTGGGCGGAGAGTACCCTCGTTACGCGGTTCAACACCGACGCCAGCGGGAACGTGAGTGTCCAGAACACCGCCGCAACGGTCGCGAGCGGGAACGCGATCACGATCCAGACCGCCGCGATCACGGTGAACCCGAACGGGTACACGGGGTCGTGGTGGGTCGCGGGCGACGACGGACACCGCGGCACCGACACCGTGAACGTGATCCGAGGCGTGACCGGCGCACAACTGTGGGCCGAAAGCGCGCTGGTAACGCTCTTCGACACCGACGCCAGCGGCAGCGTGGCCGTGAGCAACGCGGTGTCGAGCAGTTCGACTGGGAGCACGGTCACGTTCAACACGTCGGTACTGACGGTCGATCCGGGCGCGTACACGGGGTCGTGGTGGGTCGCGGGCGACGACGGACACCGCGGCGTGGACGAGGTGACGGTCATTCGCGGCGTGGCCGACGCGCAGCTGTGGGCCGAAAGCGCGCTCGTTACGCCGTTCACCACCGACGCCAGCGGCAACGTGAGCGTGAGCAACGCCGCTTCGAGCACCGCCAGCGGGAGCGCGGTCACGTTCCGCACGTTCGCGATGAACGTGATCGGAAACTACAGCGGCATCTGGTGGGTCGCGGGCGACGAACAGCACCTCGGCCCCGGCCCCGTGAATGTGGTTGCCGGTGTCACCGGAGCGCAGTTGTGGCTCTCGCCGTCGCTGTACTTCGCGTTCGACACCGACGCCGACGGTAACGTGACCAGCCGGAACGCGAGCCTCGCAACCGGCGGGTTCCGCACCCTCGAGTTCAACACGGTCACGATCAACATCGATCCGGGCGATTACACCGGCTTCTACCGCAGCGATGTCAGCCAGTCCTTCTCCGACTCCTTCGGATATCAGTCGTTCGGAGTCTTCCCGTCCACGACGAATCACACCATCGACTTCGCCGGGGGCACAAGCCCCATCACGTTCGACGTCGACGCAAGTGGAACCATCATCAACCAGAACCCGGAGGCCGCGACCGCCACCGGCAACACGTTACAGTTCATCACCCGAACCGTTCAATTCGATCCCGCGGGGTTTCACGACCAATACAGCGCGCTAATCTCGAACCGCTACACGTTCGTGAGCGGCCCCCTCTCACTTGTCGTGCCCGTAAACACGCTATTCGGGTTCGACATCGAAGGTTCGGGAACGGGCGCTCTCGTTCAACCCGACGGCACGATTGTGCTTGAGAACCCGGACGCGGCGGAACTGGTCGGCGGTGTCATCCGGTTGAAGACGACCGTTGTTCACATCGACCCCGGGGCGTACACCGGGGCCTACCGGCTGGGCGAAGTGCGCCCGCTCAGTTTCGGGCCTGCGGACTTCGTTCTGGTTCCCGCCACGGGGAGCTACTCCGTCACGATCGGTGACGAGTACGCGGGGTTCGACCTCGATGCTTTCGGCGTGCCGTACAACGAACCGGAGCTTCACTTCACCGTGAACGGCGAGCCGGTGACACTGGTTGTGTCGGCCGGCGCGAGCGTTTCGACCGACAGCGACGGCGTGAGTGACAACGTCGAGGCCCGCGCGCCCAACGCCGGCGACGGAAACAACGACGGCTCCCAGGACGCCGAGCAGGACAACGTCGCCTCGCTGCCGACATCGGTTGACGGGAGCTACGTTACCGTGGTCGCGCCGGCGGGCACTCAACTTGTCAACGTGACCGTGCGGGCCGCCCTGCCGAGCGACCTGCCCGAAGCGGTCGCGTTCCCGGAAGGTGTGGTGGAGTTCGAACTCCGCGGCCTCGCGCCGGGCGCGGCGGCGGCCGTCACGCTGCTGTTCGCGGACGCACAGGTGCCGAGCACCTACTACAAGTTCGGTCCCACCACAGCCGACCCGACCCCGCACTGGTACGAGTTCCTGTTCGACGGCACGACCGGGGCCGCGATCCTCGGCGATCGCGTCGTGCTCCACTTCGTCGACGGCCGGCGCGGCGACAACGACATGGTCGCGAACGGGACGGTCCTCGATCCCGGCGCGCCCTCGGTTGCGACATCGAACATCAGTTTCGACCCCGGCGCGTACACCGGCACGTACCAACTCGCCGGCCGACCGGCGGCGCGAGGACCGACCTCCGTCGATTTCGCGCCCGGCACCTACACCGTCGCGCTGCCGAACGACACGATCACGTTCGACGTGGACCCGTTCGGGAAGGTGACCAGCCGGAACGGGGCCGCGGCCACCGGCGGCTACGGTTCGCTCCGATTGAACGCCACGACGGTCGCGGTCGACCAGGGCGACTATACCGGCGCGATCGCGCTCGACGGCGTGCCCGGCGCGAGCGGCGTGTCGGGGCAGACGTTCACCGTGGTGCCCGGGGTGCGAAACTACGCACTCACGTTCGGCGGCGCGACCGGGCTGACGTTCGACGTCGGCGACGACGGGAGCGTCACCAGCCGATACTACTCCGCGGCGCACGGCGACGGCCCCACGCTCCGCTTGCACACCACCACCGTTACGGTCGAGCGCAACGGCTATTCCGGCGCGCTCGGCGTTCGGAACTACGACACCGGGAGCACATCGGGCGACGCGCGGTTCGTACTCGTCACGGGGCTGCGCGGGTACGCGCTCACCTTTGGTGACGAGGCACGTCTGACGTTCGACCTCGACCCCACCGGCCACACCGTCAGCGGCGACCCCGAGGCCGCAACTGCGACCCTGGCGACGTTGCACCTGAACACGGTGCCCGTGCGGGTGAACCCCGGTGAGTTCGCCGGGGCGTACAGCCTCGGGCCGACCGCGCCCCAGGGCACGGAGTATCAGCTCGTCCGCAACGTCGACAACTTCGCGGTTCACTTCGACACCGGCGCGCGGGCGCTCTTCGGGGTGAACGCGGACGGGACCGTGACGAGCCACGATCTCGCGCTCCTCGGCGCGAGCGGCAACACGCTGACCCTCCGCGTGCCGGCCCCGACCGCGGCCCCGGCACCCGCCGCGGTCGTGCATCGGCCGGCGGAGCTGATGGTCGTTGGCGGCGGCGGCGCGGTCACCGCGTTCAACCCGGCCACCGGCACACGGACGTTCAGCACGGTCGCGTTTCCCGGCTTCTCCGGCGGCGTCGCGGTGGCAACCGGTGACGTGAACGGCGACGGCACGGAGGACGTGATCGCCGCCGCCGGTGCGAACGGGCACGTCAAGGTGTTCGACGGCCGCACCGGAACCGAGCTGCTCAGCTTCTTCGCGTTCCCGGGCTTCGGCGGCACCGTCTCGGTCGCGACCGGTGACATCGACGGCGACGGGGCCGCCGACGTTGTGGTCGGGGCCGGGAGCGGTGGCCACGTCAAGGCGTTCCGCGGGCACGACGGCGCGCTGTTGCGGAGCTTCTTCGCGTTCGACGGCTACGCCGGCGGGGTGAACGTCGCGTCGGGCGATGTGGACGGCGACAACCGGGCGGAACTGTTCGTTGTGACCACCAGCGGCGCGAGCCACGTGAAAGCGTTCAGCGGGCGCGACGGGTCGCTGCTGCGCAGTTTCTTCGCGTTCGACAACGCGGACGCACCGTCCGGGTTAGCGTCTCTCGCGGCCGGCGATCTCGATGGCGACGGTTTGGCGGAGATCATCGTCGGCTCCGGGGTTGCGCCAGTGGTGCGTGTGTTCGCGGGCGCGACCGGCCAGCGGCGCGCAGAGGTCAACGTGTTCCGCGGTTTCGCCGGCGGTGTGCGCGTGGGCACGACCGACCGCGACGGCGACGGGTTGGCCGACATCGTCGCCGCGGCCGGCCCCGGGAGCGGAGGGGGGCACGTGAAGGTCTTCCGTGGGACGGACCTCACCGAGTTGGACAGCTTCTTCGCGCTGTCGTCAAACGCTGTGGGCGGGGCGTTCGTCGGGTAGTCGGCTACTGCCGCGCCAACTCATACCGCGACTGCGAGGAAGTGGGTAACACAAACCGCTCCCTCGCGGTCGCGGCTCGCCAGAAAAGCGACACACCCAATGGGTTCGTGTATCATACGCGTTGTAGTTCTCGGCGCGACGGACGCTCGTCGGCTTGTCGAACCGCGGCGCTCCGGGTGGAGAGGACGTCTTCGACGGCTTGAACCAGGGACTTGGGCGAGAAGGGTTTGGTGAGGAAGATGGAACCGGGCACCGACGGCTCCACTTCCGTGTACGCGGACATGAACACGATCCCCACATCCGGGAGGCGCACGCGGGCGCGGGCGGCCACCTCGTTCCCCCCCGCACCGGGCATCGTCATGTCGGTGAGAACGAGATCGAACACCTCGCCCGCGTCGAGCAGGTCCAGCGCCTCCGCCCCGTCCGCGGCCTCACTGACACTGAACCCCTGACCCTCAAGAACGGCGCGGGCCAGCGCCCGGATTCCGGGTTCGTCCTCGACCAGGAGAACCGAGCTAGCGCGCTTCGGTTTGAGAGCGGACCGAGTTGGTTCTGCGCTCACATTCGCGGGGACGGGAGCCGTGCGTTTACCGCGCGGCAGCTCGATTCGAAACGTGGTGCCCGACCCGAGTGCGGATTCGACGGCGATCGTCCCGCCGCACCCCTTCACGATCTGATGAACCGTGGCAAGGCCAAGCCCGGTCCCCTTCGTCGGTCCCTTCGTGGTGAAGAACGGTTCGAATAACTTGGCCTTCACTTTTTCGGACATCCCGCAGCCCGAATCCGACACTTCCAGCCCGACCGTGCCCGTGCCCGTGCCCGGTCGGACCGCGAGCCGCAACCGTCCGCCGTTCGGCATCGCGTCCCGCGCGTTGACCGAGAGGTTCATCAGAACCTGTTCGAGTTGCACGCGGTCCATCTCGACCGGGACCGGGGCTTCGGGAACCACAATTTCCGTGGCGATTCCGACACCAACGACGCGCCGGATGATGGCACCGAAGTCGGACACGGTCCGGCCCAGATCGAGCGACTCGGGTGTCGCGATCCGCGGGCGGCTGAACGCGAGGAGTTGGCGCACCAGCCACACCGCCCGATCCGTCGCGAACCCGATCTCGTCCACGAGGCGGGCGGTGTCTGGTATCTGGGCCGTGCTCGCCCTGAGTAGGTCCGCGTTCCCACCGATGACCATGAGGAGGTTGTTGAAATCGTGAGCGATTCCGGCCGCGAGCTGTCCGACCGCTTCCAGTTTCGCCGCCTGACAGAGTTGATCTTCGAGTCGCTTGCGCTCGGTCATGTCGCGGAGGACCGCGATCCGGCACGCGCCCCCATCGACCGGTTCGGCGACCGGGACGATGTTCCACTCGACCCAAACACGGCTCCCGTCTTTGCGGCGTGCGAGAACCTCGAACCGCCCCGGTGCACCGGCCCTCAGCGCCTCTTGCACGATCTGGCGATCCGCGGGCGGGCTTTGGCTGTAGAGCATACTGGGGCTTCGTCCGATCGCCTCGTCGGTACCGTACCCCGTGAGTTCCTCGAACGCGGGGTTCGCATATACGATCTGAAGCCCGACCGTATCCGGGTCCGCCACGGTAACGAGAACGCCGTCGCGAGACGCGTTCAAGGCCGAATCAAGCATCCGAAGCCGATCGAGGTGGCACTTCCAGCCGAGGTCGCGGTCCTGTGAGTTCAGGCGGGCCACCGACAGGCCGACCGCGGCGAGCAGGGCGACGGAACCGAGCAGCACCCACTGCGCCGCGGGGTTGGCGGGCCAGACGGCGATCGCACCGAGTGCGCACGCCGTCGCGAACCCGGCTACGGCGCGGGACAACCGACGGGTCGGTCGCGACCTCTGCCGTGACTGCATCCAAATCAGAACCAGGGGCGCGAGACAGGCGCACGCCAACAGCACCCGTGTTGTCGGGCATCCCGCACTCACGAACCTGTCCCCAACCAGTGCCGCAATCGGGTTCATGGCTTACCTCTTGGGTTACGGGCGGTCCGCCTCACGGGGACCACGGGGTGCCCCAGGGGTCGATCAGGGGCAAGCTCGTGTAGAACGGGTCCGGTTGCGGGACGACGGTGTAGTCCGGTGCGGGCGGGGGCGGGTTGGTCGGGTCCGGCGGGGCGTACGGGTCGATCGGGTCGCTCAGCACGACCGTGTGGAGCGTGTAGGTCAGGTTCGACAGTGCCGCACCCGTCTTGGTCGCGGCCTCGTACTTGATGTAGTAGGTTCCGGCATTGAGGAAGATCGCGCCGCTGGTCGTAGTGCCAGCTTCGGCGGTGAGGGTCGCGACGATCTGGTAACTCGCGTTGTACACGACCATCCGCACCCCGCTGGCGACCGACGTGTTGGTGGTCGTCGCCTTGAGGATAAAGTGGAACAGTTTGGCCTCGGGCACGGAGAGTGTGGTGTAATCCGTCGCCCGGGCCGCCGTCAGGGTGTTCGTGGCGACGGTGATTATCGCGACGGCGACCTGCGTGAAATCGACCGCGAGCGTGTACTTCCCGGTCAACCCCAGCCCATTGCGCCCGACCCCTGCCACCTTCACGAAGTACGATGCCGACGCGACGGGATTGGCGATCTGAACCACCATCCGTCCCGTCCGTACCGTTCGCGAGCACCTCGCTGGGAACGACGTTTCCGGCAGCGTTGTAAACGGTCACTTTGGAGTACAACCCATACGCCTGAGCCGGGGTCACCGTCACCGTCATTGGATTCGGCGTCGAACTGGGCGCGGCGATCTTGTAGAAATCGACGTCGCAGGTGGAGTCGATCTTGGCGTTGGCCGAGTACAGTTTGTTCGCCGACCCGGTAACGGCAGTGAGTGCCGTCGCAGTCGTGCGCGTATTGTTCGTGCCGCTGTCCGTGGTGTAGTTCACCACCACGGTGCCCGGCGGAATGATCGGGTTGAAGTTGAACCCCACCTTGAGGTCGTACCTGCCGATCCCGAACACGTCGTTGCTGGCCTTCTCGACCCGGACCGTGTAATCCTTGCCCGCTGTCACCCCGTTCACCGTCAGGACGAGGTCCTGCATCGCCTGGGGGCCGGCCGACGTCGCGGTGCCGACCACCACGCCCTGGTCGTTGTAGACGGAGACTTTGGCCCGAAGCAGGCTCTTGCCGACGGTTTCCAACCGTACTGTCAGGCTCGTAGTGCCGTCGGCTGCCTTGAACTTGTAGTGATCGATATCGGTGAGCGTCGTCAGGTCGGCACCCGTCGCAGCCACCATCGTCTTCGTCGAGTCCGTCGGGGCCGTGAAGGGGTTCAGAAAATAGGTGTCTCCCAATGCATCATCTTCATCGACCTCGAAGGCGTCCGCCTGCCGTGCCCCGCCGTAGAGGGTCTTGATGGCGGAAATGTCGGACGCGATCAGCTCGGTGCGGACCCCGGAGTAGTGGCCGTACCGGGCCGAGGCGGGGTCGTTGGTGTCGGCCAGGCCGAAGATGTTACCGGCCTCGTTGAGTGCGACTGAGTAGATGTCGAAGTTGCCACTCTGGTTGCCGATCGAGAAGTTCTTGGCCGTGTTAAACAGGAGGTCGCCGCTCCACGCCCCGCTCAGAGGGCTGTACGCCTGGTTGACGGCGATGACGTCCGTACTCGCCAGGAATGCTCCGACCCGGATCTGCCCGGATGAGCCCGCGTTCGGCGACTCCGACAACGGCCCGAACGGGGTGCCGCCGTCGGGCACCAGCCCGATGTTGATGTTGGAGTTCACCGCCCACGTCTGGAAGGCGCGGAGGAGTTCGGTCTGCCACTGGGCCGTGGTCCCGGCCGCGGACATCTCGGAGAACAGCCGGCTCGGCTGACCCCAACCCAGAATGTCCTGGCTGTACCCCGCGACGATCGTATTGTCTGGGGCGAAGCTCAGGGTCAGGCTGCCGGCGTTGGGCCACGGGTTGCCGAACACGGCCGGCACCTCGCGCGCTTCCAGGGCCTCTACGCTCAATTTCGTTGTCGGTTTCATCATGGGCTCTGATGTTTGGTGGGCGTTCGGTACGCGGGTTCGGTCGTCGGGCTGGCGCGGTCGCCTCGGACAGAGCAGCCGTCCGAGGCGATTTCCGTCCTCCTTGCGGAAGGGCGGTTACGTACCCGGAACCCAGGGCGGTGCGGGCGGAAGGACGATGACGATGGCACCGCCGTCGGCCGGCGGGGGCGGCGGGGGCGGCGGGGGCAGCGGTTCCGTCGGGTCCGTCGGCGGGTACACGACTTGCATCATGTGGCCCCAGCCGAAGCACGCCGGCACGTCCCGGACTTCGAGCACTTCCAGGCGGGGTTTGAAGGACGGGTTCACGGGATGCACTCCAGAGGTAGGTATGAAGGTCCGAGGTTTACTTGGTCCGCACCGGGCGGACCCCAATCAGTCCGCTTTCTTCAGCGCGTTCCGATACGCACGGGCCGCGTCCGCGATCTTCTTGAACTCCGGGTCCGTCCGAATCGGGTCCAACTCCTTGTCCTTGTCGAGGTGCTCGAATCCGAACCCGTCTCGGAGCGCGGAATCGAGCAGGCTGAACGCTTCCCGGCGGTCCTCCGGGTGCGTTCGCGAGGTCATGGCGTAGATCCCGGCGACCTGATACTTAGTGGCCGGGCGCTCGGTCAGACGGAGCGCCTCGCGGGCGTCCTTCAAGGCTCCATCGCGGTCGTTCAGTCGGGCGCGCAGAACCCCGCGCCCGGCCCACGCATCTGGGGTGTCCGGGTTGATGTCGATCATCTGCGTCAGCACCTTCGCGGCTTCTTCGTTCTTGTCGGCCGTGCTCAGCAAGTGAGCTTTGCCCTGGAGCGCGGGAATCAGTCGCGGGTTGAGCTTCAGCGCCTGCTCGTAGTCGGCGAGCGCCGCTTTGGGGTCGCGGTACAGTTGGGCCTGCGCCCGAGCGAGCCACCCGCGCTCGTCGGTCGGAACGGTCTTGATCCCATCGGCGAAGTCGCGCTGGGCCTCGGCCTTCTTGTCACCCATCCGGCCGTAGACGCGCGACCGGACCAGGTACACCGAAGTGGGCGTGTAGCCGAACTCTATCGCCTTGTTGAGGTCGTCGATTGCTTCGGCGTAGTGCTTCCGCGCTTCGCGGGTGATCGCGCGCTGGAAGTGCGCGTCGGCCCAGTTGGGGCGGGCCTCCAGCGCCTTATCGAAGTCGGCTTCCGCATCGGCGATGGGACCGGTTCGCATCCGGGTCTGGCCGCGGTTGTAGTACGTCCCGAAGAAGCCCGGCCGCAGCGAAAGGCAGATGTCGTACCCCGCCCCCGCCTGCCGGAAGTCTCCGAGCATCTGTTGGCAGACCGAGGAATAGAAGACCGCCCAGAAGTTCTTGGGGTCGGACTTGGTCGCTTCGGTGAGCACCACCAGCGCCGCCTGAATCCGGCCCTCGGTCATAAACTGCCGCCCTTCGAGGACGGCATCCGCGGCGTCGCGGCGGATCGCTTCGGCCCGGCGCGTGTGCCGCTCGGCCCCGGCGTGGTCGCCGCCCAGCCGGGTGATGAACCCCCGCTGTGCCCACACCGCCCGGCAGCCCTCCGGCGCGGGGTGGGTCGCCTCCGCCCGCTGGTTCCACTCGCGGGCCTCGCGCAACAGGTTCTCGCGCGCGGCCGCGTCCGTCGCGCGCGCCCCGTCTTGAGCGCGCGAGGTCGACAGCAGGAGCATCAACCCGGCGACCTGTCGGCGATAGCTGTCCGCTCGATCCGCGGGCAGATGCTGGAACGCGTCGCGGCGGAACCAGTCGGCGTCATCCCAGGCTTGGAACCGGTCCAGGGCGCGGCGCGTCGTCTGCCAGGCCCGCTCGCGGTAGGTGCGATCCCCATCGGCCAGTCCGAAGTAGAACTCGGCCTCGTCGCGATCCGCGGCGAACGGCTCGCCCGCCGACACCGCTTCCAACCGCCGGATATCCTCGGTTCGCTTGCTGTCGCGATGAATGAACCCGGCCGAGAGGGCACCGGCCGCGGCCAGCAACCCCGCGACAGCGAGGAGCACCCGGTTCCGGGTCAGCCATTTCGCGACCAGTTCGCGGCCCGACGTGTTGGGTGCGTACCGGAGTCGCCGACGCGCGAGTTGACGGTCCACATCTTCGAGCAGTTGAGCAGCGGTCTGATACCGGGCGGCAATGTCCGGTTCCAGGCACTTGCCGATGATCGCGGCGACCGCGGCCGGAACGCGCGGGTTGAGGGCCCGCACCGGCGGCGGCGGCGCGAACCGGGCTTCCCGCTCCCGCTCCAGCGCCGCGGGGGACGAGTCGAACTCCGGGGCGAACGGAACGCGACCCGTGAGCAGTTCGTACACCATGACGCCGACCGCGTACAGATCGCTGCGCTCGTCGTGCTCCAGAGCGCCGGTCGCGAGCGACTTCAACTGCTCCGGCGACATGTACGGCCTGGTGCCGCCGAGCCGCAGGCGCGTCGCGTCGATGTCCGACTTGTCGTAGGCGACACCGAAGTCGAGCAGCTGCGCGCACCCGTCGTCGGCGAGCAGTACGTTCGCCGGTTTCAGGTCGCTGTGAACGATCCGCGCCTCGTGGGCGACGCGCAGCCCCTCGACGACCTGCCGGGCAATGGTCAGCACCGCATCGACGTGGTTCAGCCCGCGCAACTCGGCGAACTGCGCCGGGCCGACCTCCGGCGATTCGGGTTCGGGCGCGGCGCTCTCGGCAGCGGAACGCGCGGGCAGAACGACCGACGTCTGCCGATCCTTGCGGCACTCTTCGATTGCGGTCGTGAGGGCATAGCCGTCGAGCGTCTGGAGGTTCTCGCTCCGCAGTCGGGCAACCACATGCGCGAGCGTCAGCGGGCCGCGGTACGGCATACACACCGCCTGCCGCGTGCCACCTTCGTGGAAGGAGTACACGGGGACGATGTTCGGGTGCTGCAACTTGGCCAGCTTCTGGCACTTGCTCGACAGGTGCTGCCCCACCTTCAGCACCACCACGCGGGACGTGGGGGCCTGTTGCTGCGCGAGGTACACCCGCCCCATCGCCCCGCGCCCCAGCTCCGACAGGATGCGGAACTGGTCGAAGAACTCCCCGATGCGCGGGTACGGGTCTGCATCCGCCGACGCGTTCGCGTTGCGGACCCAAGCTGGCGTCGCGGATCGCGGAGTCGACGCGACTTCACCCGCGCCGTCACCCGCGACGCGGACGTGGGCCGGTGGGCGGGCCGCAACGGCCCGCACGCGATCGGCAGACTCGTCTGCCAGTTCTCGGTCTTGGAGGAGTTCGGGTGTCACGTTCTGGCCCTAAAGGTCGGAAGGTACGGGAACGACCGCGGACGCTTACCACCACGGCGAACTGTAAGGGTCCGTCAGGGCCAGGAACCCGGTTCCCAACGTCGCGGGGGCGAGCAGGAAGTAGCCCAGGTCCGTCGTGGTCGCGGTCGTGGTCGTGGTGATCTTGGCCGTATCCGCGGTCGCGGCGGTCGTGGTGGTCGCGGGTGCGGAATAGTCGTCGGCCAGCATCGGCCCGATGGGGTCGGTCAGCGTCATGAACCGAGCGTCGATCTGAAGCCCCTTGAGGGGCGACCCGTCGAACGTCGCCCCCGCGATCACGACCGTGTAGGTGCCGGGCGCGAGGAGAACGTCCCTGATGACCGTCTGCCCGTTCCGGGAGACCATCGTGAGCACCGCCGTCCCGGTCGAATCGAAGACCGTGAACCGGGCCGCGGTCGCGCCGGTATCGACGGCATCCGTGGCGGACATTTGGAACCGGAACATCTGCGAGCGAGTGATTTCCAGTGTCCGCGCGAGCTGGGGTGTTGCCTGCGTCAGCGTGCCCGCGGCGAAGGTGTCGAGGGCGACCGCCGCGTTGCGGAAGTCGATGCCGATCTGGTACGCCGCCGCTGCGGACGACTTCGCCGGGTCGGACTCACGCACCGAAACGTAGTAGGTCGCGTTCTGCTTGACGCCCTGGAGTTGAACGATCGTCGCGTTCCCGTTTCGGAGGACGATTTCGGTCGCGAGCGCGTTCCCCCGGCTGTCGAAGACCGTGACGATCGGGTCCGCCCCGCCGCCGGCCGTGTTCACGGAAACGAGCAAGACGTTCCCGACTCTCGCCGCGGTGCGCACCTCGTAGGTGTCGACGTCGGTGGCCGAACCGAACGTCGCGGTGCCGCTGTAGTCCCACCGCACGTCGGAGGAGTCCCGGGCGATCCCGAGTTTGGTGGCGCTCGCGAGGGTGTCGTTTACGGGGTCGCCGGCCGCCCAGTCTTTCGACTCCGCGACGGTCCCGTTCGGGGTCGAAATCTTTGTGGTGTACTGGCTCTGCGGGATCACGGACAAACCGTTCCCCATCGCCAGCCGATACGAACCGACGTTGAACGGCCCTGCGTCCGACGCGGCTTGCACGCGGACGTAGTACGTGTACCACCCGTCGGTCGGAGTAAACGGCAGGACGTAGTTCCCGTTCGCGTCAGCGGTCGAGGTGGTCGCGAGCAGACGACCCGCGTTTGCCCCCGCACTCGCAACGCGATAATAGACGGACACCTGCAACCGCACCGAGGACAGGCCACCGGTCTGCACCACAACCGTGGGGTTGATCTGGTCCTTCGGCGGGGTGACGTAGTAGGTGTCGATGTCGTTGCTCGTGGTGATGTCGCCAAGGGCCACAAAGGGACTGGACCCTTGCGTGCCGTCCGTCCCGACAAGGCCGGTACTGTCTTGGATGTAAGTCAAACCAGACGAAGTCATCAACGTCGCGTTCGCGTGCGGGGCATCGAACCGATCGGCCAACCGGACACCGTAGAGAGCCTGGATGGCCGCGATGTCCGTCGCGTCCATGGACGGGTTGCCACCGTTCTGATACATGACCGAACACTGGTTGGTGCTGTTCGCGACACCCAGCGCGTGACCGATCTCCTGGAGCATGACCGTGCGGAGATCGACCGTGCCTTCGGAAAAGTCGTTGTCGAACACCTTCTTGCTGTTCAGGATAATCTCGCCGGCACACGGGCTTATCAGGTCTGGCGGGTTGGTGATTGCGAACACTGTGTTGCAGAGCGGGCGCGCCGAGATGCGGATGTCGCCGACGTAAGGCGACCCCTGCATCGGACCGGCAGTACCGATCGCGCGGCCGTCGTCCGGAACGATAGCGAAGTTCAGATTGGTTGTGGAAACCCACTCCTGAAACACTCCGCGAATGACGCCCTGCCACTCGGCGGTCGTCATCTGCGCGCCGAGGGTGCTGAACAGCGCGGACTGAGCGCCGTTCACGTTCGTCCCGTCCGGGGCGAAGCTCACGGTCAGGTTGGTGTCGATCCACGTATTCCCGAACCTGGCGGGGGTGAGCCGGTCTTCGAGTTGCGTAACGGTCAGGCGGGGCGGGCGTTTCATGGGGAGGCTCTCGGTTGGGGGGTTAGCGCGTAATGTCCTTCAACGCGTTTGTCAGGGCGGTGAATTCGGGGCGGGTACGGATCGGTGCCAAGTCGGGATCGGCACCGAGCGTGCGCGGGTCTGCGAAGCCGTCGCGGATCGCTTGGCGGAGCAGGGCGAAGGCGCGGTCCGCGTCCGCGGGTTTAGCCACCGAGGTCTGGGCGAAGACCCCGGCGAGCTGATACGTAATGAGCGGGTCGGCGGATAGCGTTAGCGCGCGCTCGGCTTCCTTGTGCGAATCATCGCGCTGCCCACGTCGGGCCAACAGGACGGCGCGGCCGGCGCGGGCCGGGGCGTACTCCGGGTACAGGTCAGCGGCCCGTGTGATCAACTCCAGCGCCCGTTTCGCATCCTGCTTGTACTCGGCCCAAACGTGCGCTTGGTTCTGAAGCGCGGCGAGCGAAGACGGGTTCAGGCGAGCGGCCGTCTCGAAATCGGCGAGCGCGCCGGCCGGATCGTCGGGCAACCGCGAACGGCCCCGCGTGAGGAAATCGCCCTCGGTCTGGGGTTCGTAGGCTTTCGCGGCCAGTCGGTCCTGCTCGGCCTCGCGGTGGTTGTCGCGAATCGTCCGAATCTGCGCGCGGAGCGGGTACACCTGGAGCGGCGACACGTTCCGTTCCAGCGCCGCGCTCAGGTCCGCTTCCGCGCTCTCGTACTTCTTCTGAATGAACCGCGCGACGCCGCGGTTGCGGTACGACTCGCCGTGGTTCGGGTCGATCCCGATGGCGAGGGTGAACTCGGCCTCGGCCAACGGGTGCTTCTTCTGAAGCCCGTACACCACGCCCCGGTTGAACACCGGGCGCGGGTCGCGCGGCATCAGGGCGTGGGCCGTGTCGTACCGCTCCAGGGCGCGGGTGTACTGCCCCAACTGTTGGCGGCAGTAGGCCAGTGCGAAGTGCGCCGCCGCGTGCCCCGGTTCGCCCGCGATCACCCGTTCGAGCGCGCGCGTCGCGGCCTGGTACTTGCCGTCGGCGATCAGGCCGACGGACTTCAAATAGTGATCGCGCGGGGCCTTCTCTTCCGCGCCCTCCGGCCGTGCGGCGCTCTCGCCGAGTGCCGCCGCGAGCCGCGCCCGCTGGGTGAACAGGAACGGCGGCACCGCGTCCGGCGCGAAGCACCCCTCGGCCAACTGGTTCAACCGGAGCGCGTCGCGGGCGATGGTTTCGCGCTCGCTCACCGGGGCCGCCTTAGCTTCGTGGGAGCGAGCGCTGGCGAGGAGCAACAGTAACTCACCGAGATCGCCGGCGACATCGGCTTTCATGGCGTCCGGGAGCTTGGCGAACTCGCGCCGGTCGCGCCACTGTGCGTCGTCGGGCAACCCGTACTTCGCGAGCCGTTCCTCGGCCGCGGCCCGGCCGCGTGTGCGCGCGGCCGAATCACCCGGTGCCGTCAGGTCGATGCGGAGGGTAGACATCCCGGCTTGCGTCGCCCACGCCTGGGCGACCGCGGCCCGCGCCTTCTCCGCGGCGTTGTGGCGGTAGACGGTGACGCCGGACGCCAGCGCGAGGCCGACGAACGAAGCGAGCGCGAGGCGCAGGGGCACCCACGGGTTCCGGTGACGCCACTTGGTGAACCGTTCGCGGGCCGACGGGTTCGGGGCCGACGCGAGCGGCAGGTGGGCCAGATGCCGGTCGATGTCGGTCTTCAGTTCCAGCGCGGTCTGATAGCGGTCGGCCGGCTGAGGCGCGAGCAGTTTGCACACGATGGCATCGACGGCCGGGCTGACTGCCGGGTTCTTCGCGCGGGGCGACGGGACGGTTTTGCGCCTGTGGTCGAGGTACTTCTTGAGTTCCGTCCGCGACAGCAACCCGGTGGGGAACGCCGGCTCCGCCGTCAGCAGTTCGTAGGCGAGGGTGCCGAGGCCGTAGAGATCGGTGCGCTCGTCCAACTGCCCGCGCTCGTGGGAGATCATCTCGGCCAGTTGTTCGGGGGCCGTGTACGGGATCGTCCCGCCCACCAGCTCGCGCACCTCGCTGGTAGTGTCATGAGACAGGTTGAAATCGAGCAGCATCGGCTCGCCGGCGTCCGCGAGGAGGACGTTGGCGGGCTTGATGTCGAGGTGCAGGATCCCGCGCCGGTGGGCGTGGTCGAGGCCCGCGGCGAGATCGGACAGTAGCCGCAGAATCCACCGGACGTCGGCGAGGGGCGACGGGCCGGCTTCCGTCGGAACGATGGTCCGCGCGGCGGCGCGCGCGGTGGGCCGGGTTCGGTGCGCGGCGAGTGGGCGGCTGCCGCTCGGCGCGAGGAGCGTGGATTGCGACGGGCTTTTGCGGCGGCGCTCCGTGACGAGCAAGTCAGTGAGGGTCGTTCGACCCAAATAGGGCATACAGACGAGTTCTTGCGCCCCGGCTCGGTGAACCGAGTGAATCGGAACCACGTTCGGGTGCTGGAGGCGGCCCAAACGATCAGGTTCCGGGGTCGGTCGGCTGGTGATCTTCAGCACCACCCGCCGCCCCGCGATCGCTTCTTGCTCCGCGAGAAACACCTGCGCGAACGTCCCCTGTCCCAACCGCTCGATCAGCGTGAAGCCGAGGATCTGGTCGCCCAGGCGCAGCACGTCCGTTTCCGTTTCGGCCCAAACCGGACCGCCGGTCGCACCGCGATCCGTACCGGACGCCGCCAGTGGCGTCGCCTTCGCAGGCCCCTCGACCGCGCACACCATTGTCTTCGAGACCTCGTGGTCGGTCTCGAGCTGCGCGCAGTCCGGGCTTCGCTTCGGGGGTGTGTCGTGCTGTGGGGGGCGTAGGGCGTCCATAGGGGCGAATCCGTCTCTTCGCTGGTTCCGACCAATCGGTCGGCGGTGGGATCAGTTGGATTCTCGCTTCTGTCCAGTTCCCGTCTCACGGTGGAGACGGGCGAAGCATTCTGTGGGTCCAATCGGGGCAGTCGATCGCGGCAAACGTCGTTGATCGTTCCAGTCTCTACCGCACAGAATGTAACGAGCGGGAAGGATGTATGGAGTTTTCACAAGAATCGGGGGCGGTGTTAATCTGAAGTTAGCGCGCGTCCGATCGCGTACACGGCTCGGTCCAGGGCTTACGCACTATCTTTATCTGTAATTCCTTGCAGTACCGTCAGTAGGTAGTCGTCGTCCCACCCGGCTCTCATGCGTCGGGTTCGGATGCTCCCC
>SXGT01467377.1_pt1 | contig 24809 bp, 15 predicted proteins | sample 3176221 | NCBI WGS metagenome assembly SXGT01 (sample SAMN11356862, study PRJNA531348) | freshwater metagenome | isolation source: freshwater sample F1-120 | place: China: Fuxian Lake, Yuxi | collected 2017-12-25
ACAGCGTGCACACCACCATGTTGTGCACCTTCGGCTGGGTCTCGACCACCCCCATGAGCTCGCCCTGGCGGCCGCTGTAGCCGAGCGAGCCGATCGCGGCGGTGGCGTCTCGCATCAGCCAGTCCCGGTACGCGGGGTCGGTCCAGGCCCTCGCGACGACCTGCGCGCCGTTGCGCGGGCCGACGCGGGTCTCGTAGGTTTCCACCAGCGCGTCCATCGTCTCCGGATCGACCAGGCCCTTGTCGACCAGCAGGCGTTCCAGCGCCTTGACGCGGAAACCGAGCTCGTCGTCGCGCGTATGTTCGTGGTCGTGACCGTGTTCGTCGTGGACGCCGCCGCTCATGCCACCCACTCCGAGACCGGGGCATTCGCCTCGTGCAGCGGCTGGCAGACCACGTCGACCAGGCTCGGACCGCCATGCGCGACGGCTTCGCGCAGCGCCGCGCCGAGCTTGCGCGGATCGGTGACGCGCCAGGCCTTGACGCCGTACGCTTCGGCGACCTTCGCGTGGTCCGTGGCGCTGAAGTCGACCGAAAAGTAGCGCTGCTGGTAGCCGGTCTTCTGCCCCGCCTTGATCCAGCCGTAGACCGCGTTCGAGATCACCACCAGCGTGATCGGCAGCTTGTACCGCACGAGGGTCTCGAGCTCGCCGACGCACATGCCGAAGCTGCCGTCGCCCATCACCGCAACGGTCTTCGCCGACGGCCGGCCGAAGTGCGCGCCGACCGCCGAAGACAGCGAATAGCCCAGCGCGCCATGCGCGCGGTTCGAGTACAGCGTGCGGCCGGTGCGGCGCACCGGGTAGTACGCCGAGAGGTACGGGCACGGCGTGCCCGGATCCGCGACCACGATCGCGTCCGCGTCGAGCGCCTTCGACAGCTCGGCGACCACGCGCTCGGGCTTGATCGGCGCGTCGTCCGATTCCGCGAGCGTGCGGAACTTCCTGAACTTCGCCTCCTTCGCCTTCTGCACCGCGGAGGCGTCCAGCGGGCGGTGCGTGCCGTCCAGCTCCTGATTGAGCGCGGCGAGGACCAGCTTGGCGTCGCCGATCAGCGGCACGTCGACGCGATACGTGGCGCCCGGCACCTTCGGATCGACGTCGAGGTGAATCACCTTGACCTTGCCCGGCGCCGGGTGGCGCCAGCGCTCGGTGGTGACCGAACCCGCGCGGCAGCCGACGAACACCACGAGGTCAGCGTTGTCGACAATGCCGCGCGTCTCCGGGGTGCCACCGTTCGAGCCGACGACGCCAACCGCGAGGGCATGCTCCTCGGAAATCGAACCCTGTCCGCTGATGGTCGTTGCCACCGGCGCGTCCAGGCGCTCGGCGAGTTCCAGCAGTTCGCTTTCCGCGCCCGAGATCACCACGCCGCCGCCGACGATGAACAGCGGCCGGGTCGCGCCGCGCAGCAGCTTGGCCGCCAGCTCGACGTGGAACGGATCGGCGCCCACGCGGCGCGCCGGATACTGGCCGAGGCTCGGATCGCCCCACACGTCAGTGCGGTCGACCGGGCCGTTCTGCACATCGAACGGCAGCGCGATGTGCGCCGAGCCGGGACGTCCGGTGGTCATCTCGTTGAAGGCGGCGCGCATCACGCGCGGGATGTCCACGGAGCGGTCCAGCACCGCGTTCCACTTGGTCAGCGGGCGCATCAGCGCGCCCTGGTCGAGTTCGGTGAGCGTGAAACGTCCCCGCGCCGAAACCGAAATGTCGGAGGTGATCGCAAGCACCGGCACCGACGATTCGTTGGCCTCGACGAGGCCCGGCAGGATGTAGGTGGCGCCGCCGCCGCTGGGGCCCTCGCAGACGCCGACCTTGCCGGACACCCTCGCGTAGCCGTCGGCCATGTAAGCGGCGTGGCGCTCGTCCCGCGTGAGGACGTGGCGCATCCCATGCGGCAGGCGGGCCAGCGCATCGTAGAACGGCAGGCTGGTGTCGCCGCAGAGCCCGAAAATCACCTCGACGCCGTGCGCCTTCAGCATCTCGACCACGGCTTCCGCCCCCGTCATGGTGGCGGCGTGTTGCTCGACCGGTTTGTTCATCCGGCTATTATAGGAATCCGATGCCGGAAAACCACGACGAAATCGCAGCGCGGCAGAAGCCCCCGCCCGGGGCGCTGTTTCTCGACCACATCTCGCACTTCGTGCCCGACCTCGACCCGGCCGCGCGACTGCTCGAGGCGCTCGGCTTCGCGGTGACGCCGCTTTCCGTCCAGGTGACGCCGGACGGCCCGGTGGGCTCCTCCAACCGCTGCGTGATGCTGGAGTCCGGGTACCTGGAGATCCTCACGCCGACGCTCGACACGCCGGTGGCGCGCCAGATGCGCGACCGCATCGACCGCTACGTCGGCGTGCACCTCGCCTGCTTCGGCACGCCCTCGGCGGACGACGAGCACGCGCGCCTGTCGGCACGGGGATTCGATCCCCTGCCGGTGGTGCGGCTCGCGCGGCAGGTCGAGGACGGCGCCACCGTGCGCTTCAATGTGGTGCGCGTGCCGCCGGCGAAGATGCCCGAAGGCCGCATCCAGTTCGTCGAGCAATTGGCGCCGGAATGCATCTGGCGCGCGGCGCACCTGGCGCACGACAACGGCGTCACCGGCCTGGCAGCGGTGTACGCGGTCGCGGCCGACCCCGGCGAAGTCGCCGCCCGCTACGCCCGCTTCTCCGGACTGCTGCCGCGGCGCGAGGGTGAATTCACCTGCCTCGCCTCCGATCGCGGGGAAGTGCGCATCGGCACGCGCGAAACGCTCGCCCGACTTTTCGGCGAGGCCCCGCTTGCCCCCGCGCTCGCCGGCTATGCGCTGTCCTGCCGCGACCCGGCCGCCTTCGCCGCACGCTGCCGCGATGCCGGGCTTGCCGTGTCCGGGCGAGACTCGCGCTACTTCGTCCTTCTTCCGCCCGCCCTCGGCGGCGCGTGGGTGCTGCAATGACCGATGCGCTCGGCTGGCGCCGCAAGTTCGGCGTGCTCGCTCCCTCCACCAACACCTCGGTGCAGCCGGAATACGACGGCATGCGCCCGCACGGCGTCACCAACCACTTCTCGCGCATGATCATCCCGGACATGAAGGTCACGGACGACAAGTCCTTCATGGTGATGATGGACAACATCCGCGGCGCGCTGTTGCCGGCGCTCGATTCGGTGATGAGCTGCGCGCCCGACTACGTGATCATGGGCATGTCGGCCGAGACCTTCTGGGACGGCATCGACGGCAGCCTGAAGCTGCAGAGAAAGATGGAGAAGCGCGCCGGCGTCGGCGTGGCGATGGGCTCGGATGCCTGCCAGGCCGCGCTGCGCAAGTACGGCCGCTCGGTCAAGCGGCTCGGCATCATCACGCCGTACATGCCGGTCGGCGACCGCCAGGTGCACCGCTTCTTCACCGAATGCGGCTACGAGGTGGTCAACCTCCTCGGCCTGAAGTGCAAGGGGCCGATGCTGATCGCGCACGAGTCTGAACGCCGGCTGCGCGACGCCGTCATCGAGGTGAACCGCGGCAAGGTCGACGCCATCGTGCAGGTCGGCACCAACCTCGCCATGGCGCAGGTAGCGGCGATCGCGGAGTTCTGGCTCGACAAGCCGGTGATCGCCATCAATACCGCCACGTACTGGTGGGCGCTGCGGCAGAATGGCATCAAGGACCGCCTGCAGGGCTGGGGCACGCTGCTCTCGGAACACTGACCCCATGGACCTCATCCACTCCGTCGCCGAACTGCGGCAACGGCTCGCGCGCGAGCCGAACAACGTCTTCGTGCCCACCATGGGCAACCTGCACGAGGGGCACATCCGGCTTGTCTCGAACGCCAAGCCGAGGGGCGCCTGCACGGTGGTCAGCATCTTCGTCAACCGCATGCAGTTCGGCCCGCGCGAGGACTTCGACAAGTATCCGCGCACGCTGGACGCCGACTGCAACCAGCTGCTCGCCGCCGGCTGCGATGTGGTGTTCGTGCCCGACGAGGGCGAGATCTACCCGGAGCCGCAGGGCTATTCGGTGGAACCACCGGACATCCAGCACATCCTCGATGGCGCCATCCGCCCGGGGCATTTCCGCGGCGTCGCCACGGTGGTGCTGAAGCTCTTCAACATGGTCCAGCCGCACGCCGCGATCTTCGGCAAGAAGGACTACCAGCAGTGCATCGTGCTGCGGAACATGGTGCGCCAGCTCGCGCTGCCGATCGAGATCATTCTCGCCGAGACGGTGCGCGCGCCTGACGGCCTCGCATTGTCGTCCCGCAACGGCTACCTGTCGGTGGCCGAGCGCACGGAGGCACCCGCGCTGCATCGCGCGCTCATGAGGGCGCGCGACGACCTCGCCGGCGGCAAGCGCGATTTCCAGCGCATCGAGCTGGAAGGCATGGCATCCCTCGCCGGCCGCGGCTGGAAACCGGACTACATCGCCATCCGCCGCCAGGCCGACCTGCTGCCACCGGTGCCCGACGACCGCTCGCTGGTGGTGCTCGGCGCGGCGAAGCTCGGCAATACCCGCTTGATCGACAACGTCGAAGTCGCCGTCTAGCGACGGTTTGCGCCGGAAACAGGCGGGAACTCGCGGCGCGGCGCGGGGTCTGAGGGCATATGAAAATCGCCGCCCTGCTGTTTGCCTTCCTCCCCCTGTTCACGTTCCAGGCCCGCGCGCAGGAACAATCGCCCGACGAACTCGTGCGAAAAGTCACGGCCGACGTGCTCGAGGCAGTGAAGAGCGACAAGGCGCTGGCCGAAGGCGACCGCCGCAAGGCGCTCGCGCTCGCCGAGGAGAAGATCCTGCCGCACGTCGACTTCCGCGAGGCCGCGAGGCTGGCGGTCAACCGTGCATGGGCGGGCGCCACGCCCGCGCAGCAGGACCGCATAGTGAGCGAGTTCCGTTCCATGCTGGTGCGCATCTATTCCTCTTCGATGGACACCTATCGCGGCCAGACCATGCGCGTGCAGCCGGTCAAGCTCGCGCCGGGCGCCACCGACGCCACGGTGCGCAACCAGTACATCCGCCCAGGGCAGACGCCGGTCCTCGTCGACTACGCGATGCGCAAGACGCCCGAGGGCTGGAAGATCTACGACATCGTGGTCGAGGGCGTCAGCCTGGTGCTCACCTATCGCTCGGAGTTCGAGCAGATCGCCCGACAGTCCGGCATCGACGGCCTGATCCAGCGCATGGCGGACAAGAACAAGGCCAGCTGAACCACCGGCGGGACGGCCGGCGCGGCGGCGCATTAGAATCCGCCGCATGAAGACCGACCCCTGCGCCCTCTCCGCCACCGAACTCGTCGCCGCCTATCGCAGCAGGACCCTGTCGCCGGTCGAAGTGACGAAGGCGGCCATCGCCCGCATCCGCAGGTTCGACCCGGTCTTCAACGCATTCGTGCTGGTCGCCGAACGCGAGGCGCTGGCGGATGCCCGTGCGTCCGAATCCCGCTGGATGAAGGGCCGCCCCAAAGGCCTGGTCGACGGCGTGCCGACCTCCATCAAGGACATCATCCTCACGCGCGGCTGGCCCACGCGCCGCGGTTCGAGGACCGTCGATCCCAAGGGCCCGTGGAAGGAAGACGCACCCTGCGTGGCGCGGCTGCGCGAGCACGGCGCGGTGCTGCTCGGCAAGACCACCACGCCGGAATTCGGCTGGAAGGGCGTCACCGACAATCCGCTCACGGGAATCACGCGCAATCCGTGGAATCCGGCGATGACGCCGGGCGGTTCCTCGGGCGGCGCCGCGGCCGCGCTCGCCGCCGGCATGGGCGCGCTCGCCATCGGCACCGACGGCGGCGGCTCGATCCGCATCCCCTGCTCGTTCACCGGCCTCTTCGGCATCAAGGCATCGTTCGGCCGCGTGCCGGCGTGGCCGATGTCACCCTTCGGCACGGTCGCCCATGTCGGCCCGATGGCCCGCACGGTCGCCGACGCGGCGCTGATGCTGAACGTGATCTCGCGGCCCGACGCGCGCGACTGGTACTCGCTGCCGCACGATCCGCGCGACTACACGGTCAGGCTGGAGGATGGCGTGCGCGGCCTGCGCATCGCGTACTCGGCCGACCTCGGCTATGCGCGCGTGGACAGGGAAGTCGCCGCGATCGTAAAACGCGCCGTGCAGCACTTCGTCGACCTCGGCGCGCACGTCGAGGCGAAGGATCCCGGTTTCGAGGACATGGGCCCGGTGTTCCAGGCGCACTGGTTCGCCGGCGCCGCGCACATCTACCGCGGCTTGACTCCGCAGCAGCGCAGGCTGGTCGATCCGGGCCTGCGCGAGGTCGCGCTGCAGGGCGCGGAGATCGGCACCATGGAGTACCTCGACGCGGTGGCGAAGCGCGGCGCGCTGGGCGTGGCGATGAACGCATTCCATCGCAAATTCGACCTGCTGGTCACGCCGACGCTCGCACGTTCCGCGTTCGCCGCCGGACAGGAAGTCGCCGACCCGAAACGCGAGAAGCGCTGGACCGACTGGACGCCGTTCTCGCTGCCGTTCAACCTGACGCAGCAGCCCGCGGCGTCGATCAACTGCGGTTTCACGAAGTCCGGGCTGCCGGTCGGCCTGCACATCGTCGGCCCGAAACACGCCGATGCGCTGGTGCTGCGCGCCGCTCGCGCGTTCGAGTCTGCTTGCCCGCCGCGGATGCCTGCGCTCTGAGCGTGAAATGCTAGAATCTGTCCAGACTAGACAGATTCGGAGGGTACCGTGTCCGCCCGCTGGCCGCTGCAGAAGGCAAAGAACGAATTCAGCCGGGTCGTTGATCGCGCCCTGAGCGAAGGTCCGCAGACCGTGACGCGCCATGGCAAGCCCGTGGTCGTCGTCTCCGCGATTGCCGCGGTACCGACCCGCACCGGCAAGCGCAAGGCCGCAAGGGCGCTGCTCGCGCTGCTGCGCAGTTGCCCGGCGGATCTCAGCCGACTCGTCACCCGCGATCGCTCGATGCCTCGCAACGTCGATCTCGGTTGAGCTACCTGCTCGACACCTGCGTCGTATCGGAACTGTCGCGGCCCCGGCCAGACGCCGGAGTCGTTGCCTGGATGGCGGAGGCAGATGTGGACTCCCTGCACCTGTCGGTGATTTCGATCGCAGAGGTGCGACGCGGCATCCTGCGCCTTCCCGCCGGCAAGCGCAGGACATCTCTCTCGGACTGGAGCGAGCGATTGAGGCAGGGGTTTTCCGGGCGCGTCCTCCCCATCGGCGAGTCCGTCGCGTTGCGCTGGGCCGAGATCTCGGCACGTGCAGAGAAATCGGGCCGCCCAGGATCGTTCGCCGACGGGTTAATTGCCGCGACCGCGCTTGACCGGGGATTGACACTGGTCACGCGCAACGTGACCGACTTCGAACCGTTCGGCGTCTCGCTCCTGAACCCCTGGGACGCGGGCTGACGATGGCGACCACGCGGCCCGCGGCATCCGCACGCAGCAACACGCCTGCGCCCTTCTAGGACCTCGGCGTGGACCGGACGATGAATGGCGAGGACTCGATCTCGCGCCGGTAGAAGACGCGCGGCTGCTGCAGCAGGCGCTTGAGCGGATCGGCGATGCGCTCGTCACCCGCGGTCACGGCCACAGTGCGCCCCCGGGCCGCAGCCTGCTTCATCATGTCGAGCTGGATCGCGGGGACTCGCTGGACCGCGAAGTCCAGCCATTCCCGCAATTCGATGCGGCCGTCCTTCGGCCCATGGTCGGCCTGACCCTTGGCGAGACCCTCGGCGACCAGCGCATGCGTGAGCAGGCCGTGGCCCAGGGCATCGAACTCCAGTGCGGCCTGGTAGCTTTGCGAGGCCGTGATGATGTACATGCCTTTCTCGTATGCGAGCTGTGCAAGTCCCCGGGAATTCATCGGTCCGCGGCGCTTCTCCTCGGACTCGAGCGCCTGGCCGGAATGGCAGGCATCGATCACCAGGGTGATCCTGCGCGCATCGATGCGCTCGAGGACCGGCTCCAGTTCCAGGTCAGAGATCGAGCGGGCCAGCAACGATTTCATCGCCACATCATCGATGCCGTCGCGCGCCCCCTTGTAGCCAAGGTCGTGCGGGACGAGGTAGAAGCGCGGCTGCTCCGCGAGGCCGTGACCGGCGAAGAAAATGAACACAGAGTCTTCCGGCTGCGCCGCCTCGAGCGCCGACAGAGCTGGCGGGTCTGCGGGCTGCGCGGGCGCTCCCGCGAGGCGGTTCAGGGCCGCGAGCAGATTGCGCTTGGTGGCGTCGGCGTCACGCAGTGTCACCACGCGAACTTGCTCCGCCGCCCCGACACTCGATTGTGCGGCCTTCAGGCCGTCGGCAAACGCGATCGCATCCGCGCCGGCAAAACGCAGGTCGAAGCCCGGATTCTCGTGCTTGTCCACGCCGAGCGCCAGGATCCAGGTCCTGGGTGCCCGCGCGAGCGAATCTGCACCGCGCAGCGTCAGCCTGGTTACAGCGCTCCGCACGTTTTCCCGGTTGAAGGCGTAGGCCGTGAATTCATTGTTGCCGGCCACCACCGGCGCCTCGGCCTCGAGCGTCCCACCTGCCACCTCGCCCCGCCACGCCTTGATCAGCACGCCATTGCGGAACAGGCGCACGTCGCGAATGCCGCTACCGCCCGCAAACCCCGGCGCCGCCGGCGCCTCCGCGACCGTGACGCGAACTTTCGCGCGCCGGTCCTCCAGATTGCCTGATGGCGTCGCGTGCTCGAGGTTCACCCTGGGTTGGCGGCGGTCGATCGATGCGATGTCGCGCTTCGCCTTCGGTCGCCGCGCGGCGAACACATCGGCAAGCAGGCCGGGATGGAAGAATTCGTTGAAATACGCCTCTGGCGAAGCGACATCCTGCAGCGCGGCGGAAAAGCGCCACAGCATCTTTTCCCACGCAGCAGGCGAGCCGTCGAACAGGCCGTCCGGGGTGGTGACGATCCAGTCGTTGGATTCGGGGAATACCATCAGGGTCGCGACCAGGTTTCCCGTTACATGGTCGAGAATGCGGACGGTGGCATCGGTGCCGACCATCATCAGGTGCCGCCCGTCGGGGACCATTGCCATGTCGGTCATGCCTCCCCCCACGAATCGCGACTCGCCGAGAACCCGGTCATTTCCGGAATCGAGGTCCAGCATTTTGATGAGCCCGGTGCTGGGAACGCAGCACATCGCCAAGTGCTTGCCATCGGAAGCGTTTCTCGCGTAATAGAGCGGATCGGGGTACCTGCGGATTTCCCGTCCTTCCGCAACATCCCACTTCGATAACCTGGCATCGGTTCGATTGGAAAAATAGGACTGGACGAGGAGCGCACCCTGCGCGTCGAAGCCGATCTCGTTGCCAAGCCATCGTTCCGGAAGGAATGGAAGCTCTATTCCGGAAGATGCTTCCCAGACATAGATCCTTTCACCGCTCGTCGCCGCGGCGACCCAGCGTCCGTCGGGGCTCACCGCCACTTTTCGCACCTGCGCTTTCCCGGTCTGGAATCTACCCCGAGGCTCTCCTCGCTCCGTCGACCACAACAACGCCCGGCTGGCACCCGACGCTGTCACAAGGTACTTGCCGTCCCGACTGATCGCCATGTCCCGGGCGCCGGCTTCCACCGTAAAGCGTTGTTCGCCGGTCGCGGCACTCCATGCCCTGGCGCCGCCATCTGAACTGAAAGACCCCATTGAGTCCCTGCCGCGACCGACGAGCCAGGTTCCATCCGGTGAATAGATGAGTCGATCGACGTCTTTGTAACCAGACGCAAACGAGAGGGCCTGCGTCCCCGAGGCAAGATCCCAGATGAGAATGCGCCCTTTGGCCGCGATCGCCGCATGTTTGCCGCTCGGACTCGTCGCAATTGCCGTGATCCCGCCCACGGACGTGCCCCAGGCAGTTGCGTTTTCGGGCGCACCCACGGAGGCGTGTATCAGCCGTCGCCCCTGGACCGCGACAACACCGGCGCCATCCGGCGTCAGCGCAAATCGTCCGCCCCCGAGCTGCGGGGATGGATTCCTGACGCTAGCGGGCGCAAGCGAGGCAAGATCCCAGCGACGCAGCCCCCCTGAACTGCCCGTCGCAGTCAGTTGCTTTCCGTCGGGGCTGAAGGCGATCTCCGTGGTGTCCTTGTCTTCGACATCCAGCGTCGCGAGCAATTTCCAGGTTCCGACCTCGTGCAGCCAGACCTTGCCCGATCCCCCGAGGGCGAGCAGCCTCGCGTCATTGCTGAACTTCGCCGCGGTGTAGTCCTGGGCAGAGAGTCCCACCGGGACGCCAGGGCCGCTTGGACGCGGAAACTCGATCTCCTGCAACTCCCGACCGGAATCGGCGTCATGCACGCGCACCCAGTGCTTGTTGCGTTCGTGAGCGGATCCGCCTCCGACGATGTACTTTCCATCGGGACTCCAGGCCAGCGTGAACGCACCAAACCGTTGACCGCCGAACAGGCCAAGCGAGCTGCCTACGTCGTAGACCTTGCTCCCGGTCTCGACATCCCAGACATAGAAGCCGTAGGAAATCGTGCGCGGCACCACCAACCGCCGTGAGTCAGGACTGAACGCGATGTCGCGCGCGTCGATGACGTTGATCGAATCGCTTTCGAGGTAGTGCAGGCGCTTGCCGGAGTGCAACTCCCACACCGTCGTGCCCTTGTACGCGGTCGCAGCCACCAGTCTGCCGTCGGGACTGATGCGCGTCTGCCCATGCAGCGCCCGGGTGGCGCCGACCGCGGTGCCTCCTCCAAACCACAGGCCGGCCTGCGCCGTTTCCGCGGTGATCATTCGGCGCAACTGGCGCCCGTCCGCCATGTCCCAAAGCAGGACCTGCCGCCCCCGGTCCATGGTGACCGCGAAACGGCCGTCCGCACTCACCGAAGGACTTCCAGTGATGTCATCGGTATGGCCGACCTGAAGCACGATTTCCGGCCTGGCCTGCTGCGTCAGACCCATCGAAGGCAGCGCCAGCATCGAGGCCGCAAGCGCAACTGCCACGCTTCCACGCGTCATCTTCTGCATTTCCGCCCCCTCGCTGGCCGACAGGAAAAGCCTTGAATCTACACAACGACCCGAGTATTTGCACCACCTCATCGATGAAGGGCCGACGCGCCAGCCCGCGACTGGTACTCCGTCCGAACCGGCTTCGCGGGCGCCACGAACGGCAGCCGCGCGCGGCCCTTGACCGCACGGACCCGCGCCGCCCGCGCCGCGGATGTAGCGCTTCGATTCGTCGACATGTGGCTGGAACGCCCAGTTCGGGTAGCGCCCCGATTTCTCAGCCACGTCCGCAAGGAAGCGACGCCGCTTCTGGCTGGCGAAGATCTCCGCATGCACGCGCTCGGGGTCCCAGCCTTCCAGGGCGCGCACCCGCAGCTTTGCCTCGACGGACGCGAGTTCCGGGGCGCCCGCGAAGTCGCGCCGGCCGGCCGCCAGGAATCAACTCCGCATTTCTATCGGCCCGCGCAGCGCCACCGGCGACCGGTGCCGAACGACGACCACCGGAAATCCGCGTCCTGGAATCCTATTGCCGCACCGCCCATTTTTGCGCCGGCTGCGCCGTACCGCACGGCGCTGATGCCACCGACCCGCCCCTTGCCTCCAGGCAGTTCCCGGCCCGGTTGACGATCTGGCCAGTGGCTGACTTGTATTCCCAATGGAGCGCTGGCGGGGCCGCTTGCCCCGCCGCCAGCGGCGCGCATGCGGCTGCGGTGACTTGTGCACCTTCACTTAGGCAGCGGGCGTTGTCGGGCTTGAGTTCGCCCGAGGCGCTGATCCAGCGATGCCCGGCCGGCTGGCACGGCACGAGCCCCACCGGTGCGCCAGGGGCGGCGCTTTGCGTACGCAGGCAGGTGCCAGCCGCTGAGACGATGTCGAATTGCGGAGCGGCGACGGCAGCTGGAGCGGACGCGGTTGCAATCTGCGTTGCGCCCGACTTGTCGGGCGCGGCCGGTTTGGCGACGGCGGCCGCCTGCGTTGTGACTGGCTTGTCGGGCGCGGCCGAAGCGGCTGCGGCAGCCACCGGTGCTGCACCAGGCTTGGCGGGTGCAGTTGGTGTGGCGACGGCGGCCACCTGCGTCGTGACTGGCTTGTCGGGCGAAGTTGGAGCGATGGCGGCAGCCGGGGTCGCGCCCGGCTTGACGGGCCCCGCTGGAACGGCCGCGTCGGCAATCTGAACCGACCACTTTTGCGCTGGCTGCGCATTGCACGGCGCCGAGGCAGCCGACGCGCCGCGCGCCTCCAGGCAGTTCCCTGCCCTGTTGACGATCTGGCCACTGGGGGATCGGTATTCCCAATGGAGCGCGGGCGGCGCCGCTTGCCCCGCCGCCAACTGCGCACATGCGGCAGCCGTCACCGGTGCGCCGTCACTGAGGCAGCGGGCATTGTCGGGCTTGAGCTCGCCCGAGACGCTGATCCAGCGGTGCCCGGGAGGCTGGCACGGCCCCAAGCCCACCGGCGCACCAGCGGCGGCCGTCTGCACGCGCAGGCAGGTGCCGGCCGCCGAGACGATATCGAACTGGGTAACGGCACCCGCGGCGGGAGCCCCCGGCTTGGCAGCCGCGGATTGCGCCGCAATGGCCGCCTGCACCTGCTGAGCTGTCGCGACCTGAACGTTGCCGCCGGGGTTCAGCGTGATCCCCGTGGTCCCGGCGGCCGAAGAACCGGACTTGTAGGCGGCCACCTGGGACCTGAACGTGGCGCTCGGCCCCGGAGAGTTTCCGCCGATGACGGACATCCAATGGAACAGGAGCTCGTCGGGCCCTTCCTTTTGCTGCAGGAGGATGCCGATGTCGACGGGACGCTCCGAGTTGGTGACGGCCTGTCGGATCTTGCCTTCGACCTCCTCCGATTTCATGAGCTTGTCCATTTCCATGGTCACGATGACGGCCACCGCCGCGGCGATGATGATCGGTCCGGCACTGGCCATCGTTGCGCCGCCCGCCGTCCAGGCCCCCTGAACGCCGGTCTTGGCCACCTCGCCCGCCATTTTCGCGGCCTGCATGGCCCGATACGGCAACACCGCTGCCTTCAACGGATCGAAGAACAGGATCGCCATGGCCGCGCCGGCAGGACCCGCGACGGCCGCGCCGGCCTGGATGGAGGCCGCGACGATCTCGTTGTAGTCGGGTGGCGGAACCTGCGAGCCGGAGTAGATGGCGGCAGCCCCCATCTTGGCCAGCGCCTCGTTATGGGCCTTGGTCCTCGCCGCGATCCACATGTCGTTGGCCTGCTTGGCCTGAAAGGCGACGAACTGCCGATTCCACTGGATCAGTCTGGCCGTCGTGTTCAACAGGTCTCTCTCGGACTCCGTCCGCTGGGCGGCCGGTTTGGCGGCCGCGTCGATGACGGCGTGCATGAGCAGCGCGACGAGATACGTGCTTTCCCACGGCCGGTTGTCGATCACTTCCCAGGCCGAGATGAGCAGCGGTCCCTCGGGCTGGCCGGTCGCCTTCGCGGCGGTCTTGATCGCGTTATCGATCGTCTTGCGCTCGGCGACCATCTTCGCGAGGATGTTTTCGGCGCCCTTGCCCAGGCCGAACAGGCTGTATCGGCCGCGCTCCGGCACGTTCCAATTCATGCCTTTGACGGCGCAGGCCTTGGCGGTCTTGACGCCGGCAAAGGTCCGCTGCGAATTCGGCGGACAGGACCAGCAGGTGCCGCCATCGACAAGATCGAACACCTGGCCCGCCTCGCAATGCCGCGCCGCCGTTCTCGTCGCGGGCTCGAAATCGAGCGTAGTCCTGCAGGCGTTGGGCTGCGTCACCGCAGCGGCGGTGCGCTGATGGTCCTCGGGGCAGCTCCAGCACTCGCCGCCGTTGCGCGGGTCGCGAAAGGCGTCCTTGTTGAGGCACATCCGGCCGACGAACTCGGCGCCGACCGCCTGCTTGCCGATCACACCGCAGGCATTCCAATCGTTCACCGCGGCGGCGGTGCGACCGTAGCCGGAGGGACATCTCCAGCATTCGCCGCCGTTGCGCGGGTCCCCGAAGGTACCGGCAGGGCAGCTGGCCGCACCTTCGAACTTGGCGGCCGCAGTGCTCGCGGTCACCGGCTTGTCACAGGCTTTCGGGCTGGTGACGGGCCGGGCGTTGCGGTTGAACCCCGTCGGGCAGGAGTAGCAGGACCGCGTGCCGATGTCGTAGAACGAACCCTGCGGACAGGTACCGGCGGCATTCTTCTCGAACCTGGCGCTGGTCGTGCCGCAGGCATCCTGCAGGTTTCCGTTCGCATCGAGCCCCCCGCAGGTAGCGTGCCCTTTCAGGGACTTCCAGCTCGCATTGGCGCCGGCGTCGCCCGCGATCGCTCCGATGCAAAGGAGGGCGAGGAAAAAAACGGCGTGAAGACCTGACAGGCGGGCACCTGTCTCGCTGAGACAGCGGATGTCCTGCAGTTTTTGCATGCTATCTCCGAGATTTGCCAATACACACACATGCGCACCGGCTGGCTTACATCAAGTGCCAAGTTCATGCTGCCATATGATGTAGGGACTGACAATTACATCTTGTAGGCCTTCGTGTAGGGTTAAGCATCGTCCTGATGTACGATTGAAGATCGAACCTGGGCAACTCGATTTTTTCGGCACGTCGCCCTAGCCCATTCGGCTCCAGCCTTACCTGGCAGCGGCTCGCCGGGGCTGGGCCATACGCGACACCGACCAGGGACAAATTCATGCAGCCATTCAAGCCTTTGCTGATCTCGATTGCCGTCGCATCCGCGCTTGGTGGCTGTGCCAGCTTGCCCACGCCTTTCCAGGGATTGGCAGGCCAGCCGTCACCGGCCGGATTCATCCCGCTTCAGCTCGATGCCTCGAGCGGCAAACTGCACGAGGGCATCGCGCGCGCCAAGCTCACCAATGCGTCGCGCCAGCTCGCCGCCGAGGGCATCAAGGCGCTGGACGAGCGCAAGTTCAAGCGCGCAAACGACCTTTTCAATCTCGCTCTCAAGACCGACCTCAGCAACTCCTACCTGCACTTTCTGAACGCGATCGCCTACCACTATCGCGGCATCGAGGGCGAGAGCAACCTGCTGACGCTCGCCGAGCAGGGCTATGAGCTGGCGGTACAGTTTGATGGGAGCAACTTCACCGCGCGCTATTACCGCGGGCTGCTGCACCTCGACAAGCGCGAGTACGCGCAGGCGCAGGCGCAGCTGATGGAAGCCTCGCTGTACGCCGGCGATGACGCCGAACTGCTGTACGACCTCGCGGTGGCGGCTTACTACAACAAGGACGCCGCAACCGCCTACGCCACCTTGCAGGGCCTCAAGGCCCTCGCCGGAAAGACGCCCTTGAGCCCCCACACGCTGCGCGGCCTGGCGATTATCTCGGCGGCCACGGGCGACAGGAAGCAGGCCGACCTGCACCTCGAGGAGTTGCGCCGGTCCGGCGCGCAGCAAAGCGAAACCGACTTCGTTTCGCGGCGAATGAACTCATGGGCCAGCAGCCATGCGGCCGGACTGATGAAGACGCAGTTCCCGAGCTCGCCCTCCGGAGGGTTCCCTACCTCGCCCTCCGGAGGGTTCCCGACCTCGCCTTCGGGCGGATTTCCCGTAGCACCCGGCGGCTTTCCTGCGATGCCCGGTGGCTTCCCCGGGACACCCGGCGGCTTTCAAGTTCCGGGTGCGGCTCAGGCTGGCCCGGCTGGCCTGCGCGCCTTCGTCGACAAGCAGATGGTGATGGTCGATGTCGTCATTGTCTCGACCCAGGAGGACAACAGCAGCACCATGGGCGTGAACCTGCTCGATGGGTTGCGCCTGCAGTACGGCAACGCGACGACGCCCGCCTGGAACCGCGCGGTTGCCGCAACCCAGGATTACCACAATCCGAATTCCTCGACGTCGACCCGCACCCTCACGCGTTCGCTCGGCATTCCCGCCATCACGTATACCCTGAACATCGCGAACGCGAGCGAGGTCAGCAACGATATCCTGGCGCGTCCGACGCTGCTTGCCTTGTCGGGGCAGACCTCGCAGTTCTTCGCGGGCGTGGATGTTGTCGGGGCCGCGGTGTCGGGCGGCCAGGGCAGCGCGGTGCAGATCCAGAAGGAGGTCGGCGTGCGCCTGTCGGTGACGCCGGAGTTCCTGCCCGACGAACTGATTCGCCTGCAGGTCGTGGCGGAGCGCACCTTCCTGACCAACCCGAGCACCAACGTCGTCTTCGATTTCCGCCTTGACACCACCAAGACGACAGTCAACGCGAACGTGGCGATGAAGTTCGGTGAAACCCTGATCCTCTCCGGCCTGTCGGAACGCGATACCGGCACTACGGCGAGCGGCGTGCCGGTGTTGCGCGACGTGCCGTTGGTGCAGTACCTGTTTTCGCGCTCGACCAAGCGCGACTTCCAGAAGAGCGTGCTGATCATGATCACGCCGCGACGGCCGCAGTACACCAGCCGCGACCAGGCCGACGTCGCTGCCGACGCCAGCAAGCTCTCGGAGCGTGAGCGTCTGCAGCAGGAATTCGAGGACAAGCATCGCCTCTGGTATCGGCTCGTACCCAACACGGCATTTGCGATGTCGCAGCTTGGCGAGAGCGCGATCTTCCGCGAGTTCCGCTCGGGTGATCTCGAAATGCCGAGTTGGGTGTCGCGCAAGTCGCATGAGGGTCGGCTGCGCTCGGCGCTGGCCTTCCTGTTCTACTGAGCGGATCGCGGACTTCGCAGGCCCTCCACTGCAGGCGTGATGAATCCCTCGCCTGCGCGCACGCCGTGAACAGATGCCCCACTTGACTCGCCGAACAGCGTTCTCCTGGTGGCCGGCCGCGCTGGTGGCCGCGCTGCTGTGCTGGCTGCCAGGCGTGCCATCGGTGGGCGCCCAGACTGCCGCCACGCCCTTGCAGCGCATGCAAGGCAACGCGGCCGATCTCGCCATCACGCCCGACGGCACCGTGTATGTCATCGATGCGGATGGCAGGCCCTGGGTACAGCGCCTCGGACGCGGCGCCAACTGGAGTCCGCTGCAAGGCAATTTCCGCGCGATCCGCGCCGGACTGGACGGCTCGGTGTGGGCGATTGCCAGGGACGATGTGGCGTTCCGGCTCTCGGCTGGTTCATGGCGCGAAACGCCATTCGGGCGCCTGCGCGATCTGGCGGCGATGCCTGCGCTCGCGGCCGATGGCCCGGTGGTACTGCTGAATGCCGATGGCGCTGTTGAAGTCCGGCAGTCCAACGGCGCGCCGCTGTACAGGATCGACGACGACACCTTCAGGTCCGCCGCGTTCGAGCGCATCGTGGTCGATGAACACGGCCTGCCGTGGGTGTGGCGCGCGAACGGCGTCATGTGGCGCTTTGACGGCACGCGCTGGAGCGACATTCCCCAGTTTGCAGCCAGCGGCCTCACCAGCGTCTCGGCCGGCAGCGATGGCACCTTGATGGCGGTGGCGGGTGACGGGCGCGCCTATCGCTGGAATTCCGCCGCCCGGGCGTGGGTACAGGAATCGTTGGCCGCCCCGGTGAGGCTGGTCGCCATCGGCCCCCGAGGCAAGCCCTGGTATGCGATGCAGGACCACACGCTGCTGGCGAGCGAGGTGTTCGCCAATCAGGGCGACCAGCCACGCGCCAAGCCTGCCGCGCTGTTCACGCGCCTGTTGAGCTGGCGCCGCGTGCGCGGTGAGGCAAGCTGGCTCACCGTGGGCGCCGATGGCACGGTGGTCACCATCGACACCGAGAATACCGCCTGGCGCTGGAAAGGCGGCAACAACTGGACGCCGATACCCGGCAAGTTTCGGCGCGTTGCGGTGGCCGGCAACGGCGTGCTCTGGGGCATCGACATGCAGAACCGGGTGCGCCGCAATGCCACCGGCCAGTGGATCGACGCGGGCATCGACGCGACGGAAGTCGCGGTCGGCCCGAAAGAAGAAGTCTGGTTGCTCGGGCCATCCGGCGAGATCGGACGCTTCGATCAACAGACGCGTCAATGGCAGGCGGTGTCCGGCGCACCCGCCCGGGCGATTGCGGTAGGAAAGGACGGCGAAGGCTGGATCATCGACGCCAGCGGCACGGTGCAACTGGTCAATCCACCGACGCCGATTCCGGGCATCGCGGCAGTCAGCCTCGCCATCGGGCCCGAAGGCACGGTGTATGCAACGACCGCGGAGCGCCAGTTGTTCTGGCTGGATCCACGTGAACGGCAATGGAAGCCGGCCACCGGCATCGCCGCCGCCGTCGCGGTCGGGCCGGCCGGCACGCCGTGGATCATCGGTGAACGCAATGACCTGCAGGTATCGACGGCATTCACCGCGGAGATCGACGCCCTCGTAGCCGCGCGCACGACACAGGCGGCCGCGCCGCCGCCGGTATTCTCGATTCCGCCGCCGGCCGCATCGACCCTGCCGACCAGCAACCGGCCTCTGCTGTACACCACTATCGCAGGGGCCTTTGCCGACGTGGGCATCGGCCCGGAAGGCAATGTGTTCGCGGCCGGCAGCGACGGCGGGCTGTATTGCTTCTCCAATCCGGACAACCGCTTCATGCTGGCGAGCGCCGGTTCGGCGCGACGCGTGGCCGTGGCAAGCGGCGGTATCCCATGGGTCGTCAATTCCCTCGGGCAGGTTTCATTCTTTGGCGGCACCGGCTGGACCATGGTCCCCGGCTTCCGCGCCGACGACATCGCCGTCGGGCAGGACGGCCGCGTCTATGCGACGCAGCAGAATGTCGTGCATCGATACGAAGCGGCAACGCAGGATTTTCGCGAGGTCACCACCTACACTTCCGGCGTGCCGCTGCGCGCGCGTCGCGTCGCCTATGCACAGAATGCGCTGTGGGGCGTCAACACGTCGAATCAGCTTCTCAAGTGCGAGGGCACGCAGTGCCAGCTGCAGTCAGTTGGCGCGATCGACGTCTCCTCGGGGCCGGACGGCTCCGTGCTGCTGCTCGATGCCAACGGCGCGGTGCAGCGCTACAACCCGCGCACCCGCGGATTCGATCCGGCCAACGGCACCGGCATTTCGCTTTCGGTAGGGCCGCAGGGACGGCCGTGGCTGGTCACCGGCGCCGGCACCATCAACTCGTCCGGTCAGTTTGCCGTCGCCAGCAAGTCCATCAACCAGGCGGCTTGCGCGCAGCGCTTTGCCGGCGCGACGATTCCCGCAGTGGCGCAGACTACCGCGCAACTGACCGCAGTCGACGACATCCTGACGGTGCGTCAGGGGGCGACGGTGTCGCTGATCGCCAATGACCGCCTCAACGGCGTCGCGCCCGCCTCTTCCTCCGTGACCGTGACCTTCACCCCTTCAAGCTCGCAGCTTGCCCATTCGAACGGCGCGGTGACGGTCAACAGCAATGCCACCGTCGGCTCCACCCTTACCGGCAGGTACACCGTCTGCGCACTGCCAGCGGCCGCGCCGTGTTCGTCCGCCCGCGTGCAGATCACCGTGTCCGCCGCGGCGACAACCGCGATCGCAAGCGCCGATACCGCGACCATCAATCCCGGCGCCACCTTCAATCTGCTAGCCAATGACCTGCTAAATGGCGGCGTGCCGACGTCCGGACAAGTCGCAATGACGTTCACCTCCGCGAGCGCCTCGCTCACCCAGGTGGGCGGCCTGCTCACGCTCAACTCCGCCGCCGCGCGAGGCAGCGTGCACACCGCGACCTACAGTTTCTGCGCCGCCGCCGGCAGCCCATGCTCGGGCACCGTCAACGTCTCCATCACCGCGCAAAAGACCATGGTGGCCGTGAACGATACCGGCGCAATCTCCATCAAGCTGAGTCAGCAGGTCGACCTTGCCACCAATGACACGCTCAACGGTACGCCAGCCGGGACCGTCCTTGGCAGCGTGACCTACAGCCTGACCCCGGCCAATGCCAACTTCACCATCAACGCAGGTTCGCTGCTGACGGTGCAGAACTTCGCCCTCGCGTCCGGCACCTATGTCGTGCCGTATACGGTATGCGAGAACGCTGTCGCCACCAATTGCGCCACTGCGAATGCCACGGTCAACGTAACACCATAAGCTCAGGCAACGAGTTCGCGGGTCCAGGAGCCCGCCTGCGACTGCTACTCCGTCCGATCCGGCTTCGCGGGCGCCACGAACGGCAGCCGCGCGCGGCCCTTGACCGCGGTCGGACCCGCGCCGCCCGCGCCGCGGATGTAGCGCTTCGATTCATCGACATGCGGCTGGAACGCCCAGTTCGGGTAGCGCCCCGATTTCTCCGCCACGTCCGCAAGGAAGCGACGCCGATTCTGGCTGGCGAGGATCTCCGCATGCACGCGCTCGGGGTCCCACCCCTGCATGGCAAGGGCCTTGAGCTCCGCCTCGACCGCCGCTAGCTCCGGATTCCCGGCGAGATCGCGCAGTTCCTGCGGGTCTGCCTCCAGATCGAACAGCATCGGGGCAAGCCCCCGCGTGTAAACGTACTTGTACCTGCCGCGCCGGACCATCCGTGATGCGGCCCGCACGCCCTCCGAGCTGTATTCGGAGATGACGACGCGATCCGTGCCGTCCTCTTTGCCGGTCATCAGCGGCACCAGCGAGCGGCCGTGCAACGGGTCCACGGGCTCCAGGCCTGCGTCACCGGCGAACTCAAGGAAAGTGGGAAGCAGGTCGACGAGCGACACATGCGCTGCTGAGCGACGGGGCGCGATGCCGGGCGCGGCGACCATCAGCGGCACCCGCGCCGACCACTCGAAGAAGGTCTGCTTGAACCACATGCCGCGCTCGCCGAGCATCTCGCCATGGTCGACCGCGAACACGACGATCGTGTCCTTCGCCAGCCCGCAGGCTTCGAGTGCGCCGAGGAGGCGCCCGACCTTGTCGTCGATGTAGCTCACCATCCCGTAGTAGGCATGCCGGGCATTGCGCACGTGCGCCTCGGTCACGTCGTAGATGTTCTGCGCGTGGGCGACGTGCAGCCACTGGCTGTGCGGGTCGAGCGACGCGTACGGAATTGGCGCGACCGCCGGCATGTCGATCTCGTCGTGGCGGTACCGGTCCCAGTGTTCCCGCCCGGTGACGAACGGCGGGTGCGGGTGCGTGAACGAGACCGTGAGGAAGAACGGCCGGTCATCCGGCGAGCGCGCGAGGTCGTACAGCTTCTGCGTGCCGTGGTACTCGACCTCGTCGTCGTAGTCGATCTGCAGGCTGCGCACGCAGGCGCCGGCCTCGATGACAGGCCGCATGCTCACGCCCGTGGGGCGGTAGGCCGGTCCCCGCAGGAAATCGGGGGTCCATGCGAAGTCCGACGGATAGATGTCCGTGGTGAGCCGTTCCTCGAACCCGTGCAATTGGTCCGGGCCGATGAAGTGCATCTTGCCGCAGAGGATGGTCCGGTAGCCGAGGGACGTGAGGTAGTGCGCGACGGTCGGGATCTCCGCGGGGAACTCGGAGGCGTTGTCGTACGCACCGATCGAATGCGGCAGGCGCCCCGCCAGCATCGAGGCGCGCGAAGGCGCGCAGATCGGGAAATTGCAATACGCGCTGTCGAAGACCACCGATCGCTCGGCGAGGCGCGACAGGTGCGGCGCCTTGACGATCGTGTGTCCGTAGCACGGCAGCGCCTGCGCGGCGAGCTGGTCGGCCATCACGAACAGGATGTTGGGCGGCTTGCTCATGGCTTCGGCGCCTCGAGGCCAAGACGGAGAAAGGCTTCCGGCGGGGCCTCGTTCCTGTGCATCAGCCCGGACATCAGGCGCAGGAAGCGTTCCTCGATCGCGTCATCCCGGAACGGGCGCTGCTGCTCGGGATCGTTCTGCAGGTCGTAGAGCACGGTGGTCGTGTCCTCGTAGCCGCCGCCCTGGCCGAGGTGCCCGACCGGCTGCCCCTTGAGGTTGCGGCGCGCCGGCACCTTCAGCAACGGAACGCCTTGCGTAAAGCCGAATTGATTCACCAGCGTCGCCCGCCTCAGGTCCTCGACCGGGAACAATGACTTCTGGTACATGGGCATCAGCGTGTACTCGTAGAGGTCCTGCTTCGACATGTCCTCCGGATAGCGGAAGTACGTGTAGCGCCCGTCGGTGATGTTCGTGCCGGCGCCGAACATGCCGTAGAGCGCAGCTTCGCGCACCGGCGCGTCCTGTTCCATCATCGCGAGCAGCGACCGCCCTTCTACCGTCGGCGGTAGCGCGACGCCGAAAAGCTCCAGCAGCGTCGGCATGATGTCCGTCGTCTGCGTGAGCGACCTGCGCCGCTGGCCGCCGAACCGGGCGAGGTCCGGGTGGTACACCAGCAGCGGGATGTGCGCGATCTCGTTGAAGAACGGCATGCGGTTCTTGCCCCACCAGTCGTGCTCGGCGAGCAGGAACCCGTGGTCCGTGGTGAGGATCACCGCGGTGTCCTTCCACATGTCGTGCCGGTCGAGATAGTCGAGCAGTCGCCCGAAGTAGTCGTCGCACATGCTCATCAGCGCGGCGTAATTGGCGCGCAGTTCGGCGACCTCGAGGGCATCCTCTTCATTCCGCTTGTAGCGCGGCCAGTCGAGGATCGGGCCGGTGTAGCCGCTCGGATACCGCTTGCGAAAGCGCGCTGGGGCGTGGAACGGCTCGTGCGGGTCGAAACATTCGAGGTGCAGCAGCCAGTTGTCCGCGCCGCGGTTCTGCTCGAGGAATTCGAATGCCGACGCGTATGTCCTCGGGCAGCAGAAATCTTCCTCCGCCTTCATGAATTCGCGGTTCACCATCGATTGCAGGCGGCCGTCGCCCGCAGACGAGGGCTGCTGCAACGCGTGGTACATCTGCCGGAAGCGCTCCAGCGGCGGCTGCACCATCGCTTTCCACTTGTCCCACTCCTGGCCGCGGATGAAATCCCAGGACGAATAGCGGTTGTGATAGGTCGCGCCGCCGTCCTCCCAGTAGTGGTAATGATCCGAAATCAGATGCGTGTAGACCCCGGCGGCACGCAGCAACTCGGAGAACGACTGGTCGAACGGCTCCAGCGCACCCCAGCTGCGGTGCAGGAAGTTCAAACGCCCCGTATGCATGTCGCGGCGCGCCGGCATGCACGGCAGGCTGCCGACGAAATGGGTGTCGAACGTGACCGCGCGTTCGGCGAAGCGCTGGAACTGCGGCGTGTCGACGTGCGTGCCGCCGTAGCATTGCATCGCACCTCGCACGAGCGAGTCGTAGAGGACGAAGATCACGCGCACGGCGTTCTCCCTGGCAGGGCGGGCAGCGGCATCAGTCCAGCTTGATGCCGGCCGATTTCGCCACGCCCTGCCAGCGCTGCAGGTCGGCCTTCATCATCGCGGCGAAGCTCTCGGGCGTGCTGTCGGCGTCGATCTCCATGCCCTGTTGGGACAATGCGCCCTGCACCTCCGGACTTGCGACGGCCTTGCCGATCGCGCCGGCCAGCCGCTCGACGATCGCGCGCGGGGTACCCGCCGGGACGAAATAGCCGAGCCACTGGTTCGCCTGGACGTCGGGATACCCAGCCTCGGCCATCGTCTGCACGTCGGGCACCAGTGGCGAGCGCTTCGACGAGGTGATCGCCAGCGCGGTGATCTTGCCCGCCTTGACCTGCGGCAGCGCCACGGTGGCGTTCGCGAAGTGGAAATCCACGCGCCCGGCGATCTGGTCGGTCATCGCGGCGGGCGCCCCCTTGTACGGCACGTGGACCAGTTGGATGCCTACCTGGCTGCGGAACATCTCCGCGGCGAAGTGGGCCGGCGAGCCGTTGCCCGCCGACGCGTAGTTCATCTGCCCGGGGCGCGACTTCGCCATCTCGACGAGATCCTTCACCGACTTGAGCTTCAGCCCCGTCGAGGCAACGAGGATCGCCGGCGCCCACGCCACGACGCGCACCGGCACGAACGCCTTGTCGACATCCACGGACAGCTTCTGCCCCAGCGCGGTGGCCATATTGAGTCCCGTCGAGGTCAGCAGCAGCGTGTAGCCGTCCGGGCTCGCCTTGACCGCCATCTCGGCGCCAAGCATGCCGCCGGCGCCGGGCCGGTTGTCGGCGATCATCGGCTGGCCGAGCTCGGCCTGCACCTTCTCCCCGACCTGCCGGCCCGCGATGTCGACGATCCCGGCGGCCGGCCACGGCACCACCACCCGGATCGGCTTGGCCGGGTAGCCCTGGGCGATGGCTGGAAGAGAGACAAGCAACGCCAGCGCGCCGGCCACTACGGTAAGAACACGCTTGCAAACGCGCATGGATAGGCTCCTCAGATCGGCTAGATGGAAATCGCCAGGGGGTTCGTCAGGCGGTAGCGGCGCGCACGCCCATGCGGCCCGCAGCGGTCAGCCGCTCCGCGATCTGCACCGCGTTCAACGCCGCGCACTTGCGCAGGTTGTCTCCCGAGACGAAGAACGCCAGTCCCCGGCCTCCCGGTACGCCTTCGTCGCGGCGGATGCGCCCGACGTAGCTCGGGTCGCGGCCAGCCGCTTCCAGCGGAGTGGGGATGTCGGTGACCACCACTTCCGGCCCTGCGGCGAGCAGCAGCTCGCGCGCCCGCTCCGGCGAGATCGGCCGCTCGAACTCCGCGTTGATCGACAGCGAGTGGCCGGTGTACACCGGTACGCGCACGCAGGTGCCGGACACGAGGAGTTCCGGAATGCCGAGGATCTTGCGACTCTCGTTGCGCAGCTTCTGCTCCTCGTCAGTCTCTTGCCGCCCGTCTCCGACCAGCGCACCGGCGAACGGAATCACGTTGAAAGCGATCGGCGCCGGAAACTTCCTTGGCGCCGGATATTGGACAGCCCGGCCATCATGCGTGAGCGCCGCGGCGCGATCGGCGACGCTGCGTACCTGGAGGTCGAGTTCCTCGACGCCGGCAAGCCCGCCGCCGGACACCGCCTGGTAGGTCGATACCACCAGCCGTCGCAGACCGGCACCCCGATGCAGCGCAAGCAGCGGCGCCATCGCCGCCATGGTCGTGCAGTTCGGATTGGCCACGATTCCCTTCGGAATCGACGCCAGCGCATGGTCGTTCACGCCTGCGACGACCAGCGGCACATCCGGATCCATGCGCTGGCGTCGATTCCGAAGGGAAT
>SXGT01705303.1_pt1 | contig 24808 bp, 16 predicted proteins | sample 3176221 | NCBI WGS metagenome assembly SXGT01 (sample SAMN11356862, study PRJNA531348) | freshwater metagenome | isolation source: freshwater sample F1-120 | place: China: Fuxian Lake, Yuxi | collected 2017-12-25
AGTACGACACCCAGCTCACGCTCGGCTACGGCCGCGCCTCGTTCGACGCCGGCCAGTTCCTGCTCGGCGGCGGCACGCCGATGACCGTGCCGTTCACCGTCGCGTCCCAGCTCGCGCGCCTCGACGCCGGCGTCACCCTCCGCCTCGGCGTCCGCTGGATCCCTACCGTGCGCCTCGCCGTCGGCGCCCAGGCCGTCCGCCGCGGCAGCCCGGTCGCCACCGCCGGCGGCTTCGAGTTCACCGGCGCCGACACCGCCCCCTCCTCGCTGTCCGCCAACCTCATCGGCTCCGCCACCGTCGGCCTCGACTACCGCATGAGCCGCCGCCTGATCATCGGCGTCGCCCTCGGCGCGACTGCCGCCGTACCTGGCGTCGGCGACAGTTGGCGCGAGGCGACGATCACTGTGCACGCCGCGCGATACTGGTATCCGCGCTGGTAAGCCCGCGCTGACGTCCCTGCCGCGACGATCGTAGGCAACCGCCGCGTCGGGCGGTCGATAGCAGCGGCATGAACGTCCAACCACTCGGGCCCTCCGCTTGGGCCAGACGCATCACGACCATCGCAGCGCTCGGGACGCTGGGGGCGTCATGCGTGCCGCTGACGCAGCCGACCGAGCCGACCGAACAAGAGCGGTTCTCCAACGAGGTCGCGGCCTGCCACGCCGGCGACGGCGAAGGGTGCTACGCGGCGGGGATGATCGCGCTCGAGTGGGAGGGCCGCGCGCCCGGTGCCACCGAGATCGCGCTCGCGAACTTCCAGCGCGGATGCGACGCGGGCGACCCCGCGTCGTGCCACCAGCTCGCGGCCCGCTGGTCGACGATCCAGCCCGAGACCGCCGCGCTCTATCGACAGCGCGCGTGCGACCTCGGCGACCGCGGGAGCTGCACCACGCCGAACGCCGGTGAGCCTGGGCCACCGACCGCGCCGCCGGTAGGACCGCCGGCCGCCGATGCACCACGGCCGGACGCGCTCGCGGTCGTGAGCGGCACGTGCTTCTTCGCGGCCAAGGCCGGCATCGCGGTCACGAACCGGCACGTCATCGATGGCGCCGCGACCGTCGCGCTGATCGACGCGCGCGGCCGCGTGCACGCCGCCAAGGTGCTGCGGGAGGACAACGACGTCGACCTCGCGCTCCTGGAGGCGGTGACCGCCAGCGACGTGACACCACTGCCACTCGCCCGCGACGCCGACGTGCCGCTCGGCGAGCCGGTGTTTACGATCGGCTTCCCGGTCCCGGGCGTGCTGGGCAACGACCCGAAGTTCAGCGAAGGCTCGTTGGGCGGCCAGACCGGGCTCGGCGCGGCCTGGCTCTACCAGGTGACCGTGCCGGTCCAGCCGGGCAACTCGGGCGGCCCGCTCGTCGACCACCGCGGCCTCGTCGTCGGCGTCATCGTCTCCAAGCTACGTGCCGACCGGCTGATGGTCGAGCAAGGCGTCGCGCCGGAGAACGTCAACTTCGCGATCAAGAGCGTCGAGCTGCGCCGGATGCTGCGCGGCCTGCCGCTGTCCTCGGCCAAGGCCGCGCGTACGCGCCAGGCCGCGATCGCCCGGACGGAGGCCTCGGTGTGCCACGTGATCGCGACACCAGCGGCCCCCAGCGAGCCGACCGCGCCGCCGGTCGTCGCCAACGCGGTTCCACCGGCGCCCGCCGCGCCGGTCGCGCCCGCGGCGCCGGCGGCGCCACCCGCCGAACACCCGAACGACCAGCAGCGCGTCTCGGGCGACCCGCGCATCTACCCCGACGCCGCGACCGTGAACGAGATGCGCCGGGCGGGCCAGGAGGTGCTCCACGCCTCTATCGAGATCTGCATCGCCGCGACCGGCGAGATCACCAGCGTCTCGATCCCGCGGTCATCCGGCTACCCGGCTTACGACAAGAAGCTCGCTCGCGAGATCCGGACCTGGCGCTACTCACGCCGCACGAGCGACCAGCCCGCGCCAGCCTGCCGCACGATCGCGTTCAACTACCGCGTCGCCGACGAGGTCCCCGCCCCCGGCGCTGCGCCCGGCCAGGTCGCACCGGCCGTTGGCGCCCGACCAGCCGCGCGGCCGTAGGCGCGCAAGGCTGGCCGTCGTCGCGGTCGCGCTACATCGGCACGAACGACAGGCGTCGCGCGTCGCTGCCGCCAGCGCCGCCGATACCCGTCAACATCAGGCCGCTCGCATCACGCTGCTCCGCTCGAAGCGCGGTGCCCTGCGCCGATCGGCAGGCGTCGCCGTCGCCTCCCTCGACGCCCGCGCCCTCGTCGTCGTCCTCCGCATCGTCGCCATCGTCTGCGGCGTCGGCGTCGTCCGCGTCGTCGTCCGCGTCGTCGTCCGCGTCGTCGCCATCGTCGCCGTCACGGGCGACCACGTACTGCCAGGCCGCGATGTCGACGCGCCCGCAGCGCACGGCCTCACCGAGCTCACAGACCGTCAGCGCCGACGTCGCGTGGACGTAGCGCTCATCCCCGGCGACATCCTCCTCGGTCGTGGTCGTCTCGATCCAGACGAAGCGCGCCGCCCCGAACACCGCCTCCGACACCGCCGCGACGTCGACCCCCGCCGACATCTGCGGCGTCTCGGCCAAGTCGATCTCCGCGACCGTCTCCGCCACGCCGTAGGCCGCCCACTCCGCAGGGCCACGCGCGATCACCACCGTCGCGACCGCCGGCACCACGCCATCGCGCCCCCCCATGCTGAAGACCGTCGCCACCTGCACCGACATCGACGACGCCCTCGCGATCTCGCACGTCCCCGGTCCATGGTCGAAGTCAGCGCCCAGCGCTGCCAGGTCCTTCGCCAGACACGCACACACCTCGGCCGGCGTAGCGGCCCCGCACGCCGCCTCCCGGCGATTCAGCTGCACCTCGTCCGGCGCGGTGGTCAGCAGCGGCCGCGCTTCCGCCGTCGCGCTCGGCGGGCAGCGGGGCGTGGCCACGACCGAGCGGAGAACCGCCGCCTCGCGCGGAGACTCGGCGCCGACGCTGGTCTGCGTGGCCGGCCTGCGCGCCGCGGCGGTGCAGCCCACCACTGCGGTCAGGACGACGGCGAGGCACGGGGTCTTCATCGGGGGATGCGCGTGCATGGGTGGCTCCACGGCGATTCCGAAAGCGCAAGTCGCCACGTCGTTGAGACCGTCACGATGAGCCCTTCGGTGAGGCCGGCTCGATCTCGTGCGTCGCCCGAGCGGCGGCGCCGGCGCGCATCAACTCGGCACGGCGTGCCGCGGCGTCGCGGGCGGCCTGGGCGAGGGCGTCGGCGGTGTCGCCGTCGACGACGCGGTCGGCAGCCGTCCCAAGCAGCTCGGTGTCGGCGGTCAGGCCGGGCGTGTCGAGGGCGCGGCGGCCGTGGGCGAGGCCGCCGGTGCGTCGGTTGGCCCACCAGAACTGGCGCCGGCGCATCGTCGCCAGCAGGTCGTCGGCCTGCTGTTCGATCTGGTCCCAGGCGGCGGCCACCATCGAGTCTCCGAACACGTGGCTGATCCACGCGGTGAGCGCATCGCGCACGTGCGCGCGGACGCGTCGGCTGCGGCTGAGCCAACGCCACGGCGGCAGGCGCTCGTACCAGGCGACCTGGCATCGAACCACGTGCCACAGCGACGCCGCGAACCCGATCAGCGCGCCGCCGGCGCGTCCCTCAAGGATCGCCGTGCCGGACCGCGCCGCGACCGCCGCGAGGCGCGGGAACGCCTGGCCGAGATCGCGTGGGAGGACGCGCCCGGGCGTCAGCGCGGCAGCCACCTCGTTGGTCAGCGTCGCCAGGAGCGCGTCGCACAGGTCGGTGAGCACCGCGGGCTCCGGCATCGGTCGCGCGAGCACCCAGCGCAGCCGCTCGAGTTGCTGCTCGACGTCCAGCATCGTGAGCACCGCCAGCCGGGGCGTCCCGGCTAGAATCGTGTCGGGGTCTCCTGCCACCGCGTCGCTGACCTCGACGTGGACGACGCTGACCGCGGTGGGGTCGAGGGTGCGTCGGGTCTCGATGGTACCGACGAACCAGCGTCCGCCGGTCCAGCGCTGCGCAAGCAGCTTCGGCGCGAAGCGATAGATGACGATGTGGCGCTGGTCCGGCAACGCGCGCGCGAGCTGCGCGCTCAGCGCCTGGGCGCGCGCGGCCAGCCACTCGCGCGACGGGCGCCACCACGGCCAGCGCGTCGCGTGCTCGACCGTCATCCGAGTCTGGCTGCTGTGCCGCAATGACGTGCTGGCCTCGGCGGAGGTCGCCACCAGCGCAAGATCTGCCGTCGGCGTCGGTGGCGGGATGAGCTGGGCGCGAAGATCGAGCGGGCCGCCGAGGAAGGCTACCTCGATCCCGGCCGCCGCGCAGCGGCGCAGCTGGTCCGGGCACAGGTAGGCGTTGGCCCGGATCGGCCCGTCGGGTCCGTCGAACACGTTGTCGAGGATCACGATCGCCTTGCCCGCGAAGTGCTCGGCGAGCGACCGGCCGCCGGCGAGCGGGCGATCGAGATCGAGGTGCTGCTCACGCGACAGGTCCCAGACCGCGAGATGCGCCATCACCTGCCGCGCCGTCGCTTCCCAGGCGGCCAAGCCCCCCCGCGACGTCCGGTGGTTGACGACGAGCAGCAGGTCGGCGTCGTCCGGCGTGAACCGCAGCGCGACGCGGACCTCGATCGACCGTGTCTGGATCGGGCGGACGTCGTCGCGATCGGCGGCGTGGCTCAGCTCGAGCGTCACCTCGCCGCGCCACTGCAGGTACGCCGGCGCGCGCTCGTGGATGACCAGCTCGAACTCGACCGTCGTCGTGGCGCGCTCCTCGAGCTGCTCGAGCTCGTGGAGCCAGCCGGTGCTTGGTGCGAACTCGAACGCGCCCGCGCGGAGCGCCACGACATCGTCGCCCAGGGCAGACTCAGGCGCTGTTCGCACGCGCAGGCGCAGCACGCGACCATCGGGGCTCGCGCGCCCGAGCGTCCGCGACGACACGTTGGTGACCGCCACGCGGACGCGCGTCGCTTCGCCCGCGGCCAGCGCGCGCAGGTGCGTCGGCTCGGCCAGCTGCGCAGGCCACTGAAGGACGAACTGCCCGAAGGTCGCGGCGCCCTCCGCGAAGCCACCAAAGGGCCGCCGCACGCTGGTCACCCACGCCTCGGGCAACAGCGTCATCGGCTCCGCCAGCGGCGCGCCCACGGCAGCGGGACGATCGGCGAGCCGCGTACGCAGCTCGCCGTCGAGCGTCACCAGGTCACCCGCGCCGAGGCCACCGGGCACCATCAGCGGCGCGCCACAGGGCGTGTGCCACGCGGTCGCGGCGAGCTGCACCGCGACGTGCCCGAGCGCCGGCAGCGGCATCGCACCAGCGTTCTCGACCTGGATCGCGCGCAGGCTCACCTCCTCGCCCGGTTCGTAGATGTCGTCGACCGAGGCGTCGACATGCACGAAGTGGCATAGGTGCAGATCGAAGCGACCGCGGTACGTCGATGGGGCCGCGGCCTCGCCGCCCGTCACTGCGATCGCGAAGCGGCCCTCGGCGCCCAGCGCACCTTCGACGACCGCCGCGTTGCCGGCTGGGCCGCTTGGGCCCGTCCGCCCGGTCGACCCGCCGGCGTTGCTACAATGGCGACTGTCGCCGTCGCTGTCGGTCTCGGTCCACGAGTACGACGCCCCCCCTGTCCCCCCCGCGCCGCCGTCACCGCCGCGCCCGTTGCGTCCCGGTGCCCCGCCGCGCCCCCCCGCCACTGCGTGCTCGACCAGCATCAACAGCGCGGTATCGCGGCTATCGACACTCACGATGATCGTGCCCCCACGTCCGCCGGCACCGCCCGAGGTCGCGTCGCCCCCGGTGCCACCTGGGCCGCCCGGCGCACCGTCGGTGCCGCGGGACGTGGAGGTCGCGTTGCGGCCGTGCGCACCCCGACCTCCATCCCCACCGCGGCCCCCGTTGCCGCCGCGTCCGCCGTCACCGCCGATCGCGCGCAGCACGATGCTGCCCTGCTCACCGACGTACCGCGTCTCATCGATCGGCTGCCGCGGCCGGTGCGGCGGCATCGTCGACCCGCGCACCGTGATCATCCCATCGCCCGACGCCGCCAGCGTCAGACGGATCTCACCCGCGTGTTGCCCGACCTGCGCCGGCCCCGCGTGCCACCCCGGCTGCCCAGCGCCTCCGGGCTGCCCCGGCCCGCGCGCCGCGTGCCCTCGCTCCCCGTCGCGTCCATGCTCAGCGGGCTCGCCGGGCAGCCCCGACACGGCGAGCGTCAGCAGCGCATCGTCATCGCGCGCGCGCTCGCCGACGGGCGCGGGCGCGTCGCGGTAGGGGTGCCCGGTAGTGGGCAGGTCGCTGCTCTCGAGTCGGCCGTTGCTCATTGGCGGCCTCCTTCAGCTCGCTCGCAGCCTGGTGGTCGGCAGCACGACGCTGAGGTTCTCAGCGCGGGGCTTGGGCCTGCATGAGGTCACCGAGAGCGAGCCCTTGGATCTTCTCGGCGGCGAGATCGGTCATGGGACCGGCCATCGCGGTCATGTCGTCGTCGATCCAGCGGACGAACTCGTAGAACTCGCCCGCCGCAGCGCCCTTCGCGAACGGGCCGGTGCCCTGCGACTGGAGCTGCTTGACGAGCGCCGGGCGGGCGACCGCGCCGAGCTTGACGCGCACCGCCTTGTGCGTACCCCACGCGGTGTTCACTCCAAACGAGTTCTCGTGCGCCGCAGCGTTGCCGATCGGCTCGATCTGGGCGCGGTACCTCGCAACGAAGCCAGTGACGCGGCTCTTGATGAGCGACGCATCGACGCTCTGGAGGCTGCCGAGGAGCTGGGTCAATTCGTCGTCGTTGGCGCGGTTCAGCGTCGGGCCGATGGCACGCATCTGCTTGGCCAACAAGGCGACCAGAGTCTTGATCATGTTGACAGTGCCGCTCTCGGGCATGTCGGCGTCGCTGACGTTGCTGAATTCGTCCTTGACGGCGTCGATGCCTGGGTCGAGCGACTTCTTGAGCGCGTCGGCCAGCCCCTCGGCCACCGCCGAGGGTTTGCCATCGTTGCCGATTTCGCGGGTCGCAACCGCGACGAGCGGTGCGACTTCCGGTGCCGCCATGCTGACGCCGATCGTGATCAACTCGGCAAAGATGTCGACGGCGGCCTTCCGCGCCTCCTTCCGCGCCTTGAGCAACGGCTCAAGTGCGGCGGCCTCGTCCTGGCAAACACGGCCGAAGTCCTCAACGATGCGGAGCGTAGCGTCCCGCACCTCGCCCCGCAGGTCTACGCGCTTTGCGTCCGAGTACTGGCATACTTCTGGTCGCGTAAGCTGCGACGCTTCGCGGCAAGGTTCGTGGGCGTTGCGCGCACCGTCGGCGGCCTCGAGATCAGCCGGGGCTGACCATCCGACGCCAGCGCCGACCGTGGAGAGCGTCGCCATGACCGAACGCATCTCGGCTTGCCCCGCGGCAGAGGTGATGGCCGCTGGTGACGCTGTGACCACCGCCCTTGCCATCGCGCGGTCGATCAACATGTTTGCGCGCGCAACCTCATTCAGCGTGTCGAGGACGTCCGGCTTCCAACGCGTAAGCGTGGCCGTCATGTCGGCGTTCTGTGACTCGCGCTCCGCCTCGGCGAACGCCGCGATCGGCTCGTACAGCGCGCGGGATAGCGCGGCGAGGCGCGCCCGTGCCGGGCCCAGTTCGAGCGTCCGCGCCTGGACCTGGGACACGAGCAACGCGACGCTTGCCTTCGTGCGTTCGATCACTGAATGCGCCGGGTTCAAGCGTGCCGTGGCCGGCGAGGCCTGGGTGAGCCGAGCAGGAACACCATCGAGTTCGTCCGCGGACGCCCCCTTGCGCTGGAGTCCACCCGATCCAGTGCTTGTGCCCACGTACGCATCCAGCAGATCGACCGCGGACTGACCAGCGACGACGCGATCAGCAACGCGATCGGCGTGAACCTCGTATGCGTCGCCTTCCTGGCCGACACCGCCCTTGAGGTGGACGCCAGCGCGTTGCTGAACCACGTGGGCAGCTTCGTGCGCCGCGGTGTGAAGGTCGGGGGCCTGGCGAAACGCGACGGATGTGCCGGTCGCGTACGCCTCGGCGCCGATGGCCGTCGCAGCCACAGCGGCGGCACCACCGACGTGCGCTCGGATTCCGCCGACGTCATGGTGACCGAAGGACTCTTGGATGCGTTCGCGGTGCGGGAGTTCAGCCGCTGCGCCAGCGACACCTTCGGCCGCGCGCGCGTGAATCGCTGATGGGTCGGCGTCCAGGTCTCCCCGCGCCTGCACAGCCCCGCCAACCATCAACGCCCAGAAGTCGGCGTCACGTGCGGCAAGCTTCCGTTGAAGCTGACGCTGGTGGTCGGCGGCTTCCGACGCAAGCAGGGGCGACGCGCGGTGAGGACTCGGCAACAGGTCGCGCGTAGTGGCGCCGCCGCCGGCGCGCCATGGCGTGGATGGTCGCGCGGCGCTCGGCGCATCGTCGCTCGCGAGGCTGCTGTCGGGAAGGAGATTGATGCTCACAGGGGACTCCAAGTTTCGGGGACTTCTCGCGCCCGTTCGTCGACGGCTACTTCGACCGCACGGCGAGGTACCAATACATCGCCGGAGGGCCGTGGCCGGCGTCGACCTCGAAAGGCCCCACCTTGACTCCTCGTCGGCGCGGGCCACGCGCGAGATCGCGGATGGCTGCGTGGTACTGCGCTGGGACTTCTCTCAGCACGAGCGCGATGTACGGCTCCGTGATCGTCTCCGGCAGCACCGCATCGCGACCCTCGAGATCTGCCTGATAGCCGCCACGGCCGGTCAGCCCTACGGCGACGTACCAGAGTCGGTCCTTAGTCCGATTCCAGGAGAGACTGCAGGCGACCGAGGTCGGATCGGTGTCGCGGGGGATCCGTTTGTCGTAGCTGGTGTACGCGTAGTCCGCTTTGCCGTCATACGGCAGCACATCGGCCTCCGGGATCCCGCATGCAACCATCCACGCGATGCGGTCAGCCACCTTCATCTTGCGGGCCCACGGCGACTTGTCCTTGCCACACGCCGACAAGGCGATCGCGGCGAGCAGGACGGCAACGACCAGGCGTGGCCTCGGGTAGCTGGCGGGCGGCGTTGGTGAATGCGTCGGACGGTTCATCGTATTGGTCACTTGGTTTGCCGCAGAGAGGCCGGCGATGCTGCTGGAAGTGTGCGAAACGAAGCAGGTCTTCACTGATCCGAATGATCCGCACCATCGGGGGTGCCGGAGGCGAGTCGGTCGAAGCTCATGTGGTCCAGATTTCAGCGTGTGTTGCGCAAGCTATCGGCCGGTGCGGCCGCAGGTTGCGTGCGTCACGGCGATTTTTTCTGCCGGCGTCAGCGGTGGTCACGCCTGGCTCCTCGCGCCTGATTTCGCCAACAATGTTGACGACCTGCGCGTAAGTCCCGGCGGCGATGCGCAGGTCGGGGTCGTGAGTGGCTGCCCGCTGGCGCCCATGGCGTCAGGTCCGTGGGCGTGCCGGCTGGGGCAGCATGTGCGGGGCTATCAACCCGACGCGGCGCGGATTGCCTGGAAGCGCCGACGGCGGCCCGGCCACCGCTCGTCCACATCTACGGCACCAGGCAGGTCACCTCGGCGTGTACCGTCTGTGGAGCAGGGTGATGGCTGAGCCAAGTGCACTCGAAGCCCTCCTGGTCCGCGATCTTCCGGAACTGCCAGAGCTGGATATCGTTGACGCTCGGGTCGTCGACGACGCAGGCGCCGCTCAGGAACTTCGCGCCCGCCGGACATGTCGCGAAAGCACCGCCGGTAACGTTTGCGTTCACGGTGCCGTCCAGCCCACGGCTGGTTCTGACACGTGCCGGGACGGGTGGCTCGGCAGCGGGGCACTCGCAGGCCGCAGCGTCGGCATCCGTGGGTGAATCGTCGCTGCAAGAGATGATCAGTGCGGTCGCGAGTGCTGCACCGCCAACGGCATAGAGAACTGGCTTCATGGGATCGGGCTTTCTATGGTCATCCAAGATGCGTTCACAGTATTCACGTTCATCACGCTTGGGCCGGTTCGCTTGTAGGTGAGCTGGCTACCGGCCGCCGAGGCGGCAGTGGACGTCGCGCTGCCGGAGAGCCCCAACGCCGCCGCCCACCGCACGCCTCCAACCGTCGTCGTCTGATTGCAGCGGGCGGACGTGCCAGAGAGGATCGTGTACGCGGAGCAGTACTTGTTGATGCCGTCGCCGGTCATGGATAGCGGGGCGATCGGCAGCCGCGTGGTTGACACGATCGGGCCGGGGCTGACACCCGTGTTTCCCTCGAGATACCCGCTCGTGATGCCAGTGAAGCCCAGCGGCTGGAGGTGCTTGATCGCCACGACCGCTGTGTAGGCAATGCCGGGGGTGAGCTCGAACTCGAGGGGCTCGCAGGTTGGGCAGACCGTCACCTCAACCGGGTTGCTGACGACGGTCATGTCGAACAGGCGGACCGTCGGCGTCGGGGCGAACGCAGCCGCCGTGGTGACGCTCTCACCGGGCAGCGTGCCCGTGTACTCACCGTCGTTCACGCATACCGCGGCGGGCGGCCGGATCGTCGCGTTGGCGCTGTCGTACTGGCAGGCGGTGGTCGACGCAGCAGTGCTGATGGCTTGGTACTTGACGTTCCAGGTCTTCGTGTACGTCGCTGCCGAGATCGTGGGGGCAAACGTGAACCAGACGCGGTCGCTCGTGCGGTTACGCAGGTCGATGCGCATCAGTCCAGCGCCGGGGTGGGTGTTGTTGAAGAGAGGGCTGAGCGCGTCGTTCTCGCCCAGCTTGAACTCGTTCAGGGCGTCAAGCGAGACGCCGACGGCGCCGGCCGCAATCACCCCCGATGACGTGACCTGCACCGGCGCGCCGATCGGCTGGTGGGTCCAGCAGCGGGAGATCGTCGTCGCGTTGCCCAGGCGATCGCTGACCGAGAACGCGATGGAGAACGTGCCCTCCTCGGTCATGCCGACGACGCCGAGCGCCGGCACGGCGTTCCGCAGCAGCGTCGCCGTGGCGAGGACGTCCGCGCCGGCCATGGTCGGCGATAGAACGAACGCGCCAGTCGTACTGCCGCTGGGCGCCGTGACCGTGTACCGCAGGCTGCCGGTGTTGACCCCGACGCCAGCCCCATCGTTGGCCCGCCAGTCGAACGCGAGCGGGTTCGCTGGTACTTCATCCCCGGCCGGCGCCATGTCGAGAAGGTAGGCGTGCTTGTAGATGTTCTGGCACGTGGCCCCACCGAGCATCACCTGGGTTCCCTGGTGCTGATGCTGCGGTCGATTTGCGGCGTTGTAGGTGATGACGTCGTTGCTCTCGTCGTAGACAGCGCGCGGCGTGTTGTTGGCGGCTGGCCCCGTCCGGTCGATGTTCAACGTGTAGGTCGCCGTCGTGGTGTTGCCGGCGGCGTCGGTCGCGAGCGCCGTCAACAGGTGGGAGCCCTCGGCCAGAGTCGTCGGCGGGGCGTGGTTCCAGGCACCGGCACCAACAGTCGCCGTGGCCGGTGCAGCCGCGTCGATCGAGAGCGTGACGGTCGCCGGTGATGCATCGGTGATGGCGCCGCCGATCACAAGCGCAGGCGCGCTGGCGTTGGACCAGCCGGAGGTCGCGGTGCCGTAGGGGAAGCCGGTGAAGCTGACGACGGGCGCCGCGTTGTCCATCGAGCGCGTGAGCGTGAGCGGGGTCGCAGTGCGCCCGGACCGATCGGTCACGTCGAAGCGAACGGTCAGGGATCCGGTGCCAGCGGCGTCGTCGACGACGGTGGTGTCGATGCTCACGTCGACACGGCGGCGGCCGTCGGCGAGCGTCGTGAAGCTTGGCGTCGTGGCGACGGCGCCGCTGGGTCCGTTCACCGTGACGATGACATCGCTGTTCAGTGAACCGATACCCTTCAACGTGTCGTCGGCGATCACCTGGAACGCGAGCGTGCCGCGAACCCAGGCGGGCGGGGCGGCGGTCACGAGCGCGAGGGTCGGGCTGTTGAGGTCGACGACAAACGGAACGGTCGTGGTCGCGACGTTGGAGGCCGCGTCGGTCGCGGTCACGACGAGGCTGTGCGCACCCTCGGTTGCGGCCTGACCGCCGCTCGCGAACGGCATGCTGTCCAGGGTCGCGGTGGTCGTCCCCGGGTTGGCGTCGGTCTGGCCGAACGCGATCGTCACGGCGGCAGCGTACCAGGCGCCCGCGGTGACACCGGTGATGGTCGGCACAGGATCCGTATTGTCGATCGTCCGTGTGACGACGTGCTCAGTGGCCGGGTTGCCGGCCGCGTCGGTGATGTTGAAGCGCGCGGTGAGCGGCCCGTCGGCCGGCGCGGTGTAGAGCGCTGCGAGGGTGCGGTTGCCGCCCATGGAGCTGGGCGTCGTGCTCGCCGGCGACGGCGTACCGGTCAAGACCAGGTTGGAGGGCAGCGAGCCGCTGGCCATGAAGTTGTCCGTCGCGGTGGCGGTGATCGTCAGCGGCGGTTGCACGATGGTGCCGCTGGGCGAGACCACCGAGGTGATGACGGGGCCGGTGTTGTCCACCGTGAAGTTGCGCGTCACGGTGACCGCGGCGTTGCCAGCCTGGTCGACGGCGTTGACCACGAGCGCGTGGTCGCGCTCAGTGTTGACCTGGCCGCCGCTGCTGAAGGGCACCGTGTTGAGGGTCGCAGTGACGGTTGCCGGCGGGCTATTGTCGGTCGCCGAGAAGGTGAGCGTGACCGGGCCGCGGACGAACCCACTGATCGCGGTCGCGGTGATCACCGGTGGCGTGTTGTCGATCGTGAACGTCCGCGTCACCGTCGCGGCGACGTTGCCGGCCGCGTCCGTGGCGTTGACCACAAGCGTGTGGCTGCCTTCGGCGTTGAACGTGTGCGGCGAGGTGATCGGCATAGTGTCGAGCGTCGCCGTCGCGACCGTCCCCGGATTCGCGTCGCTGACCGACCACGACAGCGTGACCGGCCCGCGCACGTAGCTGCCGGCCGCCGGAGCAGTGACGCTGAGCACCGGCGCGATGTTGTCGATGGTGAACGTGCGGGTCGCGCTGGCGGTGTTCCCGGCGCGGTCGACGACGCTGACGCTGACGTTGTGCGGTCCGTCCATCGCGACCTGGAAGCCGGGCGTGATGGACGTCATGCCGTCGAGCAGGGCGGTCGTCGTCATCACGTTCGTCTCGGTGACCGTGTACTGGATCGTGACGGGCGGGCGGAGAAACTGGCCGTCCATCGCCGGAGCGGTGATCGTCACCACGGGCGGCGTGTTGTCGACCGTGAACGTGCGGGTCGACATCACGACGTCGCTGTGGTTGCCGGAGTGATCGAAGCCGTCGAGCACGACCGTCAGCGGGCCGCCGCCAGGCACCGCCGTCGCAGTGTCGAAGGTCGCGTGGATGTCGCGATCGTTGGTGTCGCCGTCGGTGTCGACCGTGCCCGCCGGCGTGACGATCCGCAGCGTCGGCGACGGGTCGAGCATCCCGACGTCCGTGGCCGTGGCGTCGACCATGATCGAGCCGCGGACAAACGCGCCGGCCGGCGGCGTCCCGCCGTCGAACGCGACCAGCGGGCCGTCGCGGTCGAAGCTGCGGCCGTTGTCATCGAACAGGTGACCGGCGACCGCGCCGGTGCACGAGCCCGGCGCCGCGTTGCCGCCGCCCTGGGCCAGCGTGTCGAGCAGCGGCAGCACCTCGGCTGGCGTGGTGAACGCCGTGACGTTGCGCGCGCCGTCGCCCAGGTAGGCGACGATGGCCTGCGCGAGCTGCAGGCGCGTCGCTTCGTCCGTCAGCGTGCCGACGCCGCCGTAGCTGAGCGGCGTGGCGCCGGCCTTGCCGTCAAGGCAGCCGTCGCGGATGTCGCGGCTCCACAGGTTGGTGACCTTCTGCGCGTTGATCGTCGGGCCGAAGGCGCCGGCGTCGCCGCCGCCGCTGGTCGACGCGGCCCAGGCGGTGCGCGAGATGCCGAGCAGCACCAGGCCGTAGCGATCCGCCGCGGTCAGCGTGTCGATCTGCGCCGGGTCCGAAGGCTGCACCGTCGTGACGCTGGCGATGCCGAGCATCGCCTCGAGCGCGCCGTGGGCGGTCGCCCAGCGCGCAGCCAGGTCGGCGCCGCCAGTACCCGCGTTGTTGAGCCAGGTGAAGTACGAGACCGCGAGCTCGGTCGCCGGCGAGACCACCACGCCGCTGGTGGCGCCGCCGTCCGTGAACGCCGGGATGATCGTCCGCAGCACGTCGTTGACGTCGAGCGTCACGACCGTCGCCGGCTGGCTGTCCTCGGCGTACGTCCCGCCGCCGCCCACCTCGACGAGCAGCGGGCCCCTGGTGTTCTCGGCGACGAGCACGTTAGTGAAGCTGCCGTCGGGCTGGGTCGTGCCGGTGCCGACCGGCGTCGCGCCCCGTGTGCCGCCCGTGAACGTATAGATCGCCACCGGCGCGTTCGCGAGCCGCGCCTTGTACGCCGAGCCGCTGACCGTGCCGCCGGCGACCTGGTCGACCACGACCGACCGCGGCGACGGCGTGTCGTTGCCGTCGATGTCGATCGCGGTGGCGAGGAGCGGCAGCGGGCCCTCGGGCAGCCCCGTCAGCGCCAGCGTGCCCTGGAAGTGCTCCGGCGCGGGGTCGGTGTCGGCGATCGCGATCGGCGTCGGCAGATCGACCACGACGACCAGGCTGGCGACGCCGAGCGCGTCGGTCGCGGTGACGTCGACGGAGATCGCCTGGCCAGCGCCAAAGACCTGATCTGCCGCGGGGGTGTTCCAGCTGACGACCGGCGCGGCCGAGTCGAGGCCCTCGGGTCCTTGCGTGCTGCCGAACAGCTCGCTGGCGTTGTTCTGCAGGTGCGTCGCCCACGGAAGCGCATCCTCGCGGGTGAGGCCGGTGTGGTTCGCGGGCGACCGCAGGAACGCCAGCGCGCCGGCCGCGACGCGCGCGCGCAGCGTGTTGGTCTCGACCCAGCACAGCGCGACGCACATCGGCGCGCCCTCGGTCGTGCAGCCCATCGGCAGCGCGCACGACGGACCAAGCGTGAGCGCGTTGCCGCCGGCCTTGCCCACGCCGTCGAGCTGCGCCTCCGCCGAGCTGGCGTCGTCGATCACACGGTCGTGCAACGTGCGGCTGTTGAGAGCCACGGCGGTGAGCGACTGCTCGGCGGCGATCGTCGCCGCCAGCGTCCCGAGCCCGCGCAGGAACAGCGCCAGCTTGACCGGTTCGGTCAGCGTCGTCGTCGCGTCGAGCGCCGCCGGTGCGATCGCGACCGGATCGACCTCGAGGTGCTCGCGCACCAGCGCGTGCGCCCGCGCCACCGACGCCGCAAAGCCGCCGTCCTTGTTCGCCGCGGTGCGCGCCAGGCCCACCGCGAGGACCAGATCGCTCGCCGGGTTGACCTGGGTCGTGTGCTGCTCACCCACGGCGACGCCGAGCGCCGGCGCGCGCAGCGTCGCGCCCGCCGGCAGGGTCAGCGCCGCGCCGTTCTCGGTCGTCGTCCCGCCGGTCGCAACCACGATCAGATCGCCGTACAGCTTGCCCAGGTCGCAGGCATACGCGCCGGCGTCATCAGTGATCGTTGAGCAGATCGTCGCACCGGCCTGGCCGCCGTCGAACCGCACGACATCGACCGCCGCGCCGCGCACCGGTTCGCTCATGTAGACGGTGCCGTTGACGCGTCCGCCCGGCGGCTGGCCGGTGTCGTCCGAGCACGTCACCGCAGCCAGCGCGAGAAGCGCGAACGGCAGGCGGCGAAAGGAGCGGGGCGTCGGAGCGTCAGGCGTCATGGCGTACCTCGGGTTGGCGCCCTGGTTTCGGCCGGCGCGCGCCGCGGTTGCCTGCGATCTGCACCCTCGCCACCGACCCACCGGTAACCGCCGGGATTCGCTGTAACGAGAACGACATTTCCAGGAAACCCGCACGGTGGCCGAACCACTGAGCAGTCCCTTCGGATCGCTCCGCCGCAGGGCTCTCGCGCCGCACCACCAACATCGATCGGCATCCTATATCGGCTCGGCCGTCCGACGCAACCAACAAGCATGATTGTGGTTTTGGCTACACTCTATGCGACCAGCGGCTCTGCCAGGGGCGGCCGTCGGCCCCTGTCGGAAGCGTACGACGATCCGGATCTTTGCGGCGAAAGCCCCCAAAGGCGGGTGAGGTGCCCAAGCATGCCTCGGGTGACGCGTCCTGCCCTGTCGGGGCGGGATCAGCCCCGGACCGGCAACCGCGCCGCCGACCGGCCGATAGGGGTGGCGAAGCGCCGCGAGTGCGGCGTTACCGGACATCTCGTTGAGGAGTGGAAGACGTATGACGAACGACTTCGTCGCAGTGCAACAGGCGCAGCGGATCGAGCGGTTCTCGCCAGCGTGGTGGGATGCGTACCGCGAGGGCTCAACGCCACGCGACATCGAGTACGCGCTGGCGTACGCACGTGGGCGCTTGAGCCGCGGGGGCCACGCGTGGTGTGACGAGCCGCCCGATGCCCTTGTGGCGTCGGCGCTGGCCGACATCGCCACCGGCACCGTCGCGTGGGCCCCGGAGACCGTGGCGCTGTCGCACGCGCTCTGCCATCGGATCCGCGACGTGCTCAAGCAGCACAAGGATCGCGCGGCGCGCACGGTGCGCCTGGACTACCTCGGCCCGAAGGAACACGACGGCGACATGCTCGAGCAGCGCCTGACGGTCGCGCCTGACCCCGACGCCCGGATCGACCGCCACCGGAAGATGCCGGCGGTGATCGCCGCCTTGCAGGCGGTCGCGCTGGACGACGTCTTGGTGAGCGCCTACCTGCGCGCGCGCCTGGACGGCGTCGACGGCCAGGCGAAGATCGCCCGCGCGATCGGCGTGACCGTGGCCGAGGTGAGGGCGGCGCACAAGCGGCTGGTGCGCCTCACCAAGCAGATCAAGCCCGACGTACTGGAACTCGTGCGAGCCCTGCTCGCGTGATGGGAGAACGACCATGATGAATCCTGCAAATGAGGCTCTCGCGGACGCCCTGGCGGAGGAGCTGCTGGAAGAGGCCGCGCACGGCGACGCGTGCGAGGCGAGCGCCGGGGCGCCGAGCGCGACCGCCATCCGCCTGTCGCTGGTCGCGCGCAGCCTGGAGGCCACGCTCCGAGGCGCTCGGCCGGAAGCGCTGCCACCTCCACCGCGGCGGGCGAGCCCCCCGATCGTAGACCTGGCGCTCGGCTCGACCGATGGCACGCCGTCGCCCGTCGGTCAGTGGATCGAGCTGATGTCGCGCGACGAGCTCGTGGCGCAGCTCGAAGGCGATCCGACCTGGCCCGCCGACCGCGATGCCGTCGCGTCGCTGTCAGACCTCGAGCTGCGCGCCGAGGTTCAGGCCCGGCGGCGCGGCGACAGCTGACGCCGTAGGTCGGCGGACGGGCACGCCGCCCGTGCTTTCATGGAGTCGGCCGTGACGCACGGCCGACTCGACTGGTATCGTCCGTGATGATGATGGCGCTGGTGGTGGATGGTGATCGACGGCGGCGACAGGTGTTGGGGGAGCTGCTCACGGGTGCGGACGTCTCGGACGTCGGCGCGACCAACGTCGCGCTCGAGTACCTCACGAAGCGCGCGTATCAGCTCGCGGTCATCGGCGACCCCGACGATGCGGTGGATGGTCTCCCGCTGGCGGTCGCCGTCGAGGCACGCGGCCTGCGCGTCCCGGTGGTGCTCGTAGCCAGTGGCGACGCGACCAGGCTGCGGGCGCGCGGCCGCGGGTGCGCGTCGGTCTTGGAGGTCATCTCGTACGACCGCGCCGCGGACCAACTCCCCAGCATCCTGCAGCATCTCCCGGACTGGCAACCTCGCGCGAAGCGTCGGCGCGGACGCCCACCTCGGGTATGGCTGACCGACGCCCGCGGGCGACCCTACCGGCTGGCGCCCTCGCGCGAGCCCGCCGTCGGGTTCCAGGTGATGTACCAGGAGTCCGAGGGACGGCTGTGGCGTCGCCTGACCGACGGTCAAGGGTGGCCGCTGCTGATGCCCTTGACCGCGACGCGGTCGGACTTCGAGCAGCAGGTCGGGCGACGGCCTGGCACGTACCAGCTGTTGCCCGTGTCGAGCGCGGGGGTCCTCTCCGGGAACCCGCCGGAGATGATCGTCCTGGGCGATGCGGGGCGTACCGATCAGCGCGACGTCACCTGATCGCTGGCGAGCGCATAGAGCTGCGCACGGCTCCAGCCGATCGTCCTGCGGGTCCGGCTGATCGCCCCGAGCAGATCGAGCTCGTCTCGAACCTCGACCGACCTCGCTGCGCGCCGGCGCAGAACGGTGACCGCATCAAGCTCCGCCTCGCGCAGCACCGCAGCCAGGCGCGGCAGCAAGTCACCCGCGCGCGCGTTCAGCTGCTGCGCAAGGTGACGCTGGACGGTGCGGGCCTGGATGACGGGCCGGTGATGGGCGAGGCGATCGGGTGCGGCCAGGCCACGAGCAGCGAGCTGACCCGCGAGGTTGACGGCGCACGGCATGGCCGGCTCCGCATCGATCGCGTCCCGGACCTCCGCGTAGACGCGGCGGGCTACGGCAGTGGCGATCTTCGGCAGGTCGTCGGGCGCGTCGGCGACGAATCCAGCCTCCCGGCGTAGGCGCTCCACCGCATCGAGCTGGGTCAACGCCGCCGCCAGCGTGTGCGGCCGAACCCCACCCGCGATCAGGTCCTGGGTCGCGAGGAGCTCGAGCGAGTCGAGCACGCGCGCCGGCGAGGGCGGGTCCGGCGGCTCGACGGGCTCGGCCGACCACAGGATGCGCGTGGTGTAGTAGGTCGTCCAGCGTCGCAGGTGACCGCGAACCGCGGTGGTGGCCCAGGGCCGGTTCGCGTGAGGTGGTCGCTCCATGCCCAGGTATCGACCGCTGCCGCGCGCGGTTGCGTCTTGACGTTCGGCGGCGATGAGGCAATATGGACTCTGGTCAGGTCACCACTGGAACGACGGTGCCGCCAGCGCCGTTAGGAACGACCGTCTCGTAGCGTCTCCGATTCGACAACCTGATTTCGGCAACTCTGCCATCCATCGCCCCGCTCAGTCTGGCGGCCTAGGGGCGAGGCGATGATGCAAGGAGAACCGAATGACGGACGATACATGGATCGGATGGATGCTGTTGCGGGACGGCCACGCCGTCCCGATCCGCGGGCTCGATCCCGAGGAGCTCAAGCAGTCCGCTCGCGCAACGATTGAGCGCGAAGGCGTACCGCTTCGGCATCAAGCGCGGCTCAACGCGATTGTGGACTGCCTGGGCTTCGACGGCGACTTCGGGGACTACTGCTGCCGGCACTGGCCCAGGGTGCAAGCGCTGATGAGCGCTCACGGACTGCATGAGTATCGTGACCTGTTCTCGGTAGGCGTGAACGACCTGGGGTTCGGCTTGGCGGGGCCCCGCCGCAGGCTAGCGGACCGCCTCACGGTCCCCAGAACCAAGCCACCGAAGCGGGTCTTCTTGGGCGGCGGTCATCCTTGGGAGGAATGGGACCGCTACTTCGCCGACGGTCCTTCCTGGTGGCTGGCGGACGATGCGGACTTCGTGCCGGCGGACGTAGAGACCACGCGGAAGTGGGTGCACCAGCGGCGCTTCATGATGACGCCAGCGGCGCACACCTATTTGGGCGATCAGTGGCTCGATGTCGAGAATCCGGGCGACCCGGTCTTCATCTCCTACCGAACGGCCGACGCGGGGCCGCCATCGCCGTCCAACGATCTCCGCAACGCCGCGAAGGTCGTGCGCGCTTGTCGGTGGGTACTCGATCAGGGGCCGGAAGGCTGGGTCGAGATCATCCCAGTCACCGACCGCCTGTTCCTGCTCAAGGGCCTTGGTGGGGCATACGACTTCGTCTGGGCGAACCTGCGGACCGCACCGCCCGCGCCGCTCCAGGATACCTCCGAGGAGCCCCTGCTCCATCAGTCAGATCTCCCGAGCCTGATGCAGCAACAGGAGAACTTCGCGGCCTGGAACTACTACCGCCTCGATGTATGGGAGGAGAAGGAGCAACACGAAGCGGAGACCCTCCACTACGCCAGCGGAGGCGCGGCGGGCGCGGACTACCCGGGCATCGAGGCCATCCTCGAACGCTACCTCCGCAGGCTGAACATCTTCAGGGACAAGGCGTCGTTCGCTGGAGGGCGAACTGTTCCAAGCGGCTTTCGAGAGACGGCCTCGCCGGACGGTGGTCGGGTGCTTGTCTCCGAACTCGTCACGATCGATGAGATGCGCCGGATGATGTCGTTGTCCGGATACGGCGGGCGGCGGCCGGCTGGGCTCGATCAATGGGAGCCTGGGAACGGGGACGACTTGCGCGCGATGCCTTCCGCGGTGACGTGGTTCGATGCTCAAGCCTACTGCGCATGGATGGAACGGCAGCTTGGCTGCCAGGTCCGCCTCCCGAGCACGGAGGAGTACCGCGCGTGGTTCCCTGAGCCGGACTTCGACGACATCCGCGAGCCGCAGCAGGCGCGCTCCGGAGTCGAGAAGCTCGAGCCGTGGGGCGGGGTACGTGGTCAGCCGGAGCGGGTGCGCTTCGCCCCCGCGCTCTCCTGGGTAACGTGTCCCGCCGGTGTCAAAGCGATCGCCGCCTTCGACGTGCTCGAGTGGGTTCAGTATCGGGCAGGTGTTGCGGTCAACCCGGCCGGAACCTTCGGCTGTGCCCCCTCGACCTGGGGTGCCTACAAGGGGCTGAAGGTCCTGTTCCGCATGGTGATTGTTCCCGAGGGTGGTCGATGAGTCGCGGCGCCAACGACGTCGAGATCGCGCAGCTGCGGGCTGGCCTCGGGTACCGGAGCTCCGCAGCACACGAGCGGGCACGTGCCGCGATCCAGGACGCGGGCCTGACCAGCTCATCGAAGCAGCGCATCTCGGTATCGAAGGTTCCGGCCGTCGAGCAAGTGCTGAGCGCCCGCTTTGTGATCGTTTGCACCCAGGCCGTATGCCAGGCCGAAGTCGGCCCGGACGACACGCGTGTGATGATCGCAGCCGATCAGCCAGTCGATTGCAGCATCTGCGGCGGTCAACCGAACCGGGCCGCGCTGGGCCGCGCTGTCGAGGGGCTCGTTCGACGGCGCCTGCACAGGGTCGTTGTCGTCGGGGGATCTCCGGCAACGCGCGAGGAGCTTGGCGCCCTGTGCGCGGGTAGGCTCGATCTGCGCTTGGTGTCCGGTACCGATCGACGGACGACACGCGACGCGAAGGCCGACCTAGCCTGGGCTGATCTGATCGTCATCTGGGGGAGCACGGAACTCGACCACAAGGTGTCGAAGCTCTACACCGATACGAAGGACGCGCGCGTGGTGACGTGCTCGCGGAGAGGCATCGCGGCGCTGGCCGCGACGCTCGCGGAAGCCGCCCGGCGGCGTTGAGCAGCCCGAACCGCAGTCCGCGCGGAGCATCGCGTGGAGGTCAGCGCCAGGGTGCGCGCTGCCCACGAGCTGGCAACCTGGGCGTGTGGCGGGGTCTGCGGTGTGGTCGGCGACGTGCGCCCATGTTGGCGGCGAGCTCAGCGGCGGCCCGCTGGCGGGGCGGGCGGAGAGATCTCCGCCGGCGGCGCGCGGCCCTCCCGCGTTCCCGAATCGGTCCGGAGGTTTGCGGGCAGGTCCGGGCCGACGCGCCGGGGTTCGCGGCGACTGGCGCCGCAAAATCGCGTGCCAGGAATCGATCGCGAGAGCCCGATTCGGCGGCCGACTGGGCGGGTTGCTCGCCCTATTGAGTAACGGGCCGGCGTTCACGATCGGCTCTTCATCCCTCGCTGGGAGGGGTGTGTCCGGCTCGACGCCGGGGAAAGAGGTCCATGTCGGAACTCGCGATCAATCAGTACGGAGAGTCGTTCGCGCCGCCACCCGACACGGCGCACTGGCTCGTGCGTCGGATGAACGACAACAAGCACGGCGGCCCGATGCAGACGTTCGGCGCGAACGGCCGACCGATCACGTTGCCCGCCGGTGCGAGCCTCGCCGACTTCCAGGCAGCGCTGCGGTCCCATGGGTGCACCGCCGGCCGATACCGCCTCGACCCGCTCGACGCGCAAGGGCGTCCCCTCAAGGGCGCGCCGGTCGCGTATCTCCCCTATCCCCCCGAGCGCTCGGCGCCGTCGCCCGAGATCGTCGAGGCGCCGCGGAACGGCAACCTGCCGCCGACCACCGCGCCGACGTGGGCCGGGCCCGCGCCGGTTGCCCCCGTGGCCTGGTCGACCGGCGGCGCGTTCCCGCTGCCGGCCCCGGCGTCGCTGCTCGGCGCCGAGTACCTGCTCGGGGAGGCGCTGCGCGCTCAGACGGCGATGCTGGCGATCGTCGCCCAGACCAACGCGCAGATCAGCGCCCAGCAGTCGTCGCTGCTCAGCGCCGCGGCCGAGCTGGTGCGCGCGGCCGATGGCGCGAAGCTGCCGGCGCGCAAGCCGAGCGCGTTGCCTCCGGCGCCGCAGGTGATTGTGCAACCCATGCCGACGCCGACCTACGAGGCGTTCGAGGACGACGACGACGACGAGGCCGCGCCGCCGCCGGTGTGGCAACAGAAGGTCGGCGAGGTGGTGGACCAGCTGCTCCCGGTGGCGAAGATGGTCATCGGCCAGAAGATGGCCGACATGATGGGAGGCGGCGCCGAGGTCGCCGCGCCGGTCGACGTCACGCCCGCTGGCGCGATCCGGAACGCCGGTGACGGCGCCGCAGACTTCGTCGAGGTGTCGCCCGAGTCCGCCGTCGAGCAGATCGACTTCGCGCCGGCAGCTTGGTCGCACCTGGCGACGATCGTCCGGAAGCTCGGCCCGTCATGGAAGGCGCGCATCGACGCCCAGCTCGCTCGCATGGAGGCCGCCGAGCGGCGCGACTTCGTGTGCTCGCTGGTCTCGCTCAAGCTGCACGCCGCGTGCGACCACGTCGTCGCTGCCGTGTCGGTCGCCGAGCAACGCCAGACGCGAGGCGGCGCGGGCGAGGTCGCTCGGTCCACGGCGACGCCCGCTTCGGGGCCAGCGGTCCAGGCGACCATCCGCGACATGGTCGAAGGCGCGATGGGCGGCGGCGGCACGGACGCCGGCGTGGTCGACGACGCCGGCACCACCGAACCGCCCCACGCGCCGCCGGGCACGAGCCCCTTGGCGGGCCTGTACGACACGCTGGCCAACGAAGGCTCCGTGATCTCGCCGGTGCTGCGCCGCATCCCCGGCGGCGGGGCGACCGTCGAGGCGGCGGCCGAGACGCTGCTCGGTTCCGAGGCCGTGTCCGAGCTCAACGCGGCGATCGAGGCGGTTCCCGAGCCGCCGATGGCGGCGATGCTGCGACCGGCATCGCCCGCGACGGCCCCAGGCGCCGCGTCGGTCTCTGACCCGAACGTCATGATGCGCTTGGCCGATGTGCTGGCGCAGCTCACGCCGGCCGAGCAAGCGACGGCGCGGCGGATCGCGTCGCGGCTGCCGCTTCCCGAGCGCAACGCGCTCCTGGGCCGCCTGATGGCGGTCCCGCTCCCCGACGCGGTCGACATCGTCCGTGACTCGATCGCGAAGTACGACGCCCACGGTCGACCGTTCGGCTGATCCCTCCAAGTCGCTGCGCTCGTGGCGAACCAGTCCTCCCTCACCTCCCCCAAAGGTCCCCCATGTCCCTCCCTGCTCTCCTGTTCGTGCTGTTCGTCGTGTTCTGCGCCTGGACCATCAGGCGCTCGCGTTGACCGGAGGCCGCCATGATCCTCGACCCCATCAACGACCGAGCGTGCCTCGACGCGCTGACCGCGCAGGTGCGGCAACGCGTCGACCCGCGGGCGCCCGACCGCTCGATGGCGGCCCTGGCGCGCGAGCTGGGCTCGACCGCAGCGCTGGTGCGGTGGCTGCGCCAGCAGCCGCAGCGTGACGATACCGGTGCGCCCGAGGACGGCCCGCGCGTCGACGCGTGTCGGCCGTCGCAGCGGGTGCGCTTCTTGCCGGTCGACCCGAACTGCGTCGAGCGCTCGCTGACCTACCTCGCCGTTGCGGAGCTGATCGATCCGCAGCCGTCCCGGCGCCTCGCCACCACGCGGACGCCTGCCGGGCTCCTGCACACCTATCCAGTCGAGGATGACCAAGCGGTCGTGCTCGATCCCCAGGTGCGCAACGGCGGCGAGCCGGGCTGCTGCGTGCGCAACGGCGCCGGCGATCGCGAGCTGCGCTTGCGGATCTCGCCCGCGTTCGATCACGCGCTGCGCGTCGCCGCGCGCGCGGTCGCGATCGCCGGGCCGTCGATGGCCCGTCCAGCCGCGAGCCTCGCGCTGGCGTCGGTTGGTGTGCCACCGACGGCGCTCGGCTCGATCGAACAGGCCCTCCGGGCCGAAGGCCTGACCCTGGGCTTGCCGTCCTCGCGCTAGCACCTGCAGTCGCCCTCGGCGCGTCACTCCGACGCGCCCGCTTCCACCTTCGCCTCACGCGTCATCTCGACGCGGCGTTCGCCGATGGCGCTCCATCGGCTCCCACCTGCCGGCGCCGCCGGCTGAAAGGTCCCCTCATGTCCTCCGCTCGCTCGCTCCTCCGCATCATCGCGTCGCGGGTCATCCGCCCGCTGCCGACGCACGACGACACCTCGATCGACTGGCGGCCCGCCCGGGTCGCGGCCCGGACGTTGCTGGCGTGGGCGTGCGACGTCGCCCGGGCCCACGCGCCCGAGGACGACGATCGCGACGCGATCGATCGCGTCCAGTGCTACGTCGCCGCGCTCCTGGCGGGTCAGCGCATGTGCTGCCTGCCGGCCGACTTCACGCCCAGCGAGGTCGACGTGCTGATCACCGCCAGCACGCTGATCGACGCGTTCTCCCTGGATCTGGGCGCCGGCGCCGAGTCGCTCGGCGAGCTCATCGCCGGCGCCTACGCCGCGCGCGAGCCCCGCCACGCGACCGCGGCGGCCGGCGGGACCGTGTCGCTCTCGGAGCTGGCCCGGCTCATGGGCTGGGCGCCGCGCGGGCCGCGCGTGGCGCACGGACTCGGCGACGAGGCGGCCAACG
>SXGT01655018.1_pt1 | contig 24806 bp, 26 predicted proteins | sample 3176221 | NCBI WGS metagenome assembly SXGT01 (sample SAMN11356862, study PRJNA531348) | freshwater metagenome | isolation source: freshwater sample F1-120 | place: China: Fuxian Lake, Yuxi | collected 2017-12-25
GGTGACGGTCGATGTAGATCAGACAGGTGCCGTCGGATTCCTCGCGGACGACGTGCGACTCCCAGAGTTTGTCGTAAAGCGTTTTGCCAGCCATGTGGGTTCCTTGCTTGGGTGGGTCAGTGAGGGGTTTGCTGTTCCTGGTCGCGAATCAGCTTGATGTCCATGGCGTCGACCAGTGCCTGCCATGACGCATTGATGATGTCGGTGGAGACGCCGATGGTCGTCCAGCTTTCCGTGCCGTCGGTCGATTCGATCAACACGCGCACCTTGGCGGCGGAAGCCTGATCGGAGTCGAGCACGCGCACCTTGTAGTCGGTCAGGCGAATGGTGCCGATGGCCGGGTAGAGGCGTTCCAGCGCCTTGCGCGCGGCCTTGTCGAGGGCGTTCACCGGGCCATCCCCTTCCGCGACGGTGAGCACCTCCTGATCGCCAACGCGCACCTTGATGATCACCGATGAATTGACCTCGTTCATCGCCGGCTCGTTGGTGATGACTTTGAATTCGACCAGTTCGAAGAAGGGCGTGTAGCGGCCGAGCATCTTGCGCACGACGAGATCGAAGGAGCTTTCGGCGGCTTCGAACTGATAGCCCTCGTGTTCGAGCTCCTTGAGGCGGTCGATGATCTTCTTCGTCTCAGGCGAATCCTTGGTCAGTGTCGGATCAATGGCGTTGATGCGTGCCAGCAGCGTGCTGCGTCCGGCGACTTCCGACATCAGCACGCGGCGGCTGTTGCCGACCAGCTCGGGGTTGATGTGTTCGTAGGAGATCGGATTTTTCACCACCGCATCGATATGCATGCCGCCCTTGTGCGCGAAGGCGTGGCCGCCGACGTAGGGTGCTTTCTCGTTGGGGAGCATGTTGGCAATTTCACTCACCGAACGGGCGACGTTGGTGAGGTGGCGCATCGCCTCGGCGGGTATGCAGTCGAAGCCGAGCTTGAGTTGTAGGTTCGGGATGATCGAACAGAGATTGGCATTGCCACAGCGTTCGCCGAGACCGTTGATGGTGCCCTGCACCTGCGTGGCGCCAGCCTGCACAGCGCGGATCGAGTTAGCCACGGCCATCTCGCTGTCATTATGGCAATGGATGCCGACGGCGGTGTTTGGAAACTGCGCACAGACGGTGCGGGTGATCTCGAAGATTTCGTCGGGGAAGGAGCCGCCGTTGGTATCGCATAGGCACAGGCAGTCAGCGCCGGCTTCGGCCGCAGCGGCGAGCGTCTTAAACGAGTAGTCGGCGTTGTCCTTGTAACCATCAAAGAAATGCTCGGCATCGAACACGACTTCCTTGCCGTGCTGCTTCAGGTACTTGATCGTATCGCCGATCATGCGCAGGTTTTCATCGAGCGTGGTGCGCAGAATCTCCAGTGCCTGGTAATCCCAACTTTTGCCGAAGATCGCCACGGCCGGCGTGTTGGCCTTAAGCAGGGACTGCAGGTTGGCGTCGTCCGAGACGCGGATGCCGACCTTGCGCGTCGCGCCGAAGGCAATCATCTTCGCGTGGGCCAGCTTCAGGGTAGCAGCGCGGGTGAAGAATTCGAGATCCTTCGGATTCGAGCCGGGATTGCCCGCCTCGATGTAGGCGACCCCCAGCGCATCAAGGCGCTCGACGATCTTGAGCTTGTCCTCGACGGAGTAGGAAATGCCCTGCGCTTGTGCGCCGTCGCGCAGGGTGGAGTCGTAGATAAAAATTTTTGGCATGGACAGATTTTACAGGGGGATGTATGACGCATGGCCCCTGACTTTGGTAGAGTGACCCCCACCATGACCATCAATGCTGCCGATGTGCTCGACGGACTCGAGCTTTTTCAGGAATTTTCCTACGCCGAACTGAAGGTGATCAGCCGTTTCCTTTCGCAGATCGAGAAGCGCAAGGGTGATGTGGTGTTTGCCGAGGGCGACCCGGGCGATCACATGCTGATTCTTGCCGAAGGCCGGCTGTCGATCTTCAAGGGGGGCGAGAATGGCTCCCATCTGCTTTCCCACGAGGGTCGTGGCCGTATTGTGGGTGAAATGGCGCTGCTGGATCGCGAGCGGCGTTCGGCCAGCTGCATGGCCGATACCGACTGCGTCATGTTTACGCTCAACGATGTCGGCCTGCGGCAGATGGCCGACGAAGCCCCGCTGCTGGCCTACCGCTTCATGTTCAATCTTGCCAAGCTGCTGTCGAGACGGTTGCGCCGTACCTCGGGCATGTTGGTCGAGTACCTGACGGGCTAGCACTGTTCCGAGCATCCGGCCTTCCTGGCCGTTGTTCGACCGTTTGCCCGTCCCACCTTCGGGCACACTGGCGACATGACCCCGATGCAGAAACTCGGTTCCCAGATACAGGCGGCACTGACGGCAGAAGTACCCGCCGAACTGGTCGCCTTCGTCATTACCACCCAGCACCCAGTGCGGTTACAGACCTTGTTTCGCGAGTCTTCCCAGCGCCTGTTGCGCACCCATCAGGAGGCGCAGGCAAGGCCACAATCGACGCTGGCACAGTTCGAACGGCAGCGCGGCAAGGCGCTGCTCGATCTGGTGCGGGCGCGCATGGCCATCGCCGGTTGCAGCAAGCCCGGTGTGGAGAAGATGATGGCGCTGATGGGGACGACCAGTCTGCGCAAGGTCGTCGACCTGCGGCGGGTGGCCTGATTTCCTAGAACAAAGGCAGGGCAGCGACCAGCAGCGCCAAGGCCGCGAGAAGGACGGCCCACATGGCCAGTCGCCGGTTGCTGGCTGCCTCTTCGCGCAGCCGGGATATTTCTTCGGCAGCGGTTTCGCGGGCGTTGGCCTGGGTCAATGCCTGATGAGCCAAACGCGGCAGTTGCGGCAGCAGCGTAGCCCACTGCGGGCCTTCCCGTTTGACGTGATTGATCAGTCCGCGCCAGCCGACCTGCTCGTGCATCCAGCGTTCGAGGAAGGGCTTGGCGGTTTGCCACAGATCGAGGTCGGGATCGAGCTGGCGGCCGAGGCCCGCGATATTGAGCAGCGTTTTTGGCAGCAGCCCGAGTTGCGGCTGGATCTCGACATTGAAGCGACGTGAGGTCTGGAACAGGCGCAGCAGTACCTTGCCGAAGGAAATCTCTTTCAGCGGCCGATCAAAAATCGGTTCGCACACCGCTCGCACGGCGGCTTCCAGTTCATCGACCCGCGTGTCCTTCGGTGCCCAGCCGGACTCGATGTGCGCCTCGGCGACGCGCTTGTAGTCGCGCTGAAAGAAAGCGAGGAAGTTGATCGCCAGGTAATTCTTGTCGGTCTCGGTGAGCGTACCGACAATGCCGAAGTCGAGGGCGATGTAGCGGTTGAAGGTGGCCGGATCGTTCGAGACGAGAATGTTGCCCGGGTGCATGTCGGCATGGAAAAAACCGTCGCGAAATACCTGGGTGAAGAATACCTCTACCCCGGCGCGCGACAGCGCCTTGAGGTCGATGCCGGCGGTACGCATGCGCTCGATCTGGCCCATCGGCAGGCCGTGCATGCGCTCCATGGTCATCACCGAATGGGTGCAGTAATCCCAATGTACCTCGGGTACCAGCAAGAGTTTCGAGCCGACAAAATTTCGCCGTAGCTGCGAGCAGTTGGAGGCTTCGCGCATCAGGTCAAGCTCGTCACCGAGATGTTTGGCGAATTCGGCGACCACTTCGCGCGGCTTCAGCCGCTTGCCATCTGACCAGAAGCGTTCGAGCAGCCCGGCGAAGGTGTCGAGCAGGGCGATGTCGTGGGCGATCACCGGGCCGATACCGGGACGCAGTACCTTGACGGCGACTTCGCGACTGCCATGCTCGGGACGCAAGGTGGCAAAGTGGACTTGTGCAACCGAGGCCGAAGCAACCGGCTCGCGTTCGAACGAAGCGAAAATGGCGGCGAGCGGCTGGCCAAAGCTGGCCTCGATTTCGGCAATGGCCTGATCGGTCGGGTAGGGCGGCACCCGATCCTGTAGCAGGGCAAGTTCGTCGGCAAGGTCGGCCGGCAGCAGATCACGCCGCGTCGAGAGCACCTGGCCGAACTTGACGAAAATTGGCCCGAGCGCTTCAAGCGCCCGCCGCAAACGTACCGCCCGCGAGGCGGAGAGGTCGCGCCAGAACAACAGGCGATTGACGAGGTCGAGCGGCCAGGCGAAGCGACAGTCGGGATCGTGTTCGACGATCAGTCGGTCAAGGCCGAAACTCAGGCCGACGCGGACAATTTTGGCGAGGCGGAAAAGGCGCACGATGTCAGGAGAACATGGAGAGCGCGCACTTTAACATCGAACCGCCAGCGGATTTGCCGTCTCGCCAGCGCCGACTTTTGTGCAAACCACGCTGTACTAAGCCTACCTTAAGCTTTATCCCTTAAGATGTGGCCGCGAGTTTTCAGAATACATCGTGCCTTGCAAGGGTGAGCAAACTCAATGAACCAATTTAATAAACGTGCAGCGCTGCGGATTGCTGCAGTCAGTATTGTGCTGGCCTGTATTTCAGCGCCAATCGCCTGGTTCATGGCGACGGAGAGTGCAGAGGACGAGGTCGTGGCACTGGCCATGGAAGAGTCGAATCGCTTTTTGCACCACTTCGATGCGGTTGATATGAATGGGCCAAAGGCAGAAGAGCATGCCAGGGAAGCTGCCGAGACCATCGCCGGCGGCATCTTCGATATTGCCGAAATTTACGATCAGGCTGGCAAGAAGATGGCCGAATCCGTGACGGAAGCAGGCGAGCAAGTTGAGTCACAGCTCCCCAAGCATGGCCGTCCGTCTTACACCAAGGCTTCCTACGAAAGTCTGCAATTGCCCGATAAGCGCTGGGTATTGCGCGTCTTCATCCCGTTGCGTGGCCACGATACGCAGGAGACTTCGCCGATTACCGGGTACTTCGAAGGGGTGCGCATTGTCCCGGAATGGCAGCAGCGCGAAATTCAGTCGGCGGCTTTCAAGGTGGCCCTGTTGGCCTGTCTTGCCGCACTGCTATGTGGGGCCACCATCTACCCGATCGTGGTACGTTTGTCGGTCGATAACGAACGCAAGGCGCGCGAGGTGCTCGATTCGCACATTTCGATGATGGAAGCCCTGGGCCGTGCGATTGCCAAACGCGATTCCGATACCGGCGCACACAACTATCGCGTGGCCTGGATCGCCGCGCGCATCGGCGAGGAGGTAGGACTTTCCGGCAGCACCATGCAGGCGCTGATCGCCGGCAGCTTTCTGCATGATGTCGGCAAGATCGGCATTCCCGATGCCATTCTGCTCAAGCCCGGCAGGCTCGATGATGCCGAAATGGACACCATGCGGACGCACGTGGTGCTGGGCGAGGAAATCGTGCGTGGCATCGGTTGGCTTGATGGCGCCCATGAGGTGGTAGCTGCGCATCACGAGAAGTGGGATGGTAGCGGTTACCCGCGCAGACTTGCGGAAGAAACAATTCCCCTGTCGGCGCGCATCTTTGCCGTGGCCGATGTCTTCGATGCCTTGTCGTCGAAGCGACCTTACAAGGAACCCATGCCATTCCAGCAGGTCATGACCATCCTCAGGAAAGATGCCGGCAAGCATTTCGATCCGCAGATCATTGCGGTATTCGAGGCAATCGCCGACGAAGTCCGCAACAGCCTCCAAAATACCTCGGAAAGCGAAGCCCGCGAACTTCTGGAAGCGCGTATCCGCCATCATTTCGAGATTTAGTTGTTGTGTCGATGAGCAAAGCAAAAAAAAGCCCGCCGAAGCGGGCTGATGATTTGGACGGTCTCTGTCAGACGAAGGTGTCGGCCATGAGTGTGGTGAACCATATGCCCATTTGCTCGAAGTTGTCCTTGCTTGGCCGATTGGCTTCGATGGGATCCTGATGGGCGATTTTCATCGTGCCGGTCGCCGGATCGTAGGCATAGACTGCTGTTAGCCAGGAAGCCGTCTCGAAAGTAATGGGTGAGTAACAAGCCGAATTGGTGACAGGCGCCGGATCGAGTGCCTTACCGCTCAACAACCGTGTGATGGCATCAACACAAACTTTGGCCTCCTGATTGGCAATGTGACCGGCTTTGGGTTGTGTTGTCGCGGAAGCGTCACCAATGACATGCACGCCCGGCACCTTGATTGATTCGTAGCTCAACACATTGACCTTTGTCCACCGACCAGAGGGGTCGTCCGCAAGACCGTTGGTCGAGACGACTTGTCCGGCACGCTGTGCCGGGATGACGTTGAGTACATTTCCAGCGACATCGCCAATGCTGGTCACCAGCTTCATCTGGCCGGCGTCGACGGAATTGATGCTTACGCCGGTGTAGTACTCAACAACCCCGGCATGGGTGACATTGAATGCTTCAGAGAACGTGTGGGCCTCAGCCGTAATGCCCGGATTCGCATCCAGCACGATAACTTTGGATCCGGGGCGGTTGCGCTTGAGCCAGTCGGCCACGACACAAGCTCGCTCATAGGGGCCAGGCGGGCAACGATAGGGCTTGGCCGGAATGGTCATCACAAATGTGCCGCCGCTAGGCATGGCGGTAATCATGTTGCGAAGCTGAGTGGTTTGCGGACCTGCTTTCCAGGCATGGGGTACTTTTGCCTGCGCAGCAGCGCTTTCCAAACCAGGCAAGATGTCGAAATCAACGCCAGGGGCGATCACCAAACGGTCGTAGGCCAGCCGATTGCCATTGGCAAGGATGACCGTACGGGCTGCCGAGTCGATGCCAGTGACTTCACCGCGCACGATCTTGACACCATATTTGCTGCTGAGATTGTTCCAGTTGATCTGCAGCGACTGGACGGTCCTTTGCCCGTTCAGCACCAGGTTGCTCATGATGCTCGAGGTATAGTAGGCATCCCGTTCCACGAGGGTTACATCGACACCCGTCCCGCCCCATAAGCGCAAATACTTTGCTGCCGTGGCTCCTGCCATGCCGCCGCCGATCACGATGACTCGGCCGCGAATCCCGGTATTGGTCGAGACCAAGCTGGTTGTAGGGGAAGCTTTCCGAGCCCAGGCCATCCAGCTTGCACCGGTCATCGTCAGGCCAAGCCCGGCGGTGCCGGCTAGTTTCAAGAAGTCGCGGCGTTTAGTCATCATGGCTATCTCCCGAAGTAGAAGTTGAACTGCGCAGGCTGGCAAAGTAGGTACCGATCAACTGTAACTGGGCGTCGGTATAGCCACGCGCATGCGCATCCATGATGTCAGGGCTACTCTTCATGCGCATTTCCTTGAGTTCGCTGACGATCTCGTTGGCGGACATGCCTGCAAGACGATCGAAGCCGCCGCTGCCGTTGGTTCCGTGGCATTGGAAGCAGTTCGAAGCAAGCAAGCGACCGGGTGGCGGGGTGGTCTGGGCTTGGGCAGTACCCGCCGCTACCAAGAGCAAGAACATACTGATATGTGGCTTCATAAGATCTCCAAATTGAACAAAGTCATAACTGAGGACGGTACGGAAGCCTAACCGGGGGAGATTAAGGGAACCTTAAAGAAAACTTAAGAAAAACCACTAATCACATCCGGAAAATTATCCCGTTCGACCCACCATCACAACACGGACAACAAGGAGGTCGCTGGTGCGCTGGACGCATCATGTAGCAAAGTCCCGCAAGTGGGACAGCGTACATGCCGAGACAGATGACGGTCGTCTCGACCGGCGGCCCCGCTGTCATAAACCCTCACCTGAATTCAGGCTTGGGTTCTTAGACCGGTAGCTTTGCGCCCCTTGACTTTCGACGAGGGTTGCCTTTGTGACGGGCACAATCTAACGCTTTGCAATCGGCATTGTCAACAACTTTTATTTGCCGTGTTGCCGATGAGTTCGATGCATAGTCCTCAAAAGTCGGCGCTGGCAAGACGGCAGCTAAGCCTTTCTGATGACTGCGTGGCCTGCCACAGTGACCATGCCGGCGTGAAACGTTTTCGTCCCACCGGACATTTCAACCACCGCCTGTTACAGAAGGCGACCCGCAATGAATGCCAGGGTTGCCACAAGTCACCCAAGGACTCGCTGCATCAGCAGAGCACCGGCAATTGCAGCCAGTGCCACAGCCAGGAGAAATGGACGCCAGCGACCTTCGATCACGCCAAGTACTTCGAGCTCGACCGCGACCACAATGCCAAATGTGTCACCTGCCATGAGCGCAATGACTACAGTCGCTACACCTGCTATGGTTGTCACGAGCACTCACCGCAGAAGATTCGCCGCGAACATATCGAAGAAGGCATCCGCGACTTTGATAACTGTGTCGAGTGCCACCGCAACGCCGATGAGCATGATATTCGCTGGTCTGGACAGGAGCGCAGTGGCAGGAAGCAGGACGCCGATGACTGATACCCACCTAACCACGGATTGAAAGCCGCCATGAATCAAGAACAACAAAAAGCCATCCTCAGCATCGCATTGCTCGCCGCCTTTGCCGATGGCCGCACGACCGCTGCCGAGCGCAGTTTCCTTGAAGCACTTTCACGAGCTCTGGGCCTGGATGTCAGTGTGACGGCAGCCATCGAACAACAGGCAGAGACCATGGTGGAACTGGCCGAAGTCGCTGCGCCTGCAGCAGTTGCCGCCTCGGTGACGGGGGCGGTGGCGGCGGGTGGGCTGGCGAAGCAGTTCGGCAAGGCGGCCACCAGCGTCGCCTTTTCCTTCGCCACCACCTACGCCCTCGGCCGCGTGGCGAAGCGCTACTACGCCGGCGGCCGGCAGATGAGCGGCGAGCTGCTGCGCGAAACCTTCCAGAACGTGCTCGGGCCGGCGAAGCAAATGCAAGCTGACTACCTGCCACAGATCCAGCAAAAGGCCGACAACCTAGATGTCGGCCAGATCATGAATCTGGTGCGTGGCGGCTAAACCAGAGTGAGTAAATCGCCGTCCCTCCAGCGCTTGATCGCTACGCTTGGCTAGCCTGCGGGCAGGTACTCGATACCTGTTTGTTGCAGTCCCACCAGCCCGATGTTGGCCGTATTGAGTGCGGTGTCTGCCGCCATCATGGCCAGGGCGCCCACTGTCATGCCATTTTGCAGCAGGCCGACAAATTCGGCCTTGTTGCTTGTGGAGATCGGGCTGCCCACCACGTTGTTCCACAGCAGTTGGACAATGTCTGCATTGCTTGTTTTTCCGGTCGCCTCGACTGCCAGTTGGCAGAGTGCTTCGTAGCCCATGCCGCCATCGAGGAGGGAGAGTCCGATGCCGACATATTGCTGGTTGTGGACGCTGGCGGCGCCGAATACCGCACCGAGCGCTTTTACCACCTTGCCTGCGTTGCCGTCCAGATCCAGCGCGAGCATGCCATCGGCGAAGGAAATGCGTTCGATGCTGGTCAGCGTATCGATACCGGCGGCGCCGGTGGTGTCGGTGACGGTGTAGCTGCTGCCCGATGAGCTCAGCGTGCAGTGCGCCCGGCTGCCCGCATGCACCAGCGTGTCGATGCCGGCCTTGCCGTTCAGAGTGTCGTTGCCAGCGGTGCCGTTCAGTGTGTCGTTGCCATCGGTGCCGGCGGGGAATAGGGTCGTCAGGTCGACGCTATCCCGGCCGCTGCGGAATAACAGCTTTTCCACGTTGACCAGTTTGAAGTGAAACGTCGAGCTTGCGCCGGATACGGAATCGACGTGGATATAGCCATCCGCTCCCTGGGTGATGGTGAAGCTTGATTGGGAAAGTCGATCGAAGTTCAGGGTGTCGGTACCGCCCAGGCCATCCAGCGTGAGGGTTTGGCCATAACGTAGAACAGTAAGAAAGTCGTTGCCTGCGGTAGCCATAATGAGTGCTCCTGATATTTGAGGGTCGGGATGGTGAGGGTGATGAGGGTGGAAGCCTTAGCTAGGGGAAATCTCGTTGTGCATGATTTTTCCCTGCGCGTCGATGGCCAGATAGGCCATGCCGGAATCATTGAGAAATCCGTTGCCGGCCGCTTGTTTCAACATCGCAATCGTGGTGCAGCTTCCTGCCGCAACTGCCAGCGGCGCCAGTACGCTGACCGAACGCCAATGCGTCACCGATTTCCCGGTGCGCGGATCGAGTACGTGGCAATAGCGCTGTCCATCGAGTTCGAAAAAGCGTTCGTAGTCGCCGCTAGTGGCCAAGGCGCCGCTGGCGACGGGAATGGTGGCAATGATCTTGCCCTGCTGGCGCGGGTCCTGTATGCCGATCAGCCACGGCTGTCCGTCCGGCTGCGGGCCGATGACGCGCAGGTCGCCGGCCAGATTGACGTAGCCATGGTGCACGCCCTTGGCGGCCAGTACGCTGGCGGCGCGGTCGGCGGCATATTCCTTGCCGAACCCGCCGAAGTCGATTTGCATGCCGGTCACCGGCAGGCGCAGTTGGGCATCCTTGCGCTCGACCCGCTGCCAGCCGATCAGGGCGAGCAGCGGCGCCAGCGTTTCTGCCGACGGCACTTGCGCCACATTGAAGTTCCAGGCGCGTCGCAACACACCGGAGGTGATGTCGAATAGTCCGTCGCTGTAGCGGAACAGCGCGTCGGCATAATCGAGCAAGGACGTCGTTTCAGCATCGCATTCAATCCACGCTTGCCCGGCTGCCGTGTTGATGCGCGAAACCACGCTAGCGGGGCGGTAGCGGGAATACTTGTCTTCGACGCGCTTGACCTCGTTGATGGCGTCTTGCGCAAGCGTTTGCGCCTGCGTTCTGTCGGCTGCCGCGATGACGATTTCGCAGCGGCTGGCCATGGCTTCGAAAGGGAAGCGGAATGTTTGCATACGCTTGGCAGGAACGGCGCCCTAGAACTGGCGCATGAGCCCCAGCATGAAATAGCGTGCGCTGAATGGCGCCAGACCGTCACTGCCTTTGCCTGACCAATTCCATTTGCCGTGCTGTTCGTATTGCTCGTACTTGATGTCCAGCAGCCAATCCGCGTCTAACTGCTTTGCCAGTTTGATGCCGAGAGTGCGTGCCCCAAAGGCGGACATACGCTGATCTTCGGTGAAGAAGATTGCACCGGGCGGCGGGTTGGTTGGAAAGGGCGCAGCGCCCGGATCGACCTCCACGTAAAAATCCGCTGCGCTTTGGGAGTGTGCGCGCAGCAGAGGAGTAACAGTCCAGCCATAGGGCAAAGGCTGCACATATTCGGCCCCGAGCGTATGTGCCCTGATGCCGAAACTATCGGTGTAATAGCGATAGCTCAGGCGAGTGGTGCCTTCGGTCGATGCGAAATGGTGGTTCCAGCGTGCCAGCAGCGTGCTCTGATTGCGCTCGCGCGGGCGATTGTCGAAAGACTTGTAGGGATCGGTGTAGTAGCCCTTGCCACGGGTGTGGCCCAGGTTGAGCTGGACGATGTCGTGCATCGTCATGACCTGCGTGACGCCAAGCAGCAGGCCGACGATATGCTTTTTCTCGTCATCGACGACATGGTTGCTCGGGTCGATGTGGTCTCTGGTGATGCTCGTACCCAGCGTCCAGGTCGTATTCTTGTCCTCGCTCGACAGGCTGCCCTGCAGCGACAGGCCACGCGAAACGTAATCTGATTCGGTCGAATAGGTGCCGCCCAGCGTCAGCGTGCCTTGCGGCAGATAGCGCGTGACACTTAAGTCTGCAGCCTTGCGCAGATCTTTCATCTGGCCGAAATCTGCGGTGTGGAATGCGGGTGACGCGCCGGAAACCGTGTCTGCGGTGAGGCTGCCGGATACCGACCAGACCCCGGCGACCGGCGCCATGAGCATGAGCGAAGCGGCACCGACGTGAATGCGCTCCTGATCGGGCTGGCGCTCCTGGTAATCCAGGTATTTCAGGCCGATCTGGCCGCGCTCCGGGATGTTCTCGGCACGGGCCGGCCCCGCCGTGGGCAGCGCCAGGGCGGCGGCCAGCAGGCCCAGCCCCAGGTGTTTGCGTCCCGGAGTGTGTTGTTTGAAAATCAGGCTTGATGCCATGTCACGACATTTCCGCTTGCTGGGATTCAGTTGCAGCCGCAGCCGCCGCCGCCGACTCCGGCGCCGCCTGAAGCAGCCTCTTTACTGCTGTAAATATGTTCGATAAAACCGGCATCGAGCCGATCTCCTTCAAAAGTCATCTCCGGTTTTGCCAGTGCGCCTTTTTCCCATGGCTGTACCGGTTCTATCAGGGCGCAGCCGGAAAGAGAGAGGGCAAAACAAATGACTGCAATGGTTGTTCGGCGTGGAATGCGCATGAAGACCACCGTTATTTGCCGCTTTCCAATGCCAGCTGGATGGCTTGTTCAAGCTCGCCCTGGTCGGCTTTCTTGAAACCAGTATGCCGATAGACGACCGTGCCGTCGCGGCCGATCACGATACTGGTCGGCATGCCCTTGACGCCGTAGAGACGCGGAATGGTTCCAGCCGGATCGAACGGTACGACAAAGCTTGCCGGGAGCTTGGCGAGAAAGCGCTGGCCGTCGTCGATTTTCGCATCGAGATTGACGCCGATAATCTGCAATCCCTGCGGGCCGAATTTCGACTGCATGGCATTCATCCAAGGAAACGATTCCCTGCACGGGCCGCACCAGGATGCCCAGAAGTCCAGATAGACGACCTTGCCTCGGTAGTTCTCGAGCTTGACAACCCCATCGCTAGCAGGCAACTCGAATGCCGGTGCGGGGCTGCCTTTTTCAAGCGCCAGCGCCGGTTGCGCTGGCAGGAGGCCGACGATCAAGCTGACAAACAGGCCGACTGCCAGAGTCAGGAAAAAGCGGGTTGCGTGGCGTTTCATCGGTGTGCTCATGAGCGGCTTACCCTCTGTATTTACAGGCGACATCCTAATAGCCTTCCCTTAACCCAACCTTAAGTCGGTTGCGTGCGCCGTTCCGTCAGCGCCGACTTCTACGAGGGCTTCCTCGTGCTGACCTGTTTCCAGCGCCAGCGGCGTCGGGCCGCACCCAAAAGGATGGTGAGAATTAAGTCATCCATAAGGAACGCCTAAGCGATCCTTAAGCTTGGCTTGGCAAACTGGGTGCCATGTTCAATCAGCCAAGAGAAATAATCATGAAACTTGCCATCCCGGTTTTTGCTGCGTTGTGTGTTTCGACCGTTCAGGCAGCTACCCCGGCTGAATTACTTGCCGGCTATCAGGGCGCGGCCGGCGCCGGCTTTACCCCTTCTGCCCAACGTGGTGCCGCGTTATACACCAAGGCGTTCAACGTGTCGGCCAAAATGCCGGCCTGCACCAGTTGCCATACCGACAGTCCCGCACAGGTAGGGCGTCACGCGGTGACCGACAAAGCGATCAAGCCGCTGGCACCCAGCGCGAATGCCGACCGCTTCAGTGATCCAGCCAAGGTGGAAAAGTGGTTCCGCCGCAATTGCACGGAGGTCGTGGGACGTGAATGCAATGCCGCCGAGAAGGCAGACTTTGTGGCTTATCTGATGGGAGGTCGTTGAAATGAAAACACGCGGATTTTTGGTTGGATATGCACTCCTGTTTGCATCGTGTGCGGCCTATGCCGACAAGTTGTCTTTGCCGGCCGATGCACCGCCGGCCTTTCAAGCCGAGTGTGCCAGTTGTCACCTTGCCTTTCCACCGCAGTTGATGGTGGCAGACGATTGGCGACGGGTGATGGCTACTCTCGACAAGCACTATGGCGACAATGCCAGCCTGGATGAGAAAACGCGCCTCACCCTGGAAAACTTTCTGGTCAGGAATGCGGGCAGCGCGAAAAAAGTCGGCGCTGGCGGGACGGCGTCAGCCGGATCCGCCGTCAACATGGGGACGGCAAGCCCGGGCGAACTGCCACGCATTACGACGGGATCATGGTTCAAACGCAAGCACCATGAGGTAGCGAAGGCCGACTGGGCGCATGCCAAGGTAAAAACCCCTGCCAACTGTGCAGCTTGTCATACCAAGGCGGCGGAGGGTAGCTACCGCGAACGTGAGATTGTCATGCCAAACGGCAAGCGCTGGGAGGACTGAGATGAACAGGGTTCTGGTCTGGGATTGGCCGGTGCGTATCGGTCACTGGTTGTTGGTCGGGGCATTTGCACTGGCCTGGCTGACCAGCGAAAGCGAAACCTGGCGCCTCGTCCATGCTTATGCCGGGGGGGCTGTCGTCGGCGTCATTCTGTTTCGCATCCTCTGGGGGATGAAGGGTACCCACCATGCGCGTTTCAGCAGCTTCGTGCGCGGGCCGGGCGCCGCCCTGGGCTACCTGAAGGGTCTGCTGAGTGGCCGGGCAGCGCATAAGGCGGGCCACAATCCTGCCGGTGGCTGGGCGATTATCGCGCTGCTCACGCTTGGCTTGCTGACAGGCGCGAGCGGCTGGCTGATGTATCAGGATATCGGGGGCGATCTGCTTGAGGAAGTGCACGAGGTGCTGGCAACGACCATGCTGGCCGTCGCTTTTCTCCACCTTGCCGGTGTGATTGTTGGCAGCCTGGTCCACCGCGAGAATCTCGTGCGGGCAATGCTGACCGGACGCAAGCAGGGGCCTCCGGATGCGGCTATCGCAGGTACCAGACCGCTGGCTGCCTTGCTGATGCTAGGTTGGATCGCTGCCATTGCCTGGTGGATAGCCCAGTAGAATCGGCGCACCATGCAAGTGCAGCCAGCCACTTCCGTAACGATCAGCGATGTCGACGAACTGCTTGCGCCCTCCTTTGCAACGCGTCTGGCCCAGCAGTTCTTTACCCATAGTGCCCATGCGCCGGCCACCATTCTGATTCTCGAATGGCTGTTATCCGGCACCGGTTACTTCGGCAAGCCTGACGGCTACATCCTGATCAGTGCTGCGCTTGCGCAGGCGGCATGGCTGGCGCATCCCAAATGCAACAACACGCGCTGGATCGTCCTGGGCAATCTCCTCGGGGTGAGCCTTTACTCGTTGATCGAAAGCATTATCGAAGGGCCGCAATTCTTTACCGAAGCCCAGCATCTGGCGTACTGGTTGATCGCGATGACATTTGCTGCGCTGCAAGGGGTACGCCACCACCTGCGTGCGCACGCAGGTATCAATCATGGCTTGTTGTTGCTTGAAAATATTGCGCGGGCGGCCATTCCCGTATTGCTTTATGCCGTCTTCGAAGCCCGCTCCAAACAGGTGGCACTCGATCTGGCCCAATTTTTTGCCGATTCGGCCCATGACTACCTGACGATCGTGGTATTGCTGCTCGGCGTGCTGCTCGGTTTTGCCGACCTGACGCTGCGGCGTACGCAAGCCGTCTTGCACAAGCTGGCCGGCCGTTTGCACGAACTCTCGTCGTGGGGGTTCGGCTCCCATGTCGTGGCGGCGGCCTTGCAGGATGCCGAGCAGGTGTCGCTGAGGCGCCAGGAGCGCGCCCTGTTGTTCATGGACATTCGTGGCTTTACCGCCTGGAGCGAATCCCAATCACCGGAAGCGGTGGTTAGTATGCTGAACGCGTATTATGCGGCCAGCGAGAAAGTGCTGCAGCCGCTGCTACCGATCAAGATAAAGTTCACTGCCGACGAGGTGATGGTGGTGTTTGCGGAAGTGCCCGAGGCATTTCGCGCAGCCTTGCAGTTACAAATGGCCGCCATGAATGTGCTGGCTCCCTATGGCTTGTCGGTTGGCCTGGGGCTGCATGCGGGCCCGGTCGTTGAAGGGCTGCTCGGCAGTTCTGGGGTGAAAGCCTATGAAGTGATCGGCGATGCCGTCAATACGGCCTCTCGCTTGTGTTCAGCCGCGGAGCCTGGCGAATTGCTGGTCAGCGATTCAGCCCGCCCCGGTGTGTCGCTTGCCCGGTTTCCTGGTCGGCAGATCGAGGCCAAGGGCAAGCGCGATCCTCTGTTGGTGCGTGTATTGGCGAGGAATCATGCCCCTGTTTAGCGCGTGCGGTAGGCAGCGTGACAGCTGATGCAGGTATTCAGCAGCGCCGGCAATTTCTGCAGTGCCGCCTGTTGGTTGCCGGTGCTGGCAATCTGGGCGAATTCACTGGCGACGGCATGACCATTGCGCCCCAGTTCGTGCATGGCCGACGGCATCTGCGGGCCGGGGCGGGCATCGAATGGCAGCCGTGCGTTCTTTCCCATGGCCGATTTGCCGAGCCGGGTTTCGGCCACTTGGCCGGCTTCTTTCACTTTGTTTTCGGCGAGCAGCGTGAGGATTTCGTTGAAGGCCAGCAGGTTGTCGAGCATTTCCAGGCGCAGGGTTTCCTGCGCCGCGGGGGTGAGGGGTGCCAATTGACGGCTATCTTCGGCAAATGCGGGCTGCAAGCCGAGGCCGGCAAGGAGCAACAGAACGGGGAGTGTGCGGCTCATTTGAGTCCCTTGTTTGGGTTAATGCGAGGTGCATTGGAGTATGGCAATTGTACCGTACCACCAGCACCGACTTTTTCTGACCAGCCTACTAAAATCGAACATCATGCGCCTGCTAATTGCTGAAGACGATCCGCAACTGGGCGATGGCCTGACCATCGGCCTGCGACAGGCTGGTTATGCTGTCGATTGGGTCAGGGATGGGGTGGCAGCCGACCTGGCGCTCCTGAATGAAAGTTATGATCTGCTGGTGCTCGACCTCGGCCTGCCGCGTCTTGAAGGCTTGGCCGTGCTGGCCCGTCTGCGCGGACGTGGCCAGACCTTGCCGGTGCTGATCCTGACAGCGCGTGATGCGACGGGTGACAAGATTGCCGGCCTCGACAGCGGGGCCGACGACTATCTCATCAAGCCAATCGATATCGATGAGCTGGGTGCCCGTGTGCGTGCGCTGACGCGCCGCTCCGTCGGCCGCGCACAGCCGCTGCTGATTCTGGGGGATCTGGTGATCGATCCCGCCGCGCATCAGGTCACGCTGGCCGGTGTACCGGTTGAGTTGCCGGGAAGGGAGTTTTCGCTGCTGCAACTGCTGGTCGAAAATGCCGGGCGTGTCATGACACGCGCCCAGATCGAGGATTCGCTGTATGGCTGGCGCGACGAACCGGACAGCAATGCGCTCGAAGTGCACATCCATCATCTGCGCAAGAAGATCGGTGCCGAGCGCATCAAGACCTTGCGCGGCATCGGATACATGATTCCCAAATGATCACGCGCTGGTTCTCGCTGCAGCGCCGCCTGCTGGTCTTGCTGCTGGGCGGCGTGACGATTGGCTGGCTGGTGACCATGAGCTTTTCCTATTTTGATGCGCATCACGAAATTGACGAGTTGTTCGATGCGCAACTGGCGCAGGCAGCCCAGACGCTGCTCGCCCTGGCCAGTGAGTACGACGACGACGACGACATTGCCGAATTGTCGCGCGATGGTCATAAGTATCAGAAAAGAGTCGTCTTTCAGCTTTGGGATAACCAGGGGCATCTGCTGCTGCGCTCGCGGGAGGCGCCAACCACACCGCTGACGGTGACAGATGGATTTTCCGAACAGACCAATGCTCAGGGCGAGCGTTGGCGTTACTACCGTCAGTGGGATGAGCAGCACCAGTTGCATGTTGAGGTGGGTGAAAATCATGATGTGCGCGAGGAGCTTTCCGGCAATATTGCCCTGCGCATGCTGGCCCCGGCGGTGTTTGGTTTGCCGCTCCTGGGGTTGTGGGTCTGGTTTGCCATCCGTCGTGGCATCGCGCCGATTGCCACCGTGACGGAGCAGGTGGCCCGGCGTGCCCCGGAACATCTGAAAGCACTTGCGCCGGTCACTGCACCGCAGGAAATTCGCCCGCTCATCGATGCGCTCAATGACCTATTCGACCGCGTCGAAGGAGCGCTCGACAAGGAACGGCGCTTCACTGCGGATGCAGCCCATGAGTTGCGCACACCGCTGGCGGCGATTGTGGCTCAGGCGCAGGTGGCGCGGCGCGCGCGCGATGAGGCCGAGCGTGACCAGGCGCTGGCGCAAATTGCGGCGAGCAGCCGGCGCGCCGGACGTCTGGTTGAGCAACTGCTGTTATTGGCACGCCTTGACCCGGCGGCGGGTCTTGACAAGGAGATGTTGCCACTGGACCGTTTGGCCGCAGCGGTGTGTGCCGACCATGGCAGCATGGCGCTTGATAAAAACATCACGCTCGAACTCGAGGCACCGCAAGCAGTCCTGGTCATAGGGCATGCGGATATGTTGGGTGTGCTGCTGCGCAATCTGCTCGACAATGCCTTGCGTTACACGCCAGCAGGCGGAAAAGTCGGCGTTGGCGTGACGGCACAGGCGGATGGGGTATGCCTGACGATCAGCGACAGCGGGCCGGGCATTCCGCCCGCTGAGCGGGAAAACGTCATGCGCCGCTTTCATCGTCTGGCCGGACAGGAAACCGAGGGCAGCGGGCTGGGGCTGTCGATCGTCGCACGCATTGCCGAGCTGCATGGCGCCCAACTTGTTCTGCGCGATGCCGATGCGGGACGTGGGTTGTCGGTGCAAGTGGTATTCCCGCACACGTCTTAACCAGAACGGACCCCGCCGACTATATGGTGGCTAACGAGACGCCGGCAGTTCCTGCAAATGCGCCAGGATATCGATCAGTAATTGCGGGTCCAGTTCGCGCAGGGCAGGCATTTTCTCATTGGGATGACCATTGGCAATCTTGTGCAGGCTTTCCCACGGGTTGGTGCGCGCAACGCGGCCGAGCGGCAGCGCGGTGATGATGCGTTGGCCGTCGCTGCCGTGGCAGGTGGCACAGATGGTGCGATAGTGCCCACCGGCCCGGGCGGCCTCCCCGCGTGCGCGCCCGGTTTTGCCGTCGATGGCGGCATTCATGTCGATTTGTCCGGCGCTGACGAAATTCGCCAGATCCTGTAGGTCGCGTGCTTTCAGCACGGCATCGAAGCGATGGGTGCTGTCGCGCAAGATGCCAACAATTTTCGCCGCATCGGCACCGGCCATGCCGCGGATGCCCTTGATGCCGGTGGCGTGGTGGCCGCTGGCATATTGCCCCTGATTGCCTGCATAGTCCCAGCCGTGGCACTCTTTGCAGCGCCAGGTCATGGCGGCGTCGTTGGCAAAATAGGCTGTCCGCGGGTAGGCGGGATGTGGCAGTGCCTGATGCTGGACGCCCGTTTCGGTCTGCCAGTCGTCGTACATGCGGGCACCGTGCGCGACGGAGATCGCTAGGCCGCGGGGCGGTAGCGTTTGCACATAGGCCAGAATGCGGGCCGCGAAATCGCCGCCTAATGCACTGAGCGCGGGCATCACGCCACCGGAATGGCCGTTGATGAGATAGTGCATCACCTCGTCGGGACGCTGTCGTGCGGCATCACCAATCGGCGCTACCTCGCGCAGGTTGCCGCCGTCCGAGCCATGGCAACCGGCGCAGATCGTGCCGTAGAACTTTTCGTAGCTGGTTGCCGGGGTTTTCGTGCGCTGCTCTGCCCCAATCAACTTTTGCGCATCGATTTGGCCGCGACTGACGAAGTTGGCGAGGTCGAGCAGATCGCCATCGCTCAATATCCCGCCATAGCGATGCGTGGTGTTCTTCAACAGGGCAACAATGGCCGCGGGATCGCTGCCTTGTTTGCCGCGGATGCCGACCATGCCGTGCTTGCCTTTGTAGTCCCAGCCGTGGCAGGTGCTGCAGCGCCAGGTGTCCGTGGCATTCACGCTACGTTGGGTGCTGTTCTTGACTGTAAAAGCCGGGTGTGGGCCAGGGGGCGGCTGATTTCTGGATTCGGTGCTCCAGTTGTCGTACAGGCGACCACCACGTACTACCGACGCCTCATCGGCGGCAGTCGCTAGCCCGGCGGCAAGGCCGCCCATCACAGCCGCCACGGCGGCCAGGGTTAACCGTTTCATAGCGCACCTTGCCTAATCATCACGTTCCACTAGCGGTTTTTTGTGAGCAATGCCTTTGTGGCACTCGATGCAGGGTGTGTTTTCCTTCATGGCTTTCTCCATCTTCTCGCCGGCGCGTTGGCCCTGCTTGGCGAAATGCATGGTGTCATAAGAATGGCAGTTGCGGCACTCGCGCGAGTTGTTCTCGGTCATCTCTTTCCAAACGCGCTCAGCCAGAATCTGACGTTTGGCTTCAAACTTTTCCGGTGTGTCGACACTGCCGATGAGCTTGTGATAAATCTCGGCCGATGCCTTGATCTTGCGGATAACTTTGTGTGTCCACTCCTTCGGGACATGGCAGTCGGAACAGATCGCACGCACGCCGGAAGGATTTTTGTAGTGGATGCTCTGCGTGTATTCCTGATAGACCAACTGTTCCATCTCGTGACAGGAAATACAGAACTCGAGCGTATTGGTCTTTTCCATGACGGTGTTGAAGCCGCCCCAGAGAATGATGCCGACGAGTCCACCCGCCAGCAGCATGCCGCCGGTATGCGCGGGACGGCGCAGCCAGGCAAGGATTTTTTTCAGCATGATTTGATTCTTGAGTAGAAGGGAAGCAGCGTAGGCAGCGAGGCTGCCTACGCTTTAACAACAACAGCGCGGCTTATTGCTTGGGCAGTTGCGGCAGGTAGCTGGCGATGTCCACAGCGATTTGCACATCGAGTGTGCGCAGGGCCGGCATCGATTCTCCCGGCTGGCCGTTCATGATCTTGTGGATCATTTCAGGCGCATTGTCGGCGACGGAGCCGATCGGCGGCGCATCCTTGATCTTCTTGCCGTCCGTGCCGTGGCAGCCGGCGCAGATGGTGTTGAAGTAGGCCTCACCCTTGGCGGCGTTGCCCTTGGCCTTCTTGTCGGCGACATACTTACTATAGTCAACCTGACCCTTGGAGACGAACAGCGCCAGATCGCCCATGTCCTTGGCGGACAGTTGCTTGTCGGTATAGCCGTGCGTTTTGTCCTTCAGGATGGCGACGATGGTGGCGGGATCCTTGCCTGCAGCACCATTGACGCCCTTGATGCCGGTGGCGTGACCGCCGCTGGCGTAAGCACCGTCCTTGCCCTTGAAATCCCAACCATGACATTCCTTGCAGCGCCATGAGGCATCCTTGCCGTACTTACCGCCCTTGTGCGGATAGCTTGCATGGTCGGCTTCGGGCTTGGCCGTGCCATTTTCCTTGAAATACTTGTCGTAGAGACGGCCGCCGCGGGCGATGGCGGAATCGGTTTCGGCAGCGGAGACGGTATAACTGGCGGTCAGGCCAATCAGGCCGGCCATGGCACCGAGGGCAAGTTGACGCAAGCTGTATTGGATATGGTGTTTTGACATTACATTTTCCCCTTGGATTGTGGAACGAACAGGGTCATTGTCCACCTGCGCATTGATTCGACTAGGGTCATAGGTCGCGCTGTGCTCAGACTTTAGTCTGATGAAAGTCTGGATCAATCATGAGTGTTAGCATTCCGGTTGATGGAAATTCGTGATCCACTTCCCCTGTCGAGCCGACCACCTGCCGTACGGCGTGCCTTTGAACGCGTCAGTCTGTCGCGCCAGTTTCTGCTGGTCGGTGCAGCCCTGCTGTTGTTGGGCATGGTGGTCCTTGGCAGTTGGCTTGGCATGGAGATCGAGCGTAGCGCGGTGAATCGGGCCGCAGCGGTGTCGGCGATCTATGTGGAAAGCATTCTTGTCGCGCATCTGCGCCAGAATTCCGGTGATGCAGTGGCGACAGTCGCGATGCATGAAGCGCTTGACCGTATCTTTGTCAGCGGACCGCTGCACCGCAAAGTGGTTCGTTTCAAACTGTGGGATAGTAGCGGCGTCATCCTCTATAGCAGCGACCATCATCAGGCCGGCTTGCGTTTCCCCGTGGATGGTCTGTTGGCCGCTGCTTTTGCCGGAACGGTGCAGGCGCGGCTCAGTACGCTCGATGCGCAAGACAATGAGGGAGAGCGCGATCGTTGGCAGCGCTTGATTGAAGTCTATGTGCCCGTGCGTATTGATCCGCAGGGGGGCGTTGTCGTGGTGGCCGAGTTTTATCATGCGACCGATAATATCGATCGCGAGATTCGTGATGCCCAGCGGCGCAGTTGGGTGCTGGTGATGGTTGCGACATTTGCCATCCTGCTGCTGCTGTTCGGCATCGTGCGGCGTGTCGACGATACTCTGCTGCAACAGCGCGATGCCCTGCGCGACCAGTTGCGCCAATTGAGTGCAACCTTTGAGGAAAACGAGCGCATGCGCGTGAGACTCAGCGAGGCGGGCGCAGCAACCACCGCCTTGAACGAGGAATTTCTTCACCGCATTGCCGCTGATCTGCACGATGGGCCGGCGCAGACACTGGCCTTTGCGCTGATGCGCTTTGACGAACTGGTCGAATCCTGTGGCTGTTGCGCCAAGGCGGGTGGCGCGGTATTTCCTGATTTGCCCAAGATACGCAGTGCCTTGCGTGCCTCGCTCGATGATCTGCGTAGCGTTGCCACCGGATTGGGGGTGCCGGGGATTGGCGACCTCTCGCTGCTGGAAACGGCACTACGTGCGGTGCGGGACTGCGAACGCCAGTTTGCCGTCAAGGTGGAGGTGGACGTGGATGCCGCGCTGGCGGACGCGGCGCTGGCAACCAAGATCACAGTCTATCGTCTGTTGCAGGAATCACTGTCGAACAGTTTCCGTCATGCGCCTGGCGGGTTGCCACGGGTGCGGGTATGGCAGACGGATACTCAGGTCTGTCTGGAAATCGTCGATCAGGGGCCTGGCTTCGATTCACAAGCGGCGGCGCATGCCGGACGCTTGGGGCTGGCCTTCATGCAGGAGCGGGTGCGTCTGCTCGGCGGTATCTTCGAGATGTTAACCAGTACCGGTAGCGGTACGCGCATTTTCGCCTGTCTCCCCTTGATACTGGAGGAAAGCCAACATGACTGAGCCGATCCGTATTCTGCTGGCCGATGACCACCCGTTGTTCCGCGAAGGTGTGGCAGCCTCGCTGACGGCGAGTGCGGATTTTGCCGTGATTGCCCAGGCGAGCAGTGGCGAAGAGGCCGCCGAGCTGGCGCGCAATCTGCGTCCCGATCTGATCTTGCTGGACGTCAGCATGCCTGGCATGGGCGGCATCGCGGCGGCGGCACAGATTACCGCCGACCTGCCCGGCGTACGCATCATGATGCTGACCATGGCCGAAACGTCGGAAAGTCTGATGGCAGCACTCAAGGCCGGCGCGCACGGCTATGTGCTGAAAGGCGTATCGGCAAGTGAGTTACGCGCCATCGTGGCCCGCGTGGCTGCCGGTGAGGCGTATGTCACACCGGCGCTGGCCGCCGAAATGCTCACCGAATTTTCACGGCCGCGGGCGCAGGATACCTTCGAGTCGCTGACCTCACGCGAGGCGGAAGTCCTCGATCTGCTCAGCCAGGGAATGACCAATCGCGCGATTGGCGAGCAGCTTCACCTTGCCGAAAAAACGGTCAAGCATCACATGACCGTGATTTTGCAAAAGCTCCATGTGCGCTCGCGCACCGAAGCGGCGCTGCTGGCCGTGCAGCATGGCGGGGCGGGGCGGAAGTAGTGCAGGCACCAATTTCGGCACCGAACAGCGCGCGCCGTCCCGCCAGCGCCGACTTTTCTCTTAAAACTCCCAGGCCACGCCGAGGTTGCCAAAGCTGCGGTCGTTGCCGCGGCCAACGGAACCATAGACCTTGAGGCCATCCAGAATCTCGTAGCGCAGGCCGAGCGCCTTGTCCGGGCTGGACCGCTCTTCGCCGTAGGTTTCGACGGTGAGCTGGAGTTTTTCCATGAGCGGGAATTCATAGCCAATGCCCCAGTTGCCAAGCGTTTCGCTTTCTCCCGCAGTATCGCTGTCCGCCTGCACCTTGACACGCGCCGCGCCGAGGTTCATGTGTAGCACATGACCATTCTCCAGGCGATAGCTGGCCAGGCCGGCGATGGCATATTCCTTCTCGGTGAATTTGTCCGGTGCCGAGCGTTCATTCACCCGCGCATGGCCGTAGCCGAGGCTCATACCCAGCGACCAGCCTGTGTCGTTCTGAATCGGTATCCACTTGATGCCGATACCCGTACCACGTACCTTGGTCGAAGGATCGTCGGCGCGATCGGTTTCGCGCGCGAAGCTGAGGCCGACCTCGACATTTTCGATCAGGCCATAGCCGAATCCCAGTTCGGTGCTGCGCGCCTTGTCGTCACGCCCTAGAACCGCTTCGACTTTCATGCCACCCACGTCAAGCGTGCCGGCATCGTCGGTATTCATCGGGCCTTCGGCGAAGGCGGGCGGCATCGCAAGGGTGAGCAGCAGCGGGAAGAGGACCTGTTTATTCATGGCAAACCTTTCGTTGGATGTGTTGGCGTAAATAGGGTGCCCTGAATTATGCACCCCGCAGCACCAAATTTATCGAGTAAAAAGTCACCATGAAAACAGATACCCCCCAAGTGATTTACCTCAAAGACTACGCGCCGCCGCCCTGGTGGGTCGAGCGTGTCGATCTTCATATCGCCATCCATGATGGTTATGCGCTCGTGCGTAGCCGGCTGGTCTGCCGGCGCAATGTCAATGGTACCGGTGGCGATCTGGTATTGAATGGCGAAGAACTGGCGCTTGAAGCCATCGGCATCGACGATCAGGCCTTGCCTGCCGCGCGCTATACGCTGGGCGAGGAAATGTTGACGGTGCACGGCCCGCTTCCCGAACAGTTTGTGCTGGAAACCATTGTGCGTATCGAGCCGGACAAGAACACCCAGCTTTCCGGGCTCTACAAGTCAAAGGACGGCTATTTCACGCAGTGCGAGGCCGAGGGTTTCCGCCGCATCACTTTCTACCCGGATCGTCCCGATGTGATGGCGCGCTTTAGCTGCACCATCGAGGCGGATCGGGCGCGCTTCCCGCAACTGTTGTCCAATGGCAATCTGGTTGAAGCGGGCGATGCCGGCAGCGACCGTCACTGGGCCAAGTGGGAAGACCCATTCGCCAAGCCCTGCTACCTCTTTGCACTGGTGGCGGCGAAGCTCGACGTGCTCGAAGATACGTTTGTCACCAAGTCCGGCCGCACCGTGCGTTGTGCGGTGTATGTCGAACCGGGCAAGCTCGACCAGTGCGCGCATGCCATGGCGGCGCTGAAGAAATCCATGCAATGGGACGAGGAACGCTTCGGTCTGGAGATGGATCTCGACATCTACATGATCGTCGCCGTCGGCGATTTCAACATGGGCGCGAACATGCA
>SXGT01797197.1_pt1 | contig 24806 bp, 26 predicted proteins | sample 3176221 | NCBI WGS metagenome assembly SXGT01 (sample SAMN11356862, study PRJNA531348) | freshwater metagenome | isolation source: freshwater sample F1-120 | place: China: Fuxian Lake, Yuxi | collected 2017-12-25
GGTTATCCACAGGTCGCCTGCCGATGGAGAAGTTATCCACGTGAAATCTGTCTCACCGCCGTATTCAGCTAGATCCTCGACTGACTGAGGGATCTCCGGTGCCACGAAATATTGCCCACGTGACATCTGTCCCGCGACCATGTGACATCTGTCCCCGGATTACGTGACAACTGTCCCGGCCATCGGCGGGGATCCCTTATGGGACAAGGCATACAGCCTGCCTCAAGTAGTTGCTTGTAGGTTTACAAGTAGATTGCAAGTAGAGCACCCCTTTTTCTGTGGAAAAAATCATAAAAGACCGACACGGGAAAAAGCCCCCCCGATTCTCAGCAGGACTACACCGAAAACCCGTCGTCAGAGTCTGGATAGTTTGGCGGAACCGGTATGCCTGGTATGCAATCGGCTTGCACCCACAAACAGGCCAGCGTCCTGCGGCGTGGCATTGGCTTCTGGGTAGAACAACTGAGCTTCTTTCAAGCGAAGAAGAAACCGCTTCTTGAAATCGATCAGGCCTCGCGGACTATCGCCGTAGTCCGCACCGAATTGAAGCTTCAAGGCTGCCCACGGAATCATCACGCCAGGTCGGTTTTTCACGCGCAACAGAAATATTCGATAGACCAGCCAGGAATAGATATCCATTGCCAACGGCGATTTCGACAGCGCCCGCAGCACGCGCATGTCGATCGGTACGGGAGAGTCGGTAATGTTCTTGAAGAAGGTATTGGACAGTCTGAGGCTGCTTTCCCAGAGCATCCGATCATCCGGCCGGTGAGGATCCCACAGCACAAATGCCTCGTCGGCAATAGGCATGTTCTTCAGCCCGTACCGTCCTTCGATTTGGTACGTGATGGACAGCATCGACGAAAACAGTTTCAGCGATTGTGTCCGTAGGCGCAGACAGTCCCTGCCGTCCGTGCGCATTCCGAGTTTTCTGAGGAATTCGTTCTGACTCCGGCCAAGCCCAAGTGTGGGCGACTTGGTTCGCACTGCTTCGGTACATATCCATGCAAGCAATAGCCGCGGGACGGTGCCGAAAGGCAATCCGAATTTCGGATTGGCGATGATCGAGAGCGACACGGCCCCGCTGGAGCGTTCGAAGTACGGAACGCCAGGATCGCTATGCGGCAAGGTTGTCTGCACCAACGCCTGCCCCAGGAATCCGATGGACTCGGCATCGTTCTCGCCGGCGGCAATATCGGAGGCAAGTCCGATCAATTTATGGACTCGTTCCGAGCCTGTCATGGCAATGCAACGGCTCGCAAGGGTTGGCGAATCCTCATGCAGCAGAAATCGAAAACGGGCGTGGGAAGAATTGCATCGAAAATCATTCCCACGCTTTTAGCAGGACGAAAAACTCACCGGCGGCCGAAATGCGCCCTTCCTAGCCGCAATTTGAAATAGGGTTGGAATCCGGTCAGCACCGGAGTCCAAGGAAATCTCAATCGACTATTTCCACCTGAACCCACTTCATGACGTCCCCCTGTGCTGTCTGTACTTGATTTGCTACCAGCAGGATTGGTCCGTTGGGTACCAACGCGGTGGCGAGCGGATGCTTGAGACCATCTGCCCAGCCGCCATGAAGGCCCATGCGTTGTTCCTGTTCCGCCCGCTCGATCAGATCGCAAACATCGCTCAGCGACAGCTCTTTCAGCGTGATGCCAACAGTCAACGATGCCAGCATGCGCAAGTCGAACGTGTCGGTCACGAGATACCGCGGCGGCATGTTCATGCTGCGTCCTCCTCTGGCAGCGACTCTCCGGCACAGTCGGCCAAATAGCGCTCCATTCGCCCAAGGATCACCAGCATCGAAGAACAGTAATGAGCCTGACGGCGGAGGGATGCCGCCTCGGTCTCCGCCTCCACAACCCGCTCACGACTCCACTCAGGTGCGAACTTGAACAGGTCGCCCATGTCATAGCTATACACAAGATCGGTGCCGCGCTTGTTCTTGTTGCGCTTGCGAATGTAATGATGCTCTGTGGTCCGATTGCCCTTGGCGTCGCGCTTCCATACCCGTTGATACCATTCCAGCATGAGCGTATTCTTCTCATGCCGAACGCGATATTTCAGGGTATTTTGGTCGTCCCAGCCCTTACGGAGGGAATTCCCCTCGACAGTAAAGAGCTCAAATCTGACCGCCGTGTTGGAGGCCTGATCGAACAGATCACCAATGTAGTTTTTGAGTATCGTTCGAACCTGCCCGAGTCGTTCATCCATACCATCTCTCCAAGCTTTAAGCTCCGGTTGCATCCCCCGCACAATCCACAGCGGGGCTTTCGACCTGTTTCTCGGCCGCGCCGAGAATTGGATCGCCCGTTGAATCCATCTGGAAGTACGCCCGACCCGGCATTCGGGGCAATCTGACGTTCGATTGCACCCGTCGTACCAGTGAAACCACAGCAAGCCCAGGCATGACGCTGGAACCCCTGTTGTTCCGGATTCAACGGACGCCATCGTAGAAAGCATCCGTGTCTCTGCGCGCTCGAAATGTGACCTTTTTGGGCGCATTTCAAAATCCACAGCCACAGGGCGCGCCATAGGATCAGGTGCTCTGGCGGTGCACTCGCGATATGCACTATCGCAATCCCAGGAATTACGTCCTGTCTCGGGGTGCCCTGCAGTGCTACTGCCAGGTCTCATGGCCCAATGTCGGGCATGACAGCCACTGAAGTGCTACGGGAGAGAACCTGAAATGAATGTGCTCGGAATCGATATTGGCTATTCCAATCTCAAGCTGGCGTTTGGCAAGGCGGGCCAAAATCCACAAGTTCTGTTGCGCCCTGCCGGTGCGGCACCAGCAGACCGTTTGGGCGAGAAAATTTCCGGCAAGGCAGAAGATGACTTTCTGCGCGTGATGGTCAACGGCAACCCGTTCGTTGCAGGACTATCGCCGGACCGTGCCGAATTGTGGAGTCGCGAACTCCATGAGGACTACCCATCGACAGAGTCGTATCGCGCACTCTTCCATGCCGGATTGCTGCTTTCGGAACTCGATCAGGTAGATATGCTCGTCACTGGCCTACCCGTCAATCAGTACTTGAACCCGGACCTCCGCGAACGGCTTCAATCACAGATGCAGGGAGAACACCAGGTCACCCCACGCCGACGGATCACCGTCCAACAAGTCAAAGTGGTGCCGCAGCCGGTCGGAGGATTTGTCGATCATGTCTGGAACTTGACTGACGCCTCCGAGTTTGAAGAGTCGCGAGTCCTGGTGGTCGACCCAGGTTTCTTTTCAGTTGACTGGGTGCTGATCAGCCATGGAGAGCTGCGTCGCCAATCCTGCGGCACCAGCCTCGAAGCATCTTCCGTCATCCTGGATGAAGCAGCGAAGCTGGTCGCCAATGACTTCGGGGGAAACATCGGACGCGAGCGGCTTGAAAACGCCATCAGGCAGAATCAGACTGAGGTTCGATTGTTTGGAGAGCGAATCGATTTCGCCTCCTACCTCAAAAAAGCTGCCGACAAAGTGGGGCCGATTGTGGCCACACGGCTAAGAGAATCTATGCGCAAAGAAAATGCAGGTGCCGACATCGTACTGTTGGTTGGTGGCGGCGCAGGATTCTTTGAGCCATCGGTGAAAGAAGCATTTCCGAACCTCAAGGTCTCCACATCCGATCTGCCGGTCTTTGCCAATGCCCGCGGTTTCTGGCGGATAGGAGCTTGAGATGTCCTCGATCAGGGTCGTCGTCAAAATCCCGACCAGTATTTACCCGGAACTTGTTGCGGATCTATCGAATGTTCAACTCCGAGACCGGGCCGAGCGACTTCGGATACTGGCTTTGCTTGGTCTCAGAGATGTACAAAGACTGCCGCCACCGTCGGTCCGAGAATCTCCAGCACCTGAAGACATGTCAAAACCGGATCAAAGGGCAACGGCGACCAAGCTGATACAGCGACTCAAGGGCAGTTTGTAATTTGCCGCGCTGGTATCGACTGATGCCCTGATCATCCTCTGCTGCTTAACTCGCAGTATGGGCAGGATCTGGCGTGGAATTCGTTTATGTCGAAGATGTAGTAGGTCGGGCAGCGACCGCATCTCCGCCACTCGACGATCTTGGCACGAACATCTCGCACGGCGAAATAGGCGGCATTGATATCGAGTTCCCGATGCGCAATCCGCAGATGCATCTCCCTCGCCCGTAACAGCATCGCTGCAGAAACCCTACTGTCATCAGCACCACCAAGGCGTTGATACACTGCTGCGAAACTCGCCAGCTCTGCCGCCGAGAGGGCATCGACTATGAAAGGTCGAACCGACTCAGGGAGCCTCCCGTTTGGAGGGCTTTCGGCATGAATCACACGCCAGCGAAGCCGGAGTGGCTTGATATGAATCTGGGTCAGATGATTCACGATCGGTAGCCTGAGCTTCAGCCTGACCAGCTCATGGGCTATCCGATGATTTTCCAACTCCTCAGGGGAAAGTAGCGCCGCCACGACTATTGCCTGCCAGCGTTGCCTCGGCGTATGTACTTCGAGCATCTCGTGGCAGTTGCAATAACCGGCTGAATACCGAATCGGAGAACCGCAAGGTATAGAGCGAGACACCAACAGTCTCTGCCAACTCTTCGATCTCATCCATATCCAGGGTGGCGATCTTGTCGATGACGGGCTTCGATAGACCTGTCATCAATTCGGCGGCATCGCTGTCGTTGGCCATTTGACGGGTCAGGAGGAGAAGCTGCCGGTTGATTTTGAGTATGTCGCGCTGTTCCATAATAAAAATTCCAATAAATGGTCACGAGTGCGCATTTTATATTACACTTATTTCCAATGTAACCACTGCGCGGAATAATTTATGACTACGATGGAAGCGACATTCCTTGGGCAAAACCCCGTCGCGGAGATTCTGGAAGCGCTAATGGACAAGCACAGCCTGAATCAGACTGACCTAGCGCATCGTTCCGGAGTCTCCCAGCCTGCGATCAACCGCATCCTCAAGGAGCGCAGCAAGGCCAAGAAACCTCGCCGCGAGACTTTGGAGAAAATTGGCGGCGTGCTGGGCGTCACGCCCGAGCAACTCACTGGGCAGGATCCCATTTCAGTCCGTTTGTTCGACAAGGGTGCCGTACCCATCGGACGTTGGGACATGCTGACCCATACCCCGCACATGGGGGAGACTTCACCCGGCCGAGCATTGATCTGCCCAGTCCCCCACAGCGACATGAGCTTTGCCCTGCCGGTCATCGGCGAAGCCATGGTTTGGGACGATGGCTATCGGGAAGGCGATGTGATTTTTGTCGATCCTGCCGTGAAGCCAGCTCATGGGCGCGATGTTGTTGCGATCAGCCCAAGGGGCGGACTACTCAGGCGATACATCGAGACACCTGAGGGGCAGTTTCTCAGGGCGCTGAACCCAAGCTGGCCAAACCCCATCCTGCCACTGACTTCCGACATCATTGTGATGGGAACGGTCATCTTCTCCGGTCGCATTCGCTAGCTATTACGATGGCGCATTAATTATGTAATACGTTATTACACATAACGAGCTGACTCAATGATCAGACAAATAGCGCGCCTGCTGTCGCCTTCATGGTGCAGAAAAGCGATGCATTTAAACCGCGTCGGGCTCAATTTCGCATGTGAATTTTTCTTGCGGGAGCGCTTTGCCGGATCGCCGAATGATTTCCCACACCGGCCTCAAAATGTCGTCGCATAGACCGTCAAGTGTTGGCTGGCAATTACCTATCTGCGCCAAAAACCGCCCGCGTACACCCGCTGCCAGCATCTCTTCAAGCACATGAAATTCCGGGGCCACGAGCCGATGCATACGCGGCAAAGCGCGGGCAATGACGAGTCCTTCTGGATCGAAGTCAACAAAGGCGGCTACCGGCTGGGAAAGAATGTTTAGCCACGCGAGCATCGCGTCGGCGCGCGTCATCGAACTGTCGCCGCGCCAGACCGCGAGTGGAGATTGTCCTGGGAACGCAAGTTTTCTTATTGCAAGATGAAGATCGTTAAATGTTTCCCAGTTCTCGACGACCACAATCCAGTCGTGTTGGCTGACATCAATCGTCAAGTAATCAACTTCGAGGTGACTTTGCCGTGGAAGGCGCAGTGATTCGCCATTGATGACCAATGGCTGATCCGGATGCACGGACTTGATAGCGATCCGCCGGCGTTTAACTGGTTCCGAGGTCCATTTTTCGTTATTGCCAAGTACCAGCGCTTCGGTTCGGGTCGTGCCACGCCACGCGTCCGGGGGCGTCCACGGATCAATGCCGTCGCTGCGCAACAAATTGCGAATCTTCTCCTTGTCCTGGATAGACAAATAGACTGTTTTTCCGACCTGCCGCCCGATATCCTGATGCCTCGCCCGAAAGTTTTTCAGCGCTTCCGAAGCCGAGAATCGATCCTGCGGTGACTGCACGCAGCGCAACAGAACTTGAATAGCACGAGCGTCGAATTCATCGTCCATGGAGAAGTATGTCGTTGATGAACCTGTTCTTGCTGATCGCCGCAGATCCCGAATGCCCAACCACCTGGTACGCGAGGCGACGGAATGGCGTCCGGTCAATATCTCGGGAGTGAAGGACCAGCAGTAGCCAAATGTCGTCGGGCACCGAAATGTCACTTCCGTGCTCCCGTTTCCAGCTCAGTGCCGAAATCGGGGCACCCGACTTGATCGCCGCATGCCCGAGTCGCTGCAGGGCGACGCGATGTAGCGGCTGGGAAATCTTCAGTGGTTGTTTGTCGTTCGCTCGCTTTGCCAGACTACCTGCTTCCCGCGGCGTTCTGATGGTGACGCGCGGCGCCGGCAGCTTGCGTGCGATCGCTTCAAGTTCCGGTGAAATTGCATCGTTGCCAATCTCAACATGGGCCGTGACGCGAAGCCCGGGATCGCGAAGAAGCCATGTCGGCACAACCCGCCTGTCCTCGAAATCCGGCATCGTGTAGCCCGGGTTTTGATGCAGGAATCGGGCGAAGGCGCGCAGGCGCCTGACATCCGGTGCAATCTGCCTGATCTTGAAAAGATAGGCTTTGAGGATGCCGGTTACCCTGTTGAGTTCAGTATTCCATTCGTTCAGGCGCAGGGTGACCAATCGCCGGTAAGGATCGGCAAGCGCTGTGTAGGACGCGGAACCGGAGTCGAGCATATCCTGCATATTCATGCGCTCAAGCGACCCCAATGCCTTGCTGAGCGTTTCTGCCTGATCCAGATAATGCCTGTTTTGCCGCTCCTTGGCCGCCAGCGTCCGGACTGCCGCGAAGTCGTTTTCCGCCTGCAATAGCAACCGGGCGATGCTTGAGGAAACCGCATCCGACAACTCAGCGCAAGCATCGTGAAAATCCCCCGCAACGCTGTCGGCATCGTCCACGTTCCCTGCCATAAAGTGGACGACGTATTCATCGCGCAGCTTATGGACGCGATCATTGAGTTTCCCGATGTCGTCACCAAGCAGCTCATACAAGCGTTGCTTCTGGGTAAGATCATCGAGAAAGCGTGTCAGATGACGCGAAAGCCGAAAGCTGTCGTGACCATCGGTGATCAGGATGCGCAGCTTTTGGAGGACGAAGACATCTCGCGCATTCTCGGCCGTACGTAGAACGGATCCTCGGTCATACACTTCGCCGATCAGCTCCCGATGCGTCGATAGCGCGTCCAGCGCCGTGTGGAGATGGTTCACTGCGTGCTTCATAGCATCTGCTGCTGGCCTTCGACGGATTCCTCTTCTCCGATCCCCTTCAGGGTTTCGTCGTTCTCTTGGAGGAACCGCACGACCTCAAGAAGGTATTCCACCTTGGCGGTAACCTGGTAGAGCCCACGTTCGGGGTTAACAAGACTCAAATATCCGCCAACCTTGAGCTTGGTCAGGAGGCTCTGAAACATTGAACGGTCGTCCGTGGCGGATGACTTGAACATCGATGCGACGGTCTGCAATTCATTGCGCAGGCCGGCGTCCTGATCGATCTGCGCCATCATGGCACTGCTCTCTATCATCGCCCCATGCATCAGGATGTCCTCGCGGCCGGTCGATCGCATGACCAGTTGGAAGAAGAGCACGATCGGCGTCATAGTCGCCTTGATCTCATGGAAATGACTGCGAATCGCTGTGCGTTCGTCTTCCCCGCAGCGGCCGAAGGCCAAGTAGTAGCCTGACTGGTGAGCGGTGCGTGCCAAACGGCGGCCGATACGGGAGAAATAGCCGTCAACGACGTTTCTTTCCTCTTCGCTCTCCAGGAATTTGAAAGCCTCGGGGTGACTGATCCGGCAGATAAACTCCCCGGACAGAAGCAATAGCACGGTGCGCTCGAAATCCTTAGTCACCGAAATGCCTCCTCGTCTTCAAGTTCGGCCTGGTGGATTTCCGGCCCGCTCTCTTCGCGAACCACCTTGTAGCGGTTCTCGAAATGGATCATCACGTCCACGTCTGCGTCGGGGCAGGCGGACACAAGGTCAATGCCATTCTCTCGAAGCATCTGGACGAGGATGCCGATGTTGCGCACGTCCAGATCGAGCAGTTCGTCGACCGCCATGGTCAATTGGACTTTGGCGTCACCACGGATCATCCGCAGGAACGCCACGCAGATCGTCGTCAGGATGAGATACGAAAGGCCGTTGGACGACAACTCGCTTAAACCGGGTCCATCTACAAAGCACTTCAGCTTTCCGTTTTCGACCACTTCGCCCCGCACGTCGATGAGACTCATGCGATCGGCGCGGATGCCCTCTCTCACCTCCCAGTGTTCCATGAGCCGCTTCAAGCCTTCGGAGAAAGTTGGAGGAGGCAGTTCGTTTCCTAGACTTGAAATCCATGAATGATGCGTATCGACGAAATCCTTGATTGGTTTCCAATAGGCTTTCTTGTCGACGGTCGAAATAAACTCGATGGATATCTGAGAGATCCGCTTGAACACGATCGTCTTTGTTATCGCCGTGCGCATGCTGCGGTTAAAGCTTTTGATCTCTCGGTCAAAATCGGTAAGCTCTCCGTGGAAGCGATTGATCAACCGCCCAAAGGATTGCGCCTCCAGCAACAGCGTGCGCAGGAATTCCTCGTGCCGACTGCCATACCAATCGCGTAGTGGTTCAATCCAGGCGCGCGGATTGTCGTCATCCGGGTCTATGTTTGCGGCTGTCGCTTCGAAATATTGCTCTGTCGGTGATCCACGCCCATTGCGGAAGGCCAGCTTGATTTCCCGAATTCGAGCCTTGAGGCCAGCTTCATCACCATGACGTTCGGAGAATAGCGTGTTCATCTGGCCAACCAAGGCCTCGACCGTCCAGACCGGCTCGTAATGCGATGACAAAGTTTTTTCATTCGGCGCGAACGCCTCAATCCGACCAAGCTTGGTCCGCGCCTCCAGCGCCGTGGCTCGGGAACGCTCGGCGCCTTCCGCCATCGCATTCAACCGCTTGGTTTCCTTGGTATGAAACTCCGACCATATTTTCTGTGCCGCTTCACGGGAATCGCGGCAATTCTTTGCCTTTTTGCGTAGTTCCACCGCACGGGCTTCCTCAGTGGCAATCCGAGGACGCTCGTTCTGCAGCCACAATTTCCACTGAGCCACCGCTTCGGCCCATTTGACCGCCTGCTTCACCGCTTCTTCAGCTTCCTTGATGGCCTCTTCCAGTTCTTGCAGGCGTGCCGTGTCGACCCCCTCTTTGTCGAGAATTGCATCGCGTTCCATCTGGAGTTCCTTTATCCGCTTCTCCTTCTCTTGGCTGGCTTCGCGCGCCTCCCCCGCAATCTGTTTCAGAAGGATTGATTTCTCTTTGCCCAGGCCAGCACGTCGACCCTTGAAGTCTTCTTCGACTGCCCCGAGGTCCTTCTTCGATTGCGACTGGATCTCAGTGATGGCAATCCGCAAGGCGGCAACCTGTTCCTTGGCCTCTTTCTCATTTTCCAGAGCGGTGGCTCGGGCCGCTCGCTTAGACGCCTCAACGCCGTTGACGGCCGACTGCTCATCGGAGACCAAAGTTTCGACTAGTGAACGTTCGCGCTCAACGACACCTTCCTTTTCATGCAATATCCCCTGTGCCACCTCGCGAGCGGTATTGAGGGCCGCCAACCTGTCATCCGCGTCCCTCGACGATTGGAGAAGACCCGCCAGCTTGCTTCGGGCGCTTTCGATTTCTCGCTGCAATTCCGCTTCGTCTGCAAAAGTCGGCGTGTGCAGGCGTGACAAGTCGATGGAAAGCCCGTACAGCGACCCAGAATTGTCCCGAATGGACGGCGAAAGATTCGTTTGGTGAAGAAGCTCCGGGTCGATGGCCTTGGCGATATCGTGGGTCCAGCCCGGGTGATGCTCGCGAAGAAATCTCAACAGAGAGCCTTCTGCAGGATCGGAGCTGGCGATCAACTTGTCGATGGCAGCTTGCTGCTTGACGAGCAGACCCACAGCCTCCTTCGCAGCACCATCCTGCCGTTCAAACGCCTTGACTGCGTCAATGCTCTCTTTTTCAGCTGCTTTGAATGCTCTTTCTGCGTTCGTGAGGGCAATGCGAGCGAGGCGCAGATCGTCCTGCTTTTTCTTGACCGATTCTTCAGCCTCGATGCTGGCGGGCGGGTGTGATGCGATAGCTTTCCAATGGGCTTCAGCCGCAATTACTTTGCCGAGTTCCTCTCGCTTCTCCGCTAGCGTGCTCTCCGCGCTATCGCGAAACTCCTGCAAGGCCTGCTTCTCGGCAGTGTCAAGTTCAGCCACACGCGGAACGAACGATGCCTCGATCTCCTGGGTGCGAGTCATGAAGGCACTTTGCTTGGCCATGAAAGCCTGTTCAACTTCCAAGGTCAGCTTTTCGTACGTCTGAACAATGCCACTCCGGTTGCCAAGAAGCGTTTCCCTGCGCTCCAAGCGCTGCTTCACCAGTTCGCGGTTATCCTCCAGATGGGCGACTACTTTTGCTTTAGCGGCAATATTCTGACCTTCGTAGGCCTCAGCTTGCTGTCGTAGCGCGTTGACGGCGCCTTCAGCAATTGTCGCCTCGCCGGCGGCGGCGCTCTCCTTATCTTGGATTGAAGCCAGCTTCGTTTGATGCTTCGACTCCTCCGACTCCAGCGTATCGGTATCCGCCGCGTGGGCGGCTTGGAGATTTCGATGCTGATTCTGGTGATATTCAATCAGGACCAGGAACTTGGCATGGAGGACCGACAAAGCGCTGTCGTTGGCGACAAGGCGTGCACCGAGCGTATTGATTTCACCCATACGTTCTGAATGTCCCATCACCTCCTGGTAGGCGGCATAGTGATCCGGCCACTTGCCGATACGGTTGCGATCACCAGACACCGAGATGGGTCGATCCTCGTCCGTTATGTAGGAGATCACCATCCGAAGGAAGGCATTGAAGTCCGCTTGGCGCTTGAACATGCCGCTGACGATTTTATCGATGTGGTCGAGCCGATGGATCCCCGACGTCAAGGCGTAGTCATTGACATAGGCTCGCTGTTGCGCGGCTTCCTTGCCAGCTCCCGGCTTGCCTTGGATGATGGCCCGGTATTCTGAAAGCGCCAAAGCCCGACTAAACGAAACCCCCATGGTCTTGAGGTGAGTGCTGAGTGCGTGGCTCTGAATGAGGCTCCGCCCATCCGTGCCGGCGTACTGAGTCAGGTCATAGGCATTGCGGATAAATCGGAAGGCGTAGCTTTCATCCTGCCCGGCATAAAGTACCGCCTGACAGACGACGTCACGCCGCGCGTACTCGAAGATGATGTACGAAGTCGTCTTGGCCAGATAGAAATTGGCGAAGCTCTCGGTGCCAACAGTTATCCGCCCAGGATTCTCACCGAAGAAGATTGGGATTAACCGAATGAGCGACGTCTTGCCGGAACCGTTTTCGCCGGTAACGATTGCGCCGTTACGCAAATTGATTATGACCTCGCTACCCGGCGAGTAGGAGTCCAGAAGAACCATGCGGAGCAGGCGAAACTCTGCGTCGTCGTGCAGTAAGCTAATCATAAATGTCTTCGCGTTTAACTGCGTCTTCGAAATGAAGTCGGTGGTTTCATTTTCCCGCGTCAAAGGCTCATATGGTGAGCCTGACATTGTGAATACTTGCTGCGGCCGCGAAAATCTTTGACATTGTCCCAAGAATGTCGATCTACCTCGGCTTCTGAAACATCACCGCACCCGTAGAACGGACACGGATTGAGATCTGCCATCGGAGTCTCCTTTATCGCTTTAACTCTCATGACTATAGCGTGAAGCCTCGAGCATCGCCCCATCAAAATGTGTCGAAATGACTCCTTATCGAACGCTGGTGGCCGCCTCGCACAATTCCAATTAATGAACAATGGGCGCAAAAAAACATCGTCAAGCGTGTGAAATTACATCGATCAGGATCCGTCCACCGCTTGCGTGCTATCAAACATCCGCGATCTTTGGTTTTGCCCACACCAGATCGAAGAACATGCAGTTGTAGGTCGGCCGCCAATCACTGAGTATGCATTTGACGCGCATTCTATTTTCTTGAAAAAGAGTTTCGAGCAACTTCAAATCACCCGATTAAGTGCTCGACGCTCTCTCGGGTCCCGGTGAAGAAGTTGTCCACGCACAATACCTCGCGTCCTCGGCGAGCAGTCGCTCGCAAAGATGCGAGCCCAAGAAGCCGGAGCCGCCGGTGACCAGAATCCGATTTCTTAGGGAAAACCTGTCCATCACACTGCCCAACGCTTCTGTTCAGTCTATGTACTCATGCTGCCCATGATTGCCCTGTGTTTTCGGGCGCCACCTCTGTTCAAGGTAGGTGCAAGTGCTAAACTTAACCCCATTAAAATATTCCTTGGATTGGACATGGCACCCATGCAGTTGCCCGTGCAGTTGCCCGCGAAGCGGAAGGTAATCTTCTATGCGGTTGCGGCAATTGGGGGAATCGTTCTCTTGTTTGCCGCGTACACGTGGCTGACTCTTTCTTGGAGCTATTCCTCGGGTGATCGATCGGGCTTCATGCAGAAGCTTTCAAAGAAAGGCTGGATATGCAAGTCGTGGGAGGGCGAGCTGACGCTGGTTGCCCTTCCAGGTTCCATGCCCGAGAAATTCTTATTCACCGTGCGCGACCCTGATTTGGTTCCAAAGATCAATGCTTCTATGGGAAAAAGGGTTACCCTCGCTTACGAGCAACACAAAGGTGTTCCGATCTCCTGTTTTGGGGAAACCGAATACTTCGCCGTTGGCGTCAAGGAAGTCGTGCAGTAGTCGCTTGAGGCTCGGTGGGCGGCGGGCGCGTATTAGAGAAATACGAAGACTACAACCACATATTGAACGCCGACTACACACTGACAGCGCCGTACTGGATCGGCGTACCGCTCCATAGGTTGCCTCAAGTAGATGGGCCAAGCCGCGCTGAAACAAGACGCTGGCGGAATGGGCGGAGGCGTTCGAGATCCACGCCAACCAGATCACGCAGTGGAAGACGCAATTGCGCGTGCGCTCGCGCCAATAATGCTCTGCTAGAAATACTACAGCAGATCAGATTCGGTGGCTCTGATGGATGTCGCCGAGGCGCTTGAACGGCGGCAACGCGACCTAGATCAATCCTCTCGCCACCAACGTTGGCAATGACCGAGTTGCACGCGTAGGACATTCGGCAGGTTTCAGAGTGAAGCAGCAATTTGAGCGTCAGCTATCGGGCGAGGACGAACTGCCGCTTCTGGCCGGCAGCACTCAGTGGGGTTCTGGATCCGAACTCATGACAGAATGCCTTTGACCCGCGCAGCGCGTAACCACTGCGGAAATTCGTTGAGCAGACGATCGTAAAGTTCCTGCTCGCCGACCTGATTGAGGTCATCAAGAGAGAAAAAATTGCAGTTATCGACTACACGACCGGCCATGTCATCAAGGCTTTCCAAGACGCCGTAATTCCCGCCGCCGATACCAACAAATTGCCAGAAAATCGGCAAGGCTGCGGCCTCGCGCAGCAATTTTTCAATTTTTGCATTCTCGTAGATGCCACCATCGCTGATGAAAACAACATAGGTTGGCAACCGATTGGCCGACTTACGGTAATACTTGACGATATCTTCAATGACCAACGGTTCATTATTGCCGTAACCTATGCCACGAATGCCCATAATATCGTTACGGGCGATATAACCCATGTAATTGCGGGCGCTAACTGTTTCAAGCTGTTTGGGTTTGGAGGCGAATGCCCAGCTATCCAGGCAACCATCATCATCAAAATGAATTGCAAGTGGCAAAATCCGGTCAAGTACCTTCTGCACCTCTCCCCGCGAATAAAGCTGACTCATTGAACCGGATGCGTCCAGAACCAACGCTACTTGTGCTTGAACATCCGTCAGGCATTTTTTCTCAAGGGAAAGCTGCGCCTTCTTGGCTAGGGAAACCAACTGCGGGGCCTGTTCAGCCACCTTTTTCTCTAGTGAAATGCGTGCAACTGGCGCCGGCGGTATTTCGGGTTCGACTACACTACCCCCGAAATGGCGCACCAAGGCTGCCAAGCCGCCATTGAAACCTTGTCCGGTTGCACAGAAACGCCAAGTAGTGTCCTTGCGGTATATATCGGCCAGCATCAATGCCTTTTCATCGAGAAAATCCTGACCATTAAAAGCTAGTTCGGCGGATGTTGTCGTGCCTGTTATGAAGCGCAAAGCACAACCGCATTGCAACTGACGCATTGTTCCGTTCCCATCGATAGCCAGAGTAATCACCAACCGATCTATATTGGCGGGCAAGACATCCAGTCGGACCTGAAAGGTGGTAGTCGCATGGTCTGATGACAGGAGGCGCACGCCACCACAAGGTGTCGTCGGTTGGTTGAAGAATGTCATGTAGCGCTCATCCGCTAGCTTTTGCTCAGCATCTAGGCCGAAACAACTTACGTCGATTGCGATATCACTGGCAATTTTTATTTCCAACTGAAACGAAAGTCCGTCCACCAAGCTAAGCACCGGCACTCGCTGCCCTCTTTGAATGTCCAAAGCAAACCCCCCGATGAATAATGCCTATTGATTTACAGTTAAACGCATAACTTTACGTAGTACCAACATGCTTGTCGAATGACTCTTGCTGGCCGGGTGCGGCAAAATGCCCGCACCAAAGAACCCTAGTCAAGACGTGGCGCCGTTGCTGCATTCTTGCTGGCGGGATGCGAGCAGAACGACTGGCGGCACGGAGTTTTCCGCTCAGGTCCACTGGCGAATTCGCCAGCGGGCTCGAACGGCCTCCAATGCGGGTGGCTAGCGACCTTTAGCATTTCCTTGTCGCCTGCCGAGTCTCCGTAGACATGCAATTCGAATGCCGACAAGTCGCCCAAAAGATCATTGAGCTTGGCCACCTTTTCCTGGGCCCTGCAGTTTTTGCCATCCAGATTCCCATCGAATACACCTTGGTTCTTGGATAGCCGAGTGCAAAGCAGATTGTCGAACCCAAGTTCGCGGGTGATCGGCTCCAAGTAGAGGTCAAGCGACGCGCTGACTAGCACCAGCCGATGGCCGCGCTCCTTGTGCCAAGCAATGCGCCGTTCCGCCATCGGGCGCACAAGCGGCCAAATGGCTTTGGCATGATCGTGTCCAGCTTTTTCTAGGCGCCCAACCGACTCTCCGGAAAAAAGATCCCTTATGATTTTTTCCTTGAACCGATCTCGGCTCGATAGCCGTGCAAGGACCAGCAGCCCATCGAACGCAAGCTTGGCAAATGCTCGATATGTGGGCCATTTGCCGAACGCAAGAATTAAGAACGGGACAAAAGTATCCTTCGTCGTGATCGTGATGTCGAAGTCAAACGCTGCGACTGTCGGCCGATCAGCGGGTGCCGACACAGCCGACAAAGGATTACGCCTCGACCATCTGGACGACGACTAGCCGTCCACCGTCGCCCTTTTCCAGAAGTATTTGCTTGCCGTCAGTAAGTTCGACTTTGCCGCCAACGGGGATCGGCGTTTTCGTCGCTCCGTCGATTTCAAGCAAATCCGGAAGCTTTTCGTTCACGAGCCACCACGAGCCATTGTGGAGGACGAAGTAACCAACGCGCTTTTTCTGTTCATCAGTTAGCTTCTCGTTGGGAGCGACTAGGTTGTTCGAGTGCCAATGGAACAGCGATTGGCCCGTCCAGACCATCAGGCGATGGTTGTCGGGGCGAAACTGTCCTTCCTTACGCGACGAATAGAGGTTCAGAACCGGCAACTTCCCCTTGTGCTCAGTTCCGCAAAACGGGCACTTGGGTTTAGTCGAGTTGTCGAATACATACCACTTCTGTTCGCATTTCGGATTCTGGCAAGGCTGGATCAAATCGACCGTCTTTACCAACGCGGTCTCCCAATCATTCGCCGACGGCCGCATACCAGGGTCGTGAAGACCTACGACGAATGACTGGATGAACAGCGGCGAAAGGTAAGGCCCCGTGATCGCGTGGGGTATTTTCGCGGTGTCAGCCCACGGAAGCTCCGTTGGCTTTGCGTCTGCCACCTTAATACGGTTTGACTTGTCGCTGGGATGTTCGACGAAAAGAGCTTTCTCGCCCATCGTCAGCGACTCGTCGCGCAGCTCGTCATTGACGTCATGGACCTTGCCGCCACGCAACGGATGACGGTAGAGTAGATACATGTAAATCAGGACTGCGAGCGCGTGCTGGTCTGTTTCGCGGCGCGGAAGCTTTCGGTTCGGGTCGTCTTTGGTCAAGTGGCTTGTCATGACCACTTCCGGAGCTATGAAGTCCGGCGTGCCGACGACATCCGGGGGAAATCTTGATGGAACAACTAACCCGTCTACGTCGATCACGCACGCGTGTCCTTTGGAAGGGTCGACGAGGACGTTCTTGTAGGAGAGGTCCGAATGGGCCAGTCCCGCCATGTGCATTCTTCGCACGGCGCGGGACAGAAGCACGCAAACCTTCAAGTGGCTCACCCAGTCGCCGAGTTCGCGGGGGTCAACGAAACGGTTGCGCAGGTTAGCGGCGGCAAACCACTTCCCTTCCTTCTCCTTGCCTTTGATGCCGAGCATGTCATTGTTTTTTGATCCGTGCTCGAAGAAGAAGTGCTTTGGATAGGTCGGCGCCACGATGCCAAGTTTTCCATCGTGCTCAAGCATCGCGGTGGGCCAGCAGAAAAGGTTCTGCCAATAGTCTCCGCCTGCTTGGTTGAAGATGCCTTCGCGGTATTTGCCAGTGATCATTTGCAGGCGCTCTCGGGCCTGGTAGTCCTGCTTGGTCTTGTAGAAGCAGATGACGTAGGACTTGTCAGGGGCGAAGTAAACGTCCTTCATCGCTCCTGAGCCGATGATGTCGTCCACGAATGCTACGTCCTGTCCGTCGAACGTTTTGCATTTGACGATTTTCGCCATATGTATCTCCTAGAAAACGCAGGAAGCGGCCGCTAGGGCCGCCATCCAAAAGGTGAGAGTCTCGGCGTCTTCTATGGCGAACCTCGGTGACCAGCCTTCGGGCCGAATCATGGCGAAGATAACGAACAGACCGAAAATACTGCAGGCGGCCAAGGCCGCTCCTGCGCCCAGCGCATTTCCAAGCTCGGAAGATGGACCCGCTGGACTCGCGAACGGCAAGGACATCGCCGCCAGCGCAGCGGGGATCGCTCTCGTGAAGAGCCTCGCCGCATTTGGCCTAGACGAGAATCGCGATCGTACGGTCATCGTGGTGCCCGGGCGTGAAGAAGTGAAGCCAGTCGACGAGGGACTTGTCAGGGTTCTCCGACTTGACCAATGGAAGCAGTTCGTCCCAAAGCTGATCCCACAACACAGGATCGGCAAGTCCCGCGTCCGTTTCGAAGCGAGGATCCGATACTCCATCGGTCATGAGCATCAAAGCGTTGAGCTGGGAATATCTGCCGATGCCGATGCGCTTGGCAAAACCTGCATCGGCGAGTGCAGATCTGTCTAGGAAGCGCGTTTGTCCGGCAAACTCACCACTGTCAGGGGTGCCCATGAGGCGTACCTTTCCGCGAGGACCGTACGCAGCTATAGCACCGTCTCCCATCCAGAAAGTCGAAAGGAATATGGCGTCGCCGTCGAGGCGCGCCACGGCTGCCAGCAGCGTTGTTGAATACTCCTTAACCGGAACGCTTTTGGCCAACGCTTCGGCTTCGATCACTTGGACCGCCAATGTGCCGGCTTTGTGGAATAGGTAATGAAACTCAGTACCCATCGCTTGACCTGTTTTCTGCGGATCAGCACCCCAGCCACCTAGGTCGGCGGCAAGCTTTCGTCCCAGATCACCTGCCAATTGGGATTTGAGATGACTGCCGAAAGCCTCCACCGCTAGCTTGGAGCCTTGGCGAGAACTTTTAGCGCTACCTGCTCCGTCGGCAACGATCATCACGCTCCAATTCGCGGCTTGATCGTGGCCCACAAAAAAATCGTCGTCCCTAAAGGTTCCGGAATGCTCGTGAGAACGCCCGCGACGGCTGGCTGCAAAGATCGAATAATGCGGCGCCTTGACAGCGGCACAATCGGTGTTCGGCTTGAAATACGGGTCGCCGACCGGCGGGTCGATATTTTTCCAGAGGCTCCGTGGATCAGGGTTTATGAAAAACATGCATTCGCCAGTGAACCAGACGGTACCGTCGGAGCTCCACTGCAAACTGATACGCTGCTCTCCGTCTATTAAAGGCACGCCCCTGAGTTCGCCAGAGGCTTCGTCGAATGATAAGCCCAGCCCCGGAGGTATGATTGGGTTGCGAACGCGCGCAGCTGCTCCATTTTGGTCTGTCCCCTCGAACCTTTCCGCGTAGGGCACGCCGACCTTGGCGTTGGGAATTTTGAAGGCGGCCTTCGGTGCGAGAGGTTTTCCTGCAGATGCTCCCGCTGGAGGAATTTGCCCTGGTTTTGCTGAAGGATTAACGGTTGCCGAGCCGGCTGGCTGGGTCGCCGATGCTGATGGGGTAGCCGGTAAAGCAGGGATTGCGAGAGCCACTGCTGCCGATGAAGGAGGAATCGTTGCTGCAGGCGCCGGCAAAGGGGGATTTCCCTGCATCGCTGCGAGCGTCGCAGGGAATACCAAAGGAGGATCCGGCGGCGCTAGACCAACTGTTTGGATCCCTGTGTCTGGTTTTGCACTCTTGTCATCGTTCTTTTGATTCCCCATTCGAGATCCTCGCATTTCGCTGTCATTCGACATGGCGGGTTTGTTGTTTGGTAGCGGCAATCCCGGAGAGAAATTTTCGCCCTTCGACTGGTTCCACAAGGAGTGAATTTCGTTAAGAAAGCGACTAGACGCATCGAGAACATCTTGCCGCTGGACGAAGTTAACGATGTCGAATGGTGTCGCGTTGCCCTTGGCGCTGGCAAGCATGCCGCGAGGTTTGTCTGGCTCTTCTCCAGTATGGAATAGGCTAGAGACAAATCGGCCCAGCATCTGCCTTTTCTTTTGATCGAGGGGTACCACGTTTAACCCCTGCCGCGACCGACGTTAAGTCCACTCTCTTCGCCTGAAGCGACCGGGCTAAAAGAGACCTCTTTCTCACACCAAGGACAGCTAACTTCTCCCGGCCCGTCTATGCACAAGAGCTTCCCGCAACCGCATACCGCAAAAGCTGAGATCGCCCCGCAATGTGGGCAGCCTGGGGCGCCGACGAGGTCATTCGTGTTGACCTTCTGGTTGGTCGCCTTTGGATCGGACCACGCGAAGTAGTCCTCCTCAAGCGGATAGCACCCCGCAATCTCAAAGTTGGTGACGTCGTATTTGAAGTCCCGGGTTGCTACAACCTTGGAGTCCTTCTCGTACTTAATGATGTAGGGGCGCCGTGACTTGCGGCAACGACCAATCAGCGTGACGCATGTTTCGTCCACTCCAGTCGAGGGCGCGTCCTTGACGACCTTGAGAGCACTCTCATCAAGGTCAAGCAAACCGGTCGCGTCCTTACCCTCGCCAACGCTCTTGCTCTGTGCAACGACGGAAGCGGTCACCCAGTTAATGAACTTCTTGAAATCGGCTTCACTGGAGTCCTCGAGAACTAAGACGTTCTCGGTGAGTTTGCGCATGATCGAAAGGTCGACCGATTTACCCAGCCCCACGGCAATCAGGTTCGACTTCTTAGCATACGAACTGTTCCAGCGGCTGATCGATTGCGTGGGGTTGTCGGTTGGGTGCCCGTCGGTGAACAGATAAACGATCGGCTTCCAGTCGCCTTTCTTGTCTGAAGTCGTCTTGACAACGTTCTTATCAATGTTCTCCATGAGCACATCTAGCGCGGCACCCAAGCTCGTGCCGCCTCCTAGGGGAAGTTTCGGCGGGTAGAACGAGACAACCTCGACCATCGGAGCAATCGTCTTGGCCGTCCCGGCAAAGGCAATCACTGATATGTGAACCGTCTCAAGAGCGTGGGGATCCGTGCGCAAAGTTTTCACGATGGCTGCTATCCCGTCCTCCATCCGCTTAAGTTTTTCGCCAACCATGGACTCGGAGCAGTCTAGGACGAAAAAAACAGGTAGCCGGCGCATTCGTGGTCTCCTTGGATTTGCGTTGTCCGTTAGGCGGTCGCGGCAACGACGGCCTGTATTTCTTTCTCTGTGGCGTGGTCTCGCACGACAAGGCAATCAGATGCGATATCGTGGAGGTATTGCTTGCGATTGGCAAATGAACACATCACGAAGCCAACTCCTATTGTCAGCCCAGCAAGATGCGCGATCCCTGCGATTTGTTCGACAAGCGTGGTTGTGTTGAACGCTACAGACAAGTAGCCGTGCTGGGGCGGTGTGACCAGTAGAACATTTTCTGATTCTCGCCCATAAACACTAGTTTCCATTCGCCCAAAGCCATCAATAGACCAGCTGAACTTCGGGAGGTGGTGGCGGGAGTGAGATTTGGCCGCTGACTCCGGCGCTACTGCTACCCACGGCGACGCTGGCGGAAACCCATTTGAACAGGCCAGAGAACGCGGAGGCGTCCATTGTGTCCATGGTGACGACACGGTCGGTCAGTTCGAGCAGATGCTCTTGCTTAGCCTTCGGGCCTGCAGCGCAAGCGAGGATCGAACCGAAGTTGCGCTTCTTGATCTCCTCGATTGCTTCGCGGTAGACATGCAGATCCGAGGGGCTGCCGTCGGTCATAAGGAAAGCAAGCGGACGCCAGTCGCCCTTGGTTTCGGCGGTGGATTTATTCACATCATCGTCGACGCACTGGATTAGCAACTCCAAAGCCGCCCCCATAAACGTCGCTCCCGAAGAGGGGACTTCTATGTCGGAGAACCGAACCTGATCCAGCTGCGTGAGGGGAAGAAATACCTTCGCCTCGATGTCGAAAGTGATGATGCTCAGGTGAACGCTTTCAAGTGCGTAGGGATCCTGACGCAACGCGCTGAGCATCGCTTGGATCCCGACATTCACAGAATGGATCGGCTCTCCGCGCATAGAGCCGGAGGTATCCAGCAGAATGTAGACAGGAAGTCTTCGGTTGCCCATGGCTGGCCAAGTTTCAAATATATCGGTCTCGGAGGATATGGACGAACGAATCGTATTCGAACGGCTCTCCGATGGCATTTAGCTTCCAACCCGAACCTTCGCGAACCAGCTCAGCGAAGATCATGGAGCGATAACGTGCAAACTCCCGTCCTCCAGAAAGGTCGAACCTGGCCATTTCCTTTCCTTTCTTGTCAACTGCGCGGATGAATGCTTGCTTTACCTCGCCGAAACTCTGCCCCTTGGGCTCGCCGCGGTATATCTGGACCACAAACGCGATCTTCTGGACGTAGTCTGGCATTCCGTTGAGATTCGCGACGATCTGTTCGTCGTCTCCGTCGCCACCGCCATCACGGTTATCGCCGGTAAGCCAGATCTGGCCCGAGCGGTGTTTCAGGCTGTTGAAAAAAATAATGTCCCCGTTGACCAACGTAGGCTTCCCGCTCTGTACGTCGCCCATGTGTTTGACCTTGCCGGCAGCGTCGCAAAGAAACGCAACGACATCAAGATCCCACTCTATGGGAACACGGACTTTCTCGCGCACCACCTCTGTCCCACCGAGTAGTCCACCCAAGCCACCTTTTTTGCGTTCCACCATCTGCTCGACGATCTCGAAGCGCTGCTGATTAGGCTCTTCGCAATCCCAGCCTAATCCTATGGTCACTTGCGAAAGATCGTTTTCTTCCTTACGCAGGCTTACTCCTTGTCCCTTCTTTAGCGAAATAGCCATGTTTCGTCCTCAGAGAACCACGTTAACTTCTGGGGGGGGCGGCGGCAGGTCGCCTAAACCGGTGACCTCCTTTTGGCCCTGATCGATCTTTTGACTGCCGGTAGAGACCGAGGCCGAAACCCACTTAAAGAACGCCTTGATGGTGTTAGAGTCGGCTGTGTCAAGTTGCACGACGACTTCAGTGATCTGCTTGAGAATCGACGTGTCGGCTCCATGGCCGGCCGCGCATGCAACGATGACGCCCGTGCGCACCTGCTTGAGGCGTGCCAGGCCCTTGGCCCAATCGTCGGTGGGAGCTCCGTCAGTCATGATGAAGATCAGAGGTTTCCAGTCGCCCTTGACGTCGGTCGTGGTCTTTGCCACTTCTGCCTCGATGCGGTCGGCAAGCAGCGAGAGGCCGGCGCCGAGCTCCGTGGTGCCGCTGGCAGCAATCGACGGGGTTTGGAAACCGGCCAGCTCCGTGAGCGGGGCAACCTGCTTCGCCGCGCTGTCGAAGGTGATGACCGACAGAAAAGCAGTTTCCAGCGCGTATGGATCTTGGCGCAGCGTCGAAACCAGGATCTGGACGCCATTCTTGACGGCCTCGATCGGCTCACCGCTCATGGAACCGGAAGTGTCAAGCAGCAGGTAGACAGGCAGTTTTCTCATTTCACATGCTCCATTTTTGTTTTACCTATTTTCAGGCGACAGTCACGCCGAATTGCTTGCACATCGCATCCAGACCGCCGGAAAACCCTTGCCCGACTGCTTTGAACTTCCATTCTCCGTTGTGCGAATAAACCTCGCCAAATATCATCGCGGTCTCGGTCGAGTAGTCTTCCGACAGGTCGAAGCGCGCAATTTCAACGTCGTTGTCCATGTTGACGATGCGCATGAATGCCTCACTCACCTGCCCGAAGTTTTGCTTACGGGCCTCAGCGTCGTGGATTGTTACGCAAACGACGATGCGCTTAATCCGGTCCGGAATCTTGCTCAAATCGATTTTGACAGCCTCGTCATCCCCATCTCCAGCGCCAGTGCGGTTGTCGCCCGTATGCTCGACCGATCCGCAAAGCGATATCAGTTGGTTGTAGAAGACGAAGTCGTCGTCACCGCGGACCTTTCCGTTTTCGCCGACAAGGAACGCGCTGGCGTCCAAGTCGAAATCGACTCCGTCTGTGGGACGTGCCTCCCAGCCAAGTCCAACGAGAATGTGTTTAAGTGCCGGCGCCGTCTTCGACAGCGAGACATTTCCGCCTTTTTGAAGTGAAACAGCCATGTTTAGATCTCCGTGTCTTTGAGCGTCAACCTTTAGACCTGCAGCCTCCAGAATGCATATGGTATTTAATCTATGCCGAAAGTGATGCTTTGTTATTTATTCACAGGGAATTGCCAGAAACATTAGAATTTGACATGAATACGGAAGCGATTGCAAGTTCGATGCGCGAGAATAACCAACATCGAAGAATATCCTCGCAGTCTCGGTTTACATGCGTTTCGACTCTGGATGTTTCGACTCGGGAGAAATCGGTAATCGTGATAGGGATACGAAAGCAAACGATCCTGTTATGGCTGGTTACATCGTTTTGGGGAGCTTGCTTTCCATCGATCAGCAGCGCCGACTCAATTAGGGGAGAAGTGGTCGCCGTTTCGGATGGCGACACGATCACCGTATTGGAATCACCAAGTCGTCAGGTGAAAGTCCGCCTTATGGGAATCGACGCCCCGGAAAAAAAACAGCCATTTGGTCAAGTGTCCAAGAAGAACCTTTCTGATCTTTCTTTCGGCAGAACCGTAGATGTGGTTTGGCGCAAGCATGACCGCTATGGACGAGTTGTGGGGCAGGTTTTTGTGGACGGCAAGGATACGGGGCTTGAACAGATCAAACATGGTCTTGCGTGGCACTACAAGAATTACATGAAGGAACAGGATCCTGCCGACAGGACGAAATACACGGTTGCGGAGAACGCAGCGCGAAAGTCCAACATCGGGCTGTGGAGTGACCCCAGCCCAATTCCGCCGTGGGAATTCCGGCACGACAAGAAGCAAAAGAACTGATCTCCTTCTTGCCCGTTACAGCCGGCCGTGCCTACATCTGCGCCAACTACGTGAAGGCCAATGCTTCCAACCAGAACATGGGCCACAAGAAAACCTTTACAACGAAAAAGCTGCGGCCGGCCTAACTACCACACAATCGACACGGCCTGTCCGTGAACATTAGCGGCGTTGCTTTATTGCTGGTCCAGTGCTTGCAAGGCCGTCGGAGCCCCCGGCCCTGCCTTGCGAACTCCGTACACTGAGGCTCGATGAATCACGTTTTGCGCCCATGGCGTGTGGGTCGCGACTTCACACATCGCCTGATCCATCCGGAATACGGCTGGACCCTCGCCGTTCATGATACGGTTTGCCACTTCGACATCGGTAGCCAAGACTTGGTAATGCTGCTCGATGAGTGCCACTTGGTCGGGATGGATGGCGGTTTTTCCGACCATCCCGTGCGCCAGGTCCTCGGTCACTTCCTGATCGAGCAGCACCGGGTTATCAAGATACTCGAATGCCGGCGCGGTCAGGGCAAAGCCATACGGCAGAAAGGTCGTGACCAAGCGCGCAATAACGGGCCCGAGGGGTGTCCGGTAGATAGTCATATTACGGGGGCGGCGCATGCCCAGCAGTGCGAGCAGATCGATGCCGCCGATTCGCAGCGCAAGGATGCGGTTTCTCACGCCTGGGCGCTCCAAAAGAATGCGAAGCTGGCGCATCTCCCAGTCATTGAAAACTTCAGCGGTTTCCAA
>SXGT01013509.1_pt1 | contig 24802 bp, 19 predicted proteins | sample 3176221 | NCBI WGS metagenome assembly SXGT01 (sample SAMN11356862, study PRJNA531348) | freshwater metagenome | isolation source: freshwater sample F1-120 | place: China: Fuxian Lake, Yuxi | collected 2017-12-25
CGGCGATCGTCACGCCGGTGTTCATCTGGCAGACGCCCCCCGAATGATTGATGCCGTTCGTCCAACACGACCGCACGACCGCGATGTCGTCGATGCACTCGGCCGTGTGAGGCAACCAATCGCTGACCCACAACCCGCTCTCGCCGTACTGAGCCCATTTCCGCTTCGAAGGAAACAGCGGAGCATCCACCTCCCCCATCGACAAAATCACCGGCTTAAAACTCGGCGGCAGCTTTTGGCCGGCCAACTCGTTGAGCTTCAATTTTGGATCGAACGTGTCGATCGCGCTAGGACCACCTTCCATAAAGAGGAAAATGACCGACTTCGCCCGCCCAAACCGATGCGGCACCTTTGCGCTGTGAGCGGATGAGGGGGACGAGTTGTCGGACTCGGCTGCGTTCAGAGTTGACTGCAACAGCCACGACAATGGGAGAGCGCCGAAGCCTGCCCCGGCGCCGAGCAATAGGTCACGACGAGAAACTTCGCCCCGCGGTTGCTGGAAACAATGATGTTGAATCTTTGAGGTCATCTCAATTTGCACCTAATCAGACGGTCCAATCCACAATCGAAAGCCCTTCAACTTGCTCGAAGTCCACTCGATTGCGAGTGACCAAAGTGAGTCGATTCTCCAGAACAATGGCGGCGATGCGCAGGTCGTTACGACCGATTCGCGGATGTTGCTTGCCAAGGGCGTCAAAACGAGCGATGGCCGATTCCGTGAACGTCAGCAACCGAAAGCGTGACAAGGCTTCGACCGTTTCCGTCATGCGTTGATACGTCCGAGCCAATGCGGCGTGGTCTTTGGTTTTTCGCAGCACCGAATACCAACCGCCGAGTTCCTCCTCCACCGTGATGATCGTCGTCGTTGTTTGATCGAGCGGACGGCCAAGCACGTTCTCGCAAACGCGCGGATGGCCTTTTAAGAACAGCGAAAACGTGTCGGTGTCGAGCACGAAGGCCGGCATGGATCAGGCTCCATGCTGATCGCAACTGGCGCGATACTCGGCGACGGCGGTTTGCCATTCGTCGTACAAGGGATCGTCCTTCATGCAGCCCGCAAATCTGGCCAGCGGATGCTCGCTCTTGCTGTTCGGCGCAAGCTGCTCTGTGTCCAAAAACGTGACTTGGCTACCGTGAGACAGCCGTTGCTGGACTTCCTGACGCAATCTGTCCAACGCTTCCTCCGATGTTTGCCCTTCAGCGGACATTTCCCATGCGGCACCTGATGCTCGAAATCGCTCGCCGGGTAATGGCTCGATCAGCACAGGAATCTTCATGGCGATACTTTCAGAAATGCGAAGGACTGTTTTCCGAACTCGAAGAATGAATGACACATTAACCACACCACAGTCTTGCCAACAGTGCGTTCGGCGTCTGCTCGGTCCTTCCCCGTCTGGTCCATCCCGCCGAGTCCCCCTTGTGGGTCAGTTGGACTTGGCGGCCCCAAGTTCGTAATCCCGCCTTCTTGCGGTGTCTTCAACTCTGACCGCCTGAAGGCGGAACGACGAACTCGATGGGCCAACACGATGCCCGAACTCGGTGACCAAAGCAAGCGTGATGTCTGGATCGCGGCTCAGGCTTTCAAGAAGTCGGTCACAAACACGACCCGCGTCGGATCGGCGACTTTGTTGGCAAACCGCTGGTCGGCGGTCACGACGGCGGTTCCGAGCAAGTCCGCCAAGGCGAGGTAGAAACAGTCGTAGGCCGGATGCTTCAGATGGCAGGCCAACTCGATCGCTTGGCTGAACAGCAGACGCTCCGGCGCGACTCGAAGTCGGACCGACAGCAGTGCATTCTTGCGATCAACGACCTCCTCACGAGTGAGTTCACCGCGAGTGAATTTCTTCCAAACGATGTTGCCGTATTCGGTGAAGAGCAAGTGCGGAGCAAACAGCTCAAAGGTCTCGTCAAGCAACAGTCGGGATTCGACAGTATGTTCTTCGAGAACAAACCATTTGATCGCCACGCTGGCATCGACGACGAACGACTTCATCGCGACCGATCCTCGCGCAGCAGTTCGACACTGTCAGTCTGAGGTCGTCCCGCAAGTTCGCCACACAACTTCTCTGAAAGCCGGCGAGCGTCTGCCATCGAGAGCGTCTGCGGTACCGCGTACAACGCCGCCCCGCACAAAATCGCTTTCAACTCTTCCTGCAACGACCGGCAGTGCGCCTCAGCCTGCTTGACCAACTGAGCGACCATTGAATCGTCCACATCCTTGATGACGAGTTCGGCCATCATTCGTCTCCTCAGAGTAAGACTCGAAATTCTGACGACGGAAAGTAGCACGATGCCCGTCGATCTCCGAGACCAAGTCTTACGGCACGTTAAACGAGGCCGGCGATTCGTTGGCCTCGGTCCAGGAGGTATTGTGGTCGGCCGTTGTGGTCGGTCAGGGTTTGCGAGAGGTCGATGCCCAAGACGTGGTACAGCGTGGCGAGCACGTCTTGAGTGCCGATCGGATTGAAGCGAGCCTTCTCGCCGCGCGCGTCGGTCTCGCCGATGACTTTGCCCATCTGCAAGCCGCCGCCGGCGACCAATGCACAAGCGGCGCTAGGCCAGTGGCCAGGGCCGTCGGGGGTCACGTCGCCGATGCGGGGTTGACGGCCGAACTCGCTCCAGATGACGACCGCCACGTCGTCGGACAGGCCGCGATCGTGCAGGTCGGTGATGAGAGCGGCGACGGCCTGGTCGTAGATCGGCAGCTTTGCTCGGAGCAATTTGAAGTTGGCGACATGTGTGTCCCAGCCACCGGGGTCGTTGATGCCACCGCCAATGTTGACCGGGAATCGAGCGGCCACCGAGACCATCGTCACGCCCGCTTCGACCAGTCGCCGAGCTCGCAGGAAATCCAAGCCTTGATTACGCGGATCGAGTCCCTCGCCATAACGACGACGAACGGATTCCGGTTCGCGGCTCAGATCGATGGCTTCGCGAATCTTGGTGGCGGTCAGCATCTCCAGGGCGCGTTCCGTGTAGGTCATCAGGCGTGGCGAGTGATTCAATCGGTCCAGAGAACCGAGTAGCTCGCGGCGGCCATCGAAGCGTGAGCGAATGTCTTCGCTCAATTCGAGATCCTTTTGGACTTGGCCTCCCAAGCCGATGGGGCGATGCGTCGGGCCGAGATACGCTGGCTCTTCGGGATCATCGTACGAGCCCAGCAGCTTGTGGCTCGAAACACTGACGTAAGGAGGGATCGGCCCATCTGTGCCGCGCAGTTTGCTGACCACACAGCCGATCGCCGGCCGGCGCAGTGAGCCGATACGGCCAGACTCGGCAGCATGGATGCCGGTCAACAGTTCTGTCGGATCGTGATTGCCGCGTGTTCTGATTCCGCGCAGAACCGAAAACTTGTCGGCGATCTTCGCGTGTTGTGGCATCAACTCGCAGACGTCAATGCCGGAGACGTTCGTGCGGATCGGCTGGAACTCACCGCGATACTCGACGGGAGCGTCCGGCTTCAAATCGTACATGTCGATATGGCTACTTCCTCCGGGCAAATAGACCATGATGATCGACTTCTGGCGAGCCTGCGGATCGACGGCTCCTTGAGCTTTCAGCCGCAGCAAGTCGGCCAACGTCAGGCCCCCCAGGCTGAGCGATCCAATCTGCAAGAAGGACCGACGTGTTCGTCGGCCTTCGAGATTTCTTGCTGCTCCTATCACTTCGAGCATGACACAGACTCCAGACATCGCGCGAAACAAAACGATGAGTCAGAACGGGGTGATCCTAAAACCAGACATCTGTTTGAAACAGCCTTTTGAAAGAAGTGAACCCAAAGGGTAAACAGCACCGCTTTGGATCGCGGCCCAGCGGCTTTGGAGATTGAACGTCGAACCATTCCAAGAAGACGAGGCCACCGTCCTCCAAATCTCACCGCACTCGGCGCTCGCTCAGCCATTTCCATTTGTCGAGACGACTTTATTCGACCAGCCCTTGAAGCTGGGACACAAGGCGATTGTCATGCCGACCGTTTGTTCGCCGCTTTCAGGAGATGCTTGCATGACCTTGCGTCTGGCTCTGTTGTTGATGTTGTCCGCGACTCCGTTGTTGGCCGAGGAACTGGATTACCGAGTCCTCGATCCCGACCTGAAAGTCGTGCGACTCGATTCGTCGGGGGACGATTCTTTTCTGTCGGTGCGGCTCGACACGGCGGGCCGGATTTTTGTCGGAGGCCGCAAGACGCTGTTCGTCTACGACCTCGACGAGTCTGGGAAGTACAAGCCTCGCCACTTGCTGTGCGAGTTCCCCGATCACACTTGGGTCAACGACATCGAGATTCGAGGTGATGACCTTTACGTCGTCACGGTCAGCGCGGTGTATCGGTTGGCGGGTGCTCGGTTGAAGCGAGAAGGAGTCACCCCCGAGCGCCTTTTGTGGGGTGTGCCGAACGGTCACGTCCATCAGTGCTTTCACGCCTGCGCCTGGGGCCCGGAGGGGGACCTCTACGTCTCGATGGGCGACCCACTGTGGTACTACGGCGACTTCACTCGGCCGGATCATTGGGGGCATTGGACGATGTTTTTCAAGCCGAACGTGGGGCACGTTTCCAACGTGCCCGCAAGCGAAAGGCACGTTGGAAACGTGCCCCACGACAAGACAGTTCGCGTCGGCGACAAGGACTGGGCGACGATGCCGTACAACGGAGTCGGCGGAGTCTTTCGCATTCGACCGGACGGGACCAATCTGCGGAGCTTCTCGCGTGGATTGCGAAACCCGTGCGGGCTGTGCTTCGACAAGAACTGGAACCTCTTCACCAACGACAACGATCACGAGGGCCTGCCATCGGCCTACGTTCCCGGTCGGCTGTTGCATGTGACCGAAGGCTCGTACTTCAGTTGGCCGCGCGGTTGGTTGCAGAGCAAATCGCCCGACCGCGCCGACATCCTGCCGAGCCTCAATGAAGAACTGGGCCGATTCGTGCCGGTCCTGCAAACGTATTACTCGGACGGCTATCTGCCGGAGAAGTACGACAACAATCTGCTGGTCGCCCGCTGGTGTCGCCGGCAGGTCACGCGCTACCCGCTCGCAGCCAAGGGAAACACTTTCACGGCGAAGGAACATGTCCTGTTGGAAGGGAGCGATCAGGCGCGGCCAGTCGGCGTTTGCGTTGGTCGCGGCGGCCGAATCTTCGTCACGATGTGCTACATGGCTCAGAACGAAGGCTCGCCAACGTACCGCAGCGACCTCGTCGTCATCACGCGCAAGGACGATCCCGATACGATGCCGTTCGACGGTTATGACGTGACGACCGTGAAGGCCGATCGTTTGTGGAAAGAGCTTGAAAATAAGGGCTGGTGGCGACGGAACGCCGTGCATCAGGAAATTGTGCGACGTGATCTTTTGGTTGAAGCAAGAAGAAGACTCGAACTGTTTCTCGAAAGCGGAAAGAAGTTCGACGATGCGACGCTCCATTTGATTCCCATGTACAACCAAGTGTGGTGGCGTCAGCCAGATCAACTCGCTCTCCTCGGACTTGGAGACCACGACATTCGAGTGGCGGATCTCGCCGACCGCACGGAAGCGAACCTGGGACGTTCGGACGCACAGGCCGGCTATCAACGATCGCTGGAAAGTGCGTTGATTCGCCTTCGCGGCGCAAAGCGCCCAGCAATCGTCACGACAACCGAAGCACTTGATCCTTTGATACGGCAACCATCCGCCTTGGCGGCTAGTCAATTTGGCTCGATGAAGGACATTGCCGAACTCTGCCACAATTCAGATGAGATGACTCGCCTCTTGGGCGTCCTAGCTGCTGGCTTCCGGCTCACGATTCCTCCGCTGGATGCCAAGTTGCCTGATACCGCGCCGCTCGCTCCGCAGCAGAAGGAGGAAGCGAACATCATCCTCTTTGCGGACGAGAAAGAGCCGATCGACTTGCGCAAGTTCGGTCGCGTCGGCAACTACACAGTGGCCGAGCATTGGAAGGCGCTCAAGCACACCGCCGAGCAAGAGCAACTCTTCGCGCTGCTGGTGGAGCGGCTGAGCGATGAGGAGGACAAGGTGCGGTTGCAGGCAGCGCACTTCTTGTCGCTGCTCAACGATCCACGCTCCGAGCCGAAGATTGCCACGGTCACGGCCGACGTGCAGAATAAGCGGCTCGATCTGCTCGGAAAGCTGGAGCATGTCAAGCCGCAGGTCTGGATGCTCGGCCCGGTGCCGGATGCTGATGGATTTCAGACAGTGCATTCGGTTGAGACGGCGGCGATCGACCTCGCTGCGAAATTCGTCGTCGACGGGAAAACGTTCGACTGGAAGCTGACGAAAACCACCAGTCCGGATCGGCCGCTGTTCAACTTCAACACGCTGTTTGGTCCGTCGCCGAACTCGTCGGTTTATTCGCTGGTCCGCTTCGACGTGCCGACGGCTCAGCGGATGCAATTGCTCGTCGGCAGCGAGGACGGCGTTCGCGTCTGGCACAACGGAAAGCTGGTCTTCACGAACGACATCGTCCGACCGCTGCAGCAGCTTGATGACGTCGTGCCGCTCGATCTGCTGGCGGGGAGCAACGACATCCTCGTCCGCGTGCGGATGCAATCGGGACGCGGCGGGCAATACCTGCACTTCAAACATCTCGGCGACGTGAAGTTCTCGTTGCCGGAGAAGCCGGACGGTCTGTCGCTGGCGGATCGTTTGAAGTCGGCCGGGAGCGGCTCGCAGCCGATTGATCCGAAGTTTTTTACGGTCGATTGGTCCGAGGCTATGAAGACTGGCGACGTCGCGCGAGGGAAAAAACTGTTCGGTGCCGAGTCGCTGGGTTGCGCGAAGTGTCACGCGGCGACCGCCACTCAGCCGGGAGGCGGCGGTCCCAGCTTGGCCGATTCCGGGAAACGGTTCTCGGTCGCCTACCTCGTTGAGTCCGTGCTGGCTCCCAATAAAATCATCTCGCCGGTCTTCAAGTCCTCGACGATCGAGACGACCGATGGCAAAGCCATCACCGGCCTCGTCGTCAGCGAAACGGGCGAGAAGCTGGAAGTCCTGTTGCCCGACACGAAGCGGGTCTCGATCAACAAGGCCGACATCGAAGCGAGGAGGCTCACGGACATCTCGGCCATGCCGGCAGGTGTCGTGAAGACGCCGGAAGAGTTGCGAGACGTCATCGCGTATCTGCTGAGTAACCCAACCGACTCCGAAGTCCGCTCGGCACCGCCGAAATGATTTCAACCGGCGGTTGTCGGGGGCCTTGCGTGACTGTCGCTCTCAGTGTGGAAGATTCGGATTGCACTCGTCGCTGTTGAATGGAAAGACGTCAAATGCTCAATGCTCGTACCCGCGCGATGGCCGCGCTGCTGGCCTGCATCTGGTGTGCATTGTTCGGTTTCTCAGACTGCTTCGCGGAGCCCCCGGCGAAGGATGAATCCGACGGCGACTTTGGATTGACTCGCGTTTGGAAGATTCATCTGCATGTCTCGGCCGAAAACTGGAAGACGATGCAGCCGGCGGCTGGTGGCTTTCCGGGATTTGGTCCGCCTCCGCCGGGCGGTGGATTTCCGGGTGGTCCTGCGACGGATGCCAGCACGCCGAAATCCGGCGAGGAGCCCAAGCCGAACGCCGCGCCCCCTGCGCCGCCTGCATTCGGAGGCCCCGGCGGTGCCTTTCGCCCCGGCAGTTTTGGGTTCGACTTTGAATATGTCAAAGCCGACGTCGAGCTCGATGGCCAGACGATTCGCGATGTCGGCCTGCGATTCAAAGGGAACGGCAGCTACATGCTCTCGGCGGCGACCCGCAAGCGGCCATTCAAGATCGACTTTGATCGCTACGTCGACGGCCAGAAGTTCCACGGAATGCAGCAGCTCAATCTGCACAACAACGTGATGGACCCGACTCATGTCCGCCAAGCGTTGTCGTACCCTGTCTTTCAGGCGGCCGGAATTGCGTCGCCTCGAACGGCATTCGCCGAAGTCTCGCTGACGATTGACGGCGAGTGCGATCACGAACCGCTCGGCCTCTACACGCTCGTCGAGGAGATCGACAAAGCATTCTTGCGGCGTCATTTTCAAACGGACAAGGGCATGCTGCTCAAGCCCGAAGGAACGCAGGGGCTGGAGTACAAAGGAGAAGATTGGGCGGCGTATTCGTGGTTTGAACCGAAGTCCAAACCAAAGAAACGCGAGGCACAGCGATTGATCGACCTGACTCGGCTGATCCACAAAGCGGACGACGAACAATTCCGCCGGGAGATTGGTTCGCTGCTCGACACGGATCAATTCGCGAGGTTTCTCGCGGTGAACACTCTGCTGTCCAACATGGACAGCTTTCTGACGCAGGTTCACAACTACTACGTTTACTTGCCTCCTCCGTCGAGCAAAACACAGTCGAACAAGTTCGTCTTCCTGCCGTGGGACATGGACCTGTCGATGGGGGCCTTCTTCATGGCCGGGTCCGCCGAGCAATTGCAGGAGCTCAGCATCAGTCATCCGCATGTCGGCGAGAACAAGCTGATCGAACGGCTGCTTGCATGGGACGAATTCGACAAGAGCTATCGCGATCAGATTCGGCAGTTGTCCGACACCTGTTTCGGAGACAAAGGACTCACCATGACAAGCCTTCCCGTAGTTCAAGCGGCGCTCAAAGAGTTGATCGATCAAGACTCTAAGCGAGCGTCCAAAGCCCAAGCGGCGGGTGGGCCCGGCGGCTTCGGTCCCGGATTTCGACCCGGCCCCGGTGGCCCCGGCATGTTCGGCGGTCAACCGGCGCTGGAGACGTTCTTCGTCAAGCGACGTGAATCCATCACCGCGCAGCTTGCTGGAACGTCGAAAGGAAAAACGCCCGGCATGAGCTTCGGTCCTCCCAGAGGGGGCGGACCAGCAGGTGGTGGCTTTGGCCCCGGCAACTTCCATGCACCACAGTTCCTTGCGGCGGCGGACGCAGACAAAGACGAGGAGCTTTCACGGAAAGAATTCCTCGACCTCAGCACCAAGTGGCTGCGCGAATGGGACAAGGACAAGAATGGCTCGCTCGACGAAGGCGAACTCAAAAACGGCCTCAACGATTCACTCGGCGCGCCCCCCAATGCTGCTCCCGGCGGATTCAAACCACCCGCCGGCTTCGGCCCCGGCATGTTCCTCGGCCCGCCACTGCTCAAAGCGGCCGACACCGACAAGGACGGTATGACTTCGAAGGTCGAATGGGCCGCGCTCTTCGGAACTTGGTTCAAACAGTGGGACAAAGGCAATGACGACCGCCTCGACAACGGGGAGTTGATCGCGGGCCTGAATGCCGCCTTCGGCCCGCCCGGCTTTGGCCCGCCACCTCGTCCGCTGGAGAGCAAGGCCGAGACACCTCGCAAGTAGCCGTCTGACAAACAAAGTTCCGTTCGTGCGCCCCGTCTTTGGCCTCACGCTCGATGTCCTTGACCGATTCAGGCGAAGATCTCGCGAGCCACGTTTCCGGCCACGTCGGTCAGTCGGAAATCTCGGCCGGCGTAGCGGTAGGTGAGTTGTTCGTGGTCGAGACCCATCAGGGCCAGCAGCGTGGCGTGCAGGTCGGTCGTGTGCATCCGACCTTCAACGGCGTGCAGGCCGTATTCATCGGTGGCTCCGAACGAAAATCCCTTCTTCACGCCGGCACCAGCCAGCCACATCGGGTAGCCGGTGATGTTGTGATCGCGGCCATCCGGTCCTTGAGCGGTCGGCATGCGGCCAAACTCGCTGCCGAACAGGACCAGCGTGTCGTCCAAGAGTCCGCGCTGGCCGAGATCGTCCAGCAGCGCAGCGGTTGGTTGATCGGTGGCGGCGGAGTTCTTGATGAGATCGCGATGCAGATTGTTGTGCTGGTCCCAACCGGGATGGCAAATCTCGACGAAACGAACTCCGGCTTCGTTCAATCGCCGAGCCATCAAACATTGCCGCGCGAAGCTGCCGGCCGGGCCGGGTTTCACACCGTAAGCATCGAGGACAGCCTGCGGCTCTTTCGAGATGTCGAGCAACTCCGGAACCTTGCCCTGCATCTTGAACGCCAGCTCGAACGATTGAATGACACCTTCCAATTGGTCCGGCGCGCCGGGTGTCGCCGCGAGATCACGGTTCAGCGATTGGATCAGATCAATCTGCTTGCGCTGCAACGTGGTCACAGTCTGCGGCTTCAGATTCGGCACAAAGCCCACGTCGTTGATGCGAGTCCCTTGGAAGTGAGCCGGCAGGAATGCACTGCCGAAGTTGATCGCTCCGCCGAAGTTCGCCGATGGGTTAATCGTGACGTAACCGGGCAGGTCTTGGTTTTCGGTCCCCAGTCCGTACATCAGCCATGCCCCCATCGACGGCCGAGTGAGCGATGCCAAGGCCGTCCCCGTGTGCAACTGAATCACCGCTTGTGGGTGAGCCGGTGTGTCGGTGTGCAAGCCGCGCAGGAAGCACAGGTCATCGACGTGCTTCGTCATGTGCGGAAAGAGTTCCGAGACCCACGTTCCTGTCTGACCATGTTGGCTGAACTTAAACTTGGAGGCAGTCAGCAAGCCGCCGCCGGGACCGACCTTGCCGCCGTCCTTTTGAAGCTGTGGCTTGTATTCCCAAGTATCGAGCTGCGACGCCGCCCCTTCCATGAAGCAGAAGATGACCCGCTTGGCCTTCACCGCGAAGTGTGGCGACTTCGGAGTCAACGGACGCAAGCGGTCCACTGACTCATTCGCCGTCGCGCGATTCCGCGCCCTGTCTTGGCCGAGCAGTCCCGCCAGCGCAAAATACCCGAAACCGGCGCTGCTGGTTTTCAGCGCCTTCCGGCGCGACAGGCGGCGGTTGAGCAGGTTCAATTCGGTTTGAGGGTCCAACATGGTCATGTCCTTCGAGCGTTTGCTTCGTAGACCGGACGCCTACGTCCGGTCTGACGATTGTTCGGACGTAGGCGTCCGAACTACCTGATAAACCGGAACTCGGCACTCCCCAGTAGCGCCTGGCAAAAGCTGATCCATGCCGCATGTTGCGGGTCATTTGGTTCGAGATCTTCGTCCGATTCCTCCGTGCGGGCGTTTTGATCGGCATCCGCTGTCGGGACCGAGTTCGTTGTTGTGGTTTCTGGTCGCAATGTCGTTTGTTTCTTTCCTGGTTTGCGAGTCGCTTGTGCGAGCTTCGGAGCCAGAACCTCACGCGCGGCCAATTCGTATTCCGCCAGATAGTTCGTTGCTCGTTCGATCTCAGCCGATGTTGCGGTGCGGCCCACTGCCAACTGATAGGCCAAGTCCACGCGGGCGGAGTCCGTCAGATCGGCTTGCTTGAGAAGTCGCGCGGCAAACGCCAACGCCTGTCGCCGCACGAACGGGTCGTTCAAGAGGTACAGGGCTTGAGTCGCCACCGTGGTCGTGTCGCGACTGCCGGTGACCATGCCTTGCGTGGCGAAGTCGAAGACGTCCAGCGAAGTCGGTGTAATGTTCCGGACCAGCGGCAGATACACGCTCCGCTGCGTGCTGTTGACGGCTCCGCTCATCAAGCGTTGAGCCTCCGGTCCGTTGTTGCGCAGTTCGGTGACCTTGAAATCTTTCGCGAGCAAAGCTTCTGGTCGAGACAAATTCAAAGTTCCGGACGTTGCCAACATCGCGTCGCGGATCTCTTCCGCATCGAGCCGTCGCGGACTGTGACGCCAGACGAATCGGTTCGCGGGATCGATCTCCAGATTGGTCGCCGGTATCTCCGATCCGAGTTGATACGATCGCGTCAACACGATCTCTCGCACGAGTTTCTTGACCGACCAGCCGTCCCGAATGAATCGCTGAGCCAGATGATCCAGCAAATCGGGATGCGATGGCGAATCGCCGGTCACTCCGAAGTTATCGACGCTGATCACGAGCCCCTGACCGAACAAGTGCTGCCAAATCCGATTGGCCATCACGCGCGACGTGAGCGGATTCTTTTCGCTGGTTAGCCACTGAGCCAATTCCAGCCGGCCACTTTGATTCGGATTCACTTGCGGCGGATCGGCAAACGGAATCAGGCTGAGAAACCCGCGCGACACCACTGGTCCGAGTTTCTCCGCCTCGCCGCGCACACGGAGTTCGGTGTCGCTGATCATCTTGGAATCGCGAACGCCGTAGGCGACCGGCCCCTGCATGGCCGGATCGCTGAGCGCGAGCAACTCGGCCTGAAGCTTTGCGACTTTCTCCCGTGCAACGACTTGCTTCTGCCGTCCGTCCGGCGCGAGTTCATTCCCCTCTTTGCTGTCATTCAAAGCCTTCAATTCGGCACGGGCCTCGGTCAATGCCTTGGTGATTTCGCCGCGATTCATCCCTGAATCGGCTTCGACTGGTTTCGGCGAGCCCAGCTTCAACAACAGGTCGGTATCGTAGTAGTCGAGTCCTCCGCCTCCCATCTTGTTCCGCACGCCGGCGCACAATTCGGTGCTGCGGAAGATGCCTGCCAAGGCGTAGTAGTCCACCTGCGGAATCGGATCGAATTTGTGATCGTGGCACCGAGCGCAACTCGCCGTCAGTCCCAGCACCGCCCGGCTGACGGTGTCGATCTGCTCGTCGATGTTGTCCATGACGAAGCGGACTTTGTATCGCTGATTGACGTCCTTCACCCCCAGCGCCAGGAATCCGGTCGCAATGAGTTGCTCGTCGCGCTGGGCCTCCGAGTTCGCAGGCAGCAGGTCACCGGCAATCTGCTCGCGAAGGAACAAGTCATACGGCTTGTCGTTATTGAACGCGTCGATGACGTAATCGCGATAACGCCACGCATGAGGGTACGGAAGATTCCGCGCCGAGCCGGTCGATTCGCCGTACCGAGCCACGTCCAGCCAATGTCGCCCCCAACGCTCACCGAATGCGGTCGAAGCCAACAAGCGATCGACGATCGACTCGAACGCGGTCGCGGAATCGTCTTTCGCGAACGCGGCGATCTCGTCGAGCGTTGGTGGCAACCCGGTCAAATCAAACGTCACGCGGCGAATCAGCGTCACCTTGTCCGCATCGCCGACCGGAGCCAGTCCTTTTTGCTCGAGCGAAGCTTGAATGAAGCGGTCGGTCTCATCGCGTGCCCAATCGGCCATGCGGACGACCGGTGCCTTCACGTCGCGAAGCGGCTGCCACGCCCAATGCTCCTTGCGCAAACGCTCGTACTCCGGACTGGGATCACCCATCGGCAAGGTGAATTCCACTGTCGGCCAGACCGCTCCGTCCTGGATCCATTTGGTCAGGTCGGCGATCTGCTGCTCGGAGAGCTGCTTCATCGGCGGCATCTTGAGCTTGTCCGTCTGCCGTACCGCATGGATGAGCAAACTTTTTTCGGGATCGCCCGGAACGATCGCCGCTCCGCGATTGCCTCCGGTGAGCAACCCATTGCGGTCGTCAATCCGCAACCCACCTTGAGAATTTGTATTGGTCGAATGGCAGTTGAAGCAGTTGTCGGCCAAAAGCGGACGGATCTTTTTCTCGAAGAATTCGATCGCGGCCGCATCCTTGGGCGGAGCCGCTTGAGCCAACGCGTGTGCCAACATCGACACCATCAGCACGGGAAAAACCAAAGCCACCAAGCGTGAGCTGAAAGCCATAACGGTCTTCCTGGCTGGCGTGAGACGAATTCGCGAGCAGCATTCCAGGAAGATTCGTTGTCGCTGACAAGCCAGATGCTGGCTCACCCGAGCGTTTTCTTGGAGTTGTTACGACTGGCTGGCTAACTCAGGGATCGGTTCCCCATCGGGGAGAATTGGCATCGGTCGGCCGGAGAGATCAGGAACGGTGACATTTTTGGCGTCGATCCCCAAGTGGCGATAAATCGTGGCGATGAAATTCCACGGGCCGAATTTGCGGTCAATCGGGTGTTCGCCGAAGCGGTTTGTCGCGCCGATGACCTGGCCACCGGGAGTGCCTCCACCGGCGAATAGGATCGACATGGCTTGCGGCCAGTGATCACGGCCCGGTTGTTCGATCTTCGTTTGACTGCCGACTTGCCGATTGATGCGCGGAGTTCGTCCGAACTCGCTGGTGACGACGACCATGACCCGCTCGTTCAGGCCACGCTCGAAGATGTCGGAGATCAAGGTCGTCACGCAGCGGTCGAAGTTTTCGGATCGCTTCTTCAAGGCGGCGAAGATGTCGCAGTTGACGGCGTGATCGTCCCAGTTGTTACCGGCTCCGCCCGCTTCCGCGCCGCAGAGCGTGACCGTCACCAGATCAACTCCCGCTTCAACCAACCGGCGTGCGAGCAGGCAATGCTGCCCCCAGGACGTGCGGCCATAACGATCGCGAACAGCGGCTGGTTCCAGTTCGAGATTGAATGCTCGCTGCGCGTCCGGGCGGCACAGGATGTCGAACGCTTGCTGATGAAACTCGTTGAGCAATTCCGGCCCGGCATCGCGCAGCGGGCTGCGATCGAGCTGGCCTCGCAGCTCGCCGCGTCGCGCTAGTTGGCCGTTCGTATCGACGACCAAGCCACCGAGCGTGTTCTGTTTGTTCGGATCGCCGAAGATCGCCAGTGGGGAGTACTTCTCGCCGAGGTATGCAGGGCCGATCGCCGACACTGGTCCCGGTTCCAAACCATAGGTCGTCATGCCAACGTAGTTCGGAATCGCTCGGCCACGTTGCCAGCGCAGGTAGTTGGCGATCGCCAGGCAATCGGGATGTTCCGGTTTGAACTCTTGGTTCAACGTGAAGTGGCCGGAGAACAATCGCTTCGGTCCGTTCGCATGACAGCTCGCTTCGTGCGACAGCGATCGCAGCAACGAGAACTTGTCGGCAATAGCCGCATGTCGCGGCAGCAACTCGGTGATCAGCATTCCGGGGACGCGCGTTTCAATCGGTTGGAACGGGCCACGAATCTCCGCTGGCGCTTCGGGCTTGGGATCCCAAGTGTCGATGTGGCTGATGCCGCCGTGGCAGTACATCAGAATGATCGCGGTTCGTTTGCGAGGTTTGTTGTCCGCCGCCGCTCGAAGTTGCAGCATGCCGGGCAAGGTCAGTCCTCCGGCACCTGCAAGTCCGAACTTCAGAAACTGGCGACGCTGCATGGTGAGACTTTCGGGATCACACGGTTACGGATTCGTCACGGACTCGCGGACTGAATTCGAGGGTGATGGATTCGATGCGCAGAGCGGCGCGGTGGGGTTCGTTTTTCGGCAGCGTGAGCGTGCCGGGTGTTTTCTTCTCGATGGCGATGGCGATGCCCAGACCGTTACCGATGGCGAAATTCGCGCCGGGTGTCGTCGAGCCAAGGAAACGGTCCAGCTTGAATGTCTCGGCCTTGCCGAAGGATGGCCGAAATTCGGCGGAGGCCAATTCGCTGATCGTTCGAGGGTCTTTGTTGATGTTCTGGAAGCGGAACAGAACGAGGCGACAAGTCATGTTCGCGAGAAAGATCTTGTCGAACTCATCGGCGGATGAACCGACGCCGGTGGCTTTGATGGTCAACGAATAGTGACCACCGCGAGCGCTGCGGATTTCCTGTGCGAGCAGAGCTCGCGAACTCTGGGCGATGACCGCACCGGCGGCATCGTCTTCGAGTCCGTAACCGATCGCGACGACTCCAGATCCTTTCCGAACCACAAACCCCGCAGCATCCACCTGACTCCCGATGGGAAATGCTCGCCAACCCTTGTCGCGTGATGGGGGGGCGGGTTGGACCAACGGAAGATCGGTCTGAAACGTCGTGTCGAGCAGCAAGCTCGTATCGAACGGAGGCACGAGAGCCGGGTCACCTTCGGACTGTCGCAGCTCAATCTTGCCAGGAGAGCTGCTCAGTATCGCCGCGATTGGTTCCCCCTTCGTGATCGGATGCGGTCGGTTCAAGTTGTCAGGGAAGAAACCGTTGGGATCGATCCCCAGCAGATGAAACATCGTGGCCGTCAGGTCGCCGCCGGTGAATGGGTTGGTTGCCGGGTACGCACCGTTCTTGTCGCTGGCTCCGATGACTTGTCCACCACGAATGCCGGCTCCGGCCATCGCGAAACTGAAGACATGCCCCCAGTGATCACGTCCGCCATTGCCGTTGATTTTCGGAGTTCGTCCGAATTCGCCGATCACGACGACCAGTGTTTCATCGAGCAAGCCGCGTTCGGTCAGGTCATCCATCAGCGCGGCAAACGTGACGTCGAACTGCGGGCAGAGGTTGTCTTGCAGCCGGTCGGCATTGAGCGCGTGGGTGTCCCACAGCGGATTGTCGACGGCGTTGTCTCCAGGATCGCGAGCCCAGTTGACGTGGACTAACCGCACACCCGCCTCGATCAGTCGCCGAGCCAGCAGGCAGGATTGCCCCCATGTGTACCGGCCGTAGCGGTCGCGAGTCTTGTCCGATTCTTTGCTGAGATCGAAGGCCGCTCGCGCACCGCCGTTGGTCACCAACTCGAATGCCTGTTGCGAGAGCCGATCCCAGGCCGCGACTGATCCGCCTCGCAATGTGTCGTCGAAGCGACCTTCCAGTTGCTTCAAAACATCGCGACGGCGATCGACTCGAATCTTGGTGACGTCTCCGATGAGTCGCAGTCCCTCGATTTCATAATCGGGCAACGCGGGGTCGCCGACGAATCGTTCCGGCTCCCACAGCTTGCCGAGGAACCCCGCCGTCTGGCCGGCCGGAGTCACGTTGTCGTTGAGCCGCATCATGTCTGGAATCCAGACCGATGTCAGAGCCGGCAGTTTCTCGCTCGGCTTGAGCATCTTCACGATCGAGCCAAAGTACGGCCAATCGTTCGGCTTGATCTGCCTCGCGCTCCCCGGTCCGTAGGGATATCCCGTCAGCAGCCAATAGCCGCTGACATCGTGGTTGTCATCGCGCGTCGAGAGTGATCGCACGACCGCCAGCTTGTCAGCGTAGAACGAGGTGCGCGGCAGCAGTTCGCAGAATTGAACGCCGGGGACGTTGGTTGAGATCGGCTTGAATGCACCACGAATCTCGGCCGGCGCATCGGGCTTGGGATCGAAAGTCTCGTGCTGCGGCGGACCGCCTTGCAGCCAGAGGAAAATCACGTTTTTCGCTTTGCCGAAGGTCGAGCCCAATTCACCCGCCAACTTTGGTGCCGCGCCAAGAGTGACGGCCGGTGTCTCCACCGCTCGCAACAAATGCGGCAGTGAAACTCCCAACGCACTCAAGCCCCCGACACGCAGCCACTCGCGGCGAGCCACTCGATCGGTCGGCATCGTTTGGTCAAGGATTGAGAACATCGTTGTTTCCGTTGTGCTTGCAGTCACCTTGGAGCAGGCCCGCGAACGACAAATCTTCATCAAGGTCACCAGCACCACGTTCGACAGGAAAGAGTACGACGAATTTAAGGAGACGACGAATGGACTTCGGTATCAATTCGTCGTCTCCTTAAATTCGTCGTACCCTTTCAGATTTCGCGCATTACGAATTCTCGTCTCCTCACGCGAACCGGATCGGATCGCCATGATAGATGTGATGCGGGCGATCGACTTCGTCTTTCCAGGCGGCGGTGTCGGGAATTCCCAAGGCGTGATAAATCGTTGCGGCGAGATTCTCCGGAAGCTGAGCATCGGAGGCCGGGTAGGCTCCGTTCTTGTCGGAGGCTCCAACCACGACGCCTCCTCGGATGCCACCGCCGGCAATGAAGACGGATTGGACGGCTCCCCAATGATCGCGGCCGACGACTTTGCTTTCTCCGCCCCCGGCATTGATCTTTGGAGTGCGACCCATTTCGCCGCACATCACGATCAACGTTTCGTCTAGCAATCCCAACGTCTGCAGGTCATCCAACAAAGCCGAAAGGCCACGGTCGGTCGGAGGTAGCAGGCAATCACGCAGCAACGGGAAGTTGTTCTCGTGCGTGTCCCACGACTCGTTGTTGCCGAGGTTCACTTGGATCAAGTTGACTCCCGCCTGCACCAGTTGCCGAGCCATCAGCAGCGACCAGCCAAAGGCATTGCGTCCGTAACGGTCGAGCGTCTGCGAATCGGCGTTGTGGACATCGAACGCACGCTGCACGCTCGAGTCGGTCAGCAGTGAGATCGCGGCTTGACGATGACGATCGAATGACTCGATCGACGCGGCCTGTTCCAGTTCTTGGCGTTGTTGATCGAGCAATCCGCGCAGGCTGTCGCGGTCGGTCAGTCGTGAGCGGCTCAGTCCTTGCGGCAAGCTGAGGTTTGGGGACTGAAACGTCAGATTCGGATTGCGCTCGCGGCCTCGAACAAAGTGGAACTCGTAGTCGGGGTACGCTCCGTAGGACTTCGCGTTGTACGGCGAGGCTTCGATGAACCAAGGATCGCGGTGGCTCCCCATCAAGCCGCCGAACTGACCGGGAAGGACTCGCCCCGTGTTGTGAATGAGTCGCTCCGGGAGCACGATCGCCGGCGGCAGATTGTTGTTGCGTCGCGGCAGCGCGTTGCCGACCACCGAGGCGATGGACGGCCAATCGGTCGATTGCGGTTTCACCGCGCTGTAACCCGGTGGCATTGGCGTGCGGCCGGTGAGAATCGACGTGTGCCCTTGCGAGTGCTCGTTGTACGGGGTCGTCAGCGAGCGAATCAGGCTCCACTTGTCACTGCGAGCCGCCAGCATTGGCAGGTGCTCGCAAATCTGCGTGCCCGGAGTCCGCGTGGAAATCGGATGGAACTCGCCCCGAATCCCGGCGGGAGCATCCGGCTTGGGATCAAAGCTGTCATGCTGAGTCAGGCCGCCAGAAAGAAATACGAAAATGACCGACTTCGCGAGGCCACCACTAGGCGTCGTCAACTTTCCGTCAGCCGCACGCAGCGCCGAGACGTGATTCATCCCCAGCCCCAGCAGGCCGATGCTGCCCGCTTGAATCGCTGTCCGCCGCGAAAGGTTTTCGTGAGCGATGCTGCTTTGCATGTTCGAGTCCTTGGAGTGCTGCGGCTCGACGCAGCCCTTCATCAATTGGAATTGAGAGATTGATGGTCAGGAAAAAAGTAGTTGTTCAATCGCCTCTTGTAGCGACGATTTCTGGAAGTTGAGTGTCTTTGATTTCCAATGAATGGAGGGCTGCGTCGAGCCGCAGCACTCCAGGTTCAACTTAGCAATTCACGAATCGGCTGACCCTCGGAGAGCATCATCGGACGACCGTCGGTGGTGTGGTAGGTGATGCTGTGCGGATTGTAACCCAAAGCCGTGAAAACTGTCGCGTGGACATCCGCAGGAGTGATTGGCCGAGACTTCGGTACGGCACCGATCTTGTCGGATTCACCGATGATTTGGCCACCGCGAATGCCGCCGCCCGCGAGAATCATGGAATAGCACTGCGGCCAATGGTCTCGGCCGGCGGCGGAATTGATGACCGGCGTGCGGCCGAAGTCCCCCATCCAGATCACCAGCGTTGAATCGAGCAGGCCGCGTTCGGAAAGATCGTCGAGCAGAGTCGCAAAGGCTCGCTCCATTGGCGGCACGAGCGACCTTTCTAAACGGCCAAAGTTGTCGGCGTGCGTGTCCCAAATGATGCTCTGTCCGTTCACCGTCGTGACGAAGCGAACGCCCGACTCGATCAATCGACGCGCCAACAGATGTGATTGCCCCCAGGTGTGCCGGCCATACCGCTCGCGAACTTCAGGCGGCTCGCGCGTGAGATCAAACGCCTCGCGCACGGCGGCGGAACCGACCAGCGACAGAGCCTTCGATTGATTGAGGTCGAGGTCTTGCGAGCCGCTTGCCGTGATCGGCTGGCAGCGTTGCTGAAGTTGATCGAGCAATGCTCGACGGTCATCTTGGCGCTGCGACGTGATCCCCTCCACGGCACCAAGATTCGGCACGCTGAAGTTCGCGGCATTCGGATCGACATTGAGCACGAACGGATCGTGGCTCGTACCCAAGCAGCCGCCGAGTTGCCCCGGTGTGAGATACACGGTGCTGTCGCAGTGCGGCGCGGGAGTGATCACATACGGCGGCAGCGCGCCGCTGTAGCCATCGCGCCGCGCCAGCCAACCGGTCAACGTGCCGAAGCTGGGAATGTCGTTGCGGCTGGGATTGATCAGCGTGCTGTCCATCGGATACGGCCGGCCGACGATCGACCAATACATGCCGGAGTTGTGTCCGCCGTGCGAGTGATGCACGCTCCGCACGATCGAGAATCGGTGAGCATGTTTCGCGAGTCGCGGCAGCAGTTCCGAAATCTCAATGCCGGGAGCACTGGTGGCGATTGGCTTGTACGGCCCACGCACGGTGTCGGTGGCGTGAGGCTTCAAATCCCAAAGGTCGATGTGGCTGGGCGCTCCGCAGTTGAAAATCAGGATGACCGACTTCGCTTTGCCAGCCGTCGCCGCTGCAACACTCCGACCCAGCGAGTTCGCCCACAAAAGTCCAAGACCGCTCAGTCCGCTGCGGGACAAGAACTGGCGACGGCCCTCGGAAGTTGGCGTTGTCGGAACCATGTGGCGGTCTCGGCGAGCAAATGACCGAAAATGGTGGGGATGCGCGGGAGTGTCGAATCAGGCAGGCAAGGTACTCATCGGCAAAATCCGATGGGTTAGGTCACATTGGACTGACGAAATCACTCTGAGTCAACGCGGTCATTCGTCGATTAGCGCGAGCACCGCCGCATCGAGAAGGAATCCGTTCTCGCCATCGGTCAATCAGGTCGGCGTGTCGTTCGGAGCAAAACCGCCTTCTTTGTTGGGCATGACGCGCGATTCGGGATCGGTCATCGGCACCTGAGCCGGATTCTTGGCCGTGTCCACACCACTCGTGGCACGCGTGTCATCCAACGCCTGAGCGATTGCCAACGCCTCTTCCAGCTTCGTCCGCCGAGCCTGCCAGCCCGCCAATTCACTGGGCAACTTGGTGACGCTCTCACCGCCACCAACCTGCGCGGCCGACTGGTCCGAATCCCCCGTTGCCATGCTCAACCTCCGTGAATGACAATCGGGACGGAGTGTAGCGACCCTGGCAATCGTGTTCGTAATCGAGTTCCTTAAAACGACAGTCCCCTTGCCCGGTGTCGGAAAAAACGCTGTCGAATTTAGAAAGGCTCTGACCATGAAATCCCGATTGGTCACGCGGCGCGAGTTCCTGGCGGCGAATGTCGCTGCCGGCATGACGCTGTTTGCCGTATCCGCGCGAGCGGCCGGAATCTCGGAGTTGTACGCCGGTTTGAAGTCAGACGAATTCTTCGCGGGTCCGCTGAAAGAAGAGGCCAAGGTCGTCGATCAAAAAGTCTTCACCGAAGGCCCAGCGGCCGCGTCCGACGGTCGAATCTTCTTCACGAACGCTTCGGCCGCGAAGATTCTGATTTGGAATCCGCAGACTCGCGAACTCTCGACCTTTCGCGAAAACAGTGGCGAGGCGAACGGGCTGCTGTTCGATCACTCCGGCCGGTTGCTGGCGTGCGAAGGGAAGGCTGGTCGAGTGACTCGCACCGATTTGAAGACCGGCGAGATCACCGTTCTGGTGGACCAGTTCGAGGGCCATCCGCTTGGCGCACCGAACGATCTGACGATCGACGCGCGTGGGCGAGTGTATTTCACGTCGCGATTGCCGAACGATGATCCGAAGACTCAAAACGTCAACTCGGTCTATCGGATCGGCCCGAACGGCAGGGTCACGCGAATCCTCCATGAGCCGGACATTCACATGCCCAACGGAGTCGAGGTGTCGCCGGATGGCCACACGCTGTATCTGATCGAATCGGACGGCCGCGAGAATCGCAACCGCTGCATTTTTGCTTACGACTTGAATGAGGGTATGGCGACAAACGCTCGACGGATCATCGACTTCTCTCCCGGCCGAGGCGGAGACGGGCTGTGCGTCGATGCCGAAGGGAACTTGTACGTCGCCGCCGGCTTACACAAGACGCGTGGGACGTCCGAGACGCTCGACACGAAGCCGGGGGTTCACGTCATCTCGCCGAACGGAAAACTGTTGGCGTATCTCGCGACGCCAATCGACACGCTGACGAACTGCACGTTTGGTGGCGAGGACCGCAAGACTCTTTACATCACTTGTGGCGATTTGCTGTTGAGCGTTCGGACTCAGCGGCCTGGCCCGAAAAAGATCGCTCCGTGACGTTCGTGGCGGACGCGGCTTGCGTCCGTCTCGGCGCCGAAACTGCGTTAGCCACGTTTTGGAAGGATGAGGTGCCGCGATGTCGCCGAAGCGTTGTCGTCGAATTGGTCGGTTCGCGTGGCTGAGCCTGCTCATGGCCGAGTTCCCACCGATGCCATCGTGTTTCTGAAGACCGGCTGGGGCCAGCACTGGAAGAATCCGACACGGTATCGCAATCAAGACTCGACGGGACGCATGCACTTCCCTGGATTCTCGGTCGAAGCCGCGCGGTTTTTGATCGAGCAACGGAAGATGAAGGCGTTGGGAATCGACACGCTGAGCATCGACTATGGGCCATCCAAGGATTTCGCGGTTCATCATCTCGTGAATGGAGCCGGTCGGTACGCCATTGAAAATGTGGCGCAGCTCGACAAGCTGCCGGCGCGAGACTTCTTTGTCTTTGTCGCGCCCGTCAAGATCGAAAGTGGATCCGGCGGGCCACTGACAGCCAAAACTGCGCCATTCGCAAAGCATTGCAAAACAACTAGTTACGGAATCTCAGTTTTTCGGATTTTTCCGAAAGTCAACGAAAATGTCCCCCAAAGTCAACGGATCAACGCCAAAAACTGCACCGGGACACGGGTTTGATGCTAACCGCCTCCAACCCGTGTTTCGATACATCGAAAACAACAGGTTGTACACCAGTTTTCCGTCCTCTGGCAAAGCTCAAGAAAGGCGGTGGCGGGCAGTGACTCATTCCCCATCGGTCATCATCTCCAACTTGCCCCGATACCCTGCCAGTGCCTGAACCGCCGCATCCGACATGAATCGCAACGATTCGAGCGAGAGCGATTTTCCCTCGTGCTTGCTCAACGCCTCGGCCACGTCATCGGGCAGGTGGAGCAGCCCATCGAGAACAAGGTCGCCACGGTGGGGAACCAAAGCATCAGCCGTTGCGACCGAGATCGCCATGATGCCGTTGAGGGTCAGTAAGCCGGGAAATCGGCTCAACTCGGCGGCGACTTCGGGCGTGAGGTCCACCAGCCCATTCAGCGAGAGGACCGATCCTCGATATTCGGCAATGGCGGCGGCGACTTCCGGTGACATTTCTTCCAGACCACAGAGGCTCAGGAAACCGCCTTTGAATCGGGCAAGTCGTCGTGCCGCTTCGGGGGAAAGTAACTTCAGCGAGTCGAGATAAAGCGGATCAAGACCACTCTCGGCAACAACGGAAGCAGCCTCGTCCGTGATCCCGTCGAATGTCAGCAAATCGAAACCGACGAATGAAAGCATTTTGTTGACCGGGTTCTCGTCGAAAAACGCCAGAAGCTCGGTTGCGATAGGAGCGTCAAGAATGTTCGTCGGATATTGCATAGGAGTCCTCTCCTACAATACCCGACGTTGTCTTTTACTTTCACTTTGGCCGAAGGAAAGCAGAGAGGAAAATGCGCCGCCTTCATCGGCAGGTTGGGCTTCTGGTCGGGCACTGGTAAAATCAGCAAGAGTTGCGTCTTCACGGTGGGGACGGACGCAGACCTCAACGAGCTTGCCCAAACGAAGGAAGAGTTGCAGCCGATGACATGGATGGAATGGTATGACAGCCTTGCGAAACCGACGTGGACGCCCGCCCCAGCGACCATCGGGCTGATCTGGCAGATTCTCTACCCGGTCATCCTCGTCAGCTTCGGGTTCGTTTTCGTGCAAGCGATCCGGCGAAAACTTCCGTGGCTTGTGGCCTTGCCCTTCGCCATCAACCTCGTGGCTAACTTGATCTTCACCCCGATTCAATTCGGAATGCGAAACCTGCCTCTCGCCGCCGTGGACATCCTGATCGTCTGGGGCACGACCATCTGGATGTCGGTGGCGATCTGGAAACACTATCGGTGGGTAGCCGTGGCTCAAGTGCCGTATTTTGTTTGGGTGTCGTTGGCAACAGTGCTGCAACTGTCGATCACGGCCATGAATTGGGGGAGGCCATGATTCGTCTTGGCCTCTGCTGCATGTTTCGGGACCAGCCCATCAAGTTCGCCACGACGACGGCGACAGCCATCGGCAGAATGAAACGGCCCGACGCACTGGCGAAGTTGAGCCGTCTTTGCATGGCGAATGCCGACGCTCTGCTCGCCGCCCTTCAGTATTGTGCCGACAACGGCATCGGCTGCTTTCGGGTGAACAGCCAGATTCTTCCCATCAAGACACATCCAACCTGCGGATACTCCGTGGGCGATTTGCCCGATGGCGACGAGATCATTCGCCGCTTCAAGGAGTGCGGCACGTTCGTCAAGAAGCACAAACTGCGAGCCTGCTTCCATCCCGATCAATTCGTGGTAATGAACTCTCCTCGGCTCGACGTGGTTGAGAAGTCTGTGCAGGAGCTTGAATATCAAGCGGAAGTGGCCGAATGGATCGAAGCCGATGTCATCAACATTCACGGAGGCGGTGCCTACGGCGACAAATCGAAAGCTCTCGCTGATTTCGCCCGCAACCTTGACCGGCTTTCATTGAGCGTCCGAAGCCGATTGACCGTTGAGAATGACGACAAGATTTTCACGCCAGCCGATCTGCTGCCAATCTGCAAGGCAATCGGCATCCCGCTGGTCTACGACGTGCATCACCACCGTTGCAACCCTGATGGCCTGAGCGTCGAACAAGCCACGAAGAAGGCTTTGACGACTTGGAATCGGGAGCCGATGTTCCATCTTTCCAGCCCGATTGAAGGCTGGGATGGCCCGAAGCCGGAACGACATCACGACTTCATCGACGTGAACGACTTCCCTGATTGCTGGCGGCGAAAGAAGATCACTGTCGAAGTCGAAGCCAAAGCCAAGGAAGTGGCGGTGGGGAAGTTGCGGCAAGAATTAGCCGCAGGTCGATCAATGGCCCCACTAAACAGAAACGTGCCCTAAAGATACTCCGTGGCGGCGGACGGCTTCGTA
>SXGT01913381.1_pt1 | contig 24802 bp, 18 predicted proteins | sample 3176221 | NCBI WGS metagenome assembly SXGT01 (sample SAMN11356862, study PRJNA531348) | freshwater metagenome | isolation source: freshwater sample F1-120 | place: China: Fuxian Lake, Yuxi | collected 2017-12-25
GAGTGAGATCTTGCGCGGTGGCGCGGATGTATGCATTAATGCTGGTGTAGTGGTAGCCGGTGGGCACACTGTGCAAGACAAGGAACCCAAGTTTGGACTTGTTGTGGTGGGTTTTGTGGATCCAAGAAAAATGATCACCAAACGTGGCGCCAAGCCAGGCGATCTATTATATTTAACAAAGCCGCTGGGGGTTGGAATTTTAACCACTGCATTGAAGCGAGGGTTGCTCAGCGAGGAGCAAATTGATACTGTCAGCACTTGGATGGCTTCGACCAACGCAAAAGCGGGGGAATTGGCGGTGGGATTGGATGTTGAATGCGGTACTGATATCACCGGCTTTGGATTGCTTGGCCACTCCCTGGAAATGACGCGCTCATCAGATGTTGGATTCACATATTCTTACTCATCCATCCCAATGTTGCCCGGGGCGGAAGCGTTGGCAAAGGAATGGGTTTTTCCTGGTGGTAGTGCAGACAATAAAGCACATTTTGAGAATAGTGTACAATTCGACGAAACAATTGAAGAACATTCGAGAATGTTGTTATTCGACGCCCAAACTTCTGGTGGCTTGTTATTGTGTGTTTCGCCTGAAAATGAAAAAAAGTTTATTGAGCGCGCCCAGCAACTCGCCCAACCAGTTTGGAAGATCGGTGATGTTATTAATGGGAAAGGAATAAGAGTTACAAAGTAGAATCTTAAAATAAATATGGATATTGGCTTAGAAATCCTGATCATATTGGCTTTGGTAGTTCTGAATGGAATTTTTGCATTGGCAGAGATTGCTGTAGTTTCGGCCAGAAAAGCGAGATTACAACAGCGAATCAACGAGGGGGATAAGTCTGCACAGGCGGCATTACGATTATCGGAAAACCCAAATAATTTCCTTTCTACGGTGCAAGTGGGCATCACCCTGATCGGTGTTCTTGCTGGCGCAGTAGGTGGTGCTACCCTTACTGAATCCTTGGCGGCTATGATATCGACGATTCCGAATTTGGTTGCCTATGCAAATACGATCGCATTCAGCACTGTCGTGTTTATGATCACCTTCGTTTCGATCATCATTGGCGAGCTGGTTCCAAAAAGGTTGGCATTGCACCAACCTGAAGACATTGCTTCGGCAATGGCCGCGCCCATGCAAATCATCTCGATCCTTTTTTCACCCCTGGTGCGTGTTCTGAGTGGTGTGACTGATTTTCTGGTTCGCCTTTTGGGGGTTGACCCTAAGGAGCAACTACCAGTTACGGAAGAAGAATTGCAGGTATTGTTGGACCAAGGCACTCAAGCGGGTGTTTTTGAAGAATCCGAGCAGGATATGGTCGAAGGGGTCTTTCGATTGAATGATCGCCGGGTTGGATCGATCATGACGCCACGAGGTGAGATCGCCTGGCTTGACATCAATGATTCTCCTGAAGAGATACAACGCCAGATTGAAGAAAATCCTTATTCCAGGTACCCCGTTTGTTCCGACAGCCTGGATAACGTAATTGGCATTATGGAAGCACGCGACCTGCTATTAGAGAGTTTGCAAGGTGAGCCTTTACAACTAAAACATAACCTTCAAACTCCGGTGTATATCCCAGAAACGGCATTAGCTTCAAAATCGCTGGAAATGTTCAAATTTGGATCTGCTGAATTGATGTTGGTGGTGGATGAATTTGGTTCAACACAAGGTTTGATCACAATCTTCGACATCTTGGAAGAGATCGTTGGCAGTATTGATAGTGAACCCCAGGCAACCCAACGCCAAGATGGAAGCTGGCTGTTGGATGGCATGATGTCTATCGAAGATTTTAAAGAAATCTTTGAGTTAAAAGAAGTTCCCGACGAAGATGAGATTGAAACCCTCGGCGGATTTATTATGCTGCAATTGGGGAAGGTCCCTCAATCTGCTGATAAATTTGATTTTAATGGCTTTAGTTTTGAAGTGATGGACATGGATGGCAAACGGGTGGATAAAGTACTGGTTCAACAAAAAATCCAGCCTTCGGGTGGCTCTAAATGATGAGGTTGTTTTTATATTAGTGATTTTAACAAGACCATATCTTTTCCATCGATTTTCGTAACAAAGAGAAACCCTGATTCAGAAAGTTGATCCAGGGTTTTTTTAATGAAATGTGGCTGCCAGGCAAAGAATTTATTGGCTTGCTGCAAGCTCACCCCACCTACATTGGTGAGGTAAATACGCACCAATTCTGCCCGTGCGCATGATTCTGTGATCGTGCGCGCAGAATTCGGAATCTCGGGGAATTGGCGGTGGACCAGGTCATAAATGAAAGAATACCGCCATGCCCCTGCCTGGGCGATACCGACCGGTACCACTTTCATGTCACACTGGAGTTGCTCCATAGCACGATTAAATTCACTATCGGCTGAAGCAGATTGAAGTTTGGCTTTTTTCTTGAGGTCGATCGTATGCAAAGGTCCTTCGGCAAGCAAAGCTTCGTACACATTTTTTGCTGCATGGGTCATCCTGCCATCCGAATATTGCTGCAAATGGTCGGTATCTGGGTCTCCAAAATTATCGGTTAACGCATAAAAGAATGGAGCGACCGCCAGAGAAACGAAGGTGGCTTTTTTACGAACCAACTTGCTGTAATACCAGATCTTGGCGGAAAGGGATTGATCCTTCCAAGACCAGGTTACGTTCGCGGGGTCGTCATAGGTTACTGGGCGGTCACCAGCCACAGCATGCCAAAGGCTGGGGTAATCAAATCCTAAAATTGGCCAAAAGAAGATATATCCCATTGTGTCAACATATTTTTTTGCGGATCCCAAATCGAAAATGGGGGGAAACGAATCCCGTTGTTTTTTACGGTATGCATTGATGCGTGAGAGATGAGGATCTTGTTTGGAGGATTCCATTGCACTTCCTGAGGTTAAATTTGGATGGATAAAGAAGATTATACAGAATTTCATTAGTACTAACGTACTACTCCATTAAGTTGTACCGACAATTTATGTGTGTTATTATGTATTCAAGTCATACGAAAACGCAAAACTGGCGAAAGCCAGTGACGCAAAGCCAGTGGGCCTAACGCGAAAGCCAAGGTTGCCAGGCTACCGAACATAGATGAAATTCGTCTTTGTTTGGTCCATAAATCAATATGGACTTTTTGTGTTAAGAAAACGGAGCGAAATATGAAAGCAAGAACAAAAAACCTCATTCAGCCCATTTTGCAAATCATTATGATTGTTGTAATGATGTTTGGCGTTGCAGGGTCTGCGGTGGTTGCACCAGAACCGACGAGCCGGTACATCGTACAGGCAGGTTCTGTTGCCATAGCAAAGCAGGTGGTTATGGAGAGAGGCGGCGAAGTTGCCGCCGATCTTGAGATAATTCACGCTGTTAGCGCGGACCTGAGCGCGGCGGAATACGCTGAAATCTCGCTGGCCGATGGCATTGTAGCTATCACGGCCGATTATCAAGTGAGTGTTTCCTCAGCCGATATGGTTGGTGCCGCGGATGAAGGCAAGACCTCTACAGACTATCCTGAAGTGAGCGGTGCTGATGTCGTTTGGGAAATTGGCTATACCGGCAAAGATGTTACAGTTGCCATTTTAGACACCGGCATTGCCAAACTGCCCAGCCTAACAACTGCCGCCAATGGGAAAGCCCGTTTGCTGGGTTGGTTCGATGCCATCAGCGGAAGCAAAAAACCGATCGATCCCAATGGCCACGGTTCACATGTTGCCGGCATCATCGCAAATAGCGACCTTGGTGGTGATAAATCTTGGAATGGTGTTGCACCCGATGCCAATTTGGTGGCGGTAAGGGTTTTGAATGAAGAAGGCAACGGCACCTACGAGAGTGTTATCAAGGGCCTGCAATGGGTAGTGGACAATAAAGATAAGTACAACATCCGTGTTGTAAATATGTCGTTGGTTTCCACTGTGGAATCACCGTATTGGGCTGATCCTCTAAATCAGGCAGTAACTGCTGCTTGGGCCAAAGGTTTGGTGGTTGTTACTGCAGCTGGCAATATTGGCCCTGACGCGATGACCATCACAGTTCCAGGAAATAATCCATACGTCATTACCGTGGGCGCTTTTACTGATGCCTACACTGTGGATGATTGGAGTGATGATTACATTGCGGATTTCTCATCCGCCGGCCCCACGTTGGATGGTTTTGTAAAACCTGATCTGGTTGCCCCCGGTGGCCATATTTCCTCCATCACACCGCAAACCGCGATGCTGAATGACCTGTATCCTGACAATCGGCAGCCTGCCAATTATTTCAAGATGGCTGGTACCTCCCAGGCGACTGGCGTTGTTTCAGGTGTGGCCGCTCTGATCCTTTCGAAGAACCCGCAGCTGTCGAACAACGAAGTTAAGTATCGCTTAACCAACACGGCGTTGATTTGGTTGGATGCGGATGGCGTGGATGCCAGTTATTCCATGTGGCAACAAGGCGCTGGAAGATTGAATGCCGTGGACGCGGTCTTCACTGAAGAAGCTGGTTCTGCCAATGAAGGAATGAACATTCTTGCTGACCTGGCTGGTGAAGAGCACTACGAAGGCTACAGTTATTATGATGAGGCTACCGACACGATCCGTCTTTATGAGCCTTTCGATTTCATCACTGGCAAATACGGAATTTGGGATGGAAAGTACGGTATCTGGGCTGGCAAATATGGCATCTGGGCTGGCGAGTCTATGGCTTGGGCCGGTAAGTATGGCATATGGGCTGGCAAGTATGGTATTTGGGCTGGCAAGTATGGCATTTGGGATGGCCGAAAAGGTATCTGGGATGGCCGCAAGGGAATTTGGGATGGCCGAAAAGGTATTTGGGATGGCCGAAAAGGAATTTGGGCTGGTGGATATACCAACTGGTTTAGTGATCCTGACATCCTCGCTGGGCGCAAAGGAATTTGGGATGGCCGAAAGGGTATTTGGGCTGGATCTGAATTCATAAGCAACTTTGCTGCCGGGCAATATCCTCAAAATCCGATCGGTTCGGCAACAATCTCTAACTTTGTACTTGAAAAGTAAGTACGAAATAATATACAATGCCCAGCAACGGAGTTAAATTCGTTGCTGGGCAATCTCAGAAAATTCTATTCTTTTTGGTCTGGTACGAGAACCTAATGTAAGCTCCTTTGGCCAATGCTGCGCCATCGGACATTTATCCCTCAAGACTAAAAATTCAAGTCAGTGGTTTTCCTCCACTGATGTTAAATAATTCATAAGCTTATGGCTTATGAATCTTTTCACTTACCCATTCATCACTGTTCCTACTCACAGTGAATGGAGAAATGCAAGCGCAAATCATCGGGAGAAGTTGCGTTTGTTGTTCAATGGGGAAAGCCAGTCATAGACTCCATCATCTGTGACTGGCTAATTTTAACCTCATCAAATTTGCCTGATGGTGGTCCAACTTTGCGCCCAGTTGTTCAAATGTTTCCAGGCACTCTTGGCAATATTGTTGCGCCAGGATGGAATCACCATTCTGGAACAAGGCTTTACATAACGCCAGGAGGGCTCGTGCTCGTTCAAGTTGGTTCTCTTTTCCAATAAGGTAAGTGGTGGCAAGGGTATACTTTTCCACCGCCGTATGGTCGTCTCCGCTTGCGAAAGCAACTTCACCTGAGATAAATTCGAATCTCCCCATATTGTTCTCTTGCAGCTCTTTTTCGAGGCCAAGGAAAAATTTGGTCGCGGTTTTGAGCGTTTCGGTTGCTTGACTAACCTTTCCTTGCCTGGCTTGTGCCTGGGCGGTGTCCAATGTTACATCCAACAAATATTCCGGATCATCCAGCACCAACAGGTGTTCATGGGCATCGGCAAAATAACGCAGAGCTTGGTCCCATTCATGCGCTATCGAATGGCATTTTCCGATGTACAGGGTTGTAAGTGCAATGTAAGACATGTGACCGATCTCAATTGCCAAATTTCGGGCTGAATTGATCAATCTGATGGCGAGTTTGACCTCGCCTTTGTCCATATTGATCAAGCCAATATTTGTACGAACGATAACGATGCCCTCGATATTGTCGAGTTTGGTCTGAATCTCTTCGCTGCGGCTAAAATTAATGAGCGCTGTATCCCATTCACCCTGCTTCCATTCTAGCAAGGCTAAATTGTTATAACCCCGGGCAAGGCCAGTTAAATTGCCAAGATTCTCCCATTGTTCCAGGCTTCTGTTTGTATACTCTCGAGCTTTATGGATGTCATTCTTCTCAAAGAACAACCCACCCAAACGATTATAAATATTAGATATCACGTCTTGGTTTAATGACGCATTGGCATAAATTTCCGCTTTGGTAAGCGCACGTTCAGCATCTTCAAGCCGGCCCCTGCGAAAATCGATCCACCCTTCATCGCTGAGAATCTGGGCTCGTTCTTCATCTGCCTGGGTATCGCCCAGGATATTTTCCGCAAGAGACAATTTGTCCAGAGCGTTATCGGTTTGACCTTGTTTGTCCAAAGTCAATCCGATTCGCCGTAATAAGGAGCTGGACATTACGGCTTTGGAATGGCCATGGGGAATGGTTATTTTAAGGGCCTTTTCAAAATTAGAGCGAGCTTCGTCGTAATTACCTGTGATGCTGAGAGCGTCGCCGAGCCCGATGTAAATTTCCAAAACCTGATCATCGGTGTGGGTTACGTTTGGCAAAAGGCTGGCCGCGTTCTCAAAATATTCTTTGGCTTGGATGTTGCTAAATTTTGATAAACTTTTGGCACCTGCCAAAGCCTGATACTTTAACCCTTTGTCCTTGAATCCGCTCCAAAAATAGTGGCGTGCCAGAAGATCAACTTGTTCGTCCAAGGATTCGGCGAATAACTTCTCGATAGCATGGCCAACCATCCCATGGATTTCCCGGCGGTCTTTTTTTAATTGGGTACTGTATATTGTCTCGGAAATGACCAGATTTCTAAAAACATACTCTTTACCATGGGTTGTGTCCTTGAAAATAAACCCTTTGGTGAACAGCTCTTCGATCGCATTATTGATGCTATCTTCAGGCAAGGAGGGCAAACACTCAACGATCAACTCGAGGGTAAATGTTCTGCCAATTACACTGGCGGTTTTTAATACGGTACGGCTAACCGGATCCAAGTTGTCAAAACGGGTAAGGATCAAGCCTTCTAATGTGTCGGAATTGCCCATAAAGGTTAGTGGGACATTTTTTTGAATCTTCCACTTGCCATCCATTTTAACCATCGCCCCAGAATCACGAAGCATACGCAACATTTCTTCAGCAAATAATGGGGTACCGCCAGACCGGGTCACAATTTGGTCGACAAACTCATGTGGAAGGTGGGCTGAATCTGCGAGATGAACTACCAACTGCCTGGTTTGTTCGGTTTTTAGGGCATGCAAACTCATATCGAAAATTCGGCTTGGTGAGCCGGAAGTATTTCTTTGGAGGTAAGCGGTAAATGCGGGGTCTTCAAATGTGCGACCGATTGCCAAAACCATAATCGGAAGATTGGACAGCCTATCTACCAGATAGTTCGTGAACTCAACCGATGCCTGATCTGCCCACTGAAAATCTTCCAAGATCAATATGGTTGGTTTGTTGTCGCTAAATAATTGGATAAAATCGCGGATGCGCATAAAGAGTTGTGTACGTAGTTGGCTTGGCGGCAAATAGGTTAAAAATTTGGCCTTTTCGGGGGATTTGTGCTGTAAGGAGAACAAGTACTCGAAGTATGGCAGTACATCATCGGCTTCCGTAGAAAAAAACTGATCGATGGTCTGCTCCAATTTGTCATGGAGGATCGATGATCTTTCACCGGCGGGGATGTCTAATATATCTGTAATAATGTCTTGCAACAACCAAAAAGTGACCGCTTTTCGGTAGACATAACTTCGTCCGCGCATGATGGTGATCGGGAGGTGATTGATCTGTTCACAGAATTCGGAAACGAGACGAGATTTTCCAATTCCCGCTTCTCCCTGAATTGCAAAAAGGGAGCCAGATTGATTGGCCATCATTAGGTTTAAGGATTGTTGTAGCAGGTTAAGTTCCGCTTCCCGGCCAAACATTGGCGAATATAGGTCATCCAACAATTTTCCTGACCCAATAACATCTCGAAAACCGAGCACCTTGTAAGTCTGTACTGGCTCATTGACGCCTTTAAGCATCAATGGTGGTATTGCTTCTAATTCAAAAGTCCCCCGAACATGTTTGTAAATGCGTTCGCTTACTAAAATTGTGCCAGATGATGCCTTGTCCATAATACGGCTGGCGCGATTGACCACATCGCCGATGGCGGTGTAGTTCATCATCATATTTGAACCGATACCCCCTACGATCACCACGCCTGAATTTAAGCCGATATGAGCCTGGAGATCTTGCCCGATTCGATCGCGTACCGTAAGGCTAAATTGGGCCAGTTCAGACTGCATATCCAACGCTGCCCTAATTGCTAACTCAGCGTTGTTTTCATGGGCGATCGGCGCTCCAAACAAAGCCATCAATCCATCGCCCGTAAATTTGTCTACCATTCCCTCGTACCGGTAAACTGCATTGGCAAAGATGTGCGAACATTGCTGCACGATCTCATATAGTTCTTCTGGGTCAATACCCTGTGACAGGTTGGTGAACCCGGATAAATCTACAAACAGGATGGTTACCGAACGTTTTTGGCCGGTTGCTTGCAAGCCAGCGGCTTTAAACCGATCTAAAAGATCTGATCCTATCAGCGCTCCAAATCTGCTATCGGTGGAGGGGGAGGTAGAAGTGGGATCAACTGCCTGCTCGGCAGTATTTAGCAATCGCAAACCACAGCCACCGCAATACTTCATGATGTCTGGATTAACGAATTGGCAATTAGAGCAAGTGACTGGCATAGGCAAAACTGACTATGGTAATTATAGCCAGTAATTTCGCCAAAAAATTTTTAAATAATCGCGTCTGATAAAAAAATGTCTGTGTATAATCGTGCGGATGGCAAACTATATTTTTGTACGGCACGGACAGACCGACTGGAACATTGAGGGCCGCTGGCAAGGGCATTCGAATACAAACCTCAATGAAACCGGATTTCATCAGGCACAAAATGCAGCAGAAATCTTAAGAGATACGCATTTTTCGGCAGTCTATTCCAGCGACCTTTTACGGGCGATGAATACAGCAAAAGCGATCAATCAATACCATGGCCACACTATCATTGAGGAACCTCGATTGCGCGAACAACATTTGGGTAAATGGGAAGGTTTGTACGTTAAGGAAGTTCCGGACAAATATCCGGAACTATGGCAAAAATTTATTGACTATCCGATTGAGACGGTTATTACAGACGGGGAGTCGCTTCAACAATTGGTGGACAGGATGTGGGATTTTTATTTGGAAAAGGAAAAAATGCACCAACCCGATGAATCTATTCTAGTGGTGGCTCATGGACTGAGTTTGGCAGTTTTATTATGTAAATTAAATGGGTTGCCCCTGACCGAGGCGTACAAACAAATCCCGGCAAACGCAACGCCGATCTATTTCTCAGGAAAGATCATTGATCAGCCTCAATAGCTGAAAAACCCTCTGCTTTGCTGGATGCAGTGACCACCAGCGAATTGCGGACCAAACTTCCTTTGTATGCTTGGCTGCCATTGCGCACGATCCAGCCATCCATATTGAATGGGAGCACGGAATCAGCCAAGATCCACTCGCCATTGTATTTTCTGGCAATGTGGACGTGGGTTCCGGTGGAAGTGCCGCCTTCGCAGGAAGGAAGCCCCAGGTTTTGGCCTGTGACCACTTTTTGGCCAGCTTTTAATTGTCCGATGTTGGATAGGTGCAAGTAAAAGATCACCCAACCTGTTTGTTCCAATCCATCTCTATCTAGGTCTAACCACACCTCACCGGTACCGGTTCGCACGATCACACCATCGGCAACAGCTGTGACCCAATCTTCGGCATTGGAACACCCTTTTACCCCGCTTGGGGCAAAGTCTATTGCCGCAAAAGGTTGCCCCTCCCCCCAACCGGTGTGGGGGCCACCTGTATAATTCCAAACTTTTCCTGCTGAAAAAGGTAAAGCCATTGGAGGTTGTTGCAAACTGCCTTCGATGTGGATGGACGCATCTGCCCAAGGGTCACCAAAGAGGTTAGTGTATGTGGTGCTAAAACCGCCCTCATTAACCAAATATTGGTAGGTGTCATAATCAACGATCTTCGAAAGCGCATATTGAATTCCAACCGTTCCGGCGTTTTGCCAGGGGTCTGGGCGCTCTATGTGGCCATCCGGGAATTCAAATTCCTTCAACGTTCCACCACGCCAGCCATAATAACCATTGTTCAATTCGTTGGCCAGCCATACTAGCTGCATGTATACCCCTTTGTTATTGGGGTTGTTGTAACCGAAGAGATACTCTGTGTCGGGAGTTGTGGTATTGGTGGTACCTTCATAAAGCCCCTCAATGAAGAGTACCAATACCATTGGGCTGACGCTAAAATGTTGGCTTACCTGGGTAATAATTTGTTGCGATGTCAAATTACCTTCTGGCCGTGGTTCTCGGTAATTGTTAAGCCAGCCATTGGTGATCACCTTGCCGATATCCTTTTTTAGGGATACAGGACCGTAAACGAAATGGCTATCGGGAATGATCTGATGGGATGTTCCCCACAAAGGCAGATAATAGATCGGCATTTTCATTGGCAAACCGGCCGGCATGGTGGTCGCGTCAAGCGGAATGATCGGGTTCGCAGCACGGATCTCATCAACGCTGGTATTGAAATGGGAAGCTAATGAAGGCAGCGTATCTCCCGACTGGGCAACATAATCCACCAATTCGCCGGGTTCGTAAACTTCACGCGTTGGAGGAAAACCCAAGCGAGCCTCTGATGGTGAGGTGGTTGATTGGCCAATAACAGGGATTTGGTTGGACACCGGGAGGGTGCCAGAGCAGGATGTGGTAATAAAAGCCAGCAGTGAAACGATAAGGGTCAGGTTTTTCATTTCGCTCGAGGCTCTTACTCCCGAATGATGTTGGTGTTGTAATCTGAGCATGTGCAAGATGTTATCTCTTTATCGCCCTTGGTTAGGGTACCTTTGTATGGATAAGGGCCATTATGGGCGATCCATCCATCCAGGTTGAATGGAACCGGACCATCTGCCAACATCCATTCACCATTAAATTTGCGTGCAAAGTGCAGGTGGGTTCCGGTCGATACACCGCCTTCACAGGAGGGATGGCCGATCTTGTCGTCTTTGAGAAGCTTGTCACCGATCTTTACTTTGTCTTTGGTTGCGATGTGCAAGAAGAGTAATACCCAGCCAGTTTTTTCAGACCCGTCGCTATCCAGATCCAGCATAACTACTCCTGGTTCGGTGCGAACGACGGTGCCATCCGCTGGAGCCAGGACCCAGGCATCCGTTTCAACGCAACCACCTTCATTGGCTCCGGGAGCAAAATCCAATGCCGCCAAGGCTCCTTCTTTTTCCCAGGCGGAATGCGGGCCGCTGGTATATGCCCAAATCTTATTCTTTTCGTACGGCAAGGACAATGGGGGTTGCTGTAAACCAGCGGGGATAGTTGGTTCAAAAATGGAGGATCGACTGAAGGGTGAGCCAAACATTTGGTTGTACATAGAAGAAAAATCACCCGATGTGATCGCCCGCTCCCATTCTTCACGGGAGTGGGTTAGCGACAAGTAGTATTGAATGGCGACCGTCCCGGCGTTGAGCATGGGATTGATCCGGATCTTGCTCCCATCCTGAAAGGTCAATTCTTTTAAGTGGCCCGATCGCCAAGAATAGTATCCTTTTGAGAGTTCCCCCGATGCCCACATTAGTTGACGAAACAGGCGACGGTAGAGATAATCGCGGTAGCCAAGTGGGTATTCATCTTCTGAGAAGTTGGTGGGATTACCGAGCACCCAATTGCTTTCATATTCGATCACAGCCAATAAAACCCTTGGGCTGATCGAATTTTCATCCGCCAATCGTTGTACTGCCTCGGCGCCCGTTAGCCACCCGCCACTTAGTACATACTCTCTGTACGTTTTTAAGTGGCCATTTTTCGCATTAATATAGTCTGTTGTTGAAAATTGAAGGGTTGAAGGGCCATTGACGAATTCACTATCAGGGAACAGCATATCGCCGGAGGTACGCTCCCATTCCGTTTCTCTCTTCGGGATCAGGATCAAAGTCCCGGGGGCTAACAAGCTGCCAGGTTCTGGCAAAATGACAGGTGATTGGAACAAGCTTGAGGAAACATCGAACCTGCGCTCCAAAACTTCCAGGGTATCTCCTGATTGGCTTAGGTATGGGTCCATCGGTCCACCGGTATTGATGGGTGGCAGGGTCGCCAACGGGGTCGTGGAGTTGGAGTCGACCGTCGAAAAAGGCAAGGAGACAAACGGCGTGCGGGTGATCCCAATAGTGGCGGTTGGGGTTATGGTTGGTGAGCTGGCCGTATCTACTGCTGGTGGGGCAAAAGTGGCACTTGGAATTGGTTTGGGGGACGGAGTGGCAGTTATGGGAACGCCCCACAACGACGAATTGGCCGGGCTAACACAGCCAGTGACCAGGACGCAGATGTGGAAAATTACCGCCAATCGAAATTTAATACCTGAATGCATAGAAAAAATTATAACTTACTCGGGAAGAAGCAAAAATGCTGCCAATAACGGCAGCATATTTGCGAAGGGATTGCCAAATAAAGATTAGTAGGAGATCAGGTTCTCGTCCAGATAGCCATCCTGTGCTTCTATGGATTTGTCGCCGGCGCGCAGGAATCCATTGTATTCTTCACCGTCTGAAATAACCTGGTAACCGCCCAGAACAAATGGCGCCAGCGGATCCGTGGCAGAAATCCATACTCCATTGAACTTACGGGCAAGATGCAAGTGTGATGCTAACGATTCTCCACCCTCACATGATGGGTGCCCGATCAGATCCCCCTGGTTTAGGCTCGTGCCAACAGCAACTCTGCCTTCGGAAGCCATATGCAAATAGAGCACGGACCATCCGGTTTGTTCGAAACCATCTCCATCCAGGTCGACAACAACGGATCCATTGTCTGATCGAACCACCAACCCGGGTGCGACAGCTGTGGTCCAATATTCACTGGTTTGGCAACCGAGAGGGTCGCCAGGAGGGGCAAAATCAATGGCTGCCCAGGCAGAGCCTTTATCCCATCCAGCATGAGGGCCGCCAGTAAAGTGCCATTCTTCTGCGGGTTTGAACGGCAGGCTAAAAGTTGGTTGCATATAAGAAGTGGGCAGAAGGGGTTCCACACGAAGGTCCCACGGTGAGCCGAAGAGGGCATTGTAGGAAGAAGATAACCCGGATTGGCTGGTATCCACTTTCCATTGGCCAGCCTCATCGAAAAAAGCGAACAAATTAAACACTCCGACAGTACCAGCATTCGATCCGAGTGATGGGGTGAAGATATGGCCATCTACGGTATAGATATTGACCAGTTGCTTGTTTCTCCAACCGTAAAAGCCTTCGTTCAACAAGCTGGAGGTAAACATCAATTGTCGATATAAACCCAGATGGTAATCATCGAAATATCCGATGGGCATATCTTCGTTTAGATCAGGTGGAGATGGGTTCGTAACCCAACCTGATCGGTATTCCAGGATAGACAGCAATAATCGCGGATTGACAGAATAAGATCGTGAGACCTCTTCAATGATCTGGGCACCGCTGAGTGTTCTGCCTTCAACATCCTGGCTAAAGGTACTTAGGTAACCACCTTTTTGTTGGATGAAACTCGTAATCTCAAACTTGGCGGAGAGCGGACCATAGACCAATTCAGAATCGGGAATGATCTTAAAGTAAGGGAGTACCTCGCCGGCTGGGTCAATGGATGCGGGTATTCCGTTATCTGCAAGCGGGGCGATCGAACGTTCCGGGACTTGCAATTCATCGCCGGGGTAAATAATGTCATATTCGCTGGCATTATTGGCGGCCAAAAGGTCATCAACTGAAACGTTTAACTTGTCTGCAATTGATCCCCAAATATCATTCTCTTCAACTGTGTAGGTAACTTTTTTTGGCTCCGGTGTTTGTACGGCGCCATTCGCGGCGCGTATATCTGGAAAAGGGGTGAAGGTTGGATAATAATTAACAAAATCGCCCATGTCGGGGGTGGGTGTCCATTCCGGTGCGGCAGGGTCTCTTGTAGGTGGAAGATAGGTTGCGATCGGGTCCAGATTGGCAACCTGTTGCTGATTCTGGATAACCTGCTCAGTAGGCGGAGGAGTATTGGCACAAGCCTGGATCAGGAATATGGTGAGGAAGAGAAACGTGTAAAGTCTGCGCATAACTATATTCTATCAGACCAGTGGGCACTGCACCAAGCATCCCCATAATAAAAACATTTCAAATAGGGAACCTGTTGCTTGATAGAATCGATTGCGGCAGCCAGCCGATAAGAAAAACAAAGGTGATAATGAGAAACTCCAAATGGTCGATCTTGGCTTTTACGGTAGCCAATAACATGTTCAGTTTTGCTTTGCCATCCATGGCGTTGTCGGTACTTTCCAAGCAGATCTCAGAAGACTTGGGGATGTCAGTGGTTCAAGTTGGTATTTTGTGGGGTAGCGCTTCGGTTTTTGCGGTCGTGTGCAGTTTATTTGGCGGAATGATCGTTGACAGAGTTGGCCCGCAAATGGTGCTGACCATTTTGGGAGTGGCCACTGGATGTTTGGGTTTGGTGCGGGCAACCGCGTGGAGCTTTGAATCAATCGTAATTCTGACTGCATTGATTGGTGCGATGTCCCCTTTGTTGACACTTAGCAATTTCAAGGTGTTTCACCAACAGTTTCCGCGAGAGGAGATCGTGCTGGCGAATGGGATCATGTCAGCTGGAATGGCGTTAGGCTTTTTATTGGGGGCCCAGTTATCAGCGACATTTTTGGCCCCATTGCTGGGGGGGTGGAGAGCCGTATTTGGGTTGTATTCGATCTTTGGGTTATTGTTTTCAGTTGGGTGGTGGTTTGTATTACCGCCGTTCATTCAGCGGGCAGGGTCACGGGTTGCCCCATTAATGGAGGGGTTCTCTGTGGTTGTTAAAAACAAACGGATCTGGTTACTGGGGGGTGGTATTTTAGGAGTGAATGGGGCAATCACCGGTGTAATGGGTTATTTGCCATTGTATCTTCAAAATATCGGATGGCCGATCGCGAAGGCATCCGCTTCGTTGACTGTTTTCCATTTCACCAGCCTCATCTTTACGTTGCCAATTGTTTTCTACTCTGCCAGGTTTATGCAAAGGCGTTTCGCGACAATGTTCGCAGGGATCTTGGTTTTGGCTGGTTTTGGATTGTTATTTGTCGCTCAAGGTTGGATCGTATGGTTGGCTGTCATCCTTGCCGGATTGCCGAGGGATGGTTTTATGGCCTTGTTTTTTACACAGGTAAGTGAAACCGAAGGTGTGGGTGCTTCAACGCTGGCCACCGCAACAGGAATTACGATGATGTTTAATGGTCTTGGATCGATCATTGCGCCGCCGACAGGAAATATGTTTGAAGCTATTTCTCCAGCTGCTCCATTTGCGTATTGGGCAATATTGGCCTTGTTGGGCGTTGTATGTTTGGCTGTATTGGCTTTTTCAAACAGAGTGAGATTGGCGGTTAACACCGCATCCTAAACCCACGCGCGTGCTTTATAGATCGTTGTGCTACCCAAATCAACCGATTTTTTCGTCAAAGCCGCTGAAGAAGATCCAATTGACTTAGCCCCTAAAAAGTTCATGTTCAACGGATACAAGGGCAACCACTGGCAAATCGAGCATCCAAAAACCATTGAAAAGCGTTGAAGTTTGGAAGAACCGCAAAAATGCGCAAAGAAGTTGTGGGTTGTTGGGTTTTCAGTTATCCGATGGTATTGGACGTTGCCGGGTGGGAAATTATGGCAGAATACGGTGATAAAAGCACATAGCAAGGATCTTGAATTTGTATGTACTTTTCGATTTGAATAACTGCTTATTGGCCGCAAGCCAATTTTTTCAAGGCCAATTTTTTGGCAAAAATAAAAGGCCGTTTTCATCTAAAAAACGGCCTAATGGATTGATAAGAACTGAAAAATTATTGGCCGTAACCGGTGCCCAAAATGTAGTTTTCGAGCTCGGTGATGGTCTCTTTATGGTCTGCCAGAATTGTATCGGCAAGTTTGCGCAACGAAACCACACCAATGACCTTGTCATTTTCGATCACAGGAAGATGGCGGACATGGTATCGGGTCATCAGGTTGATGCACTGTTCAGCGGTTGTATCACTTTTTACCATCAACATCTTTTGGGTCATCATATCCTTGATGGGAGTATCCTTTGCTGAACGGCCTTTTATCTCGCCATTGCGGGAATAATCGCGTTCAGTAAAAATACCTACGATCTTGCCATTTTCGCTTACCAAAATTGCGCCAGTATCAGACTTGGCCATTACTTCCAAGGCGTCGTACACGGTCCCTTTTACATCTACCGTATGTAACACACCTTCAGGATTTTGATCAATGATCTTTTTTACGATGGTCATTTGTTTGCCCTTTCGTTTCTTCGTATGGTTGGCAGAGTTACCCCAGGCAACTCTTTTGTTGTTATTTTCACAAGTAAACTATATTTTACTCGCCAAGTAACAAAATTTCGAAACTTCCTAAAACCAATTCCGATTTTGTAACTTCGTTTGGCGCCCTTTGGGCACTGGAAAATATTATGGTTCTAAAACGAGTGTTTTTGCCAGCAAATTGCACCTTTTGTTGGCTGGCAGAAAAATTGATCGCGATTAGGAGTGCATTGCCCTGGAAGGCACGCGTAAAGCAAAATACTTTTTCGTTTCCCTGAGGGACCAAATCGTACTCTCCAAATTTGAGTGCGGGATGGTTTTTTCGCAATCGAAGCATTTTTTTATAAAAAGTTAGCAATGAATTCGGGTCATTCTCTTGCGAGGCAACATTGATGCCATTTTGAAAATTGGGATTAATCGGTAGCCAAGTTGTTACACCCTTGGCCGAAAAGCCCGCGTTTTCCTCATCATTCCATTGCATGGGGGTGCGGTTCTTATCCCGGCTCCTAATACCAGCTTTACGGGCTGCTGCGAGCTTGTCCATTTTCGGGTCTTTCACCATTTCGTTGTAATACCATGTTGCCATCGTATCGCGTAACAACCCCGCATCTTCGATGATCAAATCGGTCATGCCGATCTCTTCCCCATTGTATAAGAAAGGGGTGCCTTTGAGGGTAAGCATGAGTGCAATGGAGATCCTGGCCAATTCGGCATCGTGTTTTCCATCGCCATATCGGTTGTATACCCTCGGGCTGTCGTGATTCCCCAAGGTATTACAAGGCCAGGAAGCTGAAGATACATTGGCCAATTGGCTGAGCCTCTGTGTTTGGTTATTGATAATGTGCATTGGTGTAAGAGGACCATCCGATCGCATCATTGGAAAATTAAATACCAGATGTAATTCATCCTGACCGTTTCCGAGGTAGTCGGGGTTTTCATCCTCCCCAACAAGCATTCGGTCACCGTTGTATTCATCCAAAACAAGCCGCAATTCCTTCATGCGATCGTGCACATCGGGGTGACCGACCTGGAATTTGAATAAGTCTCCAAATACTTGACTGACCTTGGTTTGTTCTTCGGTAGTGATCGCGTCACCTTCCATCTTGCGGACATCCGCCAGAGAATACGGCAAGGAATGGGGTGTTAGGTCCGTGTCCTCATAGAGGGTGCCAATGGCATCCAACCGGTAGCCATCCACACCAAGGTCCAACCAAAAGCGAACCACCTGCCACATTGCATTGATCACCTCAGGGTTGCGCCAATTCAGGTCCGGTTGTTGTTTCATAAAAAAATGGTAGTAGTACTGGTCTCGTTGGGGGCAATAGGTCCAAGCATCGCCATCAAAGCAACTTTGCCAATTATTGGGCGGGGTATCAGCCCACACATACCAATCCGCCTTGGGGTTGTCGCGGCTTTCGCGTGATTCAACAAACCATGGGTGTTCGTCGGAAGTATGATTGGCAACCAGGTCCAGTATCAGCTTGATACCTGCTTGATGTGCTGCCGCCAAAAATTGCTTGAAGTCTTCGAGCGTGCCATACTCTGGGGCAACATCGCAATAATCCTTTATGTCGTAGCCTACATCCCAATTGCTGGAGGGAAAGTGAGGCGAAAGCCAAATCGCGTCGATACCGAGTTCCTTGAGATACCCGATTTTTTGAGTCATGCCGATGAAATCGCCGATGCCATCTCCGTTGCCATCGGCAAAAGAGCGAGGATAGATCTGGTAAAAAACCGCAGAATGCCACCATTTATAGTCCATTGTTCGCTCCATCCAAATCCTCTTCAAATCTGCCAACAACTTTCACGCAGGGGAAGCCAAGCACATGTTGTGTGTGTGGAGATTCTGCCATCTCTTCTGTCAGGTCTTGACCGGCGAAATGCAAATTTTCGTGCATCTCTTTTTGCCATCGGGGGCAATTTGTTACATCGTAGACGATGCTTTGATAAACCACCCATTTTGGCTGCCCCCGATCGCCGTTATTGCGTCTTAGTTGTGCCAAAGTGATCGTTTTTTGAGGTATTTGCATGAAACACTCCGTATGGATTGCTTGGTTGATCTCGAGGTGACGTTTGAACCATATGCAACAATTTGGCTTTCATTATAAAATCAAACCAGTTGTTAAATAAGGAGAACAAATGGCACAGCGCATTGTTGAATGTATCCCGAATATATCTGACGGCCGAAGGTCGGATGTGATCGAGCAGGTAGTGGAAGCCGCAAAAAAATGTGGGATCCAAATGCTGGACGTCTCATCAGACCCAGACCATAACCGATCCGTGCTAAGTTTTGCAGGTGATCCTGAATCCGTTGCCAATGCCGCTTATGCAGTGATCCAAACGGCAGCAACGCTGATCGACCTGAATAGCCATCAGGGTGAACATCCGCGAATTGGCGCTACAGATGTGGTTCCATTTGTTCCCATAAGCGGGGTGACGATTGAAGAATGTGCCCAAATGGCACGTGAGCTGGGCCAAAAGGTAGCCTCTGAATTGGGAATACCGGTATACCTGTATGAGGCAGCAGCCGCCAAACCAGAAAGAACCAACCTCGAGAATATTCGGCGAGGACAATATGAAGGCCTAAAAAGCGAGATCGAGCTCAATCCAGACCGACTGCCCGATTTTGGACCAGCGAAATTGGGACCTGCTGGGGCTACCGTCATTGGCGCCCGATCAGCCTTGATCGCATTCAATGTTTATCTTACGACCGGGGATGTATCCATCGCCAAAAGTATCGCCAAGGCTGTGAGGCATTCTTCGGGCGGTTTTCGATTTGTAAAAGCGGCCGGATTTTTGGTCGAAGGCCAAGCCCAGGTATCAATGAACCTGACTGACTTTCGGCAGACCCCGATCCACCGTGTATTAGAGACCATACGGTCGGAGGCGGGGCGGTATGGTGTAGGTGTGAAGTTCAGCGAGCTGGTAGGGCTCATCCCACAGGAAGCGTTGGTGGATGCCGCTGTTTGGTATACACAATTGGACATGTTCAGCCACGACCAAGTGCTGGAAACCCGAATGGGATCTGGGGCGGCCAAGAAAATAGATGGCCCAAATTCAGCCGAAACATTCTTAGATCAAGTTGCTGCCAATACTCCAACCCCAGGTGGCGGATCTGCCGCTGCTTATACTGGCGCGTTGGCAGCTTCGCTGGTAGCCATGGTGGCCGGCAACACAATAGGCAAAAAGAAATTTGAGCCTGTTCTGGCAATGATGCAAGAAGCATTGGTGGAGTCGATGGCGTTAAAAGGAGCACTCGAACAAGGCGTTACGCAAGATTCAGACGCTTTCGACAAAGTAATGGTAGCGATTCGATTGCCCAAGGAAACAGACACACAGGCAAAGGCGCGTACTGCTGCCATAGACCGGGCCACAATGGAAGCAGCACGTTTGCCGTTGGGAGTTGCACAAAAGTGCCTATTGGTGATGGAACTGGCCATTAAGATGATGATGCATGCCAATGTTAACGCCATTAGTGACGCGGCATCGGCTGTTGCGTTAGCGCACGCAGCCATCAACGCTTCGGGATTGAACGTGCGCATCAACGTTCACGGCTTGTCCGAACCGCAGACTGGCACGGATCTGTTGATGCAATTAGCCGGTATTGAAAGCAAAGCCCGCATCCTCAACGATGCTGTTCCAGCCATTTTGAAGGACCGGGCTGGTTTATAAGAATGTTCTTTCGGGCAGCGTCATTCATCCTCCTTCTTTGTGTTGCATGCTCGCCAATCAATGCATATCAGGAACAACCTGTGGCAACAATCCGGTCGGTTCATGCTCCATTGTTGTCTACCCCAACTCGCATTGCGAAACCCATAGCTTCGGTGACGGTTCCGCCAACCCAGGTGGCAGCAGTTGAGGCTGCTGAAAAGTGCCAACAGGAAATTTGCATTATGGATGGGCATTTCGCAATGCGTAATCCGATCTCCGCTTTTGGAAATAGATATTCTGATGACAGTTACCGCTACGGCTCTACCCAGGGCGGACTGCGTGAAACCCACCATGGCGTGGAATTCGCAAATAATCCAGGGATCCCTGTATTGGCGGTGGCGGATGGAGAAGTTATTTTTGCGGATAGCGATATTGATACAAAGATCGGCTGGGTGCCCAATTTCTATGGAAATGTTGTAGTAATTCGGCACTCTTTTGGTGGGCCAAACCATGCCATGTTCTCCTTGTATGCTCACTTATCGAGCATTACTGTTCAACGCGGAGAAATGGTTGAGACTGGAAAAATGGTTGGCACTGTGGGAGCAACAGGCACGGCGCGGGGAAGCCATCTGCACTTCGAGGTACGGTCAGGAACCAACGATAGCGAATCGAACCAGAACCCAATATTGTGGGTCATGCCCGAACCAGGAATGGGGGTGATCACAGGAAGGCTAACCAATAACAAAGGAGAAGATGTAGAGGGTGTTTTTAATGTGCAAGCCATATCTGAAGGGGTGGTTAACTCCTCTCCTACCACATCGATCACCACCTACGAGAGCAAATCTCTGCCTGTGGGTAATGACCACATATGGAAAGAAAATTTTGCCGCCGGCAATATACCACAAGGTACTTACCGGGTGAGTTTGGTATACAACAATAAAGTGTATGAAAAAACAGTCGATGTAAATGATGGAAAATTGACATTCGTTGTTTTTGTTGTACAGTAAAAAAAAGCGAAATGGAGACGACCACATGGGACTGAAACCTGACCGTTGGATCAAAAAAATGGCGATCGAGAATAAGATGATAGAGCCATTCATTGAAAGACAAGAGCGCAGCGGGGTGATCTCTTATGGTGTATCCTCCTATGGCTACGACCTGCGTGTAGGTAATGAGTTTAAGATTTTTACAAATGTCTACGGCGCGACGGTAGACCCCAAAAATTTTGATTCAAAAAGCATGGTGGATTTTGTTGGAGATGTTTGCATTGTCCCGCCAAATTCTTTTGCCTTGGCGCGGTCAGTCGAATATTTTCGTATTCCGCGTGGCGTTCTTACAGTTTGCTTGGGAAAATCTACTTATGCGCGATGCGGTATCATCGTGAATGTGACCCCCTTCGAACCAGAATGGGAAGGTTTTGTTACATTGGAGATATCGAACACCACCCAATTACCTGCCAAAATCTATGCAAACGAGGGATTGGCGCAGGTTTTGTTCTTCGAGGCGGATGAGGAATGCGAAATTTCGTACGCTGACAAAAAAGGCAAATACCAGGGACAGCAATCGATCGTGTTACCGAAACTATGATCAAGTAAGGGAAACCCACACCACAAATGCGGCTCGAAAAATTGCGAGCCGCATTTTTATTTTTAAAAAATCGGAAGACTGTCACCATGGCCTAATTATTTGAAAATAGTATATAATCCAAAATGTTGGAGTATTATCCATCATATTGGATTATAAAAATGAAAAATACCATTGCTGCCCCTACCGTACAAAGAACCATCCAGGTCTTGGAGGTATTGCTTTTTAATTCATCGGGGCTAACTTTGAAGGAATTGCAAGACAAAGTCGAGATCTCCCGGAGCACCTTGTTCCTGATACTTAACACCCTTAAGGCGATGGGATATTTGGATCAACAGGGAAAGCGCGGGGTCTACATTCCTGGACCGCGCCTTGCAGTTTGGCGAAATGGCTCTGCTTCCTCCAAACCCGGATTGGACCTTTTGTCATCTTTTTTTCAAGAAAATTATCCGGATGGTTTGGATGAGACCTTGTCGATCATTGTTCCAGCTGAAAATGGCGAGACCGTATTACTGGGTCAAATTGAATCGCTGAAGAATATAAAAGTGGCTTTCTCGCTTGGGCAAACATTTGCCAAGTCAACAGCTTCAGGAAGGATATTGGACCCATCTCCTGATGATAAATTGATCACAGATGGCTATGCATTGGGAAAAATCGAAGACAGGATTGACATCGCAGTGCCGGTTTGTACTGAAGGGGCCCATGTTGATGCGGCATTGCTTTATTCATTTCCGGCATTTCGAGGTTCTGATCATAAGGTTGAGGAAATCTTGCCGGTGCTGAGAGAGATCGCCGCCAGGATCTCATATCGGTGTGGGGCGCAGTTTTTTAGCCCTTGGCAAAATAGCATCAACCAAGATCTTGGAGAAACCATAGGTTTGGTAGATGCCCAGATTGACGCAATGCTGCGCTCTCCATGGATGGCCAGAATGGCTTGTATTAAACCGGATGGTTCTCCACATGTGGTTCCGGTATGGTTTGATTGGAATCGGCAACGATTGTTCATTCTTTCGTGGAATGGATCGCGGTGGGCGGATTATTTGGATCAGAATCCACAAATATCTCTTAGCATTGATGAGCCTTGGAAACCCTACCGACGGGTTTCTGTACAAGGCATTGCCGAAAAAATGGCAGCGAGCAATGATAAAGGATTTGCGGAACTCACTGAGCGGATAGGCACAAGGTATTTGGGGAACCGCTCTGGTTCAGGCTTGTTCAACCAGGTAGATGGGGCGTATGAGATCAAGATCAGCGCGCTAAAAGGCTGGAAAGGTTTATGAAGCCAGCGGGAATAAACCACTCGATGACCTTTTCCATTCTGATCTCTGTAATGGCTTTTGTTTTTTGGGAAGGATTTGTTCACATATCAGGATTGCCAATTTATCTTTTGCCTGCTCCTTCAGACGCAGTTTTGGAATTTGCCGGCGATCCGCTATATTTTACCTCTGCCCTGGGTATTACCTTGGCTGAAGCAGGGATGGGGTTGGTTCTTGGATTTACTGCTGGCTTCGTTTTGGGCAGCGTCGTTAGCGCGTTTCCTCAAGTAGAGGATGGAGTAATGACACTGGCTATTTTGGTTAAATCTACCCCGCTGGTTGCGATAGCGCCATTGTTGACAATTTGGTTGGGTTTTGGCTGGGTGCCAAAGGTAATTATCACGGGTCTTTTGACCTTTTTCCCCATTTTGGTCAATGTGATCGTAGGATTACAAAGCGGTTCGAGGGATTTAAATGACCTTATGTCTGTAATGAAGGCCAGCAAGTGGCAGTCCTTCCGGATGTTGAAGATTTATTTAAGCTTGCCGTTTTTATTTGCAGGTTTACGAGTTGCTGCACCACTTGCATTGGTTGGCGCAGTTGTCGCGGAGTGGACAGGAGCAAGCGGGGGATTGGGCAGGGTAATGTGGCTTTCGTATGCCAACCTGAATCTGCCGCCAATGTTTACTTCCATATTGATCCTGTCATTTTCAGGGATGGTTATTTACTCTGTGATCATTCTTTTAGAAAGGCGATTTATCCACTGGCATCATGCCCAGTTATCCTAAATTTGAGAGGTTTTATGATTAGATCCAAATGGTTGTTTGTTTTATTGGCAGGCTTATACCTCACCGCTTGCACCAACGTTACCCCGATTCCCCAGCCTGAGCAGGTGGAACCTACTGTAACAGCCCAAATGGCCCAACCTGAGCCGACAGCGACCCTGCCTGCGCCGTTTGCACTTACTTTTATGGCCGGATACAAACCACAGGCCAATTTGCCTTTCGTTGGTGCTTATGTAGCCAAGGAAAAAGGATTTTTTGAAGAACAAAATCTGGATGTCACGATTGAGCATTCGCCGGGCAAAGGTGAACACTTGCAATTGTTGGTTGCTGGAAAAGTACAGGTTACGACCATGGACGCAGCAAATGTACTACAGCGTCGTTCAGATTCCCAAGTGCCAGCTTTATCCATAGCATTGATCGGCCAGCGTGGACAGCAAGCTTTTGCTGCTTTGGCAGAAAGTGGTATTAATACCCCGACTGACTGGAAAGGCAAAAACATTGGTTTTAAGGGATCCCCGACAACAGATCTGCTCGCGCTGTTGAAGGCAAATGGTTTGGCTGAAACAGATGTAAATTTGGTAAACGTTGGTTTTGACCCGCGCGTACTTACAGAAGGCCAGGTAGATGTATATCCGGTGTTTAAAAGCAATGAGCCATTTTTGATGAAGAGTTGGGGAAAAGACGTGGTCCTATGGGACGCGGCAGATTATGATGTGCCAACTTTGGGCTTGGTCTACGCTGCCAGCGAACAGATGGTCGCGGAACATCCCGAAGAACTTGCGCGCTTCCTTGCCGCGGTCATCAAGGGGATCGAATACGCCTCTGAAAATCAGCAAGAAGCGGTTGATATTGTGTTAAAGTATGCCGGCCCTGAGACGGACCGTGGTCTGATGCAATACATGCTGGAAACTGAATTAAAGGATGCTGTTAGTGTCCACGGGTATGGCTGGCAAGACCAAGAAACATGGCAAGCATTGGCTGATAGCCTGACCCAATTTAAAACCGTGGAAAACCCGATCTATACCCCCAGCGCATTTACTACCAAGATTTGGGAACTAAGCGCAAA